>Ga0070683_100003144_pt1 | contig 13311 bp, 11 predicted proteins | sample KBSC713LmetaG_FD_64662 | JGI IMG/M metagenome (GOLD analysis project Ga0070683, IMG submission 64662) | Corn rhizosphere microbial communities from Kellogg Biological Station, Michigan, USA - KBS C7.1-3L metaG | ecosystem: Host-associated > Plants > Roots > Rhizosphere ...
GCCAACCGCGCATCCCAGTAGACTGTCGCAATAGACGATCCCGGCAGGATATCGTGAAATTCGTGCATGAGCAGCGTACGCCACGCATCGTCCAGCATCTCACGGTGATCTGGCGCCTGTGCAGAATCGAGCGACCAGTTCCAGGCGTCGAGCCATTCCGCCAGCAGCAGCGCACCTTCGAGTTGGCGGTGCGTCCGCTTCAGCCAGCTTTGCGTCGTGTACGTGCCCCGGTGATATTCGAGATACAGGTCGCCGTCCCAATATGGCAAGTCAGGATTCTTATCGACAGTCGCGAGTAAGCGCTCGAAATACTCATCAGCACGCCCCACGCGAAGCTCCGGCATACCAGGAAGCTGCTGTATGGCGCGGGCCTGTTCAAGATGCTGGCGTGTCGGCCCAGCGCCCCCATCACCATGACCGAATGCGAGCAGGGTTTCGCGGTTGAGCGCCTTCTGCCGATAGCGCTCCCAGACTCCTCGCACCGCCTCAACATTGAGTGTGCCATTGTAGGTGTCCATATTGGCGAACAATGCCGGCGCGCCGAGGGTCGGGGTCGTAATAAAGTGGGCAAGCACTGTGCTTCCATCGATGCCGCGCCAGTGAAAGGTATCGGCGGGGATGCGGTTGGTTTCACTCCAGCTCAGCTTGGTCGTCATGAAAACGGGAATGCCCGCCCGCAGCATGATTTGGGGCAACGCAGCGGAATAGCCAAAAGCGTCGGGCAGCCAGAGTGCGGCATACTCGCGCCCAAACTCCTCGCGTAGAAACCGCTGCCCATACTGAATCTGCCGTACCAGCGATTCCCCCGAAACCAGATTGCAGTCCGATTCGACCCACATCGCGCCAGCCGCCTCAAATCGCCCTTCCTCGATACGCGACCGCACGCGCTCATATAGCACCGGATAGTCCTCTTTGAGCCAGGCAAAGACCTGCGGCGTTGTGTGCAGAAAGACATAGTCGGGGTATGCGTCCATTAACGCGGTCGCGATAGAGAACGTGCGCGCGGCCTTCTCGCGGGTATGGCGGGTCTGCCAGAGCCAGGCAACATCCAGATGACCATGCCCAACGGCTGTGACGACCGGGCGGTTTGCTGACTGATAGAGTTGCGAGAGTTCGCGCAAGTCAGCATCGAGCTGGGCAACTGCCGCGCGAATAGATGGGTAGAATTCGGCCGGAGACAGGTTCACTGTATCATAGGCGGCATCCACCGCTGATGCCAGAGCGTAGGAGAGCGGATCGCCTTCATCGAGGGCGTCCACCAAGTCAGCGCCGACGCTCAGCAGATGAAAGAACCGCTCAGTTGGCCGATCCAGTAGCGCGATCTCCGCCGACTCGATTCGGTGATCGTCGGGCAGCATGCCACTCCACGCGCGGACATCAAATATCAATTCGCCGCTACGGATATCGTCGGCACGGAGCAAAACATCCGCATGATGACGATTGATGCCCTGCTGCAACCGCCCGTTGACGTAGAGCAATCCCTCGGGCCAGCCAAATTCACTTCCCTGGCCAAGCAGCAGGCGTAACACCACCGCCCGCTCGCCTTCCTCGAGCTGAGCGAGCCACGCATCTGGCGTCTCGATCGCTGCATGAAACCATGCAGTGCGGTCATGGCCACCCCAACGGCTCCTAGTACGAACCGAGATCCACTCGCCGCTGTCACTGGATGGAATCGGCATCTCGCGTGGGTCAATGCCACTTCCAAGGTCGAGCATGCGCAGGTTACGAAGCAGGCGACTCTCGGTGTATACCCGTGGCGCCAATTCGATGAGCGCGCGGCGCAATCGCTGCATGGAAGGTCGCATTACTTCCCCGTCATTCTATGGCTATACAGGTGCATACTTTTGTAGCCAACGACTATAAGAAATCCCGAGACGCCGACAGTCGCCTACTCTGGCAGTACTGGCAGCAGGATCCGCGAGGGGTGCTCGGCATCATGCAGCAACGTCTGCCTAGCCACACGCCACGTGGTCGCCGTGGCTGGGTCTTCTCCAGTGTTGGGATTGCGCTCCCACCGTGGGAAGTTGCTACTCGTTACGTCCAGCCGCACGCGGTGGCCTGGTAGAAACGTGATCGCGGTCGCCCAGAGATCGATGCTTAGTTCATAGACGCGGTCAACTTCTACCAACCCTGCGGGTCGTTCGATGCCATCACGGTAACGTAGCCGGGTGACGCCATCAGTCAGCGTCATCGCGCGTCCATCAGGATAGACATCCACAAGCCGTGCGACAAAATCGGTATCCGGCCCATCAGTCGCGACATACAACGTCGCCGTGACTGGCCCCGCGAGCGCAAGGGGCTGCTCAAACGGAGCGGAGGTGAATACCAGCACGTCGTCGCGCGCCTCGATGGCCCGCTGATCGAACGCGCCTGCACTGAGCGCGGGGTGCATCAGCGTCGCGCCACCAACGGTTGGCACAGGGTTGAATGGGTCGAAGACATAGGTATCGGCTGGCTCAGTACCCTGAATCTCCCGCGATAGCGACCCATCATCTCCTACAGCCTTGGCGTGTCCGCTGCTATGCAAATACCACTCCTCCAGGCGCATCGAAGCTGGGGGCCAGACATCACTCGTACGCCAGGTGTTCGCGCCCATCATGAAGTATTTCACGCGCGGCCATTGGTCGAACCCATTTGGCGTCTGCTTGAGGAACTGGTCAAAAAACTGAAGGTGCAGACTGACCAGATCAATCTGAAGATCGATCAGCGCCGCGCCGGAGCGGAGTCCGAAATCGAGATCGCCGACACTTGGGGTAAAAGTGGTGTGGGACCACGGGCCGATCACCAGATACTGGCCGGGATTACCCTGGGCGCGCATCGCATTGAAGTTCCGAATCGTGCCGTTGAGGAAGATATCATACCAGCCACCGATATGAAGCGCTGGAATGCGCGCCACTTCATACGCGGGAGTCACACGCGCGGCATCCTGAAACGAGAGATCTTCACGGCGCGTGATAGCGTCGGTCATTGGCTGATTGAGATCAAGTCGGGCAAGCGGCCCGAAACGCTGAAGAGGCGCCTCAGCATACCCCGCCTCTACCAGCCGATCATATTCGCGCGCCATCGCGGTGAATGCCTGAAACTGGCCCGTGGGATTGCCCCGATTGCGCCGCGATAGCACATCCAGCCCACGTTGGAGCAACCACGCGCCCTCAAGACCCAACTCAAAGACGCCGTTCCGTGAAAAGACACCCTCATTCGGGTCAGCCCAGGTAATCATCGGCGCCATCGCATGCAGCGCTGCTGGCGCTTCGCGGGCCGCCGCCCACTGAGTGAATCCCATATAGGAGCCACCGAACATGCCAACGCTGCCATTGGCTCCCGGCAGCGCCGCTGCCCACGCGACGGAATCCGCTCCATCAGCGTCCTCATTGCGCATGGGGTCGAATTCGCCCTCGGATGTGAACGTGCCGCGCACATCCTGCACGACAACGACATAGCCTCGGCGTGCGGCCTGTGCCGGGTCGATCAGACTGCTGCCAAGCGGAAAGTCTTTGCCATAGGGTAGCCGCATGAGCAGAACGGGAAAGCGGCCCTCGCCAGCGTCATCTGGCCGGAAGACATTCGCGCGCAGAACAACACCATCACGCATCGTCGCGGGAACATCGAAGTCCGCGCGCACACCAGACATCATCGTTGGCTGCATGGCTAGCCTCCGCTCGTTTAATGGGAAGCGCATCGCCAAATACATTCGATGCGCTCAACCTGCCGAAGCGCCTGAACGAGGCGTGCTCGACAGGTACTCCCATATACTCGACGGGTACTCCCATATAATACAGCGAGGACGGCCCAAGTGAGCCGTCCTCGTATCGTGGTATGAACCCGCAACTAACTGACTTTCTGGGCCAGACTGGAGAAGAACTGGCTAATTGCCTTATCAACAAACGGCCGCGTCACCGGATTATCGAGCGCGGCAATCGGGCCGCCAAGGCTTGCGTTGACCGCATAGGTGAGGGTCGTTCCAGAGCCATTTGGCGCCAGATCAATCGTGGCGTCGCCGTTAATTGTAGTGGATGAACCCTGCCGACTGAACGAGAGTTTCATGTGGCTCGGCGGCGTGCTCTCAGTCTCCTGAGCCGATGCGCCATAGGTGCCTTTGACCGGCCCAATTCCGACATTCGCCCGAACAAAGAGAGTACCCGCATCCCAGCGTACTTCTTCAGCGCCTGCCATCGCCTGCTTCAGGACGTCAGCGTTGTGCAGCGCATTCCAAACCGCCTGGGGATCGGCGGAAAAGTTCTGCGTACCCTTAAGCTCCATAGCTGTCTTCTAACCTTTCATGAAACAACACTCGGCCAACCAAACAAATCGCCCGGCGATTCCGACCCGCTCCATCAGCGGCCATTTCATCGCTAGCGAGCAAGCGCCTGCGCGAGAATGATCAGGCTTTTGTCTCGGCCATTATACCGGGCATCGCTGCCTATCGCAAGCACGAAAGCTCTATCAGACTCTGTCTGCCTAAACCCAATAGCTGGTGTTCTCGCGAAATGCGCCCAACTGCCGACTATATCGATGGTATGGCGCCGCCATCGATCACGATATCTTCGCCAGTCATCGAGGGAAAGGTATCCGAGGCAAGCAGCAAGGCCATTGCAGCAATCTCGCTCATGCGCACCAGGCGGCGAAGAGGAATGCCACGCGCTTCTTCACGTTCCACCTGTTCGACCGAGAGACTTCGCGCCGCGCTCTGAAGCGCAATACTCTTTTCCTGGCGTTCGGTCATTGTCCATCCCGGACTTATGGCGTTGATCCGTACGTTGGACTGTGCCAGTTCGCGTGAAATGCCACGGGTGAAATTGACCAGGGCGGCATTCACCATGCTCCCAACCACGAAGTCGGTCGTAGGCATGCGCGCAGTGCTTCCGATGATATTGATGATGCTGCCTGATTGGCGCTCCATCATATGCGGAGCAAGCGCTCGCACGAGGCGAACATAGCCCAACCCCTTAACCTGCCAGACTGTTTCTAATTCTTCTACAGACATCTTGAAGAAGTTGCCGTTGTGGGCGCGGGCAGCATTATTTACCAGAATATCCACAGCGCCAAGTCGCTGGATGCTCTCTTCGACGACGCGCTCGATCTCTGCTCGAAGCGTCAGATCGGCGACGATGGGTACAACTGGAACTGTCTGGCCAGAGTGCGGTGATGAGGCCAGTGCGCGCGCCGCATCCTGAAGTTTGCGAGTTGATTGCGCAACCATGACAACCCCAACGCCTTCAGCATGCAAAGCCCGTGCGATTTCCAGGCCGATGCCTTGACTTGCGCCGGTGACGATGGCAGTCTTGCCACTGAGCCCTAACTCCATAACCACTACTCCCTATACCTGATGGATAGATATCTCCGCTAGCTACGCCGGTCATTCGCACAATACGCCGGGCGCACACAGCGCAAATGCTAACGTCCAGGGATCGACCCGTCCGCGGAATCCGCGATCAACTCCACCTGCCACCACTCGTTCACCCAAAGACCAACAACACGCACCGGCAAGCCCCATTCGGCGACAACCCGACAGGCCGCGCGAACCTGTGCCTGATGTTCTTCGTTAGAGACCGGATTGCCTGCGCATCCGTGGTGCGCCGCGATAGCGATGAGTTGAGATTCATGAGATGAAACCGAAACGTCCACGTTAGCACGCATGATGTCTATAGTCGCTTGCGAACCTTGAGTAAGCGTCTTTTCGGAGCCAGGGTGCGTGATAGTATCGACGAAATCAACGGAATACTGAATGCGCATCCAGTCTGAGACTGGCCGCTGCACCCGTCCATCGATGCAATTGATCGCTGTAGCAAACGTCCCGACCGCCATAATCATCCTCCGACTGCCCATGAAGCCCTCGACACACACCCAGAAAGCATATCATATGGGGATGAGCCTGCGAACACTTCGCTCCTGGCAACCTGAAATGCGCTACAATAGAGTAACCGCACACCATGTGACAGGAAGAAGCAGCCCCATATGAGTCGGCAACCAGGTTCGCTGACAAAGCAGGCTATCGCCCAAGCGTTACGAGCATTGCCGTCGGTTGATGCCCTATGCAGTGCTCTAGTGGAGCACTTGGTCGCACGTGGAGACCCTCTACCATCGCATGCCCAACAAAGTCACGCCGCGCGTATCATGCTTCAGATCGCGCGTATGGCCATCCTGGCAGAACAGCCGGTGGATTCCAGCCTCGAAGCGCTCGTCAGCAAGGTGTCTGGCTACCTGAAAGGCCCCATGCAACCATTCCCGCGCCCTATCATCAACGCCACGGGCGTCATCATCAACACCAACCTGGGCCGCGCTCCGCTGAGCGACGCCGCTCGTGCGGCCATCGCAGCCGTTGCGTCAGGCTACTCCGCGCTCGAATATGATCTTGAACTTGGTGAACGTGGCTCGCGGCTAACGTCCGTGCGCGCGTTGCTACGCGATGTGGTGGGCGCAGAAGACGCGCTGGTCGTGAACAACAATGCGGCGGCGATGCTCGTGACACTGAGTGGGCTGGCCAATGGGCGAGATGTCATCATCTCACGCGGTGAGCTGGTCGAGATTGGTGGAGGCTTCCGCATCCCCGATGTGCTGCGCCAGAGTGGCGCGCGCCTCGTCGAGGTTGGCACGACCAATCGCACGCGAGTCGCCGATTTCGCCGCCGCGATCACCTCCGAAACAGCGCTGCTGCTAAGCGTCCATCCCAGCAACTACCGTATTCTTGGCTTCACTGCCTCACCAACCTTGGCTGAACTTGCACACCTTGCGCACCAGCGCCAGATTCTCCTCATTCACGATCTGGGGAGCGGTGCGCTGCTCCGCACCGAGCGGTGGGGGCTGCTCCACGAGCCAATGCCTCAGGATAGCGTTGCCGCTGGCGCCGATCTGGTATGCTTCTCAGGCGACAAACTCCTCGGTGGCCCTCAGGCCGGAATAATCGCAGGCAAATCCGCATTGATCGCGCAACTGAAGAGTCACCCGCTGATGCGAGCTCTGAGAATTGATAAGCTCACGCTCGCCGCGCTCCACGCCACGCTACAAGCCTATCGAATTGGCACAGCCGAGCGGGAGATACCCGTGTGGCGCATGATAGCCGCGCCTCCTGAAGCGATGAAAGACCGAGCGGAGCAGTGGGTCAACTCGCTTCGCCAGGCAGGTATTGTGGCCGAAGCGCGGGAAGGGTTATCCACCATCGGTGGAGGCTCTATGCCCGGAGAAACACTGCCAACCTGGCACTGTGCCGTCACTCCAAACCCAAGCAACCTATCGACTGACAACACGACTGGCGACGCCGCTTCGGCCTTAAGCGCGCGCCTGCGTGGCGGCGAACCACCTGTCGTCGCCCGAGTTCTGCGTAACCAGGTGCTTCTTGACCCCCGAACAGTGCTCCCCGATCAAGATACGATACTGCTACAGGCCGTACGAGACGCCTTCGCAAGCTGAAGAACTCTTATCCCTGTCTCAGATTCCCTTCACATGTCCTTCAGCCGCCTGCTACACGATATCTGGCGAGGATACCGCTTGGTATGGCGTGGCAGTTTCAACGTTAGGAAGAAGGGCGCGGACATGCATCGCAATTCCCAAAGCGCTCAAGAGCCTCCACCAACGAACCACTCCACGATGAGTTCGTCCCGCTGGCTGGTTCTAGCAGTGGCGCTCTGCGGAGCACTCGCGGGTGGAAGCATCGTTGAGGCGATAGCCGCGTTGGCATCAGGCTCACGCATATCCATCACACCAGACCACCTCATTGCTGAGCCGTTGTTGCTAGCAGGAGCTTTCAGCGGTGGCTTGCTGGCAGCCATACTGGCGAGCAGAGATCACGGCATTGATCAAAGCAATGATCAAAGCAATGATCAGATGATTGCTCATGCGCTGGCACCAGCCGACATCGTTCCTTCGGAGCCAATGCAGTGGCAACCAGCGCCACACATGCTCCCACCGAATAGGACATTGACAGCAACCAGCATGCCGTCCGCTCGCTCAAAACACCGCGTGCGCTACACTCACCGCAAGATACGTCCACGCACGTCACATTTTCCTCAGACGCGCCCCGCCATCTCGCGGTCGTCGGCAATCATGAATACTCCTCGTCATCCCTGAATCACTCGCCATGTTCGTTCGTAGGAAAAGGGAGCTGGCGCTGGATAAGTCGGCAGAATCGCAACACCGCGGCAGCTGAGGTGAGGTTCCATTCCTGATCCGAGTCGTGTCTGCGACGAAGTGATAATGTCGGGCGAGGCGCGTGCGGAGAGGGGCGAGTCAACGCTTGGAGCACGTAGATAACATCATCGCGTAGCACGCGATCGATCACGCCCACTCGCTCAAGCTCGACGACACGTGCGACGATGAATTCAATCTCGCTTCGCACCGCGCTCACCTCAACGCCTTCAACAGGCGCATCCTCTGCGCTTATGGCTGGCGGCGCCTCTTCGGTTGGAATCGGCATACGCGAGAAGCTCTCCGCGCGGAGGTCGATAGCGCGTGGCGCCGATTCATTTGGATCAAGCGAAACATTGAGTGACGCAAGCAAATCTGCCAGTTGGCCCTGCCAGTCCGCCATACAAATCCTCCTCAATGCCGCTCACTCCACATAGTTTACTTGACAGCGCCAGGTGAAGGCTGACCGTACTGGCGCTGAAGCCTCGCTATTTTAACATAGGGGTTCTGCCATGTCGAGCCATCCCTGCCGCTGCGCGCGCATGAGCACATCCGCACGCGAGGTAGCGTTGAACTTCAGAAACAGATTGTGAACATGGTATTCCACTGTGTGGACACTGACGCTCAGCTCGTCGGCGATATCTTTGTTCTTGAGCCCGCGCGCCAACGCGCGAAGGACATCTAACTCTTTCGGAGTGAGTGTCGAAAGTTCCTGCCCATGGGCTTGGTCAAGCGTGTTTGCCGCATCGGAACTGAGCACTTTGTTGCCATCCATAACGCTGCGGATGGCAGCGACCAGTTCGACATCGCTACTCGTTTTCATCAAATAGCCTTCAACGCCAATCCGGTGTAGCATGTGAAGCGCTGCTTCGCTGTTGTAACCGGTGAGAATCACGATCCTCCAGGTCGGTTTTCGTTGCTTGAGCAGGCGGGCAGTCTTAACACCATCGACCCTCGGAAGGTTAATATCGAGCAACACCACATCAGCCTCAACATGCTCAGCGAGCGCGAGCGCTTCATCGCCATCTGAGGCCTCCCCGACGACGAGGAAGTCGCGCTCATCCTCCAGAAAACGCCTGGTTCCCGCGCGCATTACGGCGTGGTCATCGACAAGCATGATGCGAATCATCACCTGTGTATCTGGCTGCATGTCCCTGGTGCGCTGCACTTACTCCTCCTCATCCACCACGCTGGCTGCTTGTGTAGGTTCGCTACTCGGACGGATGTCGACGTTTGCGGCGCCAGACGACTCCGCAGCCGCATACAGCGGCGACATGATTGTCACACGCGTTCCACCATGCGGCTCGCGACGAATCTCGAACCGCCCATCGAGTTGCTCAGCGCGCTCTCGCATCCCCGCCAGCCCCAGATGTCCACTACGTATGAGCGTACCCATATCGAGCGGCAGTGACATCCCCTCACCGTTGTCGATGATAGTCAGGCATAGCCACAAGCCACCAGCTACTCTGCCCGAATCGTTACCTCCGTTCGGCAACGGCGCCAGCAGCGATAAATACAGGACACTAGCGGATGCACGGGCATGCTTGCCCGCATTCGTCCAGGCTTCCTGAGCAATCCGATACAGGTGAACCGCACGATCTGGCAGCAGACTCTCAGCCGCGTGCGCGGCATCGTCATCATAATAGACGGAGGTATCCATGCCAGTTGTGCGCGCTATATGAGCGGCAAGTTCATCGAGCGCTGTCGGTAATCCGAGCACACGCAATGCCTCTGGGTATAGGCCCATACAAAGCGCCCGAAGCTTCTTCTCCAGGACCAGAGACCGATCCGCCAGTTGCCCGAGTTCCGCACGTAGGCGCTCTATCGCGGGTTCCGTCGTCTGCTCTGACTCCACCTCGACACGTTGGCCATCCGCCAGCAAACGCTCGTCGTACGATGAAGCCTCCAGTTCGCCCGCCAGTCGGAAACAGAATTGTGCGTGACGGATCACATAGAGCACCTCCTGCAAGGCATCGTCATGGAGGTCACGCGCGAGGGCGGATCGCTCGCGTTCTTCGGCGCTCACCAATTCACGAAGCAAGAGTTGCAGTTCCGCGCGAGCAGCCATCAACTGGTTGGTAGCTGTTTGCACCTGCACGAGTGAAACATGCAGACCCTGAATCAACAACGCATTCGCATATGCCGTCCCCACAAGGTGGGCGACGGTTACCAGAAGCGACCGATCCTTGCGCTGAAGCGATCCGCCCCTACGTTTGGGTCCAACAACCAGTAGCCCCGCAATCGCTCCACCTGAGACTGACTCGATCAACACCAGCGCCTCGCAGCCATGCCAGGGGTTGCGCATGGCGTTACGTTGACGCAGCAGCATGTCAGAATTTCCTGGAAGTCGCGCCAGACCCGCGAGCATATGCGCCTTTCCCTCTTCGGTCGCATACTGCCCACGCGCATAGATGTCTCCTGCCTCCAATACCTGCATCACACCTGCGTCCAGGCCCTCTGGTAGAGCAACATACGCGATGGCCGCGAGATTGATCGTCGCCTCCAAGCTATCGAGGAGGTATCCAGTAATGCTCTCCTGGTCGCTGAGCGCGCCAAATTTCTGGCTGTACTGTTGCAGCACTTCGCCCAATTCGTAGGTATCATGATACAGGGCGTGATCCAACACCCCCCGTACGCGCGCGAACAACGGCAAGTAGATCATCGCACCCAGCGCAATCGCGGAATACGTGAGCGGACGCGCGGCGCTGGCGTCGAAGCGTGCGGCAAAACGATTGATATACATGACTGCAAGGGCCTCAAGAACCAGGAGTAATCCGCCAAGCAGTAAGTACAACAGGAGGCGCGTTACCCCTTGCAGCCGTACATAGAAGGTATTCGCTAGTACTCGGACGGCCCTGTCGCGTGTCTTCGCCATATGAGGTCACCTGATTGGCGTTGTTACGGTTGCTTTGTTCTGGAATCCGCAGCTATCGTACTACAGATGGCTGCTACGCTCAACGATGCATAGACCATTGGTTCTCGTATCCGACTCTCCACCGTCATCCAAGACACCCGACTACATCCCGACAAATACCGTCTCGACTCCATACAGTCAGCTTGACAGGATAGGAGACCCTTTGCAATACTGATCAAGTTGTAAGAAGACCAGCGTAATACGCTTGATGCGGCTAGGAAGCAAACACCATGCACACAGTCTATGGCGTCGGGATTCGCAAAGGAGGCCAGGGAAAATCCACCACTGTATCTACGCTTGCGCGTCTATGCGCGCTGTATGGGGCGCGTGTGCTGGTCATCGACCTGGCGCAGCCAGGATCAACTAGCTCATCGTTGCGCGACCTCTGGCCAGCGGTTGAACATGCCGATCTGGCCAATGTGCTCCTCGCATGTAGAGCTGTCACTCCTGGCGCGACGCCGACGGTATCACAGGCCAGCGCCCTGCTTGCGGAGGCCGACCTTCCGGTGACGCTTTCATCGCAACCTAGCTGGTCCGGCGGGTGTATCCGCATATTGCCCTGGGATGACCTTGTCGGTGACGCCGCAGCCTTTCTGCAGTCCGAGCGCGTGCTCGCGGGGCTGATCTCGACCCTGGACAGCGAGATTGACATCACCCTCATTGATCTCCCGGCGGAAAGTGGCTCATTGCTGGTCACCGCGCTCGCGGCAACCAATAAGATACTTATGCCGCTTGTCCCTGAAGCCCCCTCGTTAGAAGGGGTGGACGCGATGCTCAGGTTAATGGCGCACATGCGCGATGCTGGCCACCCCCTCGAACTTGCCGGCATTCTCATGACACGCTGCGACCCCAAAAACCGGCGTGTTTTCGACATCTGGCAGACCTTGATGCAAGCCGATGAAGTTGAAGGTGAGCTACTTAGCAGCAAGTTGCTACCGTTTGGGGTCAAGCAGATCGACTTTTATGAGCAGGCGTTTCGCTATGGGGAGGCTATCTGGGATCGCACTGGCAATCCATCACACTGGGCTGCATACGTCTTGCTGGCAGAATGGCTCTTGCGTGATGCTGGGCTGGGCTACATGGCAGCCAATCGGCGCGGACCAGCCCTCTTGCCGCCCGATACCAAGGTGCTGAACATGTCGGCGTTGGTCCTCGACGACCCAGAGACCCCGCTAGCGGACTTCGAGCGCGCGCACTTTCGACAGAATCCGTAACCCTGCTGGGCTACCCCCTTTGAGCGGCTGCTCGCAACACTATACAATACTGCGATGACACCGCTGGCATGTTCTCATCGATGCGTTTCATTGCCTGTTCCACTGAGTGATAGGGTGATTTTCATGGCGTCCAGGCCGCCCTTGCATTCCCAACTCTCGCTGTTCGTCGCGGCAGTCATAATGGTCGCTTGTGCCGCGACTGGGATGCTCGCGGGAGTCTTCGCCCATACCCTTGCGAGTAAGCAATCACCGGCATCTCCGAATGGCCCAGTCATCAGCGGAACAGCGCCTGGCCAATCTCTTGTCACACCGACGCCTACATCCATTGCCACTGAAGCGTCAACGACGAATACCGCGACGGACTTTACGCTCAGTATCACCCTCTCATCCCGGGCGCTCGCAACGGGCGAGACGTTCACCGTTACGGTCGTAGCGACCGCGAATGGAGCGCCTGTCGCTGGGCTAACGTGTACGTTGAGAGCGCCGATCGATGGGCCACCGGGCCTATTTTCGGACTGGCCCCCAGCCGCCGCAACTGACGCGAGTGGGCAGGTCATCTGGACGCTGACCACACCTTCGGTCTCTCCTGGCACGTATGGTATCGAGGTGGATGCGATTGGCGGACATCGCTATGAGTTCCATCGCTACACGACGATCCAGGTATCCTGAACTGGCACGCGCACGTTTCTGTCTGAGGTCAGACCAACTCCGAGATGGCATGCTGTAGCAGAGTCGTCAGTTGACTGGCCGTCACCGACGCCATGCGCAAGACATCCTCATGGTCTGGAACTTCGGGCGCGCCCGTCTCGGCAAGGGCCAGATTCGTGATGACGCTGAACGCTAGCACGCGGATACCCATCTGTCGCGCAACAATCGCCTCAGGCACCGTAGACATCCCCACCGCATCGACGCCGAATCCTCGCAGCATGCGCAATTCAGCCTGCGTCTCGAAATTCGGACCGCTCACCATCGCATAAACGCCCTCGGACAAAGCAATATCGTGCTCACTAGCCACCGCAAGCGCCTTTTCACGCAGAATAGGGTCGTAGGCATCGGTCATCG
>Ga0070683_100003145_pt1 | contig 13306 bp, 9 predicted proteins | sample KBSC713LmetaG_FD_64662 | JGI IMG/M metagenome (GOLD analysis project Ga0070683, IMG submission 64662) | Corn rhizosphere microbial communities from Kellogg Biological Station, Michigan, USA - KBS C7.1-3L metaG | ecosystem: Host-associated > Plants > Roots > Rhizosphere ...
CCTGCGCGGCGTTCACGCCGAACTCGATGTGGGGCGCGAGGACGAACTGCAGCGCGCCGCCGACGCCCTTCGAGGTGCGCGAGGTGTTGTCCGTGCTCGTGTTGGCGGCGATGAGCTTCTGATACTCGACACCGGCCTTGAACTTCACCCACCCGAAGTCGAGGATGCCGACCGGGCGCGTTGCCCAGACGGGGCCGCTGAAGCTGCCGGCCATCCCGAGGAGCTCGAAGCGCAGGAACGGGAACGGATAGACGTGGATCGCGGCGTTCCCGACCTGACCACCGGGACGAAACTGGTTGTCCGTCAGGCCGTAGAACGCGATCTGCGGATTGGCCTGGGCGTCCGCGCCTTGCCGCTCGAAGGTGTTGAAGTCGAGGCCCATGCCCAGGTGGAACACCTCCCAGCCTTCGAAGCGGCCGATCGTGAAGTCCCACTTGTTCCACTGCCCGAAGCGGAGCCAGAGGTCGTCGGTGTCGGCGCCGCCGACCGCCTCACGACCGATCGTCTGATCGCCGGTGCCCACGAGCTCGACCTGGCCCTGGATGAAATGCTCGCGATCGATCGCATACGTCGGCGTCACGCGGAGGAGCATGCGCGACTGCGCCTTCCAGACCTTGATGTTGGTCGCGGTGAACATCGGGTCGGTCGTCGACGGGCCGAACTTCTGGTACGAGTTGTCGACCCATCCCCAGCCCGACAGGCCGATGACGAACTTCTGGCCGTTGGCGATGTAGCCCATGTACGGCCACTGCAGGCCGTGGAACGTCAGCCACATCGACCCGTACTTGATGCCGCGGATCGGGAAGTCGGGATACGAGACGGCCGGCAACCGCTGCAGGCCGACGTTCATGTCGGGCACCGCGACCGTCGGTATCGAGGCGGGCACGCCGGTGTCGCCGGGCGGCGGCGCTGCGACAGGCAGAGCGGTGTTCGGAGAGACGGGCACGGGAACGACGACCGGCTTGTCCGACGGCGCCGGCGCGGGCACGGCAGCGGGCGCCGCCGGCGCGGCCACAGGTGCCGGCGCCGCGGGCGCTCCCGGTTGTTCATTGGCCTGCGCAAGCGCCGTCGTGGCTGACGAAAGAAGGATCAGGGAAGTCAGAAGAGGTGTGCGCATGCGTTCCATTCTCGTGAGCGTTCCGTTCGAGGACGTTGGTGCGATTGGCGTCGGGCCGGGGGCCGCGATCAGTACCCTTTGACCGTCACGGTCTTCGTCATCGCCGGCGAGAGGTTCACCGAGCTGCCGCCGACCGAGATCTGGATGTCGCCGCTCTCGACGACCCACTTGCCGGTCGTCGCCCCCGCCGCATCCGTCTGGAAGTAATCCAGGTCCGACACGCGGACCGGAATCGTGATCTGCTTTTCCTGGCCCGCGGCGAGGTGCACGCGCGCGAAGCCCTTCAGCTCCTTGGTCGGCCGCTGCGACCACGACGGCCGCTGCGGGTTCGCGCCGAACGACACCCAGACCATCACGATCTCGTCGCCTGCGACCGTCCCGGTGTTGGCGACGTTCACGACCACGGGCAGCGTGGCGCCCTTGCCCATGTCGCTGCACCCGAGCTGCACCTTCCGGTACTCGAACGTCGTGTACGACAGGCCGTAGCCGAACGGGAACAGCGGCGCGCGCGTCTTGTAGTCGAACCAGCTGTAACCGATGTGGTAGTCGAACTTCGTCGTCCCGTTGCCGTTCCAGGTGTCGTACTGGTCGACCGACTTGCCCCAGGTGAACGGCAGCTTGCCGCTGAAGTTCGCCTGGCCCCAGAGCAGCTTCGACAGCGCCGCGCCGACCCGCTGGCCCGAGTACCACGACATCACGACGGCCGGAACCGAGTCGAGCCAGGGCATGTTGATGACGCTGCCGCCCTCGAGCACGACCACCATCGGCTTGCCCAGCGCGGCGACCTGCTGGATCAGCATGTTCTGGATGCCCGCGTAGGCGCCCTTCTGTTTCGCGTCGAGCGACAGGCAGTCCGAGAGGTTGCAGCCGTTGTCTCGATCGGCCGCCTTCGTGTACTCCTCACCCTCGTCCTGCGCGGTCAGGCCCGCCATCACGACGACGAAGTCGGCGGCGGCGGCGGCCGCCATGACCGGCGACAGGTCGGACCCGTTGTTGGTGGCGGTCGTGACGGTCACGCCCTGCGAGTTCTCGCAGGCGGTTCCGTTGACCATGCCGCCGGCCGCGCGGCAGAAGCCATCGAAGGGGCCGACGGCCTTCTTCGGATCGAAGAAGGCACGGCTGGATCCGCTGTCACCGGTCCGAATGTCGGTGGCGAAGTTCACGCTGCCGCCCGTCTTGATCGGCCCGCCGTTGTCGGTCTCGTACGTGACCGTCGCGCCGACGACGGCCAGCTTCGTCACGGACGACGGGATCGGCAGCGTGCTCGCGCCGTTCTTGCTGTCGTTCTTGAGCAGCACCATGCTCTCGATCGCCGCCTTCTCCGCGAGCGCGAGGTGCGGACCGTTGCAGCTGATGTTGCTGCTCCTGAACTTCGTGATCGGCGAGTTGATGCCGACGCGGCCCGTCTTCTTGTCGGCCTGGAAGCGGAGCTTCTGTTCCACGATGCGCTTGGCGGACGTGGTGATCTTGTCGGGCGCGATCATGCCGGGCACGAGCGGCTCGAGCTGGCCGTAGCAGAGCGCCCAGGGCAGCTCGACGTCGAGGCCGGCCTGGACCGCCTCGACCGCGTAGCCCTTCAGCAGGTTGGGGTCGGTCGCCGCGTTCGTCATCGGCTTCATCGCCCACCAATCGCTGAGCACGAATCCCTTGAACCCGAAGTCGGTGCGCAGGACGTCCGTCAGCAGGTGCGCGTTCGCGGTGGACTTCTCGCCGTTGACCCGGTTGTACGAGGCCATCACGGAGGCGACGCCGCCGTCCTGGACCACCATCCGGAAGTGGCGGCCGTAGGTCTCGCGCAGCGTCTGCTCGTCGAGCTGGGAGTTGTTGACGTCGCGGCTGACCTCGATGTCGTACGCCATGAAGTGCTTTGCGTTGGCGGCGATGTGCTCCTGCACGCCGATCGTCATGGCCGTCGCGAGGCGGCCCACGTGGAACGGGTCCTCGCCGTAAGTCTCCTGCGCGCGGCCCCAGTACGGGTGCCGGAGCACGTTCATGCAGGGCGCGAGCAGCAGCGTCTGCTTGGCCGCCTGCATCTCGTCGCCGATCGCCTCGCCGATGGCGTACTCGAGGTCCAGGTCGAACGCCGCGCCGCGCGCCATGCTGACCGGGAAGACCGTCGAGAACCCGACGTGCTCGCCGTTCACGACCGCCGCGTTCTGCGACGCGCCGTCCATGTCCTCGCCCAGGTTCATGCCGCGGGAGGCGTCGCGGTACTTCCAGCCGCGCAAATCGATCGTGTCCATGCTGCGCTGGATGTCGTTGAACTGCGTGTGGAAGGCGTCGCCGAACAGCGTGCCCTGCATCTGGCGAACCTTGTCGGCGAGCGACATCGACGAGACGGTCTGGTCGACCGAGGTCGAAAGCGCCGCGCTCGGCTCGTAGGGCTTCACGTAGTCGAGCTTCACGTCCAGCGCCGTGGCTCCCGGACACGAAACCGGCGTGACGACGTTGTCGATCGGCGTACCGGCGTCGTCGGCGGGTGCGCCGCCGTCGACGTCGACGTCGATCTTGATCTCCGGATCTTCGAGGCACACGGCGAGGCCGCCGTCGCTGGTGTCCTCGACGCTCTTCGGCGGGGACAGCCGGCAACCCGTCGCGGACAGGAAACCGACGCACGAGATCAACAAGAGGGGCTTGAGCAAATTTATGTTCGACATGGGATCTCCGAGATGCTGCTGCACACGATCACACAAACGGTTGCTGTCGTGATCGACAAATTCGAGCGGCGGCGGGGTTTTTGATCGGCAACATCGACGCTCACTGCGAAACGAGAGTTGCCCACCCCATGCCGGGCATCGAGAACGAGAACTTCTTCCCGCTGGCCTGCACGATCGTCGTCTTCGTGCCGCCGGAATTGTAAAGGACCGTCACGATCGATCCGTTCGGGTTCCGGAACGCGAGCGCGTCGCCGCCGCTGGTCGCGACGACCTTCGCGCCCGGGTCGACGAACTGCGAGAGGTGCCGGAACACGTAATAGGCGGGCGTCGCGTTCAACGTCTTCGACGACGTGTTGACCGTGAGCAGCGCGTTCTGCGCCCAGTCGCGCGTCGTATCGATGCCCTTGCCGACGGTGTCCAGCACCATGTTCCACGCGCTGTACGCGGTCACGCCGCCTTTGATCCAGTCACGGATGAGCCCCCAGCTCTCGACGGCGTAGGCCTGGTCGTTCGGCGCGGTCGGCTTGTACGCGGGCGAGGTGATCCACGGGTAGTTGCCGCACTTGTGCTCGGTCTGCCAGAGCGGCAGGTTGTACGACCGCGCGGTGGAGAGCTGGCTCAGCATGCCCCACTGCAGGCCGAGCACCTTGATGTACGGCTTCGCGGTCGCGTCGGCCATCACGCCCGTCATGATCGACGGGTCCTTGCCGGCGGCGTCGTTCGACATCGTGCCGAGCATGATCTTCGTGTTGATGCCCGCCGTCGTGATCGCCGGGCCCAGATACTTGCCGACGAAGGCCACGTACGTCGACGTCCCCCACAGGCACGACGGATAGTTCTGGCCGAAGTTGGGCTCGTTCTGGGGCGCGATCGCCTCGACGGTGACGCCCATCGCCTGGTACGCCTGCACCCACTTGATGAGGTACTGGGCGAAGGCCTTCATCGTGGCGTCGTCGGTCTTCATGGTGCCGCCGTCGAACGGCGAGACCATGTTCCCCGACTGGTACGGGCTGGACTTCATCCAGGTCGGCGGCGTCCACGGGCTGCCCCAGAAGCGGATGTTGCCCTTCACGTTCTGCGCGGCCTTGATGTACGGGATCAGCTTGTCGGTGTCCCGCGTGATCGCGAAGCTCGCCAGGTTCGGATCGGTGCCGCTGGAGATCTCGTCGTGCGTGTAGCGGCTCATCGCGTAGTCGCTGGAGCCGATCGGGATGCGGCCGAAGGCGAAGCGGGCGCCGTCCGCGCCGAACAGCAGCTGGATCGCCTTGTCGCGATCGGCCGCGTTCAAGACGTTCAGGTAGCTCCAGCCCATCTCGTTGAACGAGCCGCCGAAGCCCTCCCAGGTCTGCATCGTGCTGGTGTCGTTGACGGTCACCTCGGCGGTTCCGGTGGTGACCACCGACAGCGCGGCGCTCGTGTTCCAGTACGCTGTCGGCGCCGACGTCACCAGCGACATCGTGGGCGGCGCGGCGCCCGTGCCCGCGGCGCCGGTCGTGCCGCCGCGGCCCGTCGCGCCCCCTGCGCCGGTGCCGATGCTGCCGCCGTCGCCGCTGGTGCCCGCGTCACCGCCGGCGCCCGCCGTGCCGGTCGGCGACTCGTCGGTGCAGCTGCCGTCGATGCAGATCTGGGTCGGCGCGCAGGCGATCGTGCAGCTGCCGCAGTGGTTCCCGTCGGACGCGACGCACGAACCGTTGCAGTCCATCAGCCCGGCCATGCACTGGCACTGGCCGGCCTGGCAGATCTGGGCGGTCGCGCAGGGGATCCCGCAGCCGCCGCAGTTGGCCCCGTCCGCCGACGTGTCGACGCACGCCGTGCCACACAGCGTCTGGCCGGGCGAACAAACGTTGCCCGCCGTGCCCGCGGTCGCATGCGACCCGCCGGTTCCAAGCGTTCCGCCGAGCGTCGAGCCCGAGCAAGCCGCCACCATCATTAGAAGGGCGAGGACTGGCCCTTTGATGGATGCGCGGCCCAACTTCATCGGCTAAGGATTCCCGCCTAAGAGAAAGGTGATCTCTTGTACCACCTGTAGCCGTCGACCGTTTCGGCCCTTCCGGGATCGCCGCGCCACCGCCCTGACGGGTAAGCTGGGCACCCAATGTGGAAGACGGATCGGTTGCCCCCGGCGACGCTTGCGCGCCTGCTGCGCGCGCGCGATCGACTGCACGACGCGCCCGCCGAAGCGCCGACGATCGCCGCGCTGGCCGCCGAGGTCCGCCTGTCGCGCGCCCACTTCCTGCGCAGCTTCGTCCGCGCGTTCGGCGTCACGCCGCACGACTACCTGACCGAGGTCCGTCTGGATCTCGCGAAGCGGGCGCTCGCGCGCGGCGCGTCCGTCACCGAGACCTGCCTGGACGCCGGCTTCTCCAGCCTCGGGTCGTTCAGCAGCCTGTTCACCCGCCGGGTCGGCGTCGCGCCGCGCGACTGGCAGCGACGCGTCCGCACCGTGCTGCCGTCGGCCGAACTGTGGCCGGCGATCTGGATCCCCGGCTGCTTCCTGGCCCGACACGCGCCGAGCACTTTCGGAGAAGCGCTGTTCGGCCGGCGCGGTTAACTAGTCCGCATGATCATCAAGCACTCACACACGACCCTCTACGTCACCGATCAGGATCGGGCGAAGGCGTTCTACACGGAGAAGCTGGGCTTCGAGGTCCGCGACGACGCGCGCATGGGCGACTTCCGGTGGCTGACCGTGGCGCCGAAGACGCAGCCCGACTCCTGCATCATCCTTTATCTGCTGAAGCCGGGACCGATGATGGACGCCGAGGCGTGCGACGCCCTGCGCGCGCTGCTTGCGAAGGGCGTGCTCGGCGGGGGTGTGCTGGAGACGGACGACTGCCGGCGCACCTACGAGGAGCTGAAGGCGAAGGGCGTCGCGTTCTTCAGCGAGCCGAAAGAGATGCCCTACGGGATCGAGGCGCTGTTCCGCGACGACTCCGGCAACTTCTGGAGCATGGGCCAGAAGAAGACCTAGCGTCAGCCGGCGCGCGGGATGTCGACGGTGAACACGGAGCCTTGGTCGACGACGCTGCGCAACGAGAGCGTCCCGCCCATCGCGTCGACGAGCTGCCGGGAGATCCAGAGGCCCAGGCCCAGGCCCGCGTAGTTTGTCGACGGGGAGGCCCGCTCGTAGCGCTGGAAGATGCGCGCCTGGTGCTCGGGCGCGATGCCGATGCCCACGTCCTCGACCCAGAAGCGCGCCGTCTGTCCCAGGCTGAGCGCGCCGACGACGATCGGCTTGCCGCGCCCGTACCGGATCGCGTTCGATAGCAGGTTGCTCACCACCTGATCGATGCGCGACACGTCGAAGTTGCCCCAGATCGGGCCCTGGCGATCGAACTGCAACGTGGAGCCGCTGCGCAGCAGCTCTTCACCGAAACGCTCGGCGACCGACCGGATCACCTCGGCGAGATCGGCGAGCTGACGCGTCAGCTGCATCTTTCCGGACGTGATGCGCGAGACGTCGATCAGCGTCGCGACCAGCGCCGCCAGGCGATCGACCTGTCGCCGCGTGATCTCCAGGCGGCGCGCCATCTTCTCCGGCTGCGCGGGCGCGCCGTGGTCGTGCAGCATGCGCGAGAGGCCGTCGACCTGCAGGGTCAACGTGGTGATCGGCGTCCGCAGCTCGTGCGACGCGATCGACAGGAAGTCGTCGCGGGCGCGAACGGCCTCGCGCAGATCCTGCAGCAGCAGGGTTTGGCGCTGCTGCCCGTACTGGAGATCCTCGTGCAGCATGAGCAGGCCGGCGAGGACCTGCTGCACGCTGGGATCGACCTCGGCGGCGATGCTGGCGTCGGTGATCGAGCACGTCCCCGTACCGATCTCCGCGATGTGCCTCAGCAGCCGCTCGACGAGGGTGGGTTCATCGGAGAGCACGGCGGCACGCCTCCAGCGCCTCGTCGACCGTCACGTGGGAGCTGAACGATCGGAAGCCGATCGCGAACGCGGCCAGCCTGGCGACGGCACGGATGATGACGTTGCCGCCCACCGCGACCGCGACGTGGACGAGGCGCGTATTGATGCGCGAGACGCGCTGGCGCAATCTCTGCCGTGTCCCGGCGTCCGGACGCTGCACGCGGGTCAGGTCGACCGCATACGCGAACCGGTCCAGCCCCGCCGACAGCTCTTCCAGCCGATCGAACAGGACGTCGATCGTGAACGGGCTCTGGATGGGGACCTCGACGAGCATGAACAGCCGGTCCTCGACCTTCCAGACGCGCCGCCGCAGTTCCTCGCGCTCGTCCACGAACGCGTGGGTTCCTTCTGGTCGGGCTTGCGTGGACATGTCCCGGCAACCTCGACGCGACGGCATCGCCGCGTTTGCAGCTTGAACCTGCGTGGCATCACGCGCGACGGCAAGGCCGTCAGGAGATCCGGTCTTTCGGCGGCGTCGAACGCTGCCGAGTCGCTCCGCGCCACAGGCGCGGTTTGCGACGATTGTTTCTTCAGGTAGCCGCACTCTCGCGCTTCGCGCGAGAGCGGCTAGCTTCGCAGACGTGGAGCTGCGCTCGGGCCATGGTCGCGCCCGTAAGGCGATCACGCAGGCGCTCGCGGTGATCGGCGTCGTGCTGATCGCGGCGAGCGCCGCCCTGCTGCTCGTCCGTCGCGGCCTGTTCGACAGCGACGCGTTCGCGCGCCGCCTCGCCGGCAGCCTCGACGATCGTCGCGTCTCCGCCTACGTGGCCGACGAGCTCACGCGCGCGGTGCTGCGCGAGAAGCCCGACCTCGTCGCCGTGCGCCCGATCCTGCTCGCGACCGCACAAGGTGTGGTCGCGTCCGACCCGTTCCAGAGCGTCGTTCGCACGACCGCGCGCCAGGCGCACGCCGCGGCGCTGTCGACCGGCGGTCAGAACGTCCTCCTCTCGATCCCCGACGTCGGCGTGGTCCTGCGCGGCGCGCTCGCGAACGCCAACCCGGCGCTGGCCGCGCGGATCCCGCCGCGGATCTCGGCGGCGCTCGCCAGCCTGGGCAGCGGCGAGGCCAGCCGGTTCGTCGTCGATATGTGGCGGCTGGGCCGGACGCTCGCGTGGGCGGCGTGGCTCGGCATGGGCAGCGGGCTGGTGCTGCTCGTCGCCGGGATCGCATTCGCGCCGCGACGCGCGCGGGCGCTGCGCGGCGCGTCCCTGGATCTCGCGTTGACCGGCCTGATCCTCTTCCTGCTGATCCCCGCGGCCCGCCTGGTGGTGAGCGCGTTGCCCGCGTCGCCGCTCGCGCAGCAAGCGGTCGCCGGCATGTTCGACGTGTTCACGCTCGGGCTGCGGCGGCTCGCGCTCGGTCTGGGCGGCGTGGGCCTGGTGTTCGCCGCGGCGGCGCACTCGCTGCTCGAGCGTTCGTGGCTGCCCGACAAGGCGCGGGCCGCGTGGACCTGGCTGACGCGGCCGCCGGTCAAAGGATCGAAGCGTCTGGTCCGGGGCACGGTGTTCCTCGCCGCGGGCGTCGGCCTGATCGTCCGTCCGACGGCCGTGCTCGCGCTGGTCGCGATCGCGGGGGGCGCCGCGCTGTCGTTCGCCGGCCTCCAGGAGCTCTTCCGGCTGGTGCTGCGCGCGCCGTCGGACGAGCTGGCGGCGGAAGGCGCCGGCACGGGTCGGTTCACCAAGCCGCGCGCGGTGGCGACGCTGCTGATCGCCGGCGTGCTGGGCGCGGCGATCGCCGTGATGTCCAGACCACGCGAGCACGCGATCCAACGATCGAACGGATGCAACGGCGACGCGCGCCTGTGCGCGCGCCACCTCGACGAGGTCGTGTTCGCGGGCACGCACAACGCGATGTCCGCCGCGGATCGGCCGGGGTGGATGTTCGCGCAGCAGGAGACGGACCTCGCCGCGCAGCTTCAGGACGGCGTTCGCGCGTTCCTGATCGACGTCTTCGGCGGCGTCCCGGTGTCCGGCCGCGTGAAGACCGACATCAGCGGCGAGCCCGGGTTCATGCGCGAGGTCGAGCGCGCGCTGGGCAAGGAAGGCGTGGAAGCGGCGATGCGAACGCGCGAGCGGCTGGTCGGGCCGCCCGACGGCCCGCGCGGCCTCTACCTGTGCCACGGCTTCTGCGAGGTCGGCGCGCAGCCGCTGCTGCCGTGGCTGCGGACGATGCGCGAATTTCTCGCGGCCAACCCGCGCGAGGTCGTCATCCTCGTGATCGAGGATTACGTCCCGCCCGAGGAGCTTGCGGCGGCGTTCGAGCAGGCCGGCCTCGCCGAGCTCGCCTTTCGCGGCGCGCCGCGGCCGCCCTGGCCGACGCTGGAACAGATGGCGGACTCGAACCAGCGGGTGGTCAGTTTCCTGGAATCGGGACGACCGGGCGTCGACTGGATGTACCCGGCGTTCGAATCGATCCAGGAGACGCCCTACCGCGCCCGCAACCCGTCGCAGCTGTCGTGCCGCCCAAACCGAGGCGACACCAACGGTTCGTTGTTCCAGCTCAACCACTGGATCGAGACGCCGCCGACGCCGCGCCCGTCCAACGCCGCGCGCGTCAACGCCCGCGACTTTCTTCTCGACCGTGCCCAGAAGTGCGCGCGCGAGCGTTCGCACATCCCCAACATCATCGCCGTGGATTTCTACCGGACCGGCGATCTCTTCGCGGTCGTCCAGCACCTCAACGGGCTCGACGCGGCCCGTTGAATCGCGACGCTGCGTCTTGCCCCCATCGAGGCAACGCGAGAACATTCGGCCCGCAATGGCGGCGGATGAAAATCCCAGCGAGAACGAAGAACGGCTGCGGTTCGTCGCCAACGCGGTCCCGGCGCTGCTCGCGTACGTCGATCGCGAGGCGCGCTACGTCTGGTGCAACGAGAGCTATCGCCGCTGGTTCGGCTACGCGCCCGAGGAGCTTCGCGGGCGCCATTGCAGCGACGTGCTGGGCGTGGCGGCGTGGGAGCAGATTCGCCCTTACGTCGAACAGACGCTGGCCGGCGAGGAGGTCACGTTCGAGAGCCGCATCGCCTACAAGAACGGCCCGGCGCGCGACGTCCGCGCGACCTACATCCCCCACCGCGATGCCAGCGGAAAGGTCCGCGGTTTCGTCGTGCTCTCCAACGACATCTCGGAGATTCGCACCGCGGAGCGGGCGCTGCGCAAGAGCGAGCGCATGCTGGAGCGCGCGCAATCGACGGCGCACGTCGGGAGCTTCGAGGTCGCGCTCGTGGATCTGGACGGCGCGAAGGCCGGCTCGGTGCGCTGGTCGGACGAGACCTACCGGATGTTCGGGCTGGAACCCGGCACCGTCGAGATCACGCACGCCACGTTCTTCGAGTACATCCACCCCGACGATCGCGACCGCGTGCGCGCCGCCTCGCCCGTGAAGATCCAGCGCGCGGCGCCGTTCGAGAACGAGTTTCGCGTCGTGCGCAAGGACGGCGTCGTGCGGGACATGCACACGTGGACGGTGTTCGAGACGGACGCCATCGGCCGGCCGATCCGCATGATCGGCACCTGCCAGGACATCACCGAGCGCAAGCAGGCCGAGCAAGCGCTGGTCGCGGCCGATCGCCGCAAGGACGAGTTCCTCGCGATGCTGTCCCACGAGCTCCGCAATCCGCTCGCGCCGATCCTGAACGCGATCGAGATCGTCGAGCGCGCCGGGCCGGGCGACGACGAGCTGCGCGCAACCTTTCAGGGCGTGATCGCGCGGCAGGTGCAGCACATGAAGCGGCTGCTGGACGATCTGCTGGACGTGTCGCGCGTGAGCCAGGGCAAGATCGAGCTGCGCAAGCAGCGGGTCGAGCTGGCGACGCTGCTGCTCCAGGCGGTGGAGATCAGCCGCCCGCTGCTGACCGAGAAGGGACAGCAGCTCGCGCTGACGCTGTCCCAGCACCCGATGCCGCTGGCGGCGGACCCCACCCGCGTGATCCAGGTGTTCGCGAACATCCTGAACAACGCCGCGAAGTTCACCCCGGCGGGCGGGCACGTCACGCTGTCGTCGGCGGTCGACGGCGAGGACGCGGTCGTGTCGATCCGCGACGACGGCGCGGGGATGTCCGGCGACTTGCTGGGGCGCGCGTTCGATCTGTTCGCGCAGGAGACGCGCGCGTTCGATCGCGCGCAGGGCGGGCTGGGCATCGGCCTCACGCTGGTGCGAACGCTGGTCAAGATGCACGGCGGTTCGGTGCAGGCGTTCAGCGCGGGCCCGGGCCGCGGCAGCGAGCTTTTGGTGCGGCTGCCGCTCGCGCCGCCGGTGGTGGCAGCGGCGCGTCCCGCGGCGCCGTCGGTGGAGGCGACCGCGGCGACGCCGCTGCGGGTGCTGGTCGTCGACGACAACATCGATGCGGCGAACGCGATGAGGTACGTGCTGAAGCTGGGTGGCCATCAGGTGAGGGTCGCGCACGACGGCCCCGGCGCGCTCGCCGCGTCGGCCGCCGAGCGTCCCGATCTGGTGCTGCTCGACATCGGCCTGCCCGGCATGGACGGGTACGCGCTCGCGATGCGCATGCGCGAGGCCGGCCTGGACGGCGCGACGCTGGTGGCGGTCACCGGATACGGACAGGAAGAAGATCTCAAGCGGTCGACCGCCGCCGGTTTCGCGCGCCACCTCGTGAAGCCCGTCGACGGCGCGGTCTTGCGGCAGGTCGTCGCCGAGGTCAGCGCGCGGTTAAAGGCGCAACGCGCTCGGAGCTGATCTCGGCGCTGCGCTCGATCCAGCCCAGCTTGAAGTGAAAGCTGGAATGGAAACGCTCGGGTGCGCCGTCGTCGGCGTAGACGAGGACGTTCTCAAGACGGTCAGCGAGCTTCGCCTTGATGCCCGCCATCTCGATCTTCGCCGCGCGCTTGCGTCCCGTCTTCGTGTCGACGATCAGAACGACGACGCTAACCAGCGCGTCGCGCTTGACCCGACAGCGCAGCGCGTACCCGCCCGGCTCCGCCGGCCCCACCGCGGCCACCTCCATGTCCCGTGAGGTGAGCGGCGCCAGCGCCCAGGTCAGCACGTCGTCGTGGTCCTTCGGGTCTTCCTTGATCCCCATCGCCTTGCGCAGCTCGGCCTCCGTGGCCGGCTTGCCGTCGACCTGACCGCGCTCGAAAATGTTCGATACGGTCCGGTCGGCGCGATACTCGATGCGGCGGAAACTTTCGAAGGTGTGCGTGGTCTTGCCGTCGCCGAAACGGCCGTTCGTGTGCAGGACGACCGGCGCGTGCGCCAGCAATCGCAGCTGGGCGGATTCGGCGGCGCGGGCACGCGCGATGACGTCGCCGTCGGCGCCCACCGGGGCCGCGAGCCCGAAGACCAGGACGACGGCCAGGGGTACCGATGACGTCATCTCCCCGGATTTTCGCAGCGGAACCGGCACGCCACGTCAAATTCTTTCGGGACGACCTGACGAAACACCCGGGATGCGGACACTCACCCTAACGTGGCAATCGATTGCGACCGCGCCGACGGAGCCCCCTGGGACGAGCTGGAGCAGGGTTTCTTCGCGGCCGCGCCCCCCGACGTGCCGGAGCCGCCCGCGGAACCCATGCGGTTCGATGATCTGGACCCGGTCGGCCCCGCGCGGCCGCAATCTCGGGCGGCCGCCTGGCGCGCGGCGGCGGCTGCATCGGCAGGA
>Ga0070683_100003147_pt1 | contig 13297 bp, 10 predicted proteins | sample KBSC713LmetaG_FD_64662 | JGI IMG/M metagenome (GOLD analysis project Ga0070683, IMG submission 64662) | Corn rhizosphere microbial communities from Kellogg Biological Station, Michigan, USA - KBS C7.1-3L metaG | ecosystem: Host-associated > Plants > Roots > Rhizosphere ...
CGGCTACGCGGGGTCGGTGGGAGCGGTGTCGGTGTACGGGCCGCTGTTCACGCTGCTCACCTATCCGCTGGCCCCGCTCGGCTTGAGCGCTTCGCTGTGGATCCTCAAGGCGGTGGCCGCGGCGTGCTCGCTCGGCATCGTGGGGCTCGTGTGGAAGGGGGCCAAGGCGCTCGGGCGGGATCCGGTGTTGCCGGCGGCGTTCGTGGGGCTGAATCCGCTTGTCTTGGTGCACGTCGTGGGGGGCGCCCATAACGAAGCGCTTGTGGTGCTGCTCACGGTGCTGGGGATCGTCATGTGGGACACGAGGCACAGGGCACAGGGCACAGGGGTTGCCGCTCTGGGCGCCGGCATCAAGGCTTCCGCCGGCTTGGTGCTCCCGTTTCTGGTGCTCGGCGATCGGGAGCGGTGGCGGCGGTCCCTCGTCGCTGCCGTGGTTGTCCTCGTTGGGCTTGCTGTGCTTGGGCTCGCCGTGTTTGGCACGCATGCGCTCGATGCTCTGAGCTTCCTCAACTCGAACCAGGCGCGCAGCTCGCGCTGGTCGTTCCCGTACAAGACGGCCCAGTTGCTCGGGCTCGTCCTTCCGGGCGATCGTCTCGATTACCGGACGGCGGCCCGTGTCCTGTGGGGCGTTGCGTTCGGGATCGTGTTCCTCTGGCTCCTGTGGCGCACCTGGCGTGGGGAGAATCCGGTGCGAGCCGCCGGCTGGGCCACGTTCGCGATCCTCGTGGCGTCGGCGTGGCTCGTGCCCTGGTACATCCTCTGGCTGCTGCCGCTCGCGGCGCTGGCCGGCGACATGCGTCTGATGGCGGCGAGCGTGGCGCTGAGCGCCTGGATGCTCGTTATTGCCGTACCTCTGTGATGGGTGAGCTCAGCCTCATAGCGTCGATCGAGCAGGCGCTCACTCAGCGTGGCGGGCGCGTGCTCCGCGGACCGGGCGACGATGCCGCGGTTGTCCGTGCCGGCGGCGCGGTGGCCGTCACGTCGGTCGACGCGATGGTGGAGGGGATTCACTTCCGCCTCGACACCCACTCGCCGGCCGACGTCGGTCACAAGGCGCTCGCGGCGGCGCTCTCGGACCTCGCGGCCATGGGCGCCCGCACCGGTGAGGTCTACGTGGGACTCGGGCTGCCGCCCGGATTCGGCGAGGAGCGCGCGCTCCAGCTCGTGCAGGCGATGGAAGAGCTGGCCGAGCGCAGCGGCGCAGCGATCGCCGGTGGCGACGTGGTGCAGGCGCCCGAGCTCCAGCTGTCGGTGACCGTCACCGGCTGGGCCGACTCGGAGGACGCGCTCGTGTACCGCGACGGCGCGCGTCCGGGTGACCTCCTCGGAGTGACCGGCGACCTCGGCGGCTCGGGCGCCGGGCTGCTGCTGCTCGAGAAGGGCGAGCGCGACGGCCCGCTCGTCCAAAGACATCTCCGCCCCGAGCCGCGTCTCCGAGCGGGCGCCGCCATTGCGGCCGCGGGCGCGAGCGCGATGATCGACGTCAGCGACGGGATCGCCACCGACGCCCGCCACCTCGCGGAGCGAAGCGGCGTGGAGATCGAAATCGCGCTCGAGCGCCTGCCGCTCGCCCCCGGCGTCAGCGACGTCGAGTTGGCCGCCACCGCGGGCGAGGACTTCGAGCTGCTCTTCACCGCCCCACCCGAACGGCGCGAAGCGATCGAGCGAGCCGCGGGTGAGCTACCCGTCACCTGGATCGGCGAGGTGCGCGAGGGCAGCGGGCTACGGCTGCTTGCGGCCGGAGGGACGCCCGTCGCGCTGTCCGGCTACGAGCATCCGTGACAGCTGCCGCAGCTCGCTGAGCTGAGCGCGCCGCCGCAGCATCGCCTCCGCCACGGCGTGCGGATCGATGTCGTACTCCCCGCCCGTGATCCGGCGGACCAGCTCAGGGTCGACCGACTGCAAGCTCACCCACTCTTCCGGATCTCGGCTCGTGCTCACGTGTCCAAAACATAGGATCGGCAGAGGTTGCCTGCTTGGGCGCGAGCCGGCGGATTCGAAGCGGATGGTCCTGCCTCGGTGCCTCCGCGAGCGTTATCGTCAAAAGCTCCAGAGCGGCCGATAGAACGAGCGTCCAAAGCTTCTAGCGCCGAAGCGCCGACTCGGTTCCGCCGAGAGCGCCAGGACCCGCGTAGCCGCCTGGCCCGAACACCGCCGGGCGGGCCGGCTCCTCCGGCTTGGCCATGGGTGGACGCCGGGCACGCGCCACGAGGATCGACACGAGCGAGCCGAACAAGCCGAGGAACACGCAGGCGAAGAGCGCGGCCGCCACACCAATCGTGCCGCCTGTGACGAGCAGGAACACGTACCAGAGCCCTTCGACCGGATTCAGCGAGAGCCGGCTCATGTAGTAGAGGACCACCGCCGCGAGAGGGAGCAGCCCAACCAACACGAGCGCCGGGGCCGCCGCTCCGCGGTCGGGCACGCGGCCGATCGACGCGATCAGCCAGAGATGCAGCGCCGGCACGAGCATCAACGCGGCGTACGGGTTGACGAACCAGATCGCGAAGGTGAGCACGCTGAGGACGAGCGCAATCGCGCACCCTGCGCCCGGCGCCGCCAGATCGAGGCGCCGCTCGCCACGGCCGAGCGTCATGCGGCGCGCCACCCACCAGCCGAGCGCAACCGTGGCCGCCACCACCGCCATCACCGCCACGTCGCCGCCGTGCACGGGCCGCAACTCGGGCGCCACCGGGCTCTGCGGCGGAGCGGCCACGATTCCCGCGAGCTCCATCAGCTTGGCGAGGACGAGCCCGGCCACCACCGCCAGCACACCGCCGAGCACCCAGCGCCCGAATCCGCCCACGCGCTCGCGCCGCCGCCGCGCCCGCGCGAACGCGTCGATCGACGCCACGAGCGCCGGCAGGATCAGCGCCATCGCGAGGAGCCCGATCGCCCAGCCCGGCAACAGCTTGTTGGCCACCGTCACATAGGTGGTGGGCCCGCGCTCCGGAGGCTCCGGCGTCTGATCGATCGCGAACACCGTGCGCAGCACCGAGCGGCCGAGCGAGCCGAGGCGGTCGGGGCTGATCTGGTCCACGCCGCGCTTGTCCTTGGCGGGCGGCAGCTCACCGCTGCCCGAGAAGCGCACCGCGTCGAGCCCGGACTCGAGCAGCGGACCCTGTGCACCCAAGCCGATCGGGAACGCGATGCGGATCATCTGCGCCGCCGACACCGGGCTGTGCGGCAGCCGGCCGAGCTCCTCGCTCTCGGACTCGGCGGCTGTGCGCTCGAGCCCCACGCCCACACGCTGCGAGCCGTTTGACCACCCCTGGATCGGCGGCACGCGCGGACCGGCCGCGCCCAGGTTGGACAGCACGAGCACGGCCTCCACCCTGTTGCGATCCGGCAGCTTGGCGAGCAGGCGGTGGGTGCCGAGCTCACCCAGCGTCGAGCCGTCCACCGACGCGATCGTGATCGTCTTTCGCGATGGCGTGCCCTGGAGCACGCGCGCGATCTCCATGATCGCCGCGGTGTCCGCGGCGCTGCTCGGTCCGTCGGGCACGGTACCCGCATCGCGCGCCGCGACGATCACGATCTGGTGGCGCGACGCGCCTGCCCGCCTGCCGATCACGTTCATCAGCGGAGTGCCGTCGTCGGCCTGGAAGCGGTCGAGCACGGTGGTGAAGCCGTCCGCGTTGAACGCGTGCGCCACCTCCATCCCCGCACCGCGATCGCCGGTGCTTCCCGGGCGCCGGTCGGGGAACGCGGTGGCAAGCCGTGTGGCACTCGCCGCGGCCGTGCGGCCCTGGAACAGGACGTCCGCGGCAAGCGTCTGTGGGACCGGCGCAGGCCGGTCCTCCAGCGAGAAAGCCGCCACGATCAAGGCCAGCAGTGCCGGAAGGAATGCCGCGCGATAGAGCCGCGGCTCGATCACGGTGCGAGCGTCACCAAGAAGGAACCTACAATCTCCTGGGGGCGACGTTTGTAGCACCCCCAATGACGATGTCGCCACAGCCCGCTCGCATCCTTCTGGTAGACGACGAGCAGTCGGTCCAGAAGCTCCTGTCCTACCCCCTCCGCAAGGAGGGTTACGAGGTCATTCCCGCCCTCGACGGCGAGGAGGCGCTGGAGCGCGCGCGTGGCCAGAGCTTCGACCTGATCGTGCTCGACGTGATGCTCCCCAAGCTCGACGGCTTCGACGTCTGCCGCCAGCTCCGGGCGCAGTCGAACGTGCCGATCATCATGCTCACCGCCAAGGCGGAGGAGTTCGACAAGGTGCTTGGGCTCGAACTTGGCGCGGACGACTACATCACCAAGCCGTTCTCGATGCGCGAGTTCCGCAGCCGGGTGAAGGCGGTACTGCGCCGCTCGGACCTCCTGCGCGAGGAGCAGCGCGACGAGGAGCCGCTGACCTCCGGTGACCTCTGTATCGACTTCTCCAAGCGCACCGTCGAGATCAGGGAGGAGCCGGTGCGCCTCACGTACGTGGAGTTCGAGATCCTGTCCATCCTCGCCCGCAATCCGGGTCGCGTGTTCAGCCGCACGATGATCCTCGACCGCCTCTGGGGCGACTCGTCCTACCGCGACCCGCGCACGATCGACGTCCACATCAGACACCTGCGCGAGAAGATCGAACGCGATCCCAAGGATCCGGAGTTCCTCTTCACGGTGCGCGGGGTGGGGTACCACTTCCGAGACCGATGAAGCTGCCGCTGCCACCGGCGCGCTCACTCGGGAACAAGCTGGCACTGGTCTTCTTCGCCGTGATCGCGGTGGCGTTCTCCGTGATCTTCTTCTTCGTCGTCCCGCAGCTTCAGTCCAACCTCGAGCACCAGCGGGTCACCGAGCTGCGGCGGGTGGTGCCGGTGTTCACGGCGCAGTTCGCGAGCGTGCTCGGCTCGAACAAGAGCGGCCACCAGATCGACGACTTCGTTCGCTCGGTCGGCGATAGCGCGGACGCGGAGGTCACCGTCTTTGCCAAGTCCGAGCTCTGGGTTCAGTACAGCTCGCGCGTCAACGGCGACATCCGGGCCAGCCGCGCGCTGGCAGCCTCGGCTTTCCGCAGTGGCCTCATCCAAGCTGGGGTCGAGAGCTCAGCCGGCCATCGCACGGCGCAGGCCGCTGTTCCGCTCAAGCGCGCCGGCGAGAAGCATCCGTTCCGGATCGTGGTCTACAGCCGCGACCTGGGCGACGTGCAGGATGCCGTGGCCCTGATCCGCACACGCATGCTGATCGCGGGCGGCATCGCGCTGCTGATCGCGCTCGTGGGCGGCTACATGGTGGCTCGCGCGCTGGCCCGCCGCGTGCGCCGGCTCGAGACCGCCGCCAAGCAGGTGGCCGCCGGCAACTTCATCGAGCCGCTTCCGGAGAACTCCGAGGACGAGCTCGGCCAGCTCACGCGCACGTTCAACGAGATGCAGGTGCAGCTCGCCCGCGTGGACAGCGCGCGGCGCGAGTTCATCGCCAACGCGTCGCACGAGCTGCGCACGCCGATCTTCTCGCTCGGCGGCTTCGTCGAGCTGCTGCAGGACGAGGACCTCGACGAGGAGACGCGGACGGAGTTCCTCTGGCTGATGCGCGAGCAGGTGGAGCGCCTGCAGAAGCTCGCCGTGTCGCTGCTCGACCTGTCCAGGATCGACGCCGGCTCGCTCGAGCTGAACCCCGAGGACGTCGACCTGTCCGAGCTTGCCCGCGAGGTGGCCGGGGAGTTCACGCCGGCCGTGTCGCGCCACCACACGCGGCTGCAACTGAGCCTGCCGCACGACGACGTTGAGGCTATTTGTGACCGGGAACGGGTAGCTCAGATCATGCGTATCTTGCTCGACAACGCGCTGCGCCACACACCCGAGGGAACCCGAGTCACCGTGTCCGCCGACAGACTCAACGGAACCGCAGAGCTCACAGTGGCCGACAGCGGCCCAGGCGTGTCGGGCCCGGCCGCCGACCGCGTGTTCGAGCGCTTCTTCACCGGCGACGCCGCCCGCGGCTCCGGCCTCGGCCTGGCCATCGCGCGCGAGCTGGCCGATCGCATGAACGGCAAGATCGCCCTGCGCTCCGAGCCCGGCAAGACCGCGTTCACGCTCGCGCTGCCCGCGGTGAAGGACCGGAACTGGTCCGCGTGAGGCGCGCGACACTCCTCTTGTGCGTCCTCGCGGCGCTGGTCGCCGCGGGCTGCGGCGGGGGTGGCGGTGGCGGTGGCAAGTCGGACGGCTCGGGCACCGTCACGGTGGAGAAGACCACGGTGGTGGGCAGCGGCGACGGTGGGAGCGAGACCCCGACGACCACCGGCTTCAACCCCGAGGCGATCTACAAGCAGTACTCGCCCGGGGTGGTCACGGTGATCTCGGTGCTGCCCGGCACGGGCGGCGGCGGACTGTTCGGCGGCGGCGGCAACCCCGGCGAGGAGGCGCTCGGCTCGGGGTTCGTCGTTGACTCGAGGGGCGACGTTGCCACCAACGCGCACGTGGTCACGAGCGGCACCGGCAGCCACATCAAGCAGGCCTCGCAGGTGTACGTGGAGTTTCCCGACCACAACCGCGTGCCCGCCAAGATCGTGGGCGACGATCCCAACGCCGACGTCGCGCTCCTCAAGATCCCGACCGGCGGCCTCAATCTCACGCCGATCCCGCTCGGCTCGTCCTCCAACCTCGTCGTCGGCGCGCCGGTGGCGGCCATCGGAAGCCCGTTCGGCGAGGAGCAGTCGCTGTCGGTGGGCGTGATCTCCGCGCTCAACCGCAGCATCACCTCGCTCACCTCCTTCGACATCAACAACGCGATCCAGACCGACGCCGCGATCAACCACGGCAACTCCGGCGGCCCGCTGCTCAACGCCAGGGGCCAGGTGATCGGCATCAACTCGCAGATCAAGTCCACGGGCGGCGGCGGCGAGGGCGTGGGCTTCGCGGTGCCGGTGGACACCGTCCGCCGCTCGATCGGCCAGCTCAAGCAGAGCGGCAAGGTCACCTACTCGTACATCGGAGTGAGCTCGGTGGATCTCTATCCGCAGCTGGCGGGGCACCTCGGGATCGACGCCCAGACCGGCGCGCTGATCGCCAAGGTCCAGCCCGGGAGCCCCGCGGAGAAGGCGCACCTCAAGGCCGGCACCAGTGTCGTCAGCTTTCAGGGTGACGCGCAGATCCCCAAGGGCGGCGACGCGATCGTGGCCGTTGACGGCAAGCCCGTGCGCGGGTCCAACGACCTCGGCAACCTCGTGTCGGGGCGCGACCCGGGCACCAAGGTCACGCTGTCTGTGGTGAACGGGCACACGCACCGCAAGGTCGTGGTCACCCTGGCGGTGCGTCCGGCGAGCGCCAACCCTTGAGCGAGCAGCTCACGGCGCTGGTGCGCGAGCTGGCGCTGGCGCTGCGGAAGCGCGTGCTGCCGCACCTCGGCTCGCACGCCGCCCGCGCCCACGAGGAGGAGCTCGCGGAGGGCGGCGACATCACCTTCGCGATCGACGCCGAGGCCGAAGCGCTGCTCGCCGAGTTCCTGGCCAAGCGCGCGCCGCACGTGGCGTTCTACTCGGAGGACCGCGGCCTCGTGCTGCCCGCGGGGGAGAACGCCGACACGGTGCTGGTGGTGGACCCGATCGACGGCACGCGCCCCGCGCTCGCCGGCTTCGAGTCCTGCTGCGTATGCGTGGCGGCGGCCCCGCTGCGCGACGACGTGACGATGGGCGACGTGCATACCGGCTGCGTGGTGGAGATCCCGTCGGGCAGCGTGTTCCTGGCGGAGCGCGGCAAGGGCCTCCTCGAAAGCCCGGCCGTGCGCCTGTCGGGGAACGACGACCTCGAGCGCATGTTCTGGGTCTACGGCTTCCGCGGCCGACCCGTCCGCATCTACATGGAGCTGCTCGGGTCGCTGATCGAGGGCTCGTCGGTGGGCGGCGGCAGCTTCGAGCTCGGCTCGGCCAGCTTCGACATGACGCGCGTGCTCACCGGCCAGCTCGACGCCTACATCGAGCCGGGCCCGCGGATCATCGAGGAGCTCCCCGAGACCCGCTCGGAGTTCGAGCGGGTAGGCGGCGGCGCGATCCTCAACAACACGCCCTACGACCTCGCGGCAGCCACCCTCTGCCTCGAGGAGGGGGGCGCGATCGTCACGGACGCCAGCGGCCGCTCGCTCGCCGGCCGGCCGCTGCTCGGCTCCGGCCCGGAACACCAGATGTCGGTCGTCGCGAGCGCCAACCCCACGCTCCACGCGCGCTTGATCGCCGAGCTGAACGCCGGGATGGACCGCGTTGCGTTTAGCCTTGCGGGCGCACAGGAAACGGAGAGCCGATGACCCAGGTCGAGAGCAGCACCCGCAGCGTGCGCCTGACGGTGCCCGCCAAGCCGGAATACATAGTCCTCACAAGGCTGGCGCTCTCGGCCGTATGCAGGCTCACGTCGCTCGAGCCCGAGGACGTCGCGGACCTCAAGCTGGCCGTCACCGAAGCGGCCACGGCGTTCGTGCGCGAGGACTCGGACGAGCAGCTCACCTGCGGCTTCGAGCTGGAGGACGACCGCCTGGTGCTCGAGATCGGCGGGCCGGAGGCGGCGACTGTCTCCGAGGAGGAGCAGGAGCTCGGCCAGGCGATCATCCGGGCGACTGTTGACGAATGCGAGTTCCGGGCCGACGGGGTTCGGCTCGTCAAATACCTCAGAGAGGACGACCAGTAGGCTCCCGTCCTTGCGGGAGAAGTCGTCCGTAGAGCGGAACGCGACCTAAGGAGAGACGGTTTGCTGCAGCCGGTGGCCGTAGGCCACAAGAGCCTTGCGGATTACACACATCTTGTCGGCCGCCCGCTCGTGGAGGAGATCCGCGAGCTGGCAGAGCACCTGCAGGGGTTGAAGGTCCTCCATCTCTCCGCGACAGCCTTCGGCGGTGGCGTGTCGGAGATCCTCTACACGCTCATACCGCTCATGCGCGACGTCGGCGTCGAGGCCGACTGGCAGATCATGATCGGGCGCGAGGAGTTCTACAACGTCACCAAGCTGATGCACAACTCGCTCCAGGGGTCGGAGCAGACGATCTCCGAGGACGAGTGGATCACCTACGAGCGCTACAACCGGATCAACGCACTCGAGCTCTCCGAAGGCTGGGACGTGATCATCGTGCACGACCCGCAGCCGGCCGCGGTGCACCAGCACGTCCCTGAAAAGGCGCGCCAGTGGGTGTGGCGCTGCCACATCGACCTCTCCACGCCCAACCCGGAGACGATCGAGCGCATGGTGCCGCTGGTGCGCGGATACGACGACTCGGTCTTCCACCTGCAGGAGTACGTGCCCTCGGCGCTCAACGGCGCGTCCAGCCAGAAGATCCACATCTGCCCGCCGGCGATCGACCCGCTATCGCCGAAGAACATGGCGCTCTCGCCCGAGGACGCGGCGTTCGTGTGCGACCAGTTCGGCGTCGACGTGGACCGTCCGCTGATGTGCCAGGTGTCGCGCTTCGACCCGTGGAAGGACCCGATCGGCGTGATCGATGCCTACCGCCAGGTCACGGAGGAGCTGCCCGACGTGCAACTCGCGCTCGTGGGCTCCATGGCCACCGACGACCCCGAGGGCTGGGAGTTCTTCAACTCCACGCTCGAGTACGCCCAGGGCGATCCCGACATCAAGATCCTCAACAACCTCAACAACGTCGGCGCGATCGAGGTGAACGCGTTCCAGTCGCAGTCCGACGTGGTGATCCAGAAGTCCACGCGCGAGGGCTTCGGGCTCACCGTCTCCGAGGCGCTCTGGAAGGCGCGGCCCTTCATCGGCGGCGACGTGGGTGGCATCCCGCTCCAGGTGAAGGACGCCGAGACGGGCTTCCTCGTCTCCTCGCCGGAGCAGTGCGCGGAGCGCTCCCTCGAGATCCTCAAGGAGCCGGAACTCGGTAAGCGCCTGGCGCGTGCGGGTAAGGAGCATGTGCGCCGGCACTTCCTGACCCCTAGGCTTCTCAGGGACTGGCTCCAGATCTTCTCTGACACGGCATGACCCAAGACGCCCGACTCGTACTCGTCTCGAACCGCGGCCCGGCCACGTTCGAGCGGGACGAGGAAGGCGAGCTTCGGGTCACGCGCGGCGGCGGCGGGCTCGTGACGGCGCTCACGGGGCTGGTCAACCACCGCGACGCGCTCTGGATCGCCTCGGCGATGACCGAGGAGGACGCCGAGCAGAGCCGCAAGCACGGCGGCGGCGCGTTCGAGTGCGACGTGGACGGCGTCTCCTACCGGGTGCGGCTGGTCGAGAGCGACCCGGAGGCCTACGACCGCTTCTACAACGTCGTGGCCAACCCGCTCCTGTGGTTCATCCAGCACTACCTGTGGGACCTCTCCAACGCACCCGACATCCGCCAGAACGAGGTGGACGCGTTCGAGCGCGGGTACCGCGCAGTCAACGACGACCTGGCGCACGCGGTGCTCGAGGAGGTGCAGGGCGAGGACGCCGTGGTGATGCTGCACGACTATCACCTCTACACGGCGCCGCGCACGATCCGGCACTCCAACCCGGACGTGTTCCTTCACCACTTCGTGCACATCCCGTGGACGCAGCCGGACGCGTGGCGCGTTCTGCCGCGTGACATTCGCGAGGAGATCTTCGAGGGAGTGCTCTCCAACGACATCGTCGGCTTCCACACGCGCTCGTACAAGCGCAACTTCCTGCTCTGCTGTCGCGAGCTCTTCGACATGGACGTGGACGAGGAGGCCGGGGTCGTGAACTTCGAGGGTCGCGAGGTGTGGGTGCGTGCGTACCCGCTTCCGATCTCGGCCGAGAGCTTCGCGCGGACCGCGCGGCGGCCTCAGGTGAAGGAGTACGAGGAGGAGCTCCTGCGCCGCCGCCGGGAGCACATGATCCTGCGAGTGGACCGCGCGGACCTGTCGAAGAACGTGCTGCGCGGCTTCACCGCGTTCGACATGTTCCTCACCCAGCACCCCGAGTTCCGCGAGAACGTGACGTTCATCGCGCAGCTCATGCCGTCGCGTCAGGACGTGCCGGAGTACGCCGAGTACCTCGAGAAGATCGAGGCGCTGGTCGCGGTGGTCAACCACCGGCACGGCACCACCGACTGGATGCCGATCGACCTCAAGCTGCGCGAGAACCTCGACGAGGCCGTGGCCTCCTACAAGCACTACGACCTGCTGATCGTCAACGCGATGTTCGACGGCATGAACCTGGTGGCCAAGGAGGGGCCGCTCGTGAACGAGCGCGGCGGCGTGTCGCTCTTGTCCGAGAACACGGGCGCGCACGAGGAGCTGGCGGAGTTCGCCTTGTCGGTCAACCCGTTCGACGTGCAGGAGCAGGCCGACGCGATCTTCCGTGCCCTCACGATGTCGCAGGAGGAGCGCGCCTGGCGCGCGGAGGGCCTCAAGCGGATCGTCACCTCGCGCAACCCTGGCGACTGGGTGGACGACCAGCTCGCGGACATCGAGGCAAAGCGCCGCGGTGAGACGCCGCCCTCGAACGCCCCCACCGGCCGCTTCGCCCAGCGCTAGAGCGCACGGCGTTTGCACGAACTTTCACCGCCGAAGGCGGTCGTTGGCGCGCCGGCACAAGTCCTATGACGGCGCCGGGGTACATCAGCCCACCGACAGCGGCGGCGAACGTGCCGCGTGGGTTCGTCGGTGCGGACGCTGGCCGCTGTTTGGAGCTATGGCCCGAATTCGCCGGTGCTGGCGGGCGCTGGTGGTGGCGCGACTGGGCCCGGCTGCGCCGGCGGGAGTGCGGAGTGCGGAGGTGCGGAGTGCGGAGGTGCGGAGTGCGGGGGCTCTGCTCGCACCGCGCTGACTGTCCGTTCTCGGTGGTGATGCCGCGGACGGTGCTCCCTTACGTGCTGCTTTTTCCGCGGCTTTGGCCGCGAGGGCTCAGGGATCACCGGCAGCGCAGCGAGCGGCGGCTCCGCCCTCCGCACTTCCGCACTCTGCCCTCTCGCTGGCCCACAGCCATGTGGACCCGTGGCCAAGAGGACGACGCCGGCGAGCAACGCCACCAGCCGTCCTACGTTTCCCCATCGGACCCGGCCCAGGAAGCCGGGGGTCGCGTTTGCTCGCCGGTTCGTCATGCCCTGATAAGGCATCAGCGCTGCATTCCTCGCCCCCCTGGCCGATGCCCGCTGCTAAGGTCCGCCCCCTCATGCGTCTCTACGACCTGATGCTGATGCTGGATCCGAACGCGCCGGACGAGCGCCGCGCGGAGATCGCAAACAGCGTGCACAGCGCGATCGAGCGCGGCGGCACGCTGGTGGGCGAGCACGACTGGGGCATGCGCCGCATCGCCTACGAGATCGACCATCGTGCCGACGCCGAGTACCGGCTCTACCAGTTCGAGACGGCGGACGACGATCACGCGCTGCTCGAGCAGCTCGACCACACGCTGAAGATCACCGACGGCGTGCTGCGCTTCCGGATCATTCGCCTCAAGCCTGGCTCTCCGCCGCCGCCCACGCCGCGGCAGGCGGGCCGCCCGCGCGAGATCGTGCCCGAGGCCGAGGAGACCGCCACGGTCGCCCCTCGCTCGGTGGCCGACGCTCCGGTGGCGGACAGCGAAGCCGCCGAGTAGCCTCGGACGTCACTAACCTCCTGTAAGCAGCCCGCCTGTCACATTCCCGTGACCGGTGGCGTCTTGTCTTCATGACTGAACGCAGAAAACTCTGGATCCTCGTTCTCTGCTGCGTAGGGCAGTTCATGGTGATCCTGGACGTGTCCGTCGTGAACGTGGCACTGCCCTCGATCCGCAGCGGCCTGCACTTCTCCGCGGCCGATCTCCAGTGGGTGGTGAACGCGTACACGCTTACGTTCGCCGGCTTCCTGCTGCTCGGCGGGCGGGCGTGCGACCTGCTCGTTCGCCGCAACGTCTTCCTGTTCGGGATGGCGCTGTTCGCGCTTGCCTCGCTCGTCGGCGGCCTCGCTCAGAGCCAGACGATGCTGATCCTCGCGCGCGGCATCCAGGGGCTGGGCGGCGCCGTGGTGGCGCCCGCCACGCTCTCGATCCTCACAAGCACCTTCACCGAGGGCGGCGAGCGGAACCGCGCGCTGGGCGCGTGGGGAGCGATGGGAGCCGCAGGCGGCGCCACGGGCGTGCTGCTCGGCGGCCTCCTCACCCAGACGCTCAGCTGGCGCTGGATCCTGTTCATCAACGTGCCCATCGGCGCGGCCACGGCGCTCGGCGCGCTGCGCGCGATGACCACCGAGCGGCCCGAGGCGGCCACCCGCCGGAACTTCGACCTCGCGGGCGCGATCACGGGAACCGCCGGGCTGATCGTGCTGACCTTCGGCATCGTCAAGACGGAGCAGTACGGCTGGGGCTCGGCGCGGACGATCGTCACGCTGGCCATCGCGGTCGCGCTGCTTGCGCTGTTCCTGCTGATCGAGACGCGCTTCGCCACGGCG
>Ga0070683_100003148_pt1 | contig 13296 bp, 8 predicted proteins | sample KBSC713LmetaG_FD_64662 | JGI IMG/M metagenome (GOLD analysis project Ga0070683, IMG submission 64662) | Corn rhizosphere microbial communities from Kellogg Biological Station, Michigan, USA - KBS C7.1-3L metaG | ecosystem: Host-associated > Plants > Roots > Rhizosphere ...
GTGCTGTCATCGATGTTGTGGCTCCAGGTATAGGCGCCCTTGAAGAACAGGCCGCGGGCAAACCGCCGCGATAGTTCCACCGCGAGGCCGTTGTAAGTCGAATTTCCCCGGAACGGGAAGGCCGTAATCGGACCCTGGTTGAAGTACGGCAGCCAGGCTTGACCGATAGGGGGAATGCCGTTCAGATCATCCAGAGAGTAGCGCAGGTTCGCAAGAGTCGCCGCGTCGGGCTGTTGCAAATAGGTTGGCAGGTAGCGGTCCGGCGTCACCACCGAGACGATATTCATCCTGGTTTGCGTGGGCAGATGCACGCCGCGCGTTCCCAAGTAGCGGACCTCCAGTGCGTAATCGTCGAATAGCACTTGCTGGACACCGAAGTTCCAGTTGATGGCGTAGGGGATGAGCCGATCGGTGATGTAACCCGACGTGGCATCGCGCGCATCCTGCGGAGTCGCGAAGGTATTCGAACGGGCCGTGGAACGAATCCCGCCGTTGGCAAGGAAATTGGGAATCGCCGCCTTGGGGTCCAACGTGACCGTGCTTTCCAGTTCCGGAGGTTTGGTATTGAGGCTGAGGTTATCGAAATACTTGTCGTAGGCCAGCCCGAAGCCCGTGCGAACCGTCGTCTTGCCGCTGTGACCTGGGGAGTAAGCGATCCCCACCCGCGGGGCGAAGTCATTTGTCTGCGCCTTGGGAGCGCGAAAATCGATAAGTCCGGGCACGCTTGCCAAAGCGTTCAACGCCTGCAGCTTGTCACCGGCAAGAATACCCTGATACTCGTAGCGGACACCTAGCGTAAGCGTCAAGTTCGTCCGGAAGCGGATCTGGTCATTGGCGAACCAGGACGTCGCCAGCTGATTTCCCGGGAAAGGCGACGAACCCACCGTGCGCTCCGCCACCACGTCGGGACTGACGTCTCGCAAAAACAGGTCGAGGTTCGAATATTGGTAATTGCCGCGAACGCTGCTCGTGAAGCTAGTCGAGCTGATATATTTGCGCCCTTCCCACCCGACCTTAAACTGGTGCCGCCCCGCGGTCCAACTCAGGTTGTCGATTAACTGATACGTATTCTGAACACGCTGTTGCGGCGCCTGGGAGAACGGACCAATCTGCGCATTCAGGTCGTTTTGAATCACCAGATTCGGGAATGCATCCAAACCCGGAAAGGTGGCATTCCCGGCAGGAATCCCGTCGTCATTGCGCGAAAAGCCGGCCCGCAATTCATTCAGCAGGGTGGAGGAAAAGGTGTGAAACTCGCCCAACGAGACCAGGTGCTGGCGAATATTCTCGCCCTGGAAGAATGCAGGCAATATGGGCAACGTGTCGGAACCGTACCCGCCCTTGTTCGTGTAGATATACCGGCCGCGAAGCTGGTCTGTTCCGGAGATCGTGTAGTCGAGGCTGCTGAGCGAGGAGTACAGATTTGAATAGCTGGGCTGGACGATCGGCAGCGTGCCGATAGGGATCTCCCGGCCGGCGACATCGGTCGTAGTCGAGGCCGTGGGTGCGGGCGCCAGATAAGTTTTCAAGATGTTCAAGTTGGTTTGTGAAACACCAACCATCTGACTCAACTGGCTATAGCCTGCCGCAGTAGGCGAAAGAACGGCGCTCGAGGGAGTCGCGGCCTGGCCAATGGGATTGTACTGGAACAGACTGTAATAGAAAAGCTTATCTTTCACGATTGGTCCGCCCAGGGATGCCCCCAACATATTCGAGTCGAAGCGCGGATTGGAGCGAATACCCTGGCGTGCGAAGGATTCGTCCACCGCGTTCATGTGGCGGTTCATCAAGTAATCGTAAAGAGCGCCGTGCACCTGATTGCCGCCGCCGCGAATTACGGTATTGATCTGCGCTCCGCTACCATTGCCGAATTCGGCGGAGAATTGATTTTGCAAAATGCTGATTTCGGCGACTGCTTCTCGTGGCACGTCAACGTTATGCAGAGTCAGATCCTTTTGGTTGTTGTCCACGCCTTCGATGGTGAAGCTATTGGCACGCGGGCGCTGGCCACCCACCGATGGACCCTCGCCAACGCCCAAGGCGCCGGAACTCGCGACACCAGCGCTAAACAGCGAGAGGTTCAAAGCTCCTAACGGAAGGCCGGCGGCGGGCGAATTCATCACCTGCGCGGATTGGTAAACGGCCTGAATCTGGATACTGGTGGTGTCGATGAGCACGGGCGCGTCGACCACGTTGACGATAGTCTCGACGTTTGCCAGCGTCAATTTCACCAACGCTGTCGCGGTGTTGTTCAGCTCAACGGAGATATGCTTGACGGTTGCCGGCGAGAATCCGTCCTTGTGAACGGTCAGAACATATTCACCCGGCAGAACGTTTCGAAACAGGTTTTGACCGGCGTCATCAGTGGTTCCCCGAAGCGCCGTTCCAGTCGCGCTGTTCAACAACTCAAGGCCGGCATCAACAATGACACGGTCGGTCTGGTCAGCCACTCGAACCACTAGGTTTCCGTCCATGGCTTGAGAAAAAATATAGCCCGAAGCCATCGTCAGAGACAGAACCACCGTGAGCGCTCTCATGTTTTGCATAGACCTCCCCAGTGTCCCGAGACCGGGACTTCTTCAGGGATCGACACCCTATGTCGCAGGCATTAGGCCCGTATTAGGGTGCAGAAATAGTACTGCCGGGAGGACTGTCCTCCCGGCAGGGTGTGTGGATAGGGCGTTGAGTTACTTTTCGCCGGTGGTGCTACTGCCCCACGCAGCAGAGGAGCCCCAGGCGGCGGAGCTGCCCCACGCAGCGGAAGAACCCCAGGCCGCCGTCGATCCCCAAGCGGCCGAGCTGCCCCAGGCTGCGGTCGATCCCCAAGCCGCCGTGGTTCCCGAGGCCGACGAGCTACCCCAGGCCGCGGTCGATCCCCAGGCCGCGGTCGATCCCCAGGCAGCCGAGCTACCCCAAGCGGCTGTGGATCCCCACGCACCAGAGCTGGTGGTGCTGGTGAGAAGGAAGTAGCCTCCCGACCAGTATGAAATCGACTGCAGTGCGCCCGATAGAGGGCTTATCTTCCATTGGCTCGACGCCGGTTCCAGCAACAGAGAGCCCCAAACGTTGGTCAGACTCCAGGTACCGTTATTCCACAGAGGACTCCCAGGCTCGAGCAGCATCGCTTGCCGCGCCGTCGGGCTATAAACGACGGAAGGCGAGGCAGCCGAACCGCTCCCGGTATCATTATTGGTCAGAGCGACGGGAACGTTCAGATAACCCGCACCGATCGTGTAGATGTCGTAGACCGCCGGATATACGCCGCCCGTGGTCGGATCCACGGTGACGCTCGCGGTTGGAAAACTCTTCGAAGCGGTTTTCATCAGCCGTGCCTTCACCAAGTCCGGACTCAGGCCAGGAGTGCGCTCCAGCATCAGGGCCACCGTGCCGGTAACCATGGGCGTCGCCATGCTGGTGCCGCTGAGGCGGATGTGGTTTGCGTCTACGATATTGCCGGGAAATTCCTTGTCCAGAGTAGAACCCGGATTGCGCAACCCTACGATTTGATTGCCCGGAGCCACCACGTCAGGTTTGACCACCAGATCGCCCCAGGTAGGTCCCTTGGAGCTGTAGCTGGCGATCTGATCATCGCCTGTCGAAGCCGTATCCAGGGTCTTCATCGCCCCTACGGTGATCACCGTTGGCGAATTGCCGGGCGAAAGAACGGTCGCATAACCATTGCGGCCCAGGTTCCCCGCCGCCACCACCACCACGATGCCCTGCTTCCAGGCGGCGTCCACAGCCTTGGTCAGCGGGTCGGTCCGATAGCTCTCATAAATCGGCCTGCCGAGCGAAAGGTTGATCACGCGGATGTTGTATTGCGCTTTCAGCTTCACCGCGCGTTGCAGCGCAGCGATAATGGCGCTGTCGCTGCTCATGCCCTGTGCATCCAGGACTTTCAAGTCCACCAGGTTCACATTGGGCGCGATACCATGCACTGCGCCGTTCGAGGAAGCTCCGTTGCCGGCGACGATTCCCGCGACATGCGTGCCATGGCCGTAGTCGTCGGTAGTGGTCCCGCCAATAAAACTTTCGTGGTACACCACATGGGATGCGAGGTCGGAGTTCGCACCAATACCGCTATCGATGATCGCCACGCCGACACCCTTGCCGGTATATCCGTAACTGGCAGCGATGTTGGCGCCGACCGCAACGTTCGCGTAATCCGTTGCCGTGGCGAGAGAGCCGCGCACGGGCCTGTCGAGTGAGACATACGCAACGTTCGGATTGGTCACTAGATTGAGTACTTGATTCAGCGGGATTGTTTGCGCCACGCCGGGGATCAAATCATAGACGATGGTCGTGACTCCGCCGACGAGGCTGTTGACAATGTTCCCGAGCGTCTGGAGCAAAGTAGGTGGATTGAGCTGAACAATGATCTTAACTGTGGCAGGCGGATTCGGGCTATTCAGCAGCACCTGAAGATCGGGGGAGATCTTGGTGCTCTGGGCGAATAGGCCAGTACTGAATAATATTAATGCGAGCGATGCAACTAACAGACGAACTGATTTCATGCTCCTCTGACTAGCAAGCCCGGTACCACGGTTCTGAAACTCATTTAAGTGCTTGATACTTTTGCGATTACACTCCTTCCCGATGACCGAAGCGTTGTGTCTTCAGCGCCAGCCCTGACGCCACGCGCGCCAGCCGTGACGCTTTCGATGGTCTACCGCCCTCCACTAGAAGATCCGATGAATAGTAAAGGACTATCGCGAGCATAGTACGCGAGTTCCCGCATGACCAGAACCAGAATGGATCAAGAACCATGACCTCCCGTGGCGCACAGGTTTATCTCGCTGCGATTATCGCGGCCGGCGCTGCAGTGCTGGGCTACGGCCTCTGGGACTGGCATACCGCGGACTGGGCCCGCTACGCTTTTCTGCTGGGAGTGTCCGGATTCGCGTCCGGCATGAAAGTAACTCTTTCGGCTGGCGCCGGGACCATGTCGATGAACTTTCTGTTCATCTTGATTGGCATCCAGTCCCTCAGCCTGGGCGAAACGTTGCTGCTGGGCGTCGTTGGGATACTGGTGCAGCGCATCCTGCGGGCCAACAGCAAACCCACTGCTGTCCAGGTTGCGTTCAACGTAGCCAGCATCGCGTGTTCTATCGGGTCGGCGTTTGCCGTATATCAACTCGGCTTGAGACTTGGTGGATTGGTGGAAGCTCCAGTCCTGCTGTTGCTCGCTGCTGGGACTTTTTTTCTCGCTAACACTCTTTCCGTGGCCTTGGCCATAGGACTCACCGAGCAGAAATCGCCCTGGGCGGTGTGGCGCGCGACGTATTTCTGGTCGTTTCCAAACTACTTAGTAGGCGCAGCGGTGGCGTGGGTATTGGGCGCTGTCAGCAAGGCCTTCGGCTGGCAAGCATCGTTGCTGGTGCTTCCGGTGCTGTATGTCATCTACCGCTCCCACCGCTTGTATGTGGAGCGTCTGGAGGAAGCCAGAGAACGCGCGGAACAGCAGCGCATGCACGCCGAAGAACTGGCGGCGCTAAACCGGCGCACCATCGAGACCCTGGCGCTTGCGATCGAGGCGAAGGATCAGACCACCCACGATCACCTGGCGCGCGTGGAGGCTTACGCCACAGAAATCGGCCGCGAGCTCGGTCTCAGCGAAAACGATCTAAAGGCGCTCGAAGCGGCAGCGTTGCTGCACGATATCGGCAAACTGGCGGTACCGGAGTACATAATCTCGAAACCGGGAAAGCTCACGCCCGAGGAGTTCGAGAAGATGAAGATTCACCCCGTGGTAGGCGCGGAGCTACTGGAACAAGTCCAGTTCCCCTATGCCGTTGCACCCATCGTGCGCGCCCATCACGAAAAATGGGACGGCAGCGGTTATCCGGACGGACTAGCGGGCGAAGATATTCCCATCGGTGCACGGATTCTTTCCACTGTGGACTGCCTGGATGCACTGGCCTCAGACCGGCATTACCGCCGTGCTTTACCGCTGGCTGAAGCGCTAAAAGAAGTCCAGAAGGAATCCGGAAAGGCTTTTGATCCGCGCGTGGTGGAAGTCCTGAGCCGCCGTTACGTCGAGCTGGAGCGCAAGGCCAAAGCCAGCGCCATGGGGCAGCGCGATAAGCTCTCTACCGATATCAAAGTGGAACGGGGCGCCGCACCGGCAGCCGGATTCGAAGAAACCACCGCGGATCTGATGAATATTCACCGCGTGGTCGAAGGCAGCGACGAATCCGCAATCCTGGAGCTCTTGGACGAGCAATTCAACGGCGGCACTCCTTCCCAGGTGTTTGCCGCTTTATGCGACCACCTCTCGGGAGTGATTCCCTACGATGTGTTAGCGATCTACGGGCGCCAGGGAGACCGGCTGGTCCCGGAATTCCTGGACGGAGATGCGCGGCCGCAATTCGCATCTCTGGCGATTCCCTTGGGAATGGGTCTGGCGGGCTGGGTGGCCGAACACCACAAGGCGATCATCAACGGCAATCCTTCTGTGGAGCCGGGGTATCTGAACGATCCCACGAAGTTCAGCACCCTGGGTTCCGCGCTGGCGGTTCCGCTCGAATTCCCTGGTGGGCCGTGTGGGGTGTTGTCCCTTTACCGGCGCGAGCGAAACGCTTTCCGGAAAAGTGAGCTGAGCTTGCTGCGATCAGTCGCGACGCGCGTAGGCCGCGTCCTCGACTTGGCTTCCCATCCGCAATAGATCCGCCGCCCCCTCCTCGCGAAGGGGAAGTTGCGGAATCGCTTCGATCAGCTTTTTCGTATAGGGATGCCGGGGCGCGCGAAACACCTCCCCGGTGGGTCCAGATTCTACGATTTGACCTTGATGGAGGATCGCGACCCGGCTGCACAGCGTGCCTACCGAGGCCAGGTCATGCGAAATATAGAGAATCCCGATACCACGCTTCCGGTTCAGCAGCCGGAATAACGCCAGAATCTCGGACTGGGTGATCGTATCCAGTGCGCTGGTAGGTTCGTCAGCCAAGAGGAGGGATGGCCCATGCAGTAACGCCATCGCGATCAGAAATCGCTGGGCCATGCCGACACTCAAGTTTCGGGGATACAGGCGCAGAAACCCGGGCTCCGCAGGCAAGCTGACACTGGCCAGGAGCGTTTTCCAATCCGGTTCCCCGGACTGGTGCGCCAGCCAGGCTTCCCGCAGTTGGGCGCCCAGACGAAGGTTCGGATTCAGCGCGGCTAGAGGACTCTGCGGAACCAGCGCAATATGGCGGCCGCGCAACTCGCGCATCTGATTCCCGGCCAGATCCAGCAGGTTGCGGCCTTGGAAGAGAATTTGTCCCTGGCAAGTTCCCTTCTTGAGGCCGAGCAGACCCAGGATCGAAAGAATCAGCGTGCTCTTGCCTTCACCGCTACGGCCCACCAATCCTACGATTTCGCCCGGCCCTATTTCAAGGGACACTTCGCGCAGCACATCCGGCTTGCCTGGATAGCCAGCGGTGATCTGCAATTTGAGCAGAGGGGTCATTTCCCGGCTGCGCTTTTTCCTGCAAGGGTGAAGTGCTCGGCATCCCAGAAAGTGTGGGGGAAAAAGGGGCTCGGTTTGGCCCCGGGAAGCCCGGGCGAGATCGCTGAGAGCGAGTTGGGATGCACCAGGAACACCATCGGCGATTGCTCCCTCAGGATTTCCTGCACGCGGTCGAAGTTCTTCTTGCGCGCCGAAGCATCCCCAGAGGCGGCCTGTGCAAGCATGAGCCGGTCGATCTCGGCTTCCCACGCGGTCGCAGGCGTTTTCTGCGAAGGATTCCAGGGATGGTTGGCGGCCGAACTGAGCAGGACATTCATCAGACCATTGGGATCGATATCGATATTCACTAACCCCAGCAAACACATTTCGTAGTCCAAGGTGCGCGTGATCCGCTCTATCAACGATGGGAATTCGAGTGTAACGAGGTTGATCTTGATGCCAAGTTTCGCCAGATCTTGCTGGATCATCGCCCCCATACGCTCGCGCACCGTGCTGCCGGCGTTGGTAATGATAGAGAACTCCACCGGATGGCCGGTTGCGTCGCTCAGGACAGTGGCCTGCAGCTTGAATCCGGCTTCGGTTAAACGTTTAGCCGCCTCCTCAGGATGAAAGGCGTCAGGAGAAAGCTTCCCATTGAACCACTGCTTGTTGGCCGGTGAGACTAGTCCAGCCGACGGGCTAGCATGTCCCCGATACGCGACACGGCTTAGGTCGGCGCGCTGAATGGCTTCGGAAATCGCCCGGCGGAACGTCTGCGATTGGAACCAGGACTTCTTGTAGGAGGCAACAGGAGATTGCGGCGCCATGTTGAACCACAAGAACTCTGCGTCGGTGGTGGGACCGGCATCGAACGCCCGGCCGGGCGCGTCCTTCGCAAGCCGATCGTACAGATCCGGCGTAAGGGTATCGATCAGGTCGAGCTCGCCGCGCTGAAATCGCGCCAGCTCCAGATCGCGATTCTGCTGAAATTCTAAGCGGATCGCATCGAGCCGGGGCAGAGATTGCCCGTCAGGCTGATGTTTCCAGTACACCGGATTGCGTTTCAGCACAATGTGCGATCCGGCGACGCGTTCTCCAATAAGGAATGGCCCCAACCCCGGCGCAGGCCGGTGCTTGGCAAGGCAGGACACGATCGCAACCTGGTCAAACAGGCGTTCGAAGGCCGTGGGAGGCGCCGGGAAATCGGCCACCACGACGTAATCACCCTGCGCGGTGATCGTGACTGTACCTTTCTCGGTTTGAAACGTATCGGCTACGGGAGAATGCAGCGCCGGGTCAAACAATGTGTGGAATGTCTCTACGACATCTTTCGAAGTAAAAGTAGCGCCATCGGGGTAGTGCACCCCTTTGCGCAACTGGAAGGTGACGCGCTTGCCGTTATCGCTTACCTTCCATGACACCGCCAGTTCCGGGTCAGACTGTTGGGTGAGGCGATTGATGCGGATCAGAACGCCTTCGGTCAAGTAGCGAATCGCTTCGGCCGACTCGTCGGCGAACACCAACGGGTCCAGGGTTTTAGGTTCGCTATGCAGAGCCAGGCGAAGTTCGCTGGCGTTCAGGGCGCCCGCGATCAGCGCCACAAAGATCAGCGGACGCATGGGATGAGTCATATCGAGTAATCCTCTCTGGGCAAAATAAGTTGAAAACAGCCGACCACGGCAGCCAGCAGCACCGCGGGCGCCGCCATCCAAGGCTGCGACCGTAAGTTGCCACCTTCCAGTTCGCGTAGCAGGCTGCCCCACGAAGGCAGGGGTTCCGAGACGCCCAGTCCAAGCATCCCCAGCGTCGCCTCCGCCAGGATGAACACAGGTACGGCGATCCAGAATTGGGCTAGCAGCACCGGCATCACGTTCGGGATAAGCTGCCGCCAGATGAGGCGCCATGGTGTAACGCCTGACGCACGGGCTTGCAGCATGAAATCGGAATCGCGCAAACCGTGAATCGCGGCCCGGACAACGCGGGCCGAGGCGGGCCAGCTCAGGAGTCCCAATAGAGCGAACGTAATACTGAGAGAGGCCAGCGCAGATACATTTAGAGGTAGCGTCGCCCGCACGGTCAACAACAGAAATAGCCATGGCAGCGACATAAACAAGTCCAAGCCGGCCAGGACGATCCGCTCCGTCCAACCGCCGGCCAAGCCCGCCAGCCCCCCCACCAGCGCGGCGACGATGCACGACAGCAGGGCCGCGGCTGGAGCCAGCGTGAGCGACACGCGCGTTCCGTATAGCAAACGCGCCATCCGGTCGCGGCCTAATGCATCGGTTCCCAGCGGGAAACGCGCGGACGGAGGGGCGTCCGGCGCTTCGCGGAGTTGAGTTTCGTAACTATCCGGAGTCCAGAGCCGGGGAACCAGCGCGGAAATCCCGACAAAGGTCAGGAAGACGATGGCGACTAGGCGCGCGGGCTTCATGAGTTGCTTTCACCGCGCCCGAGAAGCGTGAGTTCGGCGATCGCCATGGCGGCTGTGGTTGCCAGTGCGATCAGCATGGTCAGGTTTACCAGTAGAGGCAGGTCTCGCGACATCGCGGCTTGCCACGCCAATCGTCCCAGGCCCGCCGCGTCACAAATCGCTTCGATCGGAATGATGGCTCCCACCGCCATGCTGAGCGATGCGGCGATCAGAGCGACCAATTGCGGTGCTGCATCGCGGCAGACATGTCCGAATAGAATTCGGGTTTCGCTAATCCCCCGGGCTCGCGCCATGTCCACATGGGACGATCCATAGGCTTGTACCAACAGGTTCCTAGTGAAGCGGAACACGCGCGGGACAAGGACCAGAATCAGCACGACTTCAACGGCCACTCCGGCGGTCAGGCAAAAATAGGCGAGGATGGCTGCCGGCAAACTCAATAGAACTCCTGCGGCCACGGACGTTGTGGACTCCATGATCCGGCTTCGACGAAATCGCGCAACCAGAATCGCCATTCCCAATCCCCCTATCCAGGCGCCCACAAGTCCAATCGCCAGCCGCCGCAGCGTGGCGGGCGCGTTCTGGGTCAGTAGGTCCGCAATCGGTGCGTTGCGCGATGTGGACTCACCCAAGTCTCCGCGCACAGCGCCTCTCAGGTACTGAACGAACCCGGAGCGAAGACTGTTTTCCCCCGCTCGCTTGGCACGAAGCGCCGCCAGGGTCTGCTGGCTCATTCTTGGATCTAACTCACGTTCATCGACCAGCGAGCCGGGCGAGAATCGCACTAAAAGCGCCGACGCCAAACCGGCAAGGAACACCAATGCCACGATGCGTCCAAGTTGGGTTATGAATAGCTTCACCGCGCCTCTAAGACTTTATCGGCGTTCCATTCCACGGGCTTCACCAAGCTCGCCCCGCATGAGTGGAATCCCTTAGGGCGACAGGTATTTCGGAAGGGCCCCTAGTGCCGACCACCTATGGCCTTGTGGGCGAAGATTTCGAATAATCGTTATTAGGGCTGCCTGTCACAAGAGCCTCCACACTGCCATGAAGACGGCCTACGAAAAACGGGAATACCTGGGGCTCGAGGTCGTATTCGCCAGTGACCGGATTCGCAAGCTCCTGCAGAAGGCGGAACAAGTCGCTGCCAGTGATGCGACGGTCCTCATCACCGGTGAAACCGGTTCGGGCAAAGAAATGGTCGCCCGCGCGATTCACCATCATTCCAAGCGGCAGTCAAAATCGTGGGTCGACATCAACTGCACGGCGCTGCCGGAGAACCTGCTCGAAAGCGAGCTATTCGGCCACGAGCGGGGCGCTTTCAGCGGAGCGGATTCCTCGAAAGCGGGGCTTTTCGAACTGGCCAATCTGGGGACGCTGTTTCTGGATGAAATCGGCGACATCGATCCACGGCTGCAGGTGAAGCTGCTCCGGATTCTGGATGGTGCTTCGTATTACCGCCTCGGCGGGGTCAGAAAAGTGAATATAGACGTTCGCCTGGTTACCGCCACCAACCAAAATCTCAAGGACGCCGCCGAACAGGGAAGATTCCGTTTCGATCTGTACCACCGGTTGTCTCAAGTTCGGCTGACCGTCCCGCCCCTCCGCGAACGCCCCGACGATATCGCTCCGCTGACGATGCACTTCCTGGACAAACAAAAGCCGGGCATGCGAGTTTCTCGGGAGGCTATGGACGTACTGGAAGCCTACCCTTGGCCCGGCAACGTGCGGGAACTGCGGAACGTGGTGATCGGAGCGGCGGTTTTCGCGCCACGTATGGAGATCGTGGCTGAGGATCTACCCGAGGAATTACGGCAGTCCACGTTCGTATCGAGCCTGGCCAACCTCAGCGCACTGGGAGAAGCGGAACGCGCGGCCATTTCGCGAGTGTTGGAGGAAACCCACGGCCACCAGGTGCACGCCGCCGAGAAACTGGGGATCTCCCGGCGCACACTCCAGCGCCGCATCAAAACCTATGGGCTGAGGGTCGAGCGCGAGGTCTCCGTGCGGGTCTAACGCTATGCCCACTAAAATCGCCGAACGACGCCGTGCCCCTCGATTCCCCAGTTCGGACCGCGTGAAGATCTCCTTCGAGAACCCTACTCCGGTCAGCGTGGAAGCTGAGCTAGTGGAGACGAGTGCAACAGGATTTCGCATCGTGCACGAACACCAGGAGCTTATTTCAGGCCTTGACGTATGCCTACATCGCGACAACGTTAGCAGCCGTGCCCGTGTGGTCTGGACTCATCTCCTGAATGGGCGGAGAGTCAGCGGCTGTGTTTTATTGTGAAAGCTTTACGACGGCGTCGTAAAGCAGACTGAGGACGCTCTTCCCCAAGCAGCCGACCGAAATCTCGGGGTGTGCGAAAACCCAAGATTTCGGACCGACCGATCCTCTCTAAACTCAAGATCCAAATCGTTGAAGCCATCGGCAGCCTGGAGTTGACCTGCCCCCAGAATCCGTTCATTCGAGCATACGACAGCTTACTTCGATTTGCTCCCCGGTTTTAGCGGGGATGGGGGTGTGGGGCAAGGGATCGGCGCTTGAGATCCCTTGCCCCGCCCCAGCACTGCATTGACCCGCAGCGCGGCTGAGCGCTGCGAACTCTTCCGGTGTTCGATATCCGAGGCTACTATGCGGCCGCTCGGTATTGTAGTGGCTGCGCCAACTTTCAATCTGGTGCCGCGCGTCGAAAAGATTGCGAAACCAACTTACTTGCAGACACTCTTCGCGCAGGCGTCCGTGAAAGCTTTCCACATACGCGTTCTCCACCGGCTTGCCCGGTCGGATGTGAACCAGTTCAATCCGCCGGTCCAGACACCAGGCGATGAAGCACCGGCTGGTAAACTCCGGGCCATTGTCCGTGCGGATGCGCTGCGGCGTCGATCCACGCTCGGTGATGATTTGCTCCAGCACGCGGATCACGCGCACGCTGCCAAGCGAAGTGTCCGTCTCCAGCCCAGGCACTCCCGCGTGTAGCTGTCCACTACGGTGAAAATCCGCAGTCTGCGCCCACCCGCGGAGACGTCGCTAACGAAATCCACGGCCCATTCCTGGTTCGGCGGGGTCAGTACGGGGGGGGCCACGTCAAAACGATACCTTGACGCGCGGCGCGTTTTTCTTGACGTAGTCTTGACGCTGCCTGTTCTACTCTTAAGCTGGGGGCAGCGGCACCGCCGGGAGTGTGCGACACCAATACGTAGGAGCTTCAGACAGATGTGACGCAGTACGAAGACAAAGCATGCAGCGAACGAGCGGTAGTGAAGCTTTCGGACGGCCGGGCATCGAACTCAAATGGACTCACGGAGGGACAGATGCGGTGGGCACTGCTTACGCAGCTTCCAGCCACATCTGGTTTACCTTCTGGAACGGCATTCTCACCGAGGCCTATTATCCGACAGTGGATCGACCGCAAATTCGTGACCTACAGAATCTGGT
>Ga0070683_100003150_pt1 | contig 13295 bp, 13 predicted proteins | sample KBSC713LmetaG_FD_64662 | JGI IMG/M metagenome (GOLD analysis project Ga0070683, IMG submission 64662) | Corn rhizosphere microbial communities from Kellogg Biological Station, Michigan, USA - KBS C7.1-3L metaG | ecosystem: Host-associated > Plants > Roots > Rhizosphere ...
ACGAACCTGGTGGATCTGATGAAGACGGGGGTCGAAAAACCGTCGGCACTGGTCAACGTCAGCCGCCTACCGCTGGCTACCATCGAAGCGCGTGGCGACGGTGTCAACATCGGAGCAATGGCGCGTAACTCAGCGGTTGCTAGCCATCCGCTGATTCTGGAGCGCTACTCAGTACTTGCTCAAGCGCTCCTCGCGGGGGCTTCAGCTCAAATCCGTAACATGGCGACAGTAGGTGGAAACCTGCTTCAACGCACGCGCTGTTTCTACTTTTACGATCCGAGCTATACGGAGTGTAACAAGCGTGTGCCCGGTTCCGGATGCGCCGCGATGTCGGGTTACAATCGCATTCACTCGATTGTGGGAGGTAGCGATTACTGCATCGCGGTCCATCCAAGCGATATGGCTGTTGCGCTTGCCGCGCTGGATGCGGCTGTCGTTGTTGGAAACAAGCGCAGGGAGCGCATCATTCCCTTTCGGGACTTCTATCGCTTGCCCGGAGACACTCCAAACATCGAAACTGACTTGGCGCCAGATGACATGATTATGTCGGTTGCGTTGCCAGCGCCGATATCGCGTCATTCGACCTATCTAAAGATTCGCGACCGGAATTCATTTGCGTTCGCGTTGGTGTCCGTCGCGGCGATTCTCGATCTGGATGTGGATAAACGTATTCGCGACGCGCGCATCGCTATCGGAGGCATAGCGCCGAAGCCTTGGAGAGTTCCGTCGGCCGAGCAGGCGCTGACTGGTCAATTGCCAACCGAGGCCGCATTCGCGCGGGCCGCCGAGATTTTACTCGAAGGTGCGAAGCCTCTTCGCTACAACGGATTCAAGGTCGAACTAACCCGAAGGGCCGTTATGCGTGCCCTTTCGACCGCGAGTGCGAGCTAATTGCGGCTTGCCAGAAAGAACTTATGCCAACTGTTATAGGCCAGCCAATCGATCGGGTTGACGGACGCTTAAAGGTGACCGGACAAGCGACCTACACCGCGGATCACAACCTTCCGAACTTGGCGCATGGCGTGTTAGTGACAAGCGCCATTGCTAAAGGCCGCATCGCTTCGATTGACACCAAAGAAGCGATGCGTGTCCCTCGCGTTCTGGCAGTACTTTCCCATGAGAACGGCCTGAAGCTCGCGAAAAACCCGATGGAGGTGCAGCCCGGTTCTCCTGCGGATCGAGCACTTCAACTTTTACAGGATGATCGTATATTCTACGGCAATCAGCCGATCGCTCTGGCCGTGGCGGAAACCTTTGAGGCCGCGAGAGAGGCGGCAGGATTAGTGAAAGTTCGCTACATCGCCGAAAAGCCTGCAGTTCGATTGGATGATGGATTAGCAAAAGCGTATACGCCCAAAACGGTGGGCGGCGGGGGAGATCCGGGAGAAAGTCATCGGGGTGACTTCGATCAGGGATTCTCCAGCGCCCCGGTGCGGATCGAAGAGATTTACTCGACGCCATTTCATACCCATTCCCCGATGGAACCGCACGCGACGATTGCCGCGTGGGATGGTACGGACAAGTTAGTACTTTACGATACGTCCCAGGGCATCTTCGGAGATCGGAAGCGCGTCGCCGAGCTCTTGGGTCTGAAACCCGAGAATGTACGCGTGATCTCGCTATTTCTGGGGGGCGGATTCGGCAGCAAGGGGCCGACATGGTCACACACTGTGATCTGCGCCCTAGCCGCTCGCCATGTCGGGCGGCCCGTGAAACTCCTGCTGCGGCGTCCGGAAATGTTCGGACCCGTCGGGTGCCGTTCTGAAACCCGTCAAACGATCGCGATGGCCTCTCAAATGGACGGCACGCTCACAGCACTTCGCAATGAGACGGAATCGCACACTTCCAAATTTGACGAATTCACGGAAACCGCCACGCTGCCTACGCGAATGCTGTACTCGACGGCAAACAATTCCACGGTCCAACGCTTGATTCGGTCGGATATCGGAACTCCTTCCTATACCCGAGCTCCAGGGGAGGCGCCGGGAACACTTGCGCTTGAAGTCGCGATGGACGAACTGGCTTACAAAGTGGGAACGGATCCCTTAGACCTGCGTCTCAAAAACTACGCCGAACGCGACGAAGATAAAAATCTTCCATGGTCGACGAAGGCTTTGCGCGAATGTTACCGGAAGGGCGCTGAGCGCTTCGGATGGTCCCAGCGGCCTCGCCAGCCCCGTTCGATGCAAGATGGACATACCCTAGTCGGCTGGGGGATGGCAACCGCGGTTTACCCGGCGCGGCGCAGTCCCGCATCCGCTAAGGCGCGTCTCAATTCTGACGGAACGTTTCTCGTGGAAGCTGGATCCCAAGACCTCGGCGGAGGCACATACACCATCATGACCCAAATCGCCGCGGACACGCTGGGAGTGCCGGTCTCGCTGGTGACTTTCCGCTTGGGCGACACACTGTATCCCGAGACGCCAGTTTCCGGCGGCTCCCAGACGGCGGCGACCACAGGATCGGCCGTATTCGAGGCTGCAAAAGCGCTAAAGCAGAAGCTATTGGACCTGACGGGGGCATCCCCAGGAGATTTCACGCTTGTGAACAATCAACTGGCGGTCCGCCACAGCGGGCAGACTCAGTTGGTTCGTGATTTCCTGGTTCGTTCCGGACAGACGTTTCTCGAAGCGCGAGCCTCGACCAAGCTGCGAGAGGAACAAAAAAGATACTCCAGTTATTCGTTTGGCGCCCAATTCGCCGAGGTCAAAGTGGACGCTGATTTGGGCCAGATCCACGTTTCGCGAATGGTAGGAGCGTTCGCGGCGGGGAAAATCCTGAATGCCAAAACGGCGCGCAGCCAATTCATGGGCGGGATTGTTTGGGGCATAAGTCTGGCCCTTCACGAAAAAACAGTCTATGACGAACGGTTAGGACGCATCGTCAACAATAATCTGGCGGAATACCATGTCCCTTCGAATGCCGACATTGGACAAATCGATGTGCTCTGGGTGGATGAAGATGACCAAGAAGTCAGTGCTATCGGAGCGAAGGGAATCGGAGAAATCGGGATTACCGGGTCGGCAGCGGCCGTTGCGAATGCGATATATCACGCAACGGGCAAGCGCGTGCGAGACGTCCCGATCACTCTGGATAAGCTTCTTTAGCACAAACGTGAAAAGGGAGATAACATGAGCCTCAAAACCATTAATTCATCGGATCCCGAACTCCATTCCCAGAATCTCCAACAGATGCTGCGAGAGCTAATCGATCACACACGCAGGGATGTGGAGCAAGTAAAGGAGCCGCGATTCCAGGCATTGCTGGAGACAACGGCAGAGGTCCTCGGCGGTCTCGAAACTGCCTTTAAGCATTACAGCGAACGAAAAGAACCGGCCTGGAAAACTTGATCACCGTCGGGCGCGCAACGGGGGATCCGTCTGCCGTCCCAGGGAAGGTACACCATGCCAGCCATTTGTGAAGAAGATTACCGGGTGGTCCGGCCGCTGCGAGGCGCTGTCCATCCTGGTCCGCCCAGACTGAGAATCGCAAAGGCAGCGACTGCACTGGCGGCTATCGAAACCAGATTAATCGCGAAACTCAGCAAGCGCGCGTCGAGCACATCATGCGAAGGCAATCCGATCACAACCGCGGCACCCAGCCAGACGGGAAAGATAGCGAGCTGAACCGCCGCCGCAACACCGATGAGGTATCGGCGACCGGTATCGTCGGCAGTCGACACGCCCGCTGTGATGCCGATGGCGACCGATATAGCCAAGCTGCTCAGGGGGTTCTTGAACCCGGCAAACAGGATCGGTCCGCCCTCGATCCAACCAACCATGGCACCGGCTACGAACGCCAGCGCCGCGCTGACGAAAAGAGCGCGGAGTCCGTGGACGATGAGCTGCCGGTCGCGCGCCCACAACCCAAAACTGACCGCCAAGACCTGCGCCAGGAATGGCAGAAACAGCGCCGCGACGACAATGGCAACCGGGTTATCTTCAATGATGCCCGTCGCCAGCAGAATCGCGCCGGCAGTCGCGCGGGCGATGTAGCTGGGAGTAATATGCCCCAGTTGCCACAGATCCTGGACGATATCGGTAAAAGGTTCGCTCATCGGCCGAGTAAGGCGGGACAGAGGCGTATCGTCGACAATAGCTCTTATCTCTCGCGACGTGAGCGTATAATCCACGTGCGAAAGGATCGGCGAGTCCAGAACGGCCGCGACAAACACTCGAGCTTCCGGCGTCGAGGTCTCCACGCTGACAAGCTTGCGGCCGGCATCTGGGCCGTGGACGAAGACCTCGGCAACAGTCACGCGTGTTATGCCGGCTTCGTGAGCCAGGCGTACCGCTTCAGGAACGTATTCGGCTGGAACGCTTGCGCGAATCTCATGCATAGGAGTGGCGTCCTTGCGGCTTTACGGATGGTTTAACATATGGCTGATCTAACATCTCACCCTCTCCGGCTTGATCCAAAGAAACGCATTTGCCGGGCCATTATCGAAACTCCGAAAGGGTGCCGCAACAAATTTGATTACGATCCGGATTCAGACCTTTTCATGCTGGGCGGGCTTTTGCCAGAGGGGATGATGTTCCCCTTCGATTTTGGCTTCATCCCGTCGACGCGCGGCGGAGACGGCGACCCGCTCGACATACTAGTCTTGATGGACGCGCCAGCCCATGTTGGCTGTCTGATGGAAGTCCGCATCATCGGGGTCATAACAGCGGAGCAAACCGAGGACGGGAAGACGGAGAGCAACGACCGGCTCCTAAGCGTTGCTGTTCATTCCTACGATCACCAGAACCTGCGATCCATAGACGATGTGAGCAAGACTCTGCTCGAACAACTTGAACACTTCTTCATTTCCTATAACAAACAGCGCGGCAAGAAATTCAGAGTTACAGGAACCGGCGGGCCGAAGAAGGCTCTTGCGTATCTGAAAGCCGGCATTCAGGCTCATAAAAAGGCTCGAAGGAAATAGAGTGATGCCTCGATCACGGCTCACGCCAAGGTGCCGCGTGGCACTTCTACGCCCTGGTCTAGGCCTAGCGGTCATTGTCTGTTGATCCACGTCTCAAGGAGGCGTCGTCGAATTCCGGATAGCTCTCAGGAGGCCACACGGGGAGGACAATTGCTGCGTTCTGCACGGCTTCCGTTACTCTGTCCGTCCCGACGGCGGCCGCATGTTCGCGCCCTGTGTCGGCGAGTCATACCGTCGCTTTTTCGGAGGACGCATGTTCGCGCCTCGTGTCCGCCCGTGATGGGGCTCTATCCCCATCCTGCTCTTGATCCAATCCCAGTCGAGTGTTTCCGGATGCCGGATATAATCGTCGCGGTGCGCCACGACGTCTTCCATGTAGTGGCGGCCCAGCTTGAGGTGAAAAGATGGATGAACGTCGGCTGTGGGATCCGCTACGAACTCGCCATTGACCAGACGAATTGTGATCGTGGTTTCAACCTCATCGGGATCGCTGTCGTAAATATCTATACCCACAGCCCGATTGGCGAACACGCTGTCGTATGCCGCAATGATTGGCCGATACACGAGCGAATGGCGGTGCGCCTCGGCAGCGGCATTGCACACATCCAAATAATCGCGCACTAACTCTAACGCCGAGTTTACTTTCGTCGCGTCGCTACCCATATCGCACCTCCTACGAAATGCAGTGTCCATCTAGTTGGACGCTGGCGTAGCGCGGCCGTTTCAGCGGAGGGAATGATCGAGTCGAGGGAAGAGTCTACAGTCCTGACTGTAGATTCGTCACAAATACTACTGCATTTGTTCCGATCGGCAAGTTTTGCAATGAGCGTATTGCTTACAGAATTTGGAACTTCTGCTATTTCAGGAGCCTGCGACGAACCCCTGGCGGAACGAGGCGTGCTGAGAAAAGTTACGGAGTTGTGGAAGGAGAAGTCTTATGGCACAAAGCATGACAACTGGAGCGGCGGGCGCTTTCGGTGACCACGCGCAAGATCGATCCGTAGTCAGGTCCTCACCGGCGTATCAGGCCTATCAGATTCTTCACCTGGCGTTTATCATTGCTCCGGTTGCCGCTGGAATCGACAAATTCTTTCACGTTCTAGTCAATTGGGACATGTATCTTGCGCCAGCGATTGCGAGATTGTCGCCAATTGGGGCTCACCAACTGATGCTGGCAATTGGAGTCGTTGAGATCATGGCTGGTGCGCTAGTCGCGATTAAACCCCGTATCGGGGCGTACGTCGTTGCCCTGTGGCTGCTCGGAATCGTAATCAACCTGTTAATGGTGCCCGGATTCTACGATGTCGCCTTGCGTGACTTCGGATTAGCCTTGGGCGCGCTGGCTTTGGGGCGTTTGAGTCAAGACTTTAGCTCGTAAGCCACGGCGGCGGGGAGAGCAACACCATGAAGACCAATCCAGTCGGTTGGTTCGAGATCTACGTAAAGGATCTTACGCGGGCTCGTGCATTTTATGAAGCGGTATTGGCCGTTAAGCTGACTGCGCTCGAAAGTCCCGATGCAAGTGTTGGCACAATGTGGGCTTTTCCGATGGAGCAAAACGCCACTGGCGCAGCCGGAGCTCTCGCAAGCATGCAAGGTGAACAACCCACCGGTAACGGCACCATCGTCTACTTCACCTGCGATGACTGTGCGGTGGAAGCGAAGAGGGCTCCCGCGAACGGCGGAAAGATCATGAAAGAGAAGTTCGCGATCGGCCAGTACGGTTTTATTGCGCTGATTACCGACCCGGACGGAAATGTGGTCGGGCTACATTCCATGAAGTAGAGAGGTTCTGTTCGGCCCAACAGAAAAGGAGAAGTCAAATGAAACAGCTATGGATGCTCTCGCTCTTGCTTACGGCAAGCGTCGTACTTGCTTTAGGAACGATAAAGACGGACTACGATCACTCAGCCGATTTTAGCCGGTATAAAACATACTCGTGGCTCAAAGTGGAAGCTGGAAACACACTCTGGCAGGATCGCATCCGCAAAGCCATCGAAGCGGAGCTATCGGCGAAAGGAATGCAAAATGTCGCTTCGGGCGGAGACGTTTCGGTGGTAGCGGTTGGCGCCGTAAAGACCGATCAGAGGCTCGAAACCTTCTACAACGACTTCGGAGGGGGTTGGTACTGGCGCGGCTTCGGGGATGGCATCGCTACCACTACGGTCGAGAATGTTCCGATCGGCTCGCTAATGTTAGACATGTTCGATGGCAAAACCAAAAAGCTGGTTTGGCGGGGGCTCGGCGAAAAGACGCTTTCCGGCGATCCAGAAAAAAATGAAAAGAAGCTTAAAGATGCTGTAGGGGACATGTTCAAGAGCTTTCCCCCAAAGTCAAAGGGCTAAGGCTATAGATTTCGACCATCGATTACGCGAACGTGCAGGCTAACAACTTTGGAGGTCAATCATACCGGAAAGAGAACGATTGGGCGGGCGCGAAAGGATGCACGGGAAGGCAAGGCTGGATCCGACGTAGGCTGAAGAATGTGCTCGGGAAGAAAGGGACCATATTCGCGAAGGCAGACACGGGGCTTGCTCCACCAAGGACTCTCGAAGGCACGTCGTACAGAGTGAGATTGCCTCCTCCGAAAGCGGCAAGTCCTCGGACGAGACGCGTAGCCGGGCCGCACGCGACGCCGCACGCGACTAAATAAACAAGGGCAGCAGTCTCCCAGCCAAAAGCCTTCTCCTACGAGTTCGTGGGCGACCAGCAATGCTCGGAAGCGTGAAGGGACTCAGGCGGCGTCTCCGGCCGCTCTTTCCCGGCAATCACATGCGAGCGCGCGAAAGCGTAGCGCCGCGAATCGGTAGCTGGCTGCGAAGAAGGCGGCTCATACAAGGCGCGAGAGCTAGATTAGACTTCTTCCCGGTGCATCCCTTGCGGACCCGGGGATCTCCCCGCGATGAGAGTCTGGATACCGTCTGGCAGATAGAGTTGCATAGTTAACGGATCGAAAGGCGCTGCTAAATCGCGGATGTGATCCGCCTCTTCCTTTCGCGGACAATAAACGGCCAGGAAACCCGCCCCGATTCTGGCTTCGGTCAAGTCTTTGTCCGCGAACACTTCCTCTGTTCCGAAGAAGCGGGAAATGCTGGTCATCATGGCGCCCCAAAGTCCGACGTCGTCTCGGATTTCCTTCATGAACCGAAGCGTCTCGGCGGCAGTTGAGGCGACCACCCTTCCGTAGCCAGCCACCCGCAAGGCGTGTGCGGCGTTCTTCGCATCCTGGAAGGCGTGAAACGACGCGAAGATATAGTGAGTCGGATAGAAAACGCCCAAGGCTGTGGGTGCGCCGTGAAAGAATCGGTATAGTTCGCTTTTGTCGAGTTGCTCGCCGGACTGGGCAGTGTCGATGGGATCCCCGGAGGTGCCTCCACGCCGAGGTTGGACGGCCGGCACATGGTCAAGGAGAGCCGCCAGTTCGCGCGTCACGGCATCCCTCATACTTGTATTACTCAACTCCGCAGCGACGTTCTTTGCGGCTACCAGACTGAATTGATATTCATCCGGCATAGCTCCGAGAAGGTAGACCCGCGCACTTTGTAAATGCTCGACTAGTAAGTCAGTCTGGACGTCGTGAGACTGCCCAATCTCGGTAATCAGTCGATCGATCCGCGCTAGATCTGCCTGACCTAGCGGTGCGCTCAGAGCTGAGTGACTCATGATATCCCTGTTTGGAGGATGCTTTCAGGCAGTGCCATGTTTCCATCACTCACCCGCCGGCTCACGATCTCAATCCAGGGCCCGTCGCCAATTAGTGATGTTTCAGCCTCACGTCGAACTGCACGCCACTCTCCTAGAATCCTGCCAGATACTTTTGGATACGGTGGGGTCAGCAGGCTGCTGCTATAGATTGCCACCGGACGAAAGCCATTGGCTGTCAGTATTCTGTCGAGGGCATATTGTGTGTAGCCATAACGATACGGGAATCCCAGCAAGTTGTTATATCCGAGTCGTTTTAGTGTTCGACCGGAGTGGCGATTTCCGAGTTTTGCTCGTTGCCGTCGATAAAAACGCGCATTGGGAACCCGGATCACCAACAGCCCGTGGGCTTTAAGCAATTGATAAGAATGGTTAAGAACCTCCGAGGGATCATCGAGTTGCTCGAAACAATTCCAAATGAAAATCGCGCTGGGTGGATGTAATGTGGAGTAATCCTCGAATGGTTGCCGTTTGACCGATGTTCCCTGCCTGCGGGCGAAAGCGCTGGTCATACGACCAATATCGAGCCCCGTTGGACGCCAGCCCCACTCCTCCGCGGTCTGAAGGAACGCGCCCAAGTGGCTTCCCACCTCAAGAATCTCTGCACGATTCGGGAGCAGTGCCTTGTAGCCCGCCTTCTCTTCAAACGCTTGGACGTAGCGCGGATAGAGGTGGTGCAGCAGTTCTGGGTCATAAACATCGGTTTCGTAGTGCGCCGGTCCCTCGTCCTCCCGGCTGAGCAAACCGCAGGATGGACAAGACAATAGACGTCCCGATCCACCATGCATGAATCTGGTCAAATCCATCAGCTCAGATTCATCAGGCTTGTGATCCAAACGTTCGCCGACGAAGGATGCCCGGAGATCTGACTCCCGACTCAACTGGCCGGCTGGTACCTCGACGCTAAATCCAGCGTCGCCGCAAACGGGGCAAGTTAGAGGCACGGATCCCTCTCCCGGTTACCGCTTCACGGGTTTGCCAAGTACACCGAGCACGAGGGGGATCGTGCTTAGAGCGCCGATCGCGAAGAGCGCCCAGCCTGCACCTCGCCGCGTTTCGCGCCGCAGCCTGTCCCCGAGCACCAGCGCCAAGCCGGCACCCAACGCTACGCGGGTGCCCCCGATAAGAATGATTTCGGGTATGGTCAGACCTCTCTCCTGCATGTTGTCTCCTCCCCTGTTAGAGTCCTAAGAACCTTCTGGCGTGACGAGCGAAACGATTTCCCCACGCCGGCGGTCTATCAATAAGTCCCATCAAAACAGCCGATGGAGAAATCTCCCAAAATCGCCGTCTATGGAGCGCTGTCCGCAAACTGGCCATCGCCGCAACCAAGTTTATCGGCGCGACGATCGCAGGCAGTTCCGCGATGTGGTCGGAGGGTATTCATTCGAGCGTAGATTCGGGGAATCAGGTGCTGATGCTCATCGGACTCCGCAGGAGCCGGCGGCCAGCAGATGTGAAACACCCATTCGGACATGGCAAGGAATTGTATTTCTGGAACCTTCTCGTTGCGGTGCTGATATTCGGCGCGGGCGGCGGCATCTCCGCCTATGAAGGGATACTCCACATACTGCACCCTGTATACATCCAGAAATCGCTCTGGAATTACTTGGTCCTAGGCTTTGCCCTCGTCTTCGAAGGAGCCAGCCTGGCGATAGCGCTACGTGCATTTTTTGCTAAGCAGGGGCCTCGCAACCTGCTAAAGAATATCATTGCGAGCAAAGACCCGACGACTTATACCGTCATTGCGGAAGACAGCGCCGCTTTAGGAGGGATCCTGATTGCAGCAGCAGGCGTATGGCTGAGCGGACTATTTCGAATGCCCGCTCTGGATGGAGCGGCATCTGTCTTGATTGGACTGTTGCTCGCCGGTGTGGCGACATTCCTCATCCGGGAATGCAGAGGATTGTTAGTCGGCGAAGGCGTGAACCGGAAGACGGCGAGGGAGATCGCAAACCTGGTCAGCAAAGAGTCCCTCGTGAAAGCGGTGGCATGGCCCGTAACCATGTACCCTCGGACCAGAGAATATCCTGTTGAATCTGGACGTCGAGTTCCGCCCCGCTGCGTCCGCGGCGGACGTCGCAGACTCCATCGAGGGCATGAAGGCTAGCATTCAGAAACGCTTTCCTTACATAAGACGGATCTATGTGGAAGCGGTGGAACGGATCTGAGGCCCGACCGTTAGTGAGCCATTGCCGCAGAACCAGGCCTGTTCTTTTTAGCGAAGAACAGAAGTCCGATCGCAAGCAGGCACAGCGCGCCCATGATCCAGAACGTGTCGATATACGCAAGCACGGCCGCTTGGTGCTGTACGGTCGCATATATCTGACCCTGCGCGTGCCGGGTTGCATCTGCTGTACCGCTTCTGGAGCTGAAGCGGCTCGTCATCCCGGCTAGCGCCTGTTGGACTTGGAGATTCGCCGCGAACGTGTGCCGCGTTAGATATACCTGATGCTCCTGTTGACGGCGCGCCAGCAACGTGGTCACCGTCGAAATGCCGACGCTTCCTCCCAGATTGCGCATGAGGTTCAACAGCCCAGAAACCTGGTTACTTGCCTCCGGTGGCGTTCCGACGAATGCGATTGTGTTAATCGGGACGAACAGAAAAGCCATGCCAGCCGCCTGATAACAGCGCCACAACATTGCGGTTCGGTAATCGATTCCAAGAGTCAGGTCGGTCATACGGAATAGGGCGAACCCGACGACTAGAAAGCCGGCCGCGATCAGGTATCGGGCGTCCACGCGTGAAACCAGAAAGCCGACGATAGGCATCATCACCAGGACTAGGAATCCGCCCGGGGACAGAACTTCTCCTGCTTTCTGCGCCGAGTAGCCCATTTGGGTCTGCAAGAATTGGGGGATCAGCACCGTGGTGCCGTAGAGGGTTGCCCCCAACATCAGCATCAGTAGGTTAGACACGGCGAAATTCGAATTGCGCAGTAGACGCAGATTCAAGATCGGATATTTGTTGTTCCACTCCCTAATCGCGAAGCTAACTAACGCCACGAGCGATACAACTGTGAAAAAGGTGATCAAGGGCGAACTGAACCAATCGTTACGTTGGCCTTTGTCAAAGACCACTTGTAATGCTCCGAGGCCAGTGCCAACCAATACGAGGCCAGCGAAATCGATGGGATGTCGCCTAGACTCCTTTTTGGCTTTCACCATGTGAGGAGGATCTTGCACCATGAAGCTAGTTAGAAAGAGAGACAGCAGCCCGAACGGGACATTCACGTAGAAGATCCAGCGCCAACTGTAGTTATCGGTAATCCATCCTCCCAAGGTGGGTCCGATGGCGGGGGCAAGTACAACCGCCATGCCGTACACCGCAAATGCCATTCCGCGTTTCGCGGGAGGAAATGTATCTGCAAGAATCGCTTGCTCGCTGGGACCGAGCCCGCCGCCGCCGATCCCTTGAATCACGCGAAACAATACAAGCATTCCGAGGCTTGGCGCCAACCCGCAAAGGAAGGAACTCATCGTGAATAGAGCTACACACGACATGTAGAAACGCTTCCGGCCAAACCGCTCGCTAAACCACGCCGACATCGGCAGGACGATCGCGTTGGAGATCAGATAACTGGTAAGCACCCAGGTCGATTCGTCTTGTCCCGCGGAGAGCCCGCCTGCGATGTGGGGAAGGGCCACATTTGCGATGGACGTATCCATCACTTCCATGAAGGTGGCGATGGTCACCGTCAAGGCGACAGCCCAAGGATTGTGACCCGGATGAAACCCCACCGTCTCTTCGTTCGCCATGGACGTGCTTCCGGCCGCTATTCGACTCGTACTTTGGGCTCAACCGACATTCCGGGACGCAGTCGATCGAGCCCGTTCTGATTGGGTTTGAATCGAATCCGCACAGGCAGCCGCTGTACAACCTTTACGAAGTTGCCGGTGGCATTCTCCGGAGGCAGCAAGCTGGTCACTGCCCCACTGGCGGCCGGGAGACTTTCAATGTATCCGTCGAAATCTGCCTTAAGAGCGTCGACAGAGAGACGAACGCTTTGACCAGGCCTCATCCGCCGAAGCTGCGTTTCCTTGAAGTTCGCGGTTACCCACAGGTCGTCAATCTGGGTGATCAGGACCACCTGCTGGCCCGGCTCGACGTGTTGGCCAACTTCAGCGGCCCGCTTGGCGACGATCCCATCCACCGGAGCCTGGATCTTTACATAGGACAGATTCAGGCGGGCCTGATCGAGCTGCGCACGTGCGGTTTCGATACCGGCTCGGCGAACCGCGACGTTGGCTCGCTGCATTTCTATCTGCCGCGGGGCGTTCAGCCTGGCTTCTTCGGCACGTTGCTGCGCCTGTGTAAGCTGAGCACGCGCCTGATCGGCTTCGCGGGCAGCTGCCCCTGCGGTGGCCTGATTCGCCGCTACTGTCGCGGCTAGCGCCTTCGCATTTGCCACCACCTGATCAAACTGTTCGCGAGGCACTTCGTCCTTTGCCGCCAAGGGACGATAGCGCTCCACATCGGCCTGGGCCTTGGCGCTATTCGCCTCCGATTCGCTCACTTTGGCCAGCGCCGCTTCGTAATTGTGATCTGCCGCGGCCACGGCGGCTTCCGCATTTGCGACATCGCCAGCCGCAGTGGCGATTGCCGTTCTGGTGTTGGTTTCAGTGACCGGAACGTTCGGCCGCTCCGCTTGGCTTTCGGCTTGCGCCT
>Ga0070683_100003156_pt1 | contig 13283 bp, 13 predicted proteins | sample KBSC713LmetaG_FD_64662 | JGI IMG/M metagenome (GOLD analysis project Ga0070683, IMG submission 64662) | Corn rhizosphere microbial communities from Kellogg Biological Station, Michigan, USA - KBS C7.1-3L metaG | ecosystem: Host-associated > Plants > Roots > Rhizosphere ...
GCAGCGTCCTGATGATGATTCAGGACGTGGGTAGAATTGGCCTCGATCACGTCAGTCACGGTGGCTGCCCAGGTCTAGTCTTTCAAAAACGGCGTGTACAACGCGGTCGCACCTGGATGCGTGAAAACCGAATGCCCGAGTACTATTTGCTCCAACCCGCGCAAAGAGCGCCCCGCGCAACAACTCGTGAGCACGATGCAGACGTACTTTCACATTTGTTTCAGTGATTGAGAGAACCTCGGCGGTTTCCGCCGTGCTCATTTCCTCAACATCGCGGAGAACAGTGACTGCTCGATACGCCACTGGCAGAGTCAGTATCGCCTCTTCCAGCAGACTTTTTAATTCGCTGTTGGAGGCGTTGCTTTCCGGAGTAGGCGAATTCGATTGAAACGGCATGGTTCCGTCCTCCTCCTCATACCGCTCCTCGTCTAGCGGATCGAGTTTTCCGCGAGCGGCCAACCTCTTAAGGGCCTCATTGACAGCAATTCTGGTCAGCCAGGTCGAGAACTGCGCGCGACCTTCAAATTGTGCGAGATGTTCATAGGCGCGGACGTAGGCATCCTGCATGACATCTTCACTCTCAGAGTCATCGCGAAGGATACTTCGGATTGCGCGATAGACGCGCTGATTGTGTCGGCGCATGAGCAGTTCGAACAAAGCCAGGTCCCCATGGAGGATACGACGAACAATCTCTTCGTCTGCCCAGCCTTCCACGTGAGCTCTTTCTAAAATGGGAATACTGCTCATCTTCTCTCCCTGAATCCGCCTCTATCTATTGGAGCAGCCTACCACCCCGATGGTTACACACACATTCCTTGTAACCGAATGGAACCCTACCGCTCCATTGAACAGTGGAGGTAACATGCGATTCGATCCCCGACTGAACCACGCCTGGTGGACGTTGCGCATCGGGCTGGGGCTAACCCCGATCCTCGCCGGGCTCGACAAATACTTAAACGTGCTTACCAACTGGGAAATGTACCTGAATCCCCTCGTTCCGCAGCTACTTCATCTGTCCCCGGCAACATTCATGCATATTGTCAGCGTGGTGGAGATTGCCGCGGGCGTGCTGGTTTTTACCCGGTTTTCGCGCTACGCCGCTTACATCGTTATGGCGTGGCTGTTGGCAATCTCCGCCAGCCTGGTGGCCCAGGGGCAGTTTCTCGATATAGCAGTGCGGGATGTCGGACTTGCGCTTGGAGCCTTTGTACTGGCCAAACTCACTGAAGTCCGCGAACTGGCCCTGATGGAAACTCTTCCCGAACCCGACCGTGGCTTGGCTGAGCCAAAGACCGCGCAGCATCTTGCCCATACCAATTGAATCGGAACCTTCAACCGCGAAAAGGAGAGCTGATGATGAAGAGAATTTGCCTACTAATGGCCCTGGCTGTAGCTTTACCGGTGTTTGCTGCCGCAGAAACCTGGAGCAACGTTTCGATAGTCGACACACAGTGCTCGAAAAAAGCCAAAGCCGATCCCGACGCACATACGCGGGACTGTGCCCTGACTTGTGCCAAGAGCGGCTTCGGCATACTCGACAAGGACGGCAACTACCTCAAATTCGACACCAAGGGAAATGCGGACGCGATGAAGCTGTTGCAGAGCACCACAAAGAAAGATCATCTCCGAGTCAACGTCACCGGCGAAAAGCAGGGCGACATTATCCAGGTGCAGTCGTTGACGATGTAGTTGTCACAGTGTCTGTCTCATCCGGCGGAGTCAGCCTCCGCCGGCCCGGCTATACCGCAGTTCATCGACGGAAGCGAGCACTTCGCTGATCATGGATCGGACATCATCTTCTCTAGAGCGGTGATTGACGATGCACGCTGTCAACGCGAACCTATCGTGAATGATGGCATTCGAGATCTCGACAGGACCACGTCGCACGGTCCTCTCCAAGATCGACCGGTTGAGCAAGTCCAGGTTCCCGCCATTCTCAACATATCGGAAGCACTCCAACCGGTGCTCGCTTCTATTAGCTAGCCGATGACTCTAATTCGATGGCGCGGGGAAAGAGGATGTTGTTTTCGAGATGAATGTGCTGATGCAAATCCTGTTCGAATTCCCGCAAACCATCGAAGAACGCGTGAAACGTCGGGCACGCATCCCCTGGTGTGGTGAAGTCTCCGCTGAGACGACGAATTTCGCCAATCAGAGACCCGGCAGCATCGTGTTCTTGTGTCATCATCGCGATCGGATTGGCAACTGTGCCGAAGCAACCTTCGGGCTTGGCAGTTCCCGTTGAGACTGACTGCTCGAGGGCAGCGATATAGGGAAACAAAATCGACTCTTCCTTCGCCAGATGTTGAGTGAGTTCTTCGTCTAGCCGCATGAGCGTGGCGGCGATTATCGGAAGCTCCAGCTTCGTTGATCCGTGACGATTCACAACCTTCTGAGCAAGCTGCGCGAGCCTCGGCAGTTCTCGTTTCACGTATGAATGGTGTTTGGTGATGATGTGTGAACTCAAGTTCTCGAGTGATTTGCCCTCCCAATTCTCAGCGTCAACGCTTGGTAATTTCGCCGCTAATTCGAGCGCGGCGATGACCGCATCAATTTCCACGTTCCCGGCAACGCATGCCTCTGCAAGAGGCTTGCGACCGCCGCAACAGTAGTCAATTCCAAACTTTTCAAACACCCGTATTGAAGCTGGCTGTTCCAGGGCAATTTCACGGACGGTTTGTGTAGATACGGTCATCTTGATCTCCTTGAATCAAGCTTAGAGAGATCGCAAGTCCGTAACAGCGACTTTGGTCACTCGGACTCGGATTTTATGAGCTTGTGCTTCCCTTCTGGGCAAGGTGCCAGACAGGAAATGGCTTATGCAAGGCGACGACTCGCCATGCAAGATCCGAATGTCCGCCGTGCGAAACCGGTCGGTGTGACGTTTGTGGTGCGTAGACTATTGCCGCCGCAATCGAAACTCGGTCCCGATTGCCGCAAGGGCCATCGGTGAGACTCCTGCCTTGTGCTCGATCAACGACAACACAAAGGACGCCACAGGAAGCTCTCGATTCGTCCGTGGCAGTCTTTGAGCTTGGCAATCGGATCATCAAAGCGCTATCGAGCTTTGCGCCAATCTGAATTGCCATCGTATTTGCCTTAACTTCATCCGTCCTTTTGATTGTCGCTCAGTAGGCAGCGATTTGGCCGTCACGCGCCCTGGAGAACATGAAGCGAGGTCGCTGTCTTCAAGTGCGGCGCCGGCGGGACGTAGCCTTTTGGAACGTAGGAGCAGCAGGGCTCTTCCGCGTATGGGTTTCCGGTCAGAGCAAACGCACGTGCGCGCGATCCCCCGCAGATTTCTTTGAACTCGCAAGCGCCGCACTTTCCCTCGAGTTGTGACGTGTCACGTAACTTGCGGAAGGGTGGCGAATCGCGATATATGGTTGCCAATTCTTGCTCTCGGATACTGCCCGCTGTCTGGGGAAGAAACCCGCTTGGGAAGACTTCGCCCTTATGTGAGATAAAGACGAATCCCTTTCCGTCGTTGAGCCCGCGCGGTGCGCGTCCAATTGCATCGACAGCCCGCTCGCGCTGTGATGCGGAATCAACTCCCAACTTGCGTTCAGCAACGCGCTGCTGCAGAAGAAACCGCCTGTAATGCTGGGCCTCGGTCGTCTTGATGTCGAAGCCCGCGGTTTTGGATAGACTGTAGACTTTCGCAAAGACAGATTCAAACTCGTCCGCACTCAGAAGATCATTGAGCTTCCCACGGCCTGTGGGAACGAGGAAGAAGACACTCCACAACGTGATCTCCAGCTTTTCCATCAACGCGACGATCCTGTCGATCTCGCTGATATTCCTCCTACTGAATGTAGTGTTGATTTGAACCGGCAGTCCAATCTCATTGGCCCAGCGCACCGCATCGAGGGTTCGAGCGAAGGACCCGCTCATTCCGCGAAAGGCATCATGAGTCTCGGCGCACGCGCCGTCCATGCTTACGGCCAGCCTGGCGAGACCAGCATCTTTGAGCCTGACGACGATTTCTTTCGTCAGCAGGGGCGTAGCGCTGGGCGTCAATGAGACTCTCACTCCAACCGAGCGGGCATGGCTAATCAATTCGAAGAGATCAGGCCGCTTGATCGGATCGCCGCCGGTCAACACAAAGACAGGGACTTCGAGCGCCGCGATCTGGTCAATCAAACACTTGCCTTCTTCGGTGCTCAATTCCAGCGGATTGCGGTCCGGCTGTGCGGATGCGCGGCAGTGGACGCAGGCGAGATCGCATGCCTGGGTTACTTCCCAGATCGCAATGAATGGCCGTTCGTTGAAGTCGATCGTGTTGATTTGCGGATTCATGAATCTATAAGAAGTCCGCATGCCGGCTTAACGCAGTGACCAAAGTCCCAGGCTGCTAGAATTTCCGAGTGACCGCTGAACGTACCGATCTTGCGACTGCCCTCGGGAAGACTGCGCTTTTGTCGAGCCTCACGCCGACAGAATTGAAAACGCTCGCGGCGCGAACAGTTCGCAAGCTATTTAGTGCAGGGGAGTTGCTCTTCACAGAGGGCGAGCCTTGCAACGGCTTGCACATCATTGCACAAGGCAAAGTTCGCATCTTCAAGACGTCTGTGAGCGGACGTGAGCAGGTACTTGCTGTGAATGTTCCGGGCGAGTCTGTCGCGGAATTGCCAGTCTTCGATGGTGGGCCATTTCCCGCGTCCGCTGCTGCGATCGAGGATGCAGAAATTGCGTTCATTTCGCGCCGCGATTTTCAGGCATACTGCATGGAGCATCCAGAAGTCGCGCTCAAGGTGCTTCAGGTCGTAGGAGCGCGGTTGCGGCGACTAGTGGGTATCATCGAGGAGTTGTCGTTCACGACAATCCGCCAACGACTCATTTCGGCACTGCTCAAACTTGCCCAAAACGAGGGCAAGCCTAGTTCTCTCGGAATCGAGTTTCAACTGCCGGCAACTCATCAGGAACTCGCCAATCAGCTTGGAACGGTACGCGAACTGGTTTCCCGCAACCTTATGCGCTTGCAGGCTGAGGGACTTCTGGATGTTGACGCTCGACAAATCGTAGTAAAGGATCTTGACGGCCTCAAGGCCTTGCTGGAGACGACTTCTTAGAACTTCCGGAGTCCGAGTGACATAAGTTACTGCTCTGCTCCTCATAGATCGATACGGTTGCAGGTGGAGAGTGCTCATGCCAACCTCAACCCAGTCCATCCGTGACATCGTTAAGCAGTATCCATCCTCGGCCAGAGTTTTTCACCGATTCGATATTGACCTGTGCTTGCAAGCTGATCTGTCGCTCGAAGGGGCGTGCCACGAACTGCAGCTCTCGGTCGATCAAGTCCTCGAAAAACTCACCGATTCGGAGGCCCAGGAGCGCGGTGGCATGACTTCGGATCCGGCAACTCTTTCTCTCGCCCGCCTGGTTCAACACATCGTCCGCATTCATCACCTTTGTGTCCGTCAGGAGCTTCCGAGGCTCGCCGAGATGGCTATGAAGCTGGCGGCGACACGGGGTGATCGTGCACCCGAACTCACGAAGGTCGCGGAGCTGATTGAGCAGCTCCGCGGCGAGATGTATACGCATATTCAAAAGGAAGAGCAGGTTCTCTTTCCGTTCATCTCGCAGATGGATCAGGAATCGATCATCGCTTACCCGCCCTCGCACGCATGCTTCCGTTCGGTTACGCACCCGATTTTCATGATGGAACAGGAACACGAGTCCGCCCACCACATCGTGGCCGAGCTCATCCGCCTGACTAATCACTTCGAGCCGCCCTCATGGGCGTGCGCTACGCACATCGCTCTCTTTTCTGGACTCCGTGAATTCGAGGCTGACCTCAAGCAACACGTCCACCTAGAGAATGACGTTCTATTTCCCCGTGCCGTTCAACTGGAAGCAGAACTCAAGGTCAGGAGTTAGTTATGGCTACGCTTCCGTTGTTCGAACAGCCGACCCCCACAGGCACCATCCACGGCAATACTGCAATCATTGCTCGCGAACGTCAGAAGAGCCTTATGCTCCGCGCGTGGATCTTAAGCGGGCTCTTCTTTATGACTTTGCCCGGGACCTTGTTGGGATTTTCGAACCTGATGGCGATCAGTGCGCACCACGGTCTCGGCACACTTCCGGCCGCGTGGATTGAAGGACACGGCCACGCTCAAATGTTTGGCTGGATCGGTAGCTTCATTCTTGGCATTGGATTCTATTCACAACCCGCGTATGGGCGGTCAGTTCTTCGCGTGCCTCTCTCCTGCTACGTGCTTTGGACCTCGGGTGTTGGGATGCGGTGGTTCGCAAACATCTATGGATGGCATTGGCGCGCACTCCTCCCGATCTCTGCTGGATTTGAGCTCATCGCGGTCATTCTTTTTCTTTACGCAGCTTCGCACCATAAGCTGCCTGCATCAACTCAAGGAAACAGAGCAAAGCCTCCCATGGAACCCTGGATGGTTTCCGTCCTGATCGGGACTGCCGGACTCTTTTCCGCTGTGATTTTCAATTTTATTGAATGCGTCCGATTGGCTAGGCAGGGAGGCCTTCGATCCTTTCCGCACTCGCTCGATCAGAAATATCTCGTCGTGCTCGGCTGGGCATTTGTTGTTCCTGTGGTGTGGGGTTTTTCGGCGCGTTGGTTGCCAACTTTTCTCGCGATCTCGAAGCCCAATGTCCGTTGGTTTCGGACAGCTGTATGCATGGATTTGGCGGGCGTTCTCTTCGGCGTCGCAGGATGGCCCAAGCCCGCAACGATCCTATTTGCTTTTAGCGCCTTTACGATCGCATTTGCACTTCGCTTTGCAGAACGGCCCCATGGGCGCGCAAAAATTCAGGGCATCCATCCAAGCTTTCCAACCTTCATCCGTCTGGCTTATGCCTGGCTGATCGTGGCTGGATCGATGAGTGTATGGGCTGCATTTTCCGATGTGCACGGCGGCATCTGGGGCGCCTCACGTCATGCGCTGACAGTTGGATTTGCAGCGACGATGGTGTTCGCAATTGGGCCACGGATCCTGCCGCACTTCACAGGGATTCAAAGTATCTTCAGTAAGCGTTTGATGCTTCTTAGTCTGCTGTGTCTCCAGACAGGATGCCTGCTACGTGTTTCCTCTGAGCCTCTTGCATATGAGGGTCTGGCCTCATTCGCATGGAAGGTGCTGCCTGTCTCAGGCGTGTTGGAATTGGGTGGAGTGCTTCTGTTTGCTTCGAACCTCATGCTCACCTTCTTACTGGGCCGAAACGCCTTCGCCACGGAGAGCTAGCAGCCCAATGCACAAACCCACATGTAATCTCGGGAAGGGCGAACGGTCCAGCTTCTCATAGTGTTATTTGAATCACACTGTGACTTGCTTCCTGCTGGGATGATGAGTCTCGGTATTTCTGAACTAATTCCGCCCGGTAGTGACCTAAGTCCCTGCGTTCCCCTCTGACTGCACGCTACTGTTCGCTCAGTGCAACTGCTTCAACAGGGACCTTCAATGACCTTTGCAGCTTCCCATCTTCGGTTTTGTGAGGATTGCCCGCCCGAGTCTCGGCGCGTTCAGGAGCATTTCGCACCAATTTCGTCCTAATAAAGTGAGGGAGAATCATGTCCTACAAGCGTTATTGGGTGACACTGGCCATCGTCATCATTGGATCTTTCGCCGTGCTCGGAGGAGTCGGCAGGAAGATGATCAGCGAAGCTCCCCCCATCCCAGACGTGTACAACACTGACGGGCAGCTTCTCTTCACAGGGAGTTCCATCACGGATGGGCAAGGAGTATGGCAGTCCATCGGCGGACAGGAAATCGGTACTGTCTGGGGCCACGGCGCTTATGTCGCACCCGACTGGAGCGCTGATTGGCTGCACCGGGAATCGGAAATTCTGCTGAAGACCTGGGCTGTCAGAGCTGGGGCGACGAATTTCGAATCTCTCGGGCCGGACCAACAGGCCATCTTCAAAGCGCGCCTGATTCGCGAGATGCGGACGAACACGTACGATGCGTCGCGCAATCGAGTTATGCTGAGTCCCGACCGCGCTGCAGCGTTTGAGGAGCTTCGGGCCTACTACACCGATGTCTTTGCGACTGGCCGGTCAGCATATGCCATCCCGAGCGGTGCCTTAACCAACACAGTAAAGCAGCATCAACTAGCCGCATTCTTCTGGTGGACTTCGTGGGCTTGCAGCACGGATCGACCTGGATCTGAGACGACCTACACAAATAATTGGCCGCACGAGCCCCTGATTGGCAATGTACCAACGTCCGGTGCAGTCCTCTGGAGCGTGCTGAGTTTCGTCGGCTTGTTAGCGGGAATAGGCGGCCTTGTATGGTGGTACGCGTCGCAGGAGAAGGAACTCGTTCATGGGCCCTACCCGGAAAAAGACCCATTCCTGGCCTTCAAACCCACCCCATCGCAATGCGCGACGCTGAAGTATTTCTATGTGGTGATCATCCTCTGGGGCGTTCAAATCTTCATGGGCGTCTTGACCGCTCACTACGGCGTTGAGGGGCTGTCCTTCTTTGGATTCCCGCTCGCCAAGTATCTGCCCTACGCCGTCACGCGCACATGGCATCTGCAGATAGCTATTTTCTGGATCGCAACGTCATGGTTGGCCACAGGCCTTTATGTTGGCCCCGCCGTCAGCGGTCACGAGCCAAAGTATCAGCGGCTCGGCGTCAACGCACTCTTCGGCGCGCTCATCCTGGTTGTCGGCGGCTCACTCGCGGGCGAGTGGATGGGCATTCAGCAGCGGCTCGGCAACATGTGGTTCTGGTTCGGCAGCCAGGGTTATGAATACGTCGATCTCGGCCGCTTTTGGCAAATGCTTTTGTTCATCGGACTGGTTCTCTGGCTTGTCCTTATGGTCGCAGCTTTGAAGCCGGCTCTCGTTCGCAAGAGCGAAGACCGCTCGCTTCTCATCCTGTTCCTCATCTCCAGCATTGCTATCCCCCTCTTCTATTCAGCCGGACTTATGTACGGTCAGCGCAGCCATCTCGTTACTGCTGAATACTGGCGCTGGTGGGTAGTTCATCTCTGGGTTGAAGGCTTCTTTGAAGTGTTCGCCACTGTCGTGATTGGCTTCCTTTTCACACGGCTCAAGCTGATCGAAATTCGCACCGCAACCAAGGCTGCGCTCTTCTCGACTACCATCTTCCTGTCCGGCGGTATCATCGGCACCTTCCATCACCTGTACTTCGCCGGTGCAACCCCCGCAGTCATTGGCCTGGGAGCAATCTTCAGCGCATTTGAAGTTGTGCCGCTCACGCTGATTGGCTATGAGGCCTGGGAAAACATCCGCCTTGCGCAACCGACAAAGAAGTCCCAGTGGATCGCCAATTACAAGTGGCCCATCTACTTCTTCGTCGCAGTTGCATTTTGGAATCTTGTGGGAGCAGGCCTTTTCGGCTTCCTCATCAACCCGCCGATCTCGCTCTACTATGTCCAGGGACTCAACCTCACCCCGGTCCACGGTCACACGGCACTATTCGGCGTCTACGGAATGCTCGGTCTCGGTCTCACTCTGTTTTGCCTCCGCGCGCTAATGCCAGGTCGCAAGTGGAACGAGACACCACTCAAACTCTCCTTCTGGTCTCTGAACATTGGCCTGATCTTTATGGTGATCCTCAGCATGCTCCCAGTGGGACTGCTGCAGGCCTGGGCATCCATTGAACACGGCACTTGGTACGCGCGCTCAGCGGAGTTCATGCAGTCCGGTACCATGCAGACTCTGCGTTGGATGAGGGTTCCCGGAGACATCATGTTCTCAATCGGAGCAGCATTGTTTGCCTGGTTCGTACTTGGATTGCTCACCGGACACTCGTACAGTAAAGACCTGCGGGGCGGAACGGACGTTTCGTCGCACGACCGTAATGAAGAACGCACCGTCGCACTCGCAGGCCGCTGAGCGATATGTCAACATCCATGCGGCGTCTTTGATGGATCAACCACCACAAGGACGCCGCAAAGCGAGCTGTTCGCTCTCAAGTGGAGCGATATCAACTTCTCTGCTGGAACGATGAACGTGGCCCGCTCCATCGTCCACGGTTTCGTCGGACCGTGCAAAACAGAATCTTCTCAGAAGCCTGTGCCGATCCATCCACGCGTCTGCGAAACACTCGTCAAGTGGAAAGAACAGTCCGCTTATGCCAGCCAGAAGACTGGGTCTTCGCAAGCCGGCATAGCAATGGAAAGCAACCGTACTGGGGACAATCAATTCTGCACAAGTATCTGCGACCTGCAGCTCGCGAACTCGGAATAGAAACACAATTGGATGGCATACATTCCGGCACACCTACTCAACCCTCTTGAGGAGCGCTGGCACTGAGTTCAAAGTGATGCAGGAACTTCTACGCCATTCAACAATACGATCGACCCTTGATGTCTACACTCAAGCAATTACACCCGCCAAACAGAATGCGCAGGCCGCGGTCATGTCGTTGGTCTTCTCTTCTTAGTGAAGTCGGGAACCATATATAAGGATGTCGCGCTAAACATGTATTTGGGTGCAAACTGGGTGCAAAATGCACCCAGTTTCCCTGATTTCTCTTCGCCAAATCATCCCGTAAGTCTTTTGGAATGTATGGCGGGGACGACGGGGCTCGAACCCGCGACCTCTGCCGTGACAGGGCAGCGCTCTAACCAACTGAGCTACGTCCCCTCTGCAATTTCAATCGCTTAGCGCAAATCGCAGAATTTACTGTCTTTTCTTACTGTCCACTCCTTCGCTTGTTTCCATATTTTCCACCGGATATAACCGAATTCCGGGATAAATGGACAGTATGGACAGTAAGCTAAAGCCTCAAAACATTGTCCACCACAAGCGAAAGCGAACCGCGAAGTTGTCACCACTCCGTTGTTCAAATTGTACCAAACAAATCAGCCTAGTGACCTGCCCCCATTTTCCGCACGGTGATCTTACAACTTAGCCAGCAGCCGTCGCAGCTGTGGGAAAGTTGGAAACGCCATCGGCGTTTTCAGAGTGGGCGGAGCCCACGCCTTTTCCATAGCTTGCTTGGCGTGCAAACTCTGCCGGCGTCCGATAGTTCAAGCTGCTGTGTGGCCGTTGTTCGTTGTAGTCATGGCGCCAGATGGCGATCTTCCTTCTGGCGTCAAACAGGTTTTGAAACCAACTAATCCTCAGGCACTCTTCGCGCAGCCGCCCGTGAAAGCTTTCGACATGCGCGTTCTGCGTGGGCTTACCGGGCTGGATGTGGACCAGCTCAATCTTCTTCTCAATACACCAGTCAAGGAAATGACGGCTTGTCAGTTCGGGGCCGTTATCGCAGCGAATCGATCTCGGTTCTCCGCGGTGTTGGATGATCTCATCTAGCACCCGTGTTACCCGCCGGCTGGCGAAGCTGGTATCAACTTCCAGCGCCAGGCACTCGCGTGTAAAAGCATCGACCACGCTCAACACACGGATCGCGCGACCTGCCGCGATCGCATCGTGCACAAAATCCAGCGCCCATTCCTGGTTCGCGGCCGTGTACTGGCGCAAGGGAGCGCTCTGTCGGACGCAGTGTTTGCGCTTCTTCCTCCGCAGAGCCAGGCCCGCCTCTCGGTACACTCGATGCACACGCTTATGGTTCACCACGTCTCCGGATCGACGCAGCAGCACATGCAATCGCCGGTATCCGAAGCGCGGCTTCTCTCTGGCCAACTCCACCAGACGCGCCCGCAGGTCTTCATCTGAGCTTCGTGCCTGATAACGGACGCTCGAAACCGCAACCATGAGAAGGCTGCACGCTCGACGCTGACTGAAGGCGTACTGTTGTTCGACATGCTCGACAGCTGCCTTCATCGCTACGAGCTCCATCCGTTTTTTCGAATCACCGACTGCAGCGCTTCCTTATCCAAACTCAGGTCTGCCACTAGCTTCCGCAGTCGCGTGTTCTCATCCCGCAACTGCTTGGCTTCCTGAGCCTCCGTCACATCCATCCCACCGTACTTCGCCTTCCAGCCATAGATGGTGTGCTTCGATACCCCATACTCCCGCGCCACGTCCTCGACCTTCCGGCCTGCTTCCACCTGCTTCAGCGCAGCGATCATCTGCGCCTCCGTGTGCTTGCTCCTCGACATGCTCCGCCCTCGCTCCTGAATACGAAAATCGTACTCGGTTGTGTGCGGATCCAGGGGAGCAGGTCACCCCCAATGAGTCTCCATTCACCACGCGGCCCCCTACTCGATTCTCTGCGGGAGTTTCTTCGAAAGATGGAAGCCGACCCAGGGACAGAGACTCCCAATCTCGCGGAACTCAAGCGCATACTCCTTCATCGCATTTCAGAGATCGAAGCTGCCCAAAACATCTCTCACGAAGATCACGTCTGATCTACCACACACGGCTAGGCAAAACCCCAGTTACGCCCCGGGCCCTGTGGTGCTACCTTAAATCCTTCAAATCAGGAGCCGCGTTCCCAAAGGACGCCCACTTCCGTGGCTCCAGTTGAGGGCGTCGTTGCCCCGTTATTGCCCGCCGTTGCCTCACCAGACTCACCCTCCTGTGTGGTGGCGGGCGGTAGCGGGGCAAAGGGTGTGAGGCAAATCACACCGCACAAAGTCGTCCCGCGTGAAAGCACGTGAACGCATCAGACTTTCAAAATCCAGTTGGGCCCCCTAGAACGTTCGCAAGTCATGGTCACAAGCAAGGGTCTAACATTCACCTTCGACGAGCACCAGCATCCCGTCTCCGCCAAATGCCTATATTGCGGAGAGGAGATGCCGCCTCCCGATCCGGGCTGTGAGGCACCGCTAGCTGCCATCGTCTGGGGCACCCAACAATTCCTCAAACACAAATCACTTAAACATCCCGAGTCGAGTGAAAAAGAGTAATGTCAAATAAAACCAGCTTTCTTTGAAACGCTCCGGCTATTTACTTCACCATCGGAATATGGGCCTCCATCTCCAGTTCGCGGGCGGTTTGCTCGGGCTAATGCGGGGCATTCTCCGCCTGATGGAAAGCAATCCCGACACTAACCCCGGGACAGAACACATCACACATGAACTCCAGAAGCACATCGGGGAACTCGAAGCCGCTGAGAAAAAACTCCCGCCAGTCGGCTAAGTCCATGCTCGAAGCGTTGCGTGAACCGCCGACTAGCGCTTACTCCTTCGCAATCTCTTCCAGAACATCTTTCAGAGTGTCACCAAACAGTTTCACAGTCTTGTCTCCTCTTGCGTCCAACGTTGGGCGCATGAACGGCTGGACGGCTGCCCAACAAATGATTGATTTCTGCTTGCCAACCAACAAACCTTCTCTGAAGGTATGAGCATCACAGCATGGTCGAAACTCGCCGTCTGGTCGATTTGCGATTGATGTCCTAAACGAGATGCCCCGAGAACAAGACCGA
>Ga0070683_100003157_pt1 | contig 13282 bp, 13 predicted proteins | sample KBSC713LmetaG_FD_64662 | JGI IMG/M metagenome (GOLD analysis project Ga0070683, IMG submission 64662) | Corn rhizosphere microbial communities from Kellogg Biological Station, Michigan, USA - KBS C7.1-3L metaG | ecosystem: Host-associated > Plants > Roots > Rhizosphere ...
GTGTGAGGAGCCGTCGCGGACTTCGGCGAAGACAGTCGGGCGTCGGCGCCCATCCTCGTCCCCCGCTATCTTGCCCCGCACGACTCTACCCGGACGAGTATCGGCATGACCCGCGTTTTTGATGAAGACCTGACCGCCGCCTTCGCCACACGGGCGATCCATGCGGGTCAGCGGCCCGAGCCGCTGGCCGGCGCCATCATGACCCCCATCTACCAGACGTCCACCTACGTTCAGGACGGATTGGGACAGAACAAGGGCTACGAGTACGCCCGCGGGAAGAACCCCACCCGCGAGGCGCTCGAGCGGAACGTCGCCGCGCTGGAAGGAGGGCGCCACGGATTCGCCTTCTCCTCCGGCATGGGCTGCCTCGACTCGATCATGAAGCTCTTCCGCGCCGGCGACCACGTCGTCTGCGGCGAGAACGTCTACGGCGGCACCTTCCGCCTCTTCGACAAGCTGCTCCAGAACTTCGGGCTGCGCTTCACCTACGTCGACACGCGCGACCCGCAGCGCATCGAGGACGCGCTCACGCCGCAGACGCGCGTCGTCCTCGTCGAGACGCCGACCAATCCGCTCATGCGCATCACCGATCTCCGCGCCTCCGCCGAGATCGCCCATCGCGCCGGCGCGCTGTTGCTGGTCGATAACACCTTTGCCTCTCCCTTCTTCCAGCGGCCTTTCGACTTCGGCGCCGACATCGTCTACCACTCCACCACCAAGTACCTGAACGGGCACTCGGACATGGTGGGCGGCATCGCCATCGTGAACGACGACGATCTCGCCGCGCGACTCCAGTTCATCCTCAACTCCGCCGGCGCCGTCCCCGGGCCCTTCGACGCCTGGCTCGCCCTCCGCGGCACGAAGACCCTGCACCTCCGCATGCCGCGCCACGACGAGAACGGCCGCACCATCGCCGCCTGGCTCGTCGAGCGACTGGGCGAGGAGCGCGTGTTCTATCCGGGACTCCCCTCGCACCCGCAGCACGAGCTCGCGAAGCGACAGATGTCCGGCTTCGGCGGCATGATCTCCGTCGAGCTCGGGACCAAGGAGCGCGCCGCTGAAGTCCTCGGCCGCTGCCGCCTCTTCTCCCTCGCCGAATCGCTCGGCGGCGTCGAGAGCCTCATCAGCCACCCCGCCTCGATGACGCACGCCAGCGTCCCCATCGAGCACCGCAGCGCACTGGGTATCTCGGAGGGACTGATCCGGTTGAGCTGCGGCGTGGAAGACGTCGGCGATCTGCTGGCGGATCTGGAGCATGCGTTTCACGTCGTGTGAGCCCGTGACCGACGCACTGATCGGTTGTCAGTGAACAGTGAACGGTCGGCCTGGGACGCTTCGGCGCTCCGCGGCCGTTCGCGTTCACGACGTGGCCGCGCCGTAAGGCTGACGGCCGTCCGCTCGCCGCTGTCCGCTCGCCGCTCCCCCGTTGACCGCTCCGTCGGACTGACACGGTGCCGTTGACACTTTCCTGAAGAACGAGCCGTATCCCAACCATTCACCTTTCGAGGAGCGGCTCGCCCATGCCCACGCCACTGCCCCAAATCTCGTCCCGAGCCTGGGAGCATCCCGCGGATCGCGCGGCGCTCAATACCCTCCGGGCCATCCCCGGCTTCGACGAAGTGGTGCGGCGCGTCGCGGGGTTCATCACGGAGCGCGGCGTGCGCCAGCTCTTCCTCGCCAACGCGGTGAAGGTGGGCCCGCAGCAGCGGCCCAAGCTCGATGCGCTCCTCACGGACGTCTGCACCACTCTCGATTGGGCCGACCGCCCCGAGCTCTACGTCACGCAGTCGCCCAAGGTCAACGCGTACGCGATCGGCTTCGAGCACCCCTTCATCGTCATCAACTCGGAAGCGCTCGAGCTGCTCCCCGATGACGACGAGCGCCGCTTCCTGCTCGCGCACGAGCTCGGGCACATCATGAGCGGCCACATGACGTACCGCACCATCGCGCTCATCCTGCTCGCCATCGGCACGGGCACGCTCCCCTTCCCACTCGGCGTCGCGCTCCTCCCCTTCCAGCTCGCGCTCCTGGAGTGGCATCGCAAGAGCGAGCTCTCGACCGACCGGGCCGGCCTGCTCGCCGTGCAGGATCCCATCGTCGCGCACCGCACCTTCATGCGCATGGCCGGCGGCCCGGATTACGGCGACGCGTCGAGCGTCGAGGAGTTCATGCGCCAGGCCGCGGCGTACGAGACCGGCGGCGACAGCTGGGACAAGATCCTCAAGCTCGTCAACACCGCCTTCCGCGAGCACCCGTTCAACACCGTGCGCGCCGGAGAGCTCGAGCGCTGGCGCACCGGCGGCACCTACGACCTCATCCTCGCCGGCACCTATATCCGCCGCGGCGACGACGGCCAGGGCCTGAAGGACGACTACGCCGACGCCGCCAACTACTACTCGAACAAGGCCAACCAGGCCATGTCCTCCGTCGGCGACGCCTTCAACCGCGCCCGCGACGCCTTTGCCGACGCATTCAAGGGGTAGGAGATGAGGGGAGGAGGGGGGATGAAGGGATGAGGAACGGCCTCGAACGCTTCGGCGCTCCGAGGCCGTTCGAGTTTCATGCCTAGGCCGTTACGCTGACCGCCCGCCGCTCGCCGCTGTCCGCTCGCCGCTCCCCGTTGACCGCGCGACTCACCGATCGGCTGTCCGCGTCCCCTCATCCCCCCATCCCCGCATCCCCGCTATAATGCCCGCATGCGAGTTCTGTTAATCGGCGGCGGCGGTCGCGAGCACGCGCTTGCCTGGAAGCTCACCCGCGAAGAGCCCGACCTCGAGCTCATCGCCGCGCCGGGCAACCCCGGCATCGCCGAGCTCGGGGAGTGCGTCCCGATCAACGTGCTCGACATCGACGCCCTCGAGCGCCTCGCCCGCGAGCGCGCCGTCGACCTCACCGTCGTCGGACCGGAAGCGCCCCTCGAGGCGGGGATCGTCGACCGCTTCCGCGCCCGCGGGATGCCCATCTTCGGCCCCACCCGCGCCGCCGCCGAGATCGAGACCTCCAAGGCCTTCGCCAAGCAGCTCCTCCTCGAGGAAGGGATCCCGACCGGCCGCGCCGAGATCCACACCCGCGTCGCCGACGCCAAGGCGGCCGCCCGCCGCTTCGGCGCCCCCGTCGTCGTCAAAGCCTCCGGTCTCGCCGCCGGCAAGGGCGTCATCGTCTGCAAGACACTCGGCGACGCCGACAGCGCGATCGACGACATGCTCGAGGGCAATCGCTTCGGCCCGGCCGGCGCCTCGGTCCTCGTCGAGGAGTTCATGCAGGGCGAGGAGGTCTCCATCTTCGCCATCACCGATGGGAAGCACTTCGTCGTCCTGCCAGGGCTCCAGGACCATAAGCGCCTGCTGGCCAACGACATGGGCCCCAACACCGGCGGCATGGGCGCCTACCTCCCCGTGGCGCTCGGGTACGATGCTGACCAGAAGGTCAGCGCCGACACTGACTCCGCGGACAGGCTCACCCTCCGGGCAGCCCGTGACATCTTCGCCCCGACCCTCCGTGCCCTCGGCGCGCGCGGGCGCCCCTTTACCGGACTGCTCTACGCCGGCCTGATGCTCACGGAGAGCGGGCCTCGCGTCGTCGAGTTCAACTCCCGATTCGGCGACCCGGAGACCCAGGCGCTCATGCCGGTGCTGGACATCTCCCCCCGCCTGATCGACTTGATGCTCGCCGTCGGGCGGGGCGAGCCGCTCCCGGGCTATCCGGTGCCCGACGCCAGCGGCGCGCTGCCCACCAGCGGCTCGTCGCGCATCTCCACCGCCGAAGCGGAGGCGGCCTGCGTCACCACCGTCCTCGCCGCGGCGAACTATCCGGAGACCCCGCGCACCGGCGACGTCATCACCCTTCCTCCGCTCGAGGACGGGGTCTTCGTCTTCCACGCCGGCACGGCGCGCGACAATGAGGGACGACTCGTCACCGCCGGCGGCCGTGTGCTCGCCGTGAGTGCCGTCGCCCCCACCGTGGAGCTCGCGCAGGCGCGCAGCATGGAGTACGTCGAGCGCGTGCGCTTCGAGGGGAAGCAGTACCGCCCGGACATCGGCTGGCGGGAGATCGCGCGCCAGAATCAGCGGTCCAGTGCCCGAGCTGCCGGAGACTGAGACGATCGCGCGGGATCTCGACCGCGAGATCCGGGGACGAGTCATCACCGGAGTCGTCGTCGAGAAGCCCGACGTGCTGCGCGGCGTCACGCCGGCCGAGCTCGCGGCGCGCGCAACCGGCCGCCGCGTCGAGCGCGCCTGGCGCCGCGCCAAACTGGTTGTGATCGATCTAGCACCTGCGGAACTCCGACCGGAGGTGCGCAGCGTCGCAGCAAAGGTCGAAATGCGGAGCTCCGACCGAAGGCGCGAAGCGCTGGAGGGAGGAGTGATCACACCATCGAGCGATCATGGTCCAGGGGACCGCATCGTCGTCCAGCCGCGTTTCACCGGCGCCCTCCTCCTCGCGCGCGGCCCGCTGCCCGACGCCGAAGCGCCCTACTCCACCCTGCACTTCACCCTCGACGACGGCCGCGACCTCCACTACCGCGACATCCGCCGCCTCGGCACGGTCACCATCATGAGCCCCGACCGCTTCGCCGAATACTCGGCGAGCCTCGGCATCGAGCCTCTTGACCCCGGGTTCACCGACTCCCATTTATCGGGAATTCTTCGGGGGTCGAAGCAGGCAGTGAAGAAGGTGCTCATGGACCAGCGCGTCGTCGTCGGGATCGGCAACATCTACGCGAACGAGGCCTGCTGGCGCGCCGGCATCGACCCGTCGCGCAGCGCGCGGACCCTGACCGCCGACGAGGCCTCGGCGCTCCGCGCCGGCATCGTTGGCGTGCTCAGCGACTCGATCGCCGCGCGGGGCACCTCCTTCCGCGACTACCGCGACGCGAGCGGCGGCCGGGGTGACTTCGAGCGCTCCCTCGCCGTCTACGGCCGCGGCGGTGAGCGCTGCCTCCGGTGTGGTGCGCGGCTCGTGGAGACTCACGCGATCGACGGACGGACCACGGTACTGTGCGCAGGCTGTCAAAGGTAAAGAAGCTTCTCCTGACGCCGAAGACGCCCGACGAGGTCGTCGCCGAGATGCGCACGCACGTGCGTGCCACGGCGAAGGACCGGCCCGGCGTCTACCGTTGGCTCGCCGCCGACGGCGAGGTCGTGTACGTCGGCAAGTCGAAGAAGCTGCGCACGCGGCTCCTCAGCTATTTCCGCTGCGGCTCCGAGGAGAAGGGCGCGCGCATCGTGCGCGAGGCGACGCGCGTCGAGTGGGAATACACGCCCAGCGAGTTCGCCGCGCTGCTGGAGGAGTTGCGGCTCATCAAGCGCTTCCGTCCGCGGCTCAACGTGGCGATGAAGCGCGATGCGCGGCACTTCGCCTTCATCAAGCTCACGCGCGGGCCGGCCCCGAAGCTCCTCGTCGTGCGCGGCGCGGGGGGCGACGACGCGCAGATCTATTACGGTCCCTTCCACGGCGCGCAGCGTGTCGGCGAAGCGGTGCGCGAGCTGAACGACGCCCTCGGCCTCCGCGACTGCCGGCTCGACCAGCCGATGCACTTCGCCGATCAGCCGGAGCTCTTCCAGATCTTCCCGCGCACGCCGGGCTGCATCCGGCACGAGATCAGGAAGTGTCTGGGCCCGTGCGTCGGCGGCTGCACCACGCGCGAGTACGACGAGCGCGTGCGCCTGGTGCGCTCGTTTCTCGACGGCGCCGACGACGGGCCAATGGCCGCGTTGCGCAGCGACATGGAAGCCGCGAGCGAAGCACTCGAATTTGAACGCGCGGCCTCGCTGCGCGACAAGCTCCATCGCCTCGAGGATTTGCGCGAGCAGTTCGTGCGCTTCCGCTTCGCCGTCGAGACGCTGTCGTTCGTCTACACCGTGCCAGGCCACGAGGGCGACGATCGCGTCTATCTCATCCGCCGCGGCCGCGTGCGCGGCGAGTACACGATGCCGCGCACGGAGCGCGAGCGGATCCGTCTCCTCGAGATGGTGGAGGACGTCTTCCATCCCACGGAGCGCGACAGCTCGCAGGTGCCGTCGCACGAGGTGGACGAGCTGCTGCTGCTCTCGTCGTGGTTCCGGCGCTTCCCGGCCGAGCTCGGGCGTTCACGCGCGGCGCGGGAGTTCGTCGCCGATCCACCTCCGCTCGAGTACGATCCCGCGAGCGATCCGCTCTTCGGCGACGAGGCCGCCTCCTCCGCGGCGTGATCGCACGTCGCGATCTGCGACGTTCGGTGACACGTGCGCGTCATTCGACACGGGTGCGTGATCGTGCGTCGTGACGCACGACACGTGGCGAGCCTCTTGCACAGCAGGCATTCGGCGTTCGATGTCCGTCCGCCCCTCGCCGAGGAAGCCGATGTCGATTACCTGGCAGCCGACGACTCTCGTGCAATGCATCAGCGTCAAACCGTGGCTCGTCTATCCTGGCTGTGACGAGCCAGGCGGCTGCCATGATCTGACGCTCGGTCGCATCTACGAGTTGCTCGCCGTGGAGGCGGACGGCGCCTTCTATCGGATTCTCGACGACTCGGGCGACGATTTTCTCTATCCGGCGTCGCACTTCAAGTCGGTCTAGCGCGCGGTGCGTGACGGGCGTATCTCACGCCCATGCTCGTCCGCTTCCAGACATTCCTCCTCGCCGCGCTCGTCGCCACCTCGGCGTGCTCCGAGCGCTCCGCGCCACCGCCGGTCGTTGGACCCACTCCCGACTCGTTCCACGTCGCCCTCGCCACGAGCAAGGGTGACGTCGTCGTGGCCGTCTACAAATCGTGGTCGCCGCACGGCGCGGACCGGTTCTACCGGCTCGTCTCCGAGGGCTTCTTCGATGATCAGCGTTTCTTCCGCGTCATCCCGCAGTACATCGCCCAGTTCGGCGCGAGCGCCGACCCGAAGAAGAACGATCGCTGGGACGACGACAAGATCCCCGACGATCCGCGCACGCAGACCAACGCGCGCGGCACGCTGTCCTTCGCCGCCGAAGCGCCCAACACGCGGTCGCATCAGCTCTTCTTCAACCTGAAGGACAACCCCAAGCTCGACCCGCAGGGCTTCGTCCCGATCGGCCGCGTCGTCGAGGGGATGGGCGTCCTCGACTCGCTCTATGACGACTATGGCGATACACCCAAGTATCGTCTCGTCGCCACGCTGGGGAACGAGTATCTCCACCGCATGTTCCCGCGCATGGACTACATCAAGTCGGCGCGCGTCGTCGAGCCGGCGACCGCGACACCGGCCGCCGCGAAGCCTTAGGAAGCACTAGGGTGTCAGCGCTTTTTTTCCGGCCTTCCCTCCAACGGCCGCCCAGAGCGCTCGCTCGACGGTCGTGGGTGTCCAGTCGTCGCCGAGTGCCGCCGCACGCTCGCGCAGCGCATCGGCGTACGTCGCGTAGTACGGCATCGTCCATTTGACCGCACTGCCGGCGAGCTTCGGCACCTGCGCCGCCACCAGCTCGTCGAAGAACGGATATCGCTCCGGTGCGAACGCGCTCACCGCAGCCGATGCCGTCGCCGGCCCGACGCCGGCGAGCGTCGCCATCGTGGCGATCGGCTTCGTCGGATGCGGCACCGCGGCGAGTGCCTCCGTGCTCGTCTGCGTCACGAGCTTCGCGTCGTTGCCGCGCACCAGGACGAGATTGGGCGCCCGCCACACGCCGCGCGCCATCTTCCACTCCGTCAGTCGAACCAGCTCATCGTGCGTGACGTGCGGTGCGCGTCGCGCCCCGATCACGCCCGGGAGCTCGTCGCGGTACCAGCGATCGAGCTCCACGAGTCGCGCCACCCCCTGCCGCGCGACGATGTCGTCGTAGCTCGCGAGCGCGTCACGCCACGCCGCGGCCGAGTCGTTGAGCCAGAGTGATCCCATCTCTCGCGTACCGGAGGTGAGCACATCGCATCGGGCACCGGAACCGGTCGCCCACCGACCACGGGAGTGAGTCTATGAGCCGAACGAACGAAAGGACACCTGTGCGCTCCGCTGCACGGTCGCTGCTCGCCGCGGCGACTCTCGTCGTCGCCGCGCACCGGCCCGCGCAGGCACAGAACTCGACCGCCACGGCGCAGGATTCGCCCACGCATACAGAGAGCGCGACGCCACAACGCGACGGCTGGATCGTCGGGCCGCTCGTCGGGCTGCCCGGTGCGGGCTCCGAGGCCGCCTACTCACTCGTCACCCTCGGCGTCGGCGTCACGCGCCTCGTCCCGGACCGCGTGGGCCTCGATTTCGCCATCGGCACGGCTCCAAGAGTGATCGCCGCTGGGATCGTTCCGATCGCCGTCCGCCTCGGGCCGAGCATTCCGCTGGCGATGGGCCACGATGTCTTCTTCATTCCCTCCGCGGGCGTCAGCGCCATCGGCGTCGCCAGCGCCGACGAAATGGAGGGCGGCATCGGTTGGTACGGCGGCGCGGCCATCGTCGCGGCGCACGGCCCCGTGGGCCTGCGCGCCGGCGTGACGCTGCATGAACCTCTCTTCATGCTCGGACCACCGGCCTGGCTGGCCGAGGTCGGCATCATGAGCGTGCCGCTGCCGCGGCTCACCCACTGAAGCCGCTCAGCTCTCGAGCGGCACCAGCTCGACCTCGGCCACGCCGTTCGCGATCGTCAGTCGCGCGACGCTCGGCTCCAGTTTGAATCGCCGCGGGCCGGCGGCACCTGGATTCACGACGAGCCGCCCGTCCGCGTGCGAGACGAGCTGCTGGTGTGTATGGCCGTACACGATCACGTCGGCCGCGTAGCGCTCGAGCAGCTTCTTCGGCGTCGGGCTCCCTACCTCGTGGCCGTGGCTCACGTGGATGCGCACGCCGCCGATCGTCCGCTCGATCGATTCGGTCAGCCGGGGGTCGCCGGGCGCGTCGGTGTTGCCGTACACGGCGAGCACCGGGGCGACCAGCGCGAGCTCGTCGAGCACCTCGTCGCCCCCGACGTCTCCGGCGTGCAGGATGAGCTCCACGCCCGCCAGCGCCGTGTGCACATCGGCGCGCACGAGGCCGTGCGTGTCCGAGATCAGCCCGATGACCCGAGCGCCGTCGCTCATCCCTCTTCGGGCGTGTCTCCCCAGCGTCGGCCGATCGTGTGCTCCACGCCGAGATGATCGAGCACTCGCGCCACGACGAAATCCACCAGCTCGTCGATGCGCGTCGGCCGGTGATAGAACCCCGGACTCGCCGGGAGCACCACCGCACCGGCGCGCGTCAGCCGCAGCATGTTCTCCAGGTGGATCGCGCTGTAGGGCGTCTCTCGCGGCACGAGCACGAGCGTGCGCCGCTCCTTGAGCGCCACGTCCGCCGCGCGCTCGACGAGCGACCGCGACGTACCCTGGCTGATCGCGCTGATCGTCCCCATCGAGCAGGGACAGATCACCATCCCGCGGTTCCGCGCCGAGCCCGACGCCGGTGCCGCGCCGCGGTCGTTGTCGTCGAACAGGGTCACGCTCGCATCCCATGCCGCGGCCCCGATGCGCGCCCGCAGCGCATCGATGGTGCCGATGTCGGTCTCCGTGCGCAGCAGCCGTAATCCGTGGTCCGAGACGATGAGCTGCACGGGCTGCCGCGCCTGCACGAGCGCCTCGAGCAGCCGCACGGCGTAGGGGGCGCCGGAGGCACCGGTGATGGCCATGACGGTCGCGAGCGAGCCCGAGTTGCTCATCGCGAGAGCGCGACCAGGACGTCGTACGCGACGCGCGACAGGAGCCGGCCCGCGAGCACGAACGCGAAGAACATCAGGCTGATCACGCCGTTCATCGTGAAGAACGCCGCATCGAGCTTCGACAGATCGCCGGGCCGCACCAGTGAGTGCTCGTACACGAGCAGCATCGCCACGCCGATGACGCCGAGCCAGTAGAGCATCGTGGCCTGCGAGAACCCGACGAGCGCCACGCCACCCACCAGCGCCAGCATGAGCACCGTGGTCGCGTGCAAGCCGCGCGCGATCGCGATCGCTTTCGCCTCCCCCACCGTGGACGGAATGGAGAACAATCCATTCGTCCGATCGAACTCGATGTCCGGGAGCGCGTACAGCACGTCGAAGCCGGCCCCCCAGGTCAGCACCGCGGTCGCCAGCGCACAGAGCATCCACCACGGCTGGCTCCAGCGGCCCACCACCGCGAGATACCCGCCCACGGGCGCGATCGACATCCCGAGCCCGAGGGCCAGGTGCGCGAAGCGCGTGAAGCGCTTGGTGTACGAGTAGAAGAACACCCATCCGAGTGCGACGGGCGCCAGCACGAGACAGAGCCGATTCAACATCCCCGCGGCGAGCAGGAACACGGCAGAGGCCAGCGCGACCGAGGCCGTCGCTTCGCGCACCGTCATCGCGCCACGTGGCAGCTCCCGCAACCGCGTCCGCGGATTGCGCGCGTCGTACTCGCGATCGACGATGCGGTTGAACCCCATCGCTGCGAACCGGGCCGCCGTGAACGCGAGCACCACCCAGCCCAGCGTCGCCCACGTCACGGGGCGCCGATACGACGCCAGCACGACCCCCACCAGCGCGAACGGCAGCGCGAACACCGTGTGCGGCAGCTTGACGAAGCTCGCGTACGTCGAGAGCCGCGTCGCGCCGGCGAACGTCTGCCCCTCGCGCGTGTCCTCGGGCGTCGGAGACGTCGCGCTCATCGCGCCGGGATGCCGAGCGACGGCCACATCGCATCCACCGCCTGCTTCGTCGCCGCGTCCATCTCGATCACCGGCGGCCAGTCACGCGTGAATCCTTCCTCGGGGAGCTTCTTCGTCGCGTCGATCCCCATCTTCGAGCCGTACGTGAACGCGCGTGAGGAATGATCGAGCACGTCCATCGGACCCATCGTGAACCGCGTGTCGCGCTCGGGATCGATGTTGTTCAGCGCGACCCACCACGCCTCCTGTGGATTGCGCACGTTCACCCAGTCGTCCACGATGACGAGCACCTTGGCCAATGACATGAGACCCTGCCCCCACATCGCGTTCATCACCTTGTACGCCTGCCCCGGATACTCCTTCCGGATGCTCACGAACACGAGGTTGTGGAAGATCCCCTCCGCCGGCATGTGGTAGTCCACGATCTCCGGGATCGTGAGCTTGAGCAGCGGCAGGAAGATCCGCTCGGTGGCGTGGCCGAGATAGAAATCCTCCATCGGCGGACGTCCGACGATCGTCGCCGGGAAGATCGGATTGCGACGCATCGTCACCGTGGTGACGTGCACCTGCGGGTAGAGATCCGCGAGCGAATAGAAACCGGTGTGGTCGCCGAACGGCCCCTCCGTCACGAGCGGCTCCGCCGGATCGATGTACCCCTCGAGCACGAAGTCCGCGTCGGCCGGCACCTCGAGATCGCACGTCAGCGCCTTCGCCAGCTGCACGGGCTTCCGTCGCAGGAAGCCGGCGAAGATGAACTCGTCCACCGTCGGCGGCAGCGGCGCGCTCGCCGAGTACATCGACGCGGGATCGGCACCGATGGCGATGACGACCGGCATCCGCTCCCCCTTCTCCGCCATCTCGCGCCAGTGCGCCGCACCCACCTTGTGCCGCTGCCAGTGCATCGCGAGGGTGTTCTTCCCGAGCTGCTGCACCCGATACATCCCCACGTTGCGGATGCCGCGCTTCGGGTCCTTCGTGATCACCATCGGGAAGGTGATGTACGGCCCCCCATCCTCCGGCCAGCAGGTGATGATCGGCAGCTGATCGAGGTCGACTTCATCGCCGCGCCACACCACTTCCTGACACGGAGGCGTCCCGGAGTGCATGCGCGGCGGGAACTTCGCCACCTCCATCAACCGCGGCAGCATCGACAGCTTCCCCATGACCCCTTCCGGCACCTTGAGGTCGAGCAGCTTGGTGATGCGATCCCCATGGTCGTCGAGCTGCTCGACGCCGAGCGACAACGCCATCCGCCGCATCGAGCCGAACAGGTTCATCCCGACGGGGAAGCGCGAGCGCGTGCCGTCGCGCAGGAGCACGTGCTCGAACAGCAGCGCCGGCCCGCCCCCCGGCTGCTTCATCACGCGATCGGCGATCTCGCACAGCTCGAGATGCGCCTTCACCGGCTGGCGGACGCGCACCAGCTCCCCAGCCGCGTCGATGGCCTGCACGAACTCGTTCAGGGTGTCTAGAGACACTCAGTCGCTCCAAGAGGGCTGTGAGTGCGTGAGTGTGGTGGTGCGTGGGTGAGAGACGGCCTCGGGACGCAGCAGCCTCCCTCGGCTATCACGCACCCACCCACTCACCCACTCACCCACTCACCGGTTTCAGTCCCACGTGAATCGCCGCGATCCCGAACGTCAGCGACGTCCACCGCACGTCGGCGAACCCCGCCTCACTCATCCGGCGCGCCAGCGCCGCTTCCGCGGGAAAGTTCGCCACGGATCGTGGCAGGTACTTGTACGCGGTGCGATGACCGCTGATCACGCCGCCGATGAACGGCAGCAGGTGATGGAAGTAGAAGTGATAGAGCGTGCGCACCACCGCCGATGACGGCGTCGTGAACTCGAGGATCACGAACCGCGCTCCCGGCGCGAGCACGCGGTACACCTCGGCCAGCGCCCGATCGAGCGATGCGACATTGCGGATCCCGAACGCCACCGTCGCGCCCTGCACCGAGCCGTCGGCGAGCGGGAGCTGCTGCGCATCCGCCGCGACCGGGGCCACCACGGACGACGGCGCCTTGCCGCGTCCCGCACGCAGCATCGGCACGGCGAAGTCGGCGCCGAGGACGAAGCCGCGGAACCCGGGCCGACGGCTCAGCTCCGCCCCGACGTCCAGGGTGCCCGCACAGAGGTCGAGGTAGCGCCCCTCCGGCGCGTTCGTCCACGCCAGCGCCTCGATCGCGCGTCGCCGCCAGCGGCGATCGATGTTCAGGCTGAGCAGGTGATTGAGCAGGTCGTAGCGTGGCGCGATCTGCTCGAACGCGGTGCGCACGTACGCGCGCTTCTCCGCGCCTCCTTCGGCCGCCGACTCTGCGACCCGCTCCTCGACGTCCGTGGCGTGCATCGACGAAAGTTCACCAGCGTTCAGAGCACCGGCAAGCGTGACGCTGGATTGCGCCGAGCGGCGCGGGTAGGTTCTTATGCTGTCGCGCGCGGCGCCCCGTGCCGGCCCCGCGCGATCCCACTCGACCTGATGCCCCACGCACTCGACCTCGCGAATCTTCCCGATGCCGACGTCGTCGCCCTCGCCCTCGAGGGTCGCGAAGCCGCGCATCGTGAGCTGATCCGCCGGTACGAGCGTCCCGTGTTCTCGCTCGTGTTCCGCATGGTGCGCGACCGCGAGCTCGCCGAGGACCTGACGCAGGACACCTTCATCAAGGTGCTCTCGCATCTCGATCGCTA
>Ga0070683_100003158_pt1 | contig 13282 bp, 10 predicted proteins | sample KBSC713LmetaG_FD_64662 | JGI IMG/M metagenome (GOLD analysis project Ga0070683, IMG submission 64662) | Corn rhizosphere microbial communities from Kellogg Biological Station, Michigan, USA - KBS C7.1-3L metaG | ecosystem: Host-associated > Plants > Roots > Rhizosphere ...
TCCGCGCGTCGGGTCACGATCCACGCGATCGACGTGGTCTCGCTGGACCTGCCCGAGGTGAAGGTGGCCGTGCACTGCTCCAGCGGGACCTACGTCCGTGCGATCGCCCGTGACCTCGGCGCAGCATTGGGCGTGGGCGGTCACCTCACCGCGTTGAGGCGCACCGCGGTCGGACCGTTCACCCTGGCCGACGCCCGCACCATCGACGAGCTGACCGAGTCGTTCACGATCACGCCCATCGCCGACGCCGCGCGCGCGTCGTTCCCGGCCCTCGACCTCGACGACGACCAAGCGGCCGATGTCCGCGTGGGGCGCCGGCTGGACCTGGCCCTCGACACCACCACGGCCCTCTTCGCACCCGACGGTGAGTTCCTCGCGCTCTACCGAGAGGGTGAGGACGGCCGGGCGCGGGCCGTGGCAGTGTTCTGCTGATGAGCAGCAGCGTCCTCTGGCTGCGCCGCGACCTCCGCCGCCGTGACCTGCCGGCGCTCGCCGCCGCCGCCGATGCCACGTCGGGTGAGGTGCACGCGCTGTTCGTGATCGACCCGGTGCTGTGGGTCGGTTGCGGTCCGGTGCGGCGCGGCTGGCTGGCTGCCAGCGTCCGCGCCGCCGTCGATTCGTACGAGGGACGCCTCAGCGTCCGCGTCGGCGACCCGGTGACGACGGTCGCCGCCTTCGCCGACGAGGTGGGCGCGGGGTCGGTGCACGTCAGCGCCGAGACCACGCCGTACGGCGCGCGCCGCGACACCCGCGTCCGTCGGCGGATCGCCGAGCGCGGGATCGCCTGGGTCGCCACCGGCTCGCCGTACGCCGTCGGGCCGGGGCGGGTGCGGACCCAGGACGGGACGCCGTACCGCGTGTTCACACCCTTCGCGCGCGCCTGGCGCGAGCACGGCTGGGCACCACCCGACCGGGCCCCGCGCGGGGTCACGCTCGGAGAGGCCCGCTCCGACGGACAGGCGGCGAAGCGCCTCGACCGGGGGCTGGCGGAGTGCCCGGTCGAGCTCCCGACCGCGGGGGAGGAGGCGGCCCTGCGTCGCTGGCGGAGCTTCCGTGACAACCACCTGGCGACGTACGCGCATGCCCGCGACCGCCCCGACCGCCCCGGCACCAGCCGACTCTCGCCCTACCTGAAGGTCGGCGCGATCCACCCGCGCACGATCCTCGCCGACCTGGCGGGAGCACGGTCCGAGGCTGCGAAGACGTACGTCGACGAGCTGGCCTGGCGCGAGTTCTACGCCGACGTGCTCCACACCGAACCTCACTCCGCCTGGCGGGACCTGCGGCCCGAGCTGCGGTCGATGGCGTACGACGAGCCGAACGGCCTCGTCGACGCCTGGAAGGAGGGCCGCACCGGTTTCCCGATCGTCGACGCCGGCATGCGCCAGCTGGCTGTCACCGGTTGGATGCACAACCGGGTGCGGATGATCACCGCCAGCTTCCTGTGCAAGGACCTGCACGTGTGGTGGCCCGTGGGGGCCCGGCACTTCCTCGGGCAGCTGATGGACGGCGACGTCGCCAGCAACAACCACGGCTGGCAGTGGGTCGCCGGCACCGGCACCGACGCGTCGCCGTACTTCCGGGTCTTCAACCCGGTCACCCAGGGCAAGAGGTTCGACCCGGACGGCGACTACGTCCGCCGGTGGGTCCCGGAGCTCGCGCACCTCGCGGGAAGGAGGGCGCACGAGCCGTGGGCGGTCGGGGACGGCTACGACCACGGCTACCCCGAGCCGGTCGTCGACCACGGCGAGGAGCGCGCCGAAGCGCTGCGGAGGTACGACGCCGCCCGTCGCTGAGCCGGATCGCTGAGCCGGATCGCAGGACCGGATCGCTGAGCCGGACCCACGCCGTACGCCGCATCGCGCGCGTCGTTAGGCTGCCGGACGTGCAGATCTGGCGGTCACTGGACGACGTCCCGGCCGACCTCGGACGCACGGCCGTCGTGATCGGCAACTTCGACGGCGTGCACCTCGGCCACCAGCACGTCGTCCGCGAGGCGCGCTCGGCCGCGGACACCGAGGGGTTGCGCGTGGTCGCGGTGACGTTCGACCCGCACCCGATGGCGGTGCTGCGGCCGGAGCACGCACCGACCTCGATCACCGACATCGAGACCCGTGCCGAGCTGCTGCGGGACGCGGGCGTCGACGACGTGCTCGCTCTGCCGTTCGACCGGGACGTGGCGTCGTGGAGCCCGCAGGAGTTCGCCAGGCGCGTGCTCGCCGACGTGCTCCATGCGGCCGTCGTGGTCGTCGGCGCCAACTTCCGCTACGGATCGCGGGCCTCGGGCGATGTCGCCACCCTCACGGCCAGCGGCGAGGAGCTCGGCTTCCGCGCGATCGGCGTTCCCCTCGACGGAGGCCCACAGGTCTGGTCGTCGACCTACGTCCGCACCTGCCTGGCCACCGGTGACGTGGCCGGCGCGGCCGAGGCGCTCGGCCGACCGTTCGTGGTCCGCGGTGTCGTCGTCCGCGGTGACCGCCGGGGGAGGGAGCTCGGGTTCCCGACCGCGAACGTGCCGACGCGAGTCCTGACCGCGGCGCCGGCCGACGGTGTGTACGCGGGATGGTTGCGACGGCTCGACACCGGCGAGCGCTTTCCGGCCGCGATCAGCGTGGGCACCAACCCGACGTTCGACGGGGAGCGCGAGCGGCGCGTCGAGTCCTACGTCCTGGACCGCGACGACCTGGAGCTCTACGACGTGGAGGTGGAGGTGTCCTTCGTGGACCGGATCCGCGGCATGGAGCGGTTCGACGGCGTCGACGCGCTGATCGAGACCATGCACAAGGACGTCCGGCGGGCACACGACATCCTCGGGCGCCCGGAGTGACCGATCGGCGACCGATCGTCGACCTGACCGACGCGGAGGCGCGGCGCGCCCTGATCCTCAAGTGGGGCACCGTCCCCGACGACGTGATCCCGGCGTGGGTCGCCGAGATGGACTACGCGCTCGACCCGCTGGTGCACGAGGCGCTGCTGCGGGCGGTGCGCGACGGCGTGACCGGCTACCCGGTGTCCGGGTACACCGCCGAGCTGGGCGAGAGCTACGCCGCCTTCGCCGCGCGCCACTTCGGGTCGGCCGTGGAACCCGGCTGGGTCCACCCCGTGGTGGACGTGACCGCCGGGGTGCGGCTGGCGTTGGACGTGCTCTCCGACCCCGGCCCCGTGGCGTTCCTGGTGCCGGGGTACTCACCCCAGCTGGACGTCGCGGCGCTGACCGGACGCACCCGGGTGGACGTCGTGGTCGATCCCGACGCGGACCGGGTCGAGGTCGACCTCGACCAGCTCGAGTCCCGCTTCGCCGACGGCGCCCGGACCCTCCTGCTCACCCAACCCCACAACCCGTGTGGTCGGGTGTTCACCCGCTCCGAGCTCGAGGGCATCCGCGACGTGGTCCTGCGGCACGGGGCGCGGGTCATCTCGGACGAGATCCACGCGCCGCTGGTGCTGCCGGGCGCGGCGCACACGTCGTACCTCGACCTCGAGGGTGCCCACGACCACGCGATCGCGGTGGTGGCCGCGTCGAAGGCGTTCAACACCGCGGGTCTGCGCTGTGCCCAGCTGCTGCTTCCCGACGCGGAGGCCCGCCGCCGCGTCGCCGCTGTGCCGATGGCGCGCAACGACTCCTGGTCGCCGCTCGGTGTGGTGGCGGCGGTCTCGGCGTACGCCGACGGCGATCCGTGGCTCGCGTCGCTGGTGGAGCGGCTGGACCGGCTGCGGGGGTTGCTGAGGGAGCTTCTCGGCGAGCACCTGCCGCTGGTGCGGATGCGGCCGTTGGAGGCGACGTACCTGGCCTGGCTGGATGTCCGCGCCTACGGCCACGACGACCCGGCGGCGGTCGCGCTCGAACGCGGGCGGGTGAAGGTCCTCGGTGGACACGAGTTCGCGCCGGGGCTCGCCGGCCATGTGCGGCTGAACGTCGCCACCAGCCCGGAGCGGCTGACCGAGATCGTCCGCCGCCTGGCGTCCGCCTGGACCTGACCGCGCCCCCACCCGAGGGCTCGGGCGACGGCTTCGGCCACCGGCAGCGGCGCGGCTGGGGGCGGAACGGCGAGGATGGCCGCCGTCAGCGACGCGAGAGGTGCCGGGCCGGGTCGGTGGCAGGCACGACGGAACGTCGGCACCCGCGGTGTCGCGAGCTGGGCGGCACGTCCTCGCTCAGGCGTCGAGGTCCCGCTCGACGAGCGCGACGATCGCATCCACGTCGGCCTCGTCGTCGCCGGAGACCTCGACCGTGTCGCCCTTGCCGGCGCCGAGGGTCATGATCAGCAGCGCCGAGCTGGCATCGACCGGGTCCCCGCCGGGGACCCCGATCAGGACCTCGGAGTCGAGCTCGCCGGCGGCCTCCGAGATGATCGCGGCCGGTCGGGCGTGGAGGCCGACGGCGGAGCCGACGACGACGGACTTGGTGGGCATGGGGTCTCCTTCGGGTGGGTCGTGCGGTTGGTCTGGGTCACACGGTGGCGACGTCGGTGTTGACCGGCCACGCGGTCTTGGCGAAGACCACGGCCACGGCCCCGACGACGACGCCGGCGGCGAGGGCGATCAGGTAGCCGAGGATGTTGTGGACGGCGAAGAGCACGAAGATGCCGCCGTGCGGGGCGCGGACCGCGACGTCGAGCGCCTCGGCGAGGGCGCCCGTGACCGCGCTGCCCAGCATGATCGGCGGGATCACGCGCAGCGGGTCGGCGGCGGCGAACGGGATCGCGCCCTCGGTGATGAACGACGCGCCGAGCAGCCAGCCGGCCTTGCCGTTCTCCCGCTCGGCGACAGAGAAGAGGTTCGGGCGCAGCACGGTGGCCAGGGCGAGTGCGATCGGTGGCACCATCCCGGCCAGCATCACCGCGGCCATGATCTTCAGCTGCGGGGAGTCACTGGCCTGGCCGGCGACGCCGAGCCCGGTCGTGGCGAAGACGTAGGCGACCTTGTTCAGGGGTCCACCCATGTCGAAGGCCATCATCAGCCCGAGCAGGGCACCGAGCAGGATCGCGCTGCTGCCGCTCATGTTGTTGAGGCCGGCGTTGAGCTGGTCCATCAGCCAGGAGATCGGCTTGCCCAGGACGATGATCATGATCAGACCGGCGATGATCGAGGTCAGCAACGGGATCACCATGACCGGCATCAGGCCACGTGCCCAGACCGGCACCTTCCAGCCGGCGATCCAGTGGGCGATGACGCCGGCGAGCACGCCTCCCGCGATGGCGCCGAGGAACCCGGTCGCCGGCAGCGCTGTCCCGTCGGTGGCGGTGACGTTGAAGAGGTTGGTGGCGAGCCCGCCCATGATGAAGCCGGGTGCGATGCCGGGCCGGTCGGCGATCGCGTAGGCGATGTAGCCGGCCAGCGCCGGGATGAACAACATGAACGCGGTCTTGCCGATGATGAAGAACAGCGCACCGAGATACGCGAACAGCCCGGAGGCGAAGAAGCTCGTCCCGAAGAGCATGTGGTCGAGGCCGAGCGCCTTCGCGTCGGGCAGGTCGAAGATCGAGTTGTGCGCCGCGATCTCGCCGTACGCGTTGTTGACCGCGATCTCGTAGCCGCCGAACAGGAAGCCGAGAGCGATCAGGAGGCCACCGGCGGCGACGAACGGGATCATGTAGGACACCCCGGTCATCAACACCCGGCGGGTGCGCGCCCCCCACGACTCGCCCGCGCCACCGCTGCTCTCGCCGGCGGTCACCGAGCCCTCCACCCGCGGGGCGTTCGGGTCGTCGGCGTACCGCAGGGCCTCGGTGATCATCGCGTCGCCGTCGTCGATCGGGCGCTTCACGCTCGAGGAGACGACCGGCTTGCCGGCGAACCGGCCGCGGTCGCGGACCCCGACGTCCACCGCGAAGATCACCGCGGACGCCGCGGCGATCGTCTCCGGCGGCAGCGGCTTGGAGCCCGCGGATCCCTGGGTCTCGACCGCGATCGGAACACCCGCCTTGGCGGCCGCGGCCTCGAGCGCCTCGGCGGCCATGTAGGTGTGGGCGATGCCGGTCGGGCAGGCGGTCACCGCGACGAGCGACCTCGCCGCCCCGGTCGTGGGCGCGGCCGGCACGGCGGCCGATGCGGTCGGAGCGGGGGCCTCGCCGACGACGTCCAGGACGAGGTCGACGACCTCCTGGTCGCTCCCGGCGTTCCGCAGCCCCGCCGTGAAGTCGGGCTTGACCAGTGCGCGTGCCAGCTTGGTGAGCAGCTGGAGATGCGTCGCGTCGCCTCCGGCCGGAGCGGCGATCAGGAACGCCAGGTCGGCGGGACCGTCCTTGGCACCGAACTCCACCAGGGGCTGGAGCCGGACGAACGCGAGCGTCGGCTCCGCCACGGCCGCGGTGCGGCAGTGGGGGATCGCGATGCCTCCGGCCAGCCCGGTCGGGGCGGTTCCCTCGCGGGCGATCGCGTCGGCGGCGAGCTGGTCGGGGTCGGTGGTACGACCGGCGTCGGCGACGATGCCGGCCAGCGCGCGGATCACGTCGTGCTTGTCGGTGCCGAGATCGGCATCGAGGCGCACGAGTGCGGGAGTGATGAGGTCGGACATCGTTCAGTCTCCTGACGGGAGATCGAGGCGGGTGACGTGGACCAGGTCGGTCTGCACCTGCCGGGGGTGGGGGATGGTCGTACCGGGCAGTCCGGCGGCCGCGCTGCCGTAGGCGACGGCGAGCGCGAGTCGTTGGCCGGGGTCACGTCGGGTGACGTCCCCGAACAGGTAGCCGAAGAGGCTCGAGTCGCCCGCTCCGACCGTGCTGACGACGGTCGTGGGCGGTGGCGAGGCGTGCCAGGCACCGTCGGCGTCGACGAGGACGGCGCCGTGCGGGCCGAGCGTGACCAGCACCGACTCGACCCCCTGGGAGACCAGCTCGCGCGCGGCCTCGGCGGCTGCCGCGGGGTCGGCCTCCAGCTCGTCGGCGTGGTGCCCGGTGAAGGACGCGAGCTCCTCGCCGTTCGGCTTCATCAGGTGGGGGGCACTGGTCGGGAGGGCATCGACCAGGGCCTTGAGCGGGGCGTCGCTGGTGTCGACCGCCACGCGGGCCCCGGCACGGCGCAGGGCCGTGACCAGGTCGGCGTACCACTCGGAGGGTGCGCCGGGAGGCAGCGAGCCTGCCAGCACGATCCAGTCGGCACTGTCCGCACGGCGTACCAACGCCTCCTGGAGCTCGTCGAGCAGCCGCGGTGTGGCCTGTGGGCCGGGGCTGTTCAGCTTGGTGGTCGTGCCGTCGGGCTCGGTGATGGTGATGTTCACCCGCAGGTCGCCGGCGTGCTCCACGGGTCGGCAGTCGATCCCTGCGGCGAGGAGCTCGAGCACGAACGGGTCGCCCTTGGGTGCCGGCAGGACCGCGATCGACGGCAGGTCGGCCGCGACGCAGGCGCGGGAGATGTTCACACCCTTGCCGCCGGCCTGGGAGATCACCGACTCGGCGCGCTGGACGGTCCCGCGCTCGAGCGGGGCGGGGAGGTTGACGGTCCGGTCGAGGCTCGGGTTGGCGGTGAGCGTCACGATCATGCGGTCGACCCGTTCATGCGACGACCACCTCGACGCCGGCCTTGGTCAGCGCCCGGCGGTCCGCGGCCGACACGTCGCTGTCCGTGACCAGTACGTCGATCTCGCCGGCCGCGGCGAAGCGGACGGCCGTGTCGATGCCGAACTTCGAGGCGTCGGCCAGCGCGACGACCTGTCGCCCGCACTCGATCAGGGCCCGCTTCACGGCGGCCTCGTCGGGGTCGGGCGTGGTGAACCCGTGCTCGGCGGTGATGCCGTTGGTGCCGACGAAGGCGACGTCTACGCGCAGGTGGGAGAGCGCGGCGACGGTGTCGGCCCCCACCGCCGCCTGGGTCGTACGCCGGACGCGTCCGGGCAGCAGGCGCAGGTCGATGTGCCGCTGTCCGGCGAGCCGGGCCGCGATCGGGACGCCGTGGGTGATCACGGTGAGCGCGTGGTCGGGAGGGAGCAGGGAGGCCAGTCGGCTGGTCGTCGTCCCGGCGTCGAGGAGGATCGTGCCGCCCGCGGGCGGGAGCTGGTCCAGGGCGGCGCGGGCGATCCGCCCCTTGCTCTCGGTGTTGACCTGGTCGCGCTCGCGCAGTCCGGCCTCGATCAGCGACAGGGACGCGGGTGGCACGACTCCACCGTGCACACGGCGCACCAGCCCCATCCGCTCCAGCGTCGACAGGTCGCGCCGGACGGTCTCGGTCGTGACGTCGTACTCTCGAGCCAGCTGGTTCACCGACATCCGGCCGCGCTGGGTGACCAGTCGCGCGATCGCTTGCTGGCGCTCCTCGGCATACATCGTCAACGCGGAACTCCTGTCTGTGTATGTGTGGTTTTACGCCCGAACGTGTTGACTTGTCAAGTCGACCGTGGCAACGTGTCGCCATGAGCGACTCCCCGTCGGCCACCTCCACCCTGCGCGGCACCCCGGTGGTCCCGGGCGTCGCCTACGGTCCGGCGCTGCTGGTCCGAGGCGAGGTGTCGCCGGACGCGATCGCCCGCTTCGACGGCTCGGCGTACGACGAGGAGCGCGCGCTCGCGGCGTACGACGACGCGGCGATCGCCGTCGCCGAGGGCTTCGCGCGCCGGGCGGACAAGGCCTCGGACGCCGCCGCCGAGGTGCTGACCGCGAGCGCCGGGCTCGCCCGCGACAAGGGTCTGCGCTCGGCGGTGCGCAAGCGCCTGACGGCCGGTGACGACCTGCTCGCGTCGGTGCACGCGGGGGTGGAGCAGTTCGTCCAGGTGTTCTCGTCGATGGGCGGGCTGATGGCCGAGCGCGTCACCGACCTGCGCGACATCGAACGCCGTGTGGTCGCCCATCTCGTCGGGGAGCCGGAGCCCGGCGTCCAGATGCCCGACCGGCCCGCCGTCCTGGTGGCAGAGGACCTCGCTCCGTCGGACACGGCGACGCTGGACCCCGCGGTCGTGCTGGCGCTGGTCACCGAGCGGGGCGGGCCGACCAGCCACACCGCGATCATCGCCCGGCAGCTCGCGATCCCCTGCGTGGTCGGTACGTCGGGTGCGATGACGCTCGTCGCCGGCACGCCCCTCCTGGTCGACGGCGTCGCCGGCACCATCGAGAGCTCACCCGACGCCGACGAGGCCGAGCGACTCGTGGCCGCGGATCGTGCCGCGCGCGAGGCGCTGGAGACGTGGAGCGGGCCGGGTGAGACCGCCGACGGCACGCGCGTGAAGATCCTGGCCAACGTCGCGGACGGCGAGTCCGCGCGAGCCGCCGCCTCCGGCCCGGTGGAGGGCGTGGGGCTCTTCCGGACCGAGCTCTGCTTCCTCAACCGCGCCGATGAGCCGTCCGCGGAGGAGCAGGCCTCGATCTACGGCGAGGTGCTCGCGCCGTTCTCCGGTCGGTACGTCGTGGTCCGCACCCTCGACGCGGGTTCCGACAAGCCGGTCGCCTTCGCCACGCACGAGGGGGAGGAGAACCCCGCGCTGGGCGTCCGCGGGCTCCGGCTGTCGTTCGACAACCCGGATCTGCTCGTGCGACAGCTCGACGGGATCGCCGCGGCAGCGCGCGAGACCGGCACCGAGACCTGGGTGATGGCACCGATGGTGGCGACCGTGGCCGAGGCCGCCGAGTTCGCAGCGGCCGTGCGGGAGCACGGGCTGAGGCCGGGCGTGATGGTCGAGGTGCCGTCGGCGGCGCTGCTGGCGCACCGGATGCTCGAGGTCGTCGACTTCCTCTCGATCGGCACCAACGACCTCACCCAGTACACGATGGCCGCCGACCGGATGGCCACCGACCTCGCCCACCTCACCGACGCGTGGCAGCCGGCCGTGCTCCAGCTGATCGCGATCACCGCGGAGGCCGGGAAGCAGGCGGGCAAGCCGGTCGGCGTGTGTGGTGAGGCCGCGGCCGACCCGCTGCTCGCGTGCGTCCTGGTCGGGATGGGCATCACGTCGCTGTCGATGGCCTCGGCCGCCGTGCGCCCGGTGGGCGCACGGCTGGCGTCGGCCACCATGGACCACTTCGAGGAGGCCGCCGAGGCGGCCCTGGCCGCGAGCGACCCGGCGTCCGCCCGCGACGCCGTCCGCCGGGTGCTCGGCGCCTGAGGACGGAAGCGAGGCCGCACGACCGTCGCGGCCGGCAGGCCGGGAGCCCGCAGCCACGCCGAGTTGGTGGCTAGCGCGGAGCAGCGGTCTCGACCGTCACCGCGACGCCGCTGAGTGCGGCGTTGCCCGACAGGTCCACCAGGTCGGGGTCCGTGAGGTCGTTGATGGAGACCCCTGGGAGCTTGCTGGCGTTCCGCAGCCTCGTGCCGTCCACCCGGTGGCCATAGCCGTGGGGGAGTGAGACGACCCCCGGCATCATGTCGTCGGTCCCGACGACCTCGACCCGCACGCACCCGACCCGCGACGAGACCGTCACCAACGCGCCGTCCTCGATGCCACGTGACGCGAGGTCGTCGGGGTGCATCAGCAGCTGGTGCCGCGGCTTGCCGCGGGTGAGTCGCGTGGAGTTGTGGAACCACGAGTTGTTGTCCTGGCGGTGCCGCCGGCCGATCAGCACCAGCGCGTCGCCCGGCCGGTCGTCGAGCCACGCCCGGAGCCGGTCGAGGTCGCCGACCAGCAGCGCGGGCACCAGGTCGATGCGATGGTCCTCGGTCTGGAGTCGCTCGGGCATGGTCGGCCGCAGCGGCCCCAGGTCGACGCCCTCGGGGTGCCTGCGCAGCCGGCGCAACGACACCCGCCGGCCGGCCCGGAGCAGGAGCGCCAGCTGGGCGGTGGGGCTCACCGCCATCCGGGCGCGGCGCACCAGCTGGACCCTGAGCCGGTCGGGCCGGGTCAGCCGCGCCTCGAGCCGCGTCGTCAGGTCCCGGAAGATCTCCCAGTCGTGGCGGGCACCGTCGGGTCTGGCGAAGACAGCCGGGCTGAACCGCGCGGTGTTGCGGATCGCCAGCGAGTGGAACACCAGGTCGTAGTGGTCGCGCTCGAGCGCCGTCGTGGGCGGCAGGATCACGTCGGCGTGACGCGTCGTCTCGTTGAGGTACAGGTCGATCGCGACCATGAACTCCAGCGAGTCGAGAGCCTCGCCGAGCCGCCGGCCGTCGGGGGTCGAGAGCACCGGGTTGCCGGCGATCGTCACGAACGCCCGGATCCGTCCGTCGCCCGGGGTCTCGATCTCCTCCCGCATGCAGGCGGCCGGGAGCTCTCCGCCGTACTCGGGGAGGCCTCGCACGCGGCTGCGGTACCGGTCGTAGTGACCGGCGCCGACGAACCGCCTCAGGTCGACCGCGGGCTCGGGGAACATCACGCCGCCCGGCCGGTCGAAGTGGCCGCTCAGGAGGTTGAGGCAGGTGATCGCCCAGTGACACAGGGAGCCGAAGCCGGTGGTCGAGACCCCGACGCGTCCGTACGCCGCGGCGCCGTCGGCCGCGCAGAGCTCCCGGACGATCCGCACGATCACCTCGGCCGGGACCCCGCTGACCTCCTCGGCGCGCTCCGGCGGGAAGTCCGCCACCAGCCGACGCAGGTCGTCGACGCCGTCGACGTACGCGGGCGGGCGCGCCAACCCCTCGGCGAGCACCGTGTGCAGCATCGAGAGAAGCACCACCACGTCTGATCCGGGACGCACGAAGTGGTGCTCGGTGGCGATCGCCGCGGTCTCGGTGCGGCGCGGGTCGAGGACCACGATGGAACCGCCGCGCTCCTTGATGGCGCGAGCTCGCGCCGGGAAGTCCGGCGAGGTCATCAGCGAGCCGTTCGACGCCATCGGGTTGGCGCCGAGCACGAGGAGGTACGACGTGCGGTCCAGGTCGGGGATCGGGATCAGCAGCTGATGGCCGAACAGCTGCCACGCCACCAGCTGCGCCGGTGCCTGGTCGACCGTCGTGGCGCTGAACCGGTTGCGCGTGCGCAGCGCCTTCACGAACGGGACGCCGTGCGTGGCCGAGGCGAGGGCGTGGACGTTCGGGTTGCCCAGATAGACCCCCACGGCGTCGCGGCCGTGCCGGTTGAGCGTCTCGGCGAGACGGCGCGCGACCAGGTCGAGCGCCTCGTCCCACTCGACCTCCTCCCAGTCCCCGTCCCGGCGCACGATCGGCCGGCGGAGCCGGTCGGGGTCGTCGTACACGTCGGCGAGCGCGACGCCCTTGGCACAGATGTAGCCGCGCGAGAACGGGTCGTCCGGGTTGCCCCGCACCGCCGTCACGCGGCCGTCGGTCAGGGTGAGCTCGAGGCCGCAGATCGCCTCGCACAGGTTGCAGGCGGTCAGCCGCCTCCCGGTGAAGCCGGGAGGGACGGGCGGATCCGACAGCCGCACGGGAGATCGCACCCGCCGAGTCTCCCGTACCACCGGGGACCAGAACAGCCGCCAGGCGCGCCCGCCCGCGCTCGCGCGCCCGCTCCCGTCATTTTGGGTGGGCCCGGGTACCGCTGTTAACCTCGTGCGGTTGCCGTGCAACGGCCGCGGATCGAGAGTGCCCGGGTGAACAGGCCCCGGCGCGCCGCGCAACGGACAGGGCCCTGGTGGCCGGAAGGAGCCCGCATGTCGATCGGTACCGACGCGGAGACCAAGCAGAAGATCATCGCGCAGTACGCGACGAACGAGGGCGACACCGGTTCGCCCGAGGTGCAGATCGCGCTGCTCAGCCACCGCATCAGCCACCTGACGGAGCACCTGAAGGAGCACAAGCACGACCACCACACGCGTCGTGGGCTGCTGCTGCTCGTGGGTCAGCGCCGTCGGCTGCTGAACTACCTGAACAAGACCGACATCGAGCGCTACCGCTCGATCATCGAGCGTCTCGGCCTCCGCCGGTGACGCGGAGCGGCTGCCCGTCCGGGTGGCCGCTCCTTCCACGTTCCGGGAGCCTCGGCACCGGATCCATCGGCCGCTAGGGTCGATCCACAACTGAACAAGCAACCGAACCAGGAGCGGCCCGCACACGTCGGCCCGGTCCTCGGTAGTGATCTTCGGACGTCGCCCCCCTTCGGGGCCGGCCGCGGATCTCGATCGAAGACCGGCCGGACTCTCGAGAGACCGAGCTGCGGGCGTTTCGCGGGGTCGCTCCGCGAAGAGAAAGGACAGGGCACGCCGCCCATGTCTGTTTCATCCGAACAACCCATCATTTCCGCCGTCGAGACCGTGATCGACAACGGTCGCTTCGGCCAGCGCACCGTCAAGTTCGAGACCGGGTTCCTTGCCCGGCAGGCCGCCGGCTCCGTCACGGCGTACCTCGACGACGAGACGATGCTGCTGTCGGCCACCACGGCCGGCAAGCAGCCCAAGGACCAGTTCGACTTCTTCCCGCTCACCATCGACGTGGAGGAGCGGATGTACGCCGCGGGCCGGATCCCCGGCTC
>Ga0070683_100003160_pt1 | contig 13282 bp, 14 predicted proteins | sample KBSC713LmetaG_FD_64662 | JGI IMG/M metagenome (GOLD analysis project Ga0070683, IMG submission 64662) | Corn rhizosphere microbial communities from Kellogg Biological Station, Michigan, USA - KBS C7.1-3L metaG | ecosystem: Host-associated > Plants > Roots > Rhizosphere ...
AAGTTCGTGGAGATGCTGGCGCGCGGCGAGAAGCTGTATCCCTAGGGGATGAGCGACTACGACGTGATCATCCTGGGCGCCGGCCCCGCCGGCGAGCACTGTGCCGGGCGGCTGGCCAATGGTGGCGCGAAGGTGGCGATCGTCGAGCGCGAGCTCGTGGGCGGTGAGTGCGCGTACTGGGCGTGCATCCCGTCGAAGACGCTGCTGCGGCCGGGCGAGGCGATCGAGGAGGCGCGCGCTGCTCCGGGCGCTGCGCAGGCGGTGAGCGGAACGCTGGACGTCACCGCCGCCTTGAAGTGGCGCGACTTCCAGGTGAACGACTTCAAGGATGCGAGCCAGGCGAAATGGCTCGAGAAGACGGGCATCGATCTGATCCGCGGGCACGGTCGCCTGGCCGGCCAGGGCGCGGTGGAGGTGGACGGGACCACCCACACCGCACGCCACGTGATCATCTCGACCGGCTCGGTGGCGCAGTTCCCTCCGATCGACGGTCTGGATGAGCTCGACGGGTTGTGGACCAACCGCGAGGTCACCGCGATCCGCGAAGTCCCGGAGCGGCTGGTCATCCTCGGCGGCGGTCCGGTGGGATCGGAGATGGCGCAGGCGATGTCGCGGCTGGGCGCTTCCGTGGCGGTCGTGGAAGGGGAGGAGCGGCTGCTCCCGCACGAGCCGGCGGCGCTGGGAGAGGCGCTGGTGGAGGTGTTCTCGTCAGAGGGGATCGACCTGGTGCTCGGACAGCACGCGAGCGCCGCGCGCCGGCACGGCGACGGCTACGCGCTCGACTTCCCCGACGGCTCCGAGCTGCGCGGCGACAAGCTGCTCGTGGCCACCGGGCGCACGCCGCGGGTGGAGGACATCGGGCTCGAGACCGTTGGCATCGAGCCGTCGCAGGATGGCGTCAAGGTGGACGAGCGCATGTCCGCGGGCGGAGGGCTGTGGGCGATCGGCGACGTAACCGGAATCTGGCCCTTCACCCACGTGGGCAAGTACCAGGGCCGCGTGGTGGCGGCGAACATCCTCGGCCGGCCGGCGACCGCGTCCTACGAAGCCGTGCCGCGCGTGGTGTTCACGGACCCGCAGGTGGCGAGCGTGGGGGAGGCCGACGGCCAGCGCACGGTCACGGCCGAGCTTGCCGAGGTGGCCCGCACTTCGACATACACGCGCGCGTACGCGGACAGGCCCGGCTTCCTCACGCTGGTGGCGGACGGCGAGCGCCTGACGGGAGCGCACGCGGTCGGCCCCGAGGCGGGCGAGTGGATCCAGCAGGCCACGCTCGCGATCCGGGCCAAGGTGCCGCTGGACACGCTCCTCGACACGATCCAGCCGTTCCCCACGTTCTCCGAGGCTTACCTGAACGCGTTGAGCGAGCTTGCCGCATAAGGTGGACCGCGTGACCGGATTCGAGCCCTGGGAGATGGAGCTGCACGGCCACCGCGTGATCTATCGCGTGGCCGGGAGCGGGCCGCCGGTGGTGCTCATTCACGGGATGGTGAACTCGTCGCGGCACTGGGAGCAGGTGGCGCTGCGGCTGGCCGATCGCTACACGGTGATCGCCCCCGACCTCATCGGCCACGGCGACTCCGCCGCCGTCCGCGGCGACTACTCGATCGGCGCACACGCCGCATCCATCCGCGACCTGCTGGCCGTGATCGGCGTGGAGCGCGCCACGATCGTCGGCCACTCGCTGGGCGGCGGGGTGGCGATGCAGTTCTTCTACCAGTTCCCCCAGCGCACGGAGCGGCTGGTGCTGGTGTCGAGCGGAGGCCTCGGCCACGAGGTGAGCCCGCTGCTGCGCAGTGCGGCGTTGCCGGGGATGACCGCGGTGGTCGGCGTGGTGGCGCATCGCCGGATCCTCGACGCGCTCTGGGCCGCCGGCCAGCGGCTGCGCGAGCGCGGGCATGGCAAGGGCGTGTACGTGCAGGCCGTGGTGCGGGCACTGCGGCCTCTCGAGCAGCCGGGCGCGCGGGCGGCCTTCCTGCACACGCTGAGGTCGGTGATCGACGTGCACGGCCAGCGCGTGTCGGCGGTCGACCGGCTGTATCTACTCGCGTCGATGCCCACGCTGATCGTGTGGGGCGAGCGCGACCACACGATCCCTTTGCAGCACGGCCGGGCGATGCACGACGCGGTGCCGCACAGCCACTTCGAGACGCTGCCGAGGGCCGCGCATTTCCCGCACCTAGAGGACCCGGAAGGGCTGGCGCGGGTGTTGGGCGAGTTCTTCGACGCCACCGAGCCGGCGCGTATCGAGGACGCCGACTGGGGCTCGATCATCTCGCCACGGGCGCCACGGGCGCGGCAGAGCGCCGCCGCGTAGCGGTACGGAGGGAAGGGTCCTGCCCTGAGCCCCTATATCGGACCTAAGACGCGGGAGTTGCCGGGTCTAGGCGCGGCTCGCGAGCTTCTCCACGTAAAGCTCGTGGATCGGATCCCAGCCCTCCACGTCGCCCAAGCTGCGGTCGGGCGCGCCGTCGAGCACACCCGCCAGCGCGTCCAGGTGCCAGTGCCAGCCGGCCACGGTCTTCGTGCGGTAGTCGTCGGGCAGCTGCACGACCGTGTTGGTGAAGCGCAGGACGGTGCCGTCGCCGTCGGGCGTGAGCTCGAGCCGCAGCGTGGCGTTGTTCTCGCCCCAGGCATCCGCCTGCGAGCCCCAGACGCCGCTCGTCTCGAGCAAGCGGGGCGGGTCGTACTCCGTCAGCGTGCCGTGCCAGCCCGAGGAGTTCTGGTTGAGCCAGCGCAGGTTGAAGTCGCCGCCCTGGCGGAGGTCGCCGCTCAGCTCGCCCCACCAGCGGATCACCTGGGCGGGATCCGTGATCGCCTCCCAGACGCGCTCCACGGGGTGGGCGAGGCGGCGCTCGAAGTGGATGACGGTCGAGCCGTCGGCGCGGTTCTCGACAACTCCATCGGCGGTGCTCATGGCTTCTTTCCTTTCTTCGCGGTCTCGTCGAGGTGGCGTTCGAGTGCGTCGAGCTGCGAGGCCATCGCGCGGCGATACGGCTCGACCCAGGCGATCAGCTCCGCAAGCGCTTGCGCGTTGAGCGCATACACCCGCCGCTGGGCGTTCTTCTCCGCGCGCACAAGGCCTGCGTCGCGCAGGACGCGCAGGTGCTTTGACGTGCCGGGCTGGGAGAGACCCGTCTCCTCCACCAGCTCGCCCACCGAGCGCGGATGGTCCAGCAGCAGATCGAGGATCTGGCGACGATGCGGCTCTGCGAGTACTTCGAACGCCATCGCGCTCGAAGATACCAACACAGTTATATAACTGTCAAGTTATGGGAGCGGGGAGGCTATCCCGAGTCAAGCGGCACGGCGACGGGCCGCGGCTCCGGCCGCGGCGCGGCTGTGGCGCTTGGCGGCGATCGCCTCGGCGTCCGCCACCTCGAGCAGCTCCGCGCCGTCCTGACCATCCTCTGGGAACACGGCGAGTCCCACGCTCGCGCTGAGCGCCGAGATGCCCGTGGTCACGCTCGACACCGCGGCGCTCACGCGGTCGGCCAGCCGCTCGCCGCCGGCGCGGTCGGTCTCCGGGGCGAGCACGTTGAACTCGTCGCCGCCCACGCGCGCGACGGTGTCCTGATCGCGCAGGGTCGAGCCAATGGCCGCGGCCACCTCCTTCAGGAGCTCGTCGCCGGCGTTGTGGCCGAAGCGGTCGTTCACTCCCTTGAAGCCGTCGAGGTCGAGGGCGATCACCGCGAACTTGTGCTGCTGGCGGGTGTGGCGCGCCACCTCGTAGCGCAGCCGCTCGCCGAAGGCGCGGCGGTTGGCCACTCCGGTGAGCGGGTCGCGCATCGCGGTGGCGCGGAGGGCGCGGCGCTCGCGCTCGAAGCCGTCCTGCAGCACCTTGACCACCGCCACGCAGCCGCCCACCACGACCAGGATCAGCACGAGCGACGGCGCGTGCCCGCGCGCGGCGGCGATTCCCACGATCGTCACCGCCGACGCCGGGAACGCCGCGCGCGCCGGGCTCGGCGACCACGCTGCGACTATCAGGGCGAAGGGGAGCGACAGCCAGAAGCCCTCGCCGCCGCCCGCGATCGTCACGAGCAGCGCCGAGCACGCACAAGCCGCCACCCCTCGGATGAACGGGTGACTTCGCGCCACTGAAGCGCAGTCTTGCTGGAGAGTCGGACGGCTAGCGCGTCAGGAGAGGCGAACGACCTGGGGCCAGACCTGGGTAAGCGAGCCGGTGAGGGTGCAGCGCGCGATCGGCTCGCCGCGCTCCTCGTTGTCCACGGGCATCTGGATGCGGGCCACCACACGGTAATCGGGACCACAGAACGGAGCACGGTCGAAGCCGATGACGACCGCGCGGCGCCCGGCCACGTCCGGACGCCAGTAGCGCATCGTCACGTCACCGCTCGCCACCGGCGGCAGGCCGCGGCCAAAGAGGATCAGTGCGCCGGCTTCGCCGTAGTTGTTCGCGACGACCACGTCCGACCCCGGGGCCACTCCCTCAACCGTGCGCGCGAGCTGGTGCCAGCCGAGCTCGTCCTGGTAGTCGGAGCGCGCCTTCATCACTCCCGCCTTGTCGGCGGCTTTGACCGGGAGCACCGGCAGTCCCACCGGCAGCAGGATCACGAGCAGCAGCACGAACGCCGTGCCCGCGACCCTGAGCCGCCGCGGCGTGAGCCAGCCGTCCAGCGGCAGCGCTCCCGCCGCCAGCGCGAACATCGCCACCGGCAGCGCGTAGTAGGACTTGCCGCCGAGCGCGAAGTACGCCACCACCACGCCGATCACCATCCAGCCGAAGGGGCGCAGCGCGCGGTCGCGGATCATCATCCGCACCCCGGCCACAGCCACCGGGAACGACACGAGGCCGGTGAGCAGGATCACGTTGCCGATGAACCCGGGACGCGACTCGTCGGTCGCGCTCGGCGGCGGGTTGACGAAGAAGCGGACGCTCGCCCAGTTGTGGTCGAGCTGCCAGAGCAGGTTGGGGATCATCAGCACGACGGTGATAGCCCCCGCTATGGCAACGCCGCGGGGCTCGAGCGCGTCGCGCCGGAACAGGAGGAACGCCGCGAACAGCACGACGATCACGACCGCCAGCGTGTATTTCGTCTCCAGCCCGATCCCCATCGCGAGCCCGAGCAGCACCCAGCTCCCGCGCCCGAGCGCGATCCGCAGCGCGACGTAGAGGAAGCACATGGTGGCCAGCTGGTCGAACGACACCGGTTGGAACAAGTTGTTGGTGGCCACGAGCAGCGGGGAGAAGCCGACGACCACGGCCGCGAGCGTCTGGGCGCGGCGCCCGCCGCCGAGCTCGCGCGCGATCATCGCCGCGAGCACCACCACGAGCGCGCCGGCGATCAGGGTGAGCACCCGCAGCCCGATCAGCGAGTCGCCGAAGAGCTGCCTGTCGAACCACGCGAGCAGCGCGGTGAGCGGCGGGAAGTCCACGTAGCCGCCCTGGACATGACGCCCGGCGACCGCGTAGTAGAGCTCGTCGCGCTGCCAGCCGTAGCGGCCGGCGAAGGCCAGCCCGAGCGCACTCTTGCAGAGCACAACCAGGAGTACCGGCCGGAGCGCGAGCGATCTCAAGTCACGCGGGTTGTACCTCGCTCGGCATCGGAACGTCGAACCCAGGCGTGGCGCGCTCGAGCGCGTCCCAGCCGCTGTCGCGCGCGCGTTCCTCCTGCTCGGCCCGCACGCCGCCGCGCAGACCGAAGAGCCGCTTGGCGTAGAGCAGGTAGATCACCACCGCGATGTTGATGATCAGCGTGATGATCTTGAACGGCGACGCGCGGTGGCTGATCTCGTAGATCTCGAGCGGCAGGAGCAGGGTGGTGGCGATGAAGGTCAGGTACTCGGCCCAGCGCTTCTGGTACCAGAGCCCGACCGCCTCGGCGCCCTCGAGCACGGCGTACCCGGCAACCACGAAGCCGATCTTGGTGAGCGTGCCGGAGTCGATCGAGAAGAGGTGGTGGAGGTCGTAGACGAGGCCGCGGTTGTGGGCGCGACTCGTTCCGCCCAGGCCGCTTTGCAGGTCGGCGAGAGCTTTGAACACCGGCTGGCGCAGGCGGTCGGAGTTGGCCGCGAAGAAGAAGATCACTACCGCGAGCGCGGCCAGCAGGACGAAGTGGAACGCGCGGTCGACTGCGATGAGGCGCAGGACGACCTTGTCGCGCAGGGCGCGCCCGCGGAGCGGCAGCTCGATGTCGCGGCGGGCGGGCGGGTGGTCGAACGCGGGCTGGGGTGGCGGCGCGAGCGGCAGCCAGCTGTCGCAGCGCAGGCAGCGGTACCAGCGCAAACCGGCCGGTCCCTCGCGCGCGAAGAGCGCGTCCTCTTGACGGAGCTCCCCGGCGTCGAGGCCCACGAGCTCGTGGCCGGCCAGCCCGCAGACCAGCAGCTCGTAATGGAGCTTCGGCCTGAACCGCTTGGGCTTCTCAGTTCCGGGGAGTGCGGCTATTCGTCGACCTTATCCCGCTTCGGACCCTCGTAGTACTCGGCTTCCTCGTCCTGGGGAGGATCCGGCTCGCTGGTGCTCGTGGACCCCGTGGCCGGGTGTTCCTTGTCTGGCCCGCGCGGATCCTCGCGCTTGTCGTAGGGGTCCGGCCACTCCGTCTCGTCCGGCGAATCCGCGGGATTGTTGAGCGCGTGGTGCGGATCAGGATCGTGCGATCGGTCGCCCGGGTTGGGGTCGTCCGAGCGCGGATTTTCCTCGGTCATGGTCCGTCGGTTACCCGACGTCCGTGCCGCGAAACTGCTCCTCTCTCTTAGGATCCTTGGGATGCTGGAAGCTCGCTCACAGCAGGCAGAGACGGCCGCAGCCGCACCTGGGCGCGCGGGCGCCGAGGTGGTGGTGGACCGCGTGTCGAAGAGCTACGACAGCCGGATCACCGCCGTAAGCGAAGTGAGCCTGCGCATTTCGCCCGGGGAGTTCGTGTCGCTCACCGGGCCTTCGGGCTGCGGCAAGAGCACGCTTCTCAATCTGGTTGGCAGCCTGCTGCGGCCGGACTCGGGCTCGATCACCGTTGACGGGATCGCGGTGCAGGACCTGCGCCGGCCGGCGGACTACCGGCGGACCACGGTGGGCTTCGTCTTCCAGTTGCACCACCTGCTGCCGGTGCTGAGCGCGGGCGCGAACGTGGAGGTGCCGCTGATCGGCTCGGGCCTGAACCGGCGGGAGCGCCACGATCGCTCGCGCGAGCTGCTCGCCGAGGTGGGCCTGGCCGAGCGGGTGGACCACCTGCCGTCGCAGCTGTCGGGCGGCGAGCGCCAGCGCGTGGCGGTGGCTCGGGCGCTGGCCAACCGGCCGCGGCTGCTGCTGGCCGACGAGCCGACCGGCGCGCTCGACACGGACGCGAGCAAGCGCGTGCTCACGCTGCTGGCTGGGTTGGCCTCGCGTTATGGGATGACGATGCTCGTGGTGAGCTACGACCCAGAGGTGGGGCGGCACGCTGACCGTACGCTGCGGATGGCGGACGGGCGGATTCTCAGCGGCGGCGCTTGACCGCCTGACGCCGCCGGCCAAAAGTCAGGAACGTTCGGCCGTCGCTCTTGATTGCTGCCGTTTACGCCCGCGCCAGCGACTCCGCCGGCATCAGCCGCGTCACCCGCCACGCTGGGTAGAGCCCGCCCAGCACCCCGATCGCCACGCCCACCAGGCAGCCGCGCCCGAGGCCCCACGCGGTGATGTGCGGCGTCACGAAGGCCTGCGCCGACAGCGCCTTGACCGCGATCGAGCTCGACGCGAGCCCCAGCGCCAGCCCGATCCCCGCGCCCAGCATGCTCACGCCCACGCCCTCGGCGAGGATCAGTCCAGCCACGCGCCCCGGCCGCCAGCCCACGGCGGACAGCAGAGCCAGCTCCCGCTCGCGCTCCAAGACGGCCATCACCATCGTGTTGGTCACCGCGATGCCGCCGATCGCCAGAGCCAGCACCACGATCACGAGCACGGCCTTCGAGATCAACAAAGAATTCGCATCGGCCCGCGCCGCCGCGCCCGGGTCGGCGATCGCCACCGTGCCGGGGAACAGACCCTCGAGTCGCTTGACCATCGGCCCCGCCTTGGTCCCGCGGTCGAGCGCCACGGCGATCGTGGTCGCACCGCCGGGGTGACCGGCGAGCTGCTGTGCCGCAGCCAGCGGGATCACCGCTCCGGAGTCCTGAAAGGTCGTGCCGGAATGGAAGACGCCCGTGACCACGAAAGGCCGCTTCTTCACCAGCAATTTCGATCCCGGCCCCAGCCCCGTCTGCTTGGCGAACTGATCGCCGATCAGCGCCTGACGGGGCCCCAGAGACAGCCGCCCCCGCAGCACCACCAGCCGCTGCGCATCGAACCCACGCGGGTCGAGCCCGAAGGCAATCGCCGCGCCCTGGCCGGGGATCGCCTCGGTCAGAAGCTGCACCGGAGTGGCACGCGCGACGCCCTGCTGCGCCTCGAGCCGCGGCACCATCGACGTGGGCAGCACCGACGCGGTGGGGTCCGCGATCCCCTTCTGGAAGAGCCCGAGGTCGGCCTTCCCCAGATGGATGAATCCCGCGGCGGTCTGCTTCAGGCCGTCGCCCAGCGAGATCAGCGCGACCACCGCCGCCACGCCCACCGCGATGCCGGTGGCCGTGAGCAGCGCCCGCGCCGGCCGGCGGCGAAGGCTTGCGACAACGAGCCCGGTCACGCGTGCAAGGTATAAGACCGCGCATGAGCGAACCGGCCGTGCCGTTCGGCAACTACCAGTTCGAGATCTACCTCAAGGGCCTCGCCGGCACCCTGCCTGCCCTTCCCACGAGCTACAAAGAGCTCGAGAGCACGGCGCAGCAAGCCCTCTCGGCCGAGGCGTTCGGCTACGTGGCCGGCGGGGCGGGGGAGGAGATCACGGTCAAGGCCAACCGCGCGGCGTTCGAGCGCTGGCGGATCGTGCCGCGCATGCTCGTGGACGTGACCGAGCGCGACCTCAGCACCACCGTGCTCGGCACAGACCTCCCCGCGCCGGTGATGTTCGCGCCCGTGGGCGTGATGTCGATCGTCCACGACGAGGCGGAGAAGGCGGTGGCCCGTGCGGCAAGAGAGCTCGGCCTGCCGATGATCCTCAGCAACGCCGCGTCAAACACCATGGAGGACGTCGCCACGGAGCTGCAGGACACGCCGCGCTGGTTCCAGCTCTACTGGCCCACCGACAACGACCTCGCGGTGAGCTTCGTCGGGCGTGCCAAAGACGCCGGCTACAGGGCAATCGTCGTCACGCTCGACACGCGCCTTCTCGCCTGGCGCCCGCGCGACCTCGCGCGCGCGTACCTCCCCTTCCTCAAGGGCGAGGGCGTGGCCAACTACCTCCAGGACCCGGTGTTCCGCAAGGCCCTCGACAAATCCCCGGAAGAGGACCCGCAGGCGGCGATCGGCCACTGGGCCACGCTCTTCTCGAACCCCGGCCTGAGCTGGGACGACCTCGCGTTCCTCCAGGACCACACCGACCTTCCGATCGTGCTCAAGGGAGTCCTCCACCCGGACGACGCCCGCAAGGCCGTTGATGCCGGAGTCGACGGCCTGATCGTGTCGAACCACGGCGGCCGCCAGGTGGACGGCGCGATCGCCGCGCTCGAGGCCCTCCCGGAGATCGTCGACGCGGTGCCCGGCGACTTCCCGGTGCTGTTCGACTCCGGCATCCGCACGGGCGCCGACGTGTTCAAGGCGATCGCGCTGGGAGCGAGAGCGGTGCTGGTGGGCCGCCCCTACGTGTGGGGACTCGGCCTCGGCGGCCAGGAGGGCGTGAAGCAGGTGCTGCGCAGCCTGCTGGCCGACTTCGACCTGACGCTCGCGCTGAGCGGCTACACCAAGCTCTCAGACGTGGGGCAGCAGGCCCTCCGGCGAACCGACGCCCTCTAGGTCGAGCGACGGCCGGCCAACCGGCTTGCCGAGCTGGACCAACTCGTCGAGCAGGGCGAGCACGCTGCGGTGCGTGTAGCTGCTCGAGCGAGCGGCACGCGCGGCCGCGCGACCCACGGACCCAAGCGTCCAGCCCGCGAACATCATCGACAGGCGGGACGGGCGTCGCGCGCCCGGGATCTCGTTGGAGAACCAGGTGAGGCAGCGCCGGGCACGCGCCCGGCGGACGCGTCTGCCGGAGACACTGCCTACGACCTTGGCGGCGTACTCGTAGAGGTCCTGGCGACGGTCATCGGGCAGGCCGTCGTTGTAGGCGCGCAGGAACGCGGCCAGGACTGGGCAGACGGAGCGCGGATGGTCGCTGAACGGCTCGGCGGCGAGCATCGAGGCGAGCTCCATGACGCACGCTCCCTGGTCTGGAGACTGATGCCGGCCGCGGGCCAAACGGACGGTCTGATACGTGGTGGCGGGCATTGACGGCTCCTCCGTACAGATGGGACTCCCTGAAATGGGGATTCCCTGTTCTCAACCGAATGGAACCACTTGAAGTCACGCTCCAAACATTTGGCGGAAGGACCCAGCCGACACCACCTCCGCGCCGAGCTCGCTGACCCGCCGCGAGAGGTCGTGATCCGAGGTGACCACGCGCAGCCCGGCGGGGTCGGGATCGGCCCCGACGATGCGAACGATGTCGTCGTCGGCGGCGTTCGGCCCGCGCCGCGTGGCGAACTCCACGCGCACGCCTTCGGCCTCCAGATCGAACTGCTTGCCGTCGAATACAACCGTCACTTGGCGGTCGCCAGCCCACCGAGCGAGCTGCTCCGCCAGCCGCCGCATCGCGCCCGGCCGGTCGCGCCACCAGCCGTCTGGCCGCGACCCGATCACGTTCATCCCGTCGACGATCCAGCGCTCGGCCACGAGACGGCAGGCTAAAGCGTGTCCTGGCCCTTGCTGTACGCGATCTGTAGGAAGTCCGCCAGCGTGTGCACGGTGAACACCGAGGCCACGAAGCGCGTGACCCGCGGCGCCAGCGCGAGCCCGTACAAGAGCCCCGAGCCGACCCACATCCCCAGGCAGTAGGGGCACGACAGGAGCTCGCCGATCACGAGGCGCGGACCGCTCCCGGCCGGCTCCTCGCTCACCTCGCTCGGCCCGGCTTCCTCCGGGTCCTTGGTGAACGGAGCGCGCAGCGGCTGGGTGACCTTGTCCTTGGCAAGCAGGCGGCTGATCTTGTGCGTTGCGATCCCGCCCAGCACGAGGTCGCCGGCGCCAAAGCGCTCAGGCAGCCGGCCGCGCGTGAGCACGAGGAGCCCACCGAACAGCGCTCCGAAGACGCCCATCAGGGCCGTGTAAGAGCCAAGCGGCCGGTCGTCCATGCCTACGGACTTACCCAGCTTCAGGGGCTACACTTACTTACAGAAAATAAGCCCCTTTAGGGAGTGAAGCCTTGGAGACATTGATACTCGTGCCGCTGGAAGACACCGTCGTCTTCCCGCACATGAACCTGACGTTGGCCGTGGACGTCGGCGACGCAGACCGCGTGCTGTTAGTCCCGCGCCACGAGAACGATTTTGCCCGCGTCGGCACCGTTGCTGAGGTGTCCGACACCGTGCGCCTGCCCGGCGGCGGCCGCGCCGTGAGCCTGTTCGGCCTGCATCGCGCGCTGATCGGGGCCGCGCAGAGCGGACCCGACGGCCGGCTTCGCGTGGATGCGGAGCCGCAGCCGGACGAGACGCCCGCGGACGGCCGCACCCGCGAGCTCGAGCGTGAGTACCGCGCCGTGGTCGAGGAGATCCTCGAGCTGCGCGGCGACGACGGCCGCATCGCGTCGTTCCTCCGCGCCATCGCGGAGCCTGGCGCGCTGGCCGACAGCGCCGGCTACTCGCCGGACATCACGTTCGAGCAGAAGGTGGAGCTGCTGGAGACGCTCGACGTGACCGAGCGGCTCGAGCTCGCCGTGAAGCTCCAGCGCGAGCGGCTTGCCGAGACGCAGGTGCGCCAGCGCATCCGCGAGGACGTCCAGTCCGGCGCGGAGAAGCAGCAGCGTGAGTACTTCCTGCGCAAGCAGATGGACTCGATCCGCAAGGAGCTCGGCGAGGACGACGGCTCGATCATCGACGAGTACCGCACGAAGATCGAGGAAGCCGGCATGCCGGAGGCCGTGCGCGAGCAGGCCGACAACGAGCTCGACCGCCTCGAGCGGATGGGCGAGCAGTCGGGCGAGGCGTCGATGATTCGCACCTACCTCGACTGGCTGATCGCCGTGCCGTGGAGCGAGCGCTCCGACGAGCGACTCGACCCCGTCTACGCGCGCGAGGTCCTCGACTCAGACCATGCCGGTCTCGAGGACGTGAAGGACCGCATCACCGAGTACCTGGCAGTCCGGAAGCTCCGCAAGGAGCGCGGCGTGCCCGATGACAAGCGCTCCGGCGCGATCCTCACGCTGATCGGACCGCCTGGCACCGGCAAGACGTCGGTGGGCGAGTCGATCGCGCGCGCGACCGATCGCAAGTTCGTCCGCATGTCGCTCGGCGGCGTGCGCGACGAGGCGGAGATCCGCGGTCACCGGCGCACCTACATCGGCGCGCTGCCGGGACGGCTGGTCCGTGCCCTGCGCGACGCCGGGACGATGAACCCGGTGATCATGCTCGACGAGGTCGACAAGGTCGGCGCCGACTGGCGCGGCGACCCGTCGGCCGCGCTGCTCGAGGTGCTCGACCCGGCTCAGAACCACTCGTTCCGCGACCACTACCTGGACGTGGAGCTCGACCTCTCGCAGGTGCTGTTCATCGCCACGGCGAACATGGCCGAGACGATCCCGGCGCCGCTGCTCGACCGCATGGAGGTGATCCGCTTCGACGGTTACACCACCGCGGAGAAGGTGGCCATCGCGCGCGGGTACCTGTGGCCGCGTCAGCTGGAGCGCAACGGCCTGCGCGAGGACGAGGTGACCGTGGACGACGAGGTCCTCGACACCATCGTCAGCGAGTACACGCGCGAGGCGGGCGTGCGCCAGCTCGAGCGCGAGCTCGGCACGGTGCTGCGCAAGGTGGCCACTCGCATCGCGAGCGGCAAGGCCGAGGCGCCGGTGACGGTCGACCTCGACGCGGTCCGCGACGCCCTCGGGCGCCAGAAGGTGTTCCACGAGGCGGCGGAGCGCACCGCTCTACCGGGAGTGGCCACCGGACTGTCGGTCACGGGCACGGGCGGCGAGGTGCTGTTCGTGGAGGCGAGCGCGATGCCGGGCCGCGAGTCCGGGCTCACGCTCACCGGCCAGCTCGGCGACGTGATGAAGGAGTCCGCGCAGATCGCACTCACCTGGGTGCGGGCGCACGCGGACGAGCTCGGAATCGACGAGTCAGAGCTGGAGGAGAAGCGCTTCCACGTGCACGTGCCCGCGGGGGCGATCCCGAAGGACGGCCCGAGCGCCGGCGTGACCATGGTCACCGCGCTCTCGTC
>Ga0070683_100003161_pt1 | contig 13281 bp, 12 predicted proteins | sample KBSC713LmetaG_FD_64662 | JGI IMG/M metagenome (GOLD analysis project Ga0070683, IMG submission 64662) | Corn rhizosphere microbial communities from Kellogg Biological Station, Michigan, USA - KBS C7.1-3L metaG | ecosystem: Host-associated > Plants > Roots > Rhizosphere ...
AGGTAGCGTCGTGAGGTCATTCATGAAAAGTGGCACAGATGCGGCAAACAGGCAATCGGCTGTAGGACAACAGCGCATTGCACCCGAAACGTCTCGGCTAAGCTCGTCGATCGCCGTAAAATCGAGGGTACTTGAAGGCCAGGCTCGACTTGGCCGTTATGGGAGAGTGCCATGAGACCAACGCCCAAGCTTTTCCTGACGGCGGCACTGTTGCTGGTCGCCACCGTGGCTGTCGCCGCCCATGACGAGGATTATCGGGAGACCATCGACCTCTTCAAACAGGCCGGCGAAAGCAGCGGTTTTTTTCACAACTGTTATGGCTATGCCGTATTTCCGACTATCGGCAAGGGCGCCTTTGTGGTGGGTGGCGCCTACGGCAAGGGCCGCGTCTACGAGCACGGCAAGTGGGTCGGCGATACTTCCCTGGCCCAGGTCAGCGTCGGATTCCAGGCCGGCGGCGAAGGCTACAGCCAGATCGTGTTCTTCGAGGATAAGCGCGCCTTCGACGAATTCACCAACGGCGATTTCCAATTCGATGCCGGTGTCCGGGTAGTCGCCATTACCGCCTCCGCGGGCGGCCAGGCGGGCACCCACGGCGTGAGCGGAGACGCCAGCGCCGGCAAACACGATGCGACGACCGCGGGCAAGTACTACAGAGGCATGGCGGTTTTCACGATCGTGAAGGGAGGCGCCCTGTACCAGGCGTCGCTTGCCGGCCAGAAGTATAACTACAAGCCGCGCAAGACGAGCTGAGCTCAATCACGCGCTCGTGTTGATCCGCCCTGAGCCGGCGCTGATGCAATCGGCGCCTCCCCTGGCGCCGGAAGGTCAGATCGAGCCCTTCGCTACAATGGGTCCGGTGGGAGCTTCGCTGGCCGCACCGGCGGGCTCCAGGCTGACAGCCAACACCGCACCGGCGACCAGGCTGGCGCGCACCTGGCTCGGAACGGTAACGGTCTCGGACATGTCAGAAGACACCGACGCCACCCACTGTGGAGCTTTGCCAGGCGGGATGACCCACAGCTGCGGCGCGCGTCCCTGCGAGTCGGGGCGCGTCGGCACCGGAACCACGAGCAACGTCCCATGGCTGGGAGCGATCGACACCAGCCAGGCCGGCGACCCATCATCATGCCAAAGCGCCGTGACAGCCTGCCTCGCCATCCCGGGAGGGTTCTGTGCCCCGGCGATCGGTTGCGACGGCGGTGGATGCTGGAGGGCGACCCAGATCGCCACGACTGCAATGACAGCCGAAAAGACCGCTGCCGTACGCCAGAAGGCCAGGGACCCTCGCAGGCCGGAGAATCCCGGCTCGCTCTCCTTCCATCCAAGCCGCTGACAGATCCTCGTCCAGGTCCGCGCCGGCGGCTCAACCGGCTCGATGTCACTCAACCAGGGGGCGAAACGCCGCTCCCAGTACGCGACGCGGTCCGCAAATGTCCGGTCGGCGTCCACGCGCGCCTGGAGGTGGCTACGTTGCTCGGAGTCCAGCACACCCAACACCAACTCCGCGGCGAGCATATCGTCCGAGGGCGGCTCCGTTGGATCGGGGTCGCTCATGGGCCCAGGCACTCCCGTAACTGCAGCAGGCTGCGCCGGATCCAACTCTTGATCGATCCGAGCGGCGACTCGAGCCGGGTCGCCAGCTCCTCGTAGGTGCATCCTTCGAAGAAGGCGGCGCGGATCAGCGCCCGGCGCCGGGGCTCCAGTTGATCCAGGCAGCGCTCGAGTTGCACCCGCTCGCTGGCCGTCTGCGCCTGTTGCGGTGGTGAGGCGCCCGGATCCTCCAGCTCCTGCGCGAGCTCCAGGTCGGTCCGCACCTTGCGAGCGGGCAGGGATCGCAAACGATCGATCGCCTTGTTACGGGCAATCATGGCGAGCCAGGCGGTTGCACTGGCGCGGGTGGCGTCGAACTGGGCGGCTTTGCGCCACACCGCGGTAAACACGTCCTGCAAAGCGTCCTCGGCCTCGGAGCGCTCCGCAAGCACCCGCAGGCAAATACCGAAAAGCTGGCCGGAGGTGCCGCGATAGAGCGCCTCGAAGGCCTCGCGATTGCCGAGAGCGACCTGGGACAACAGCGCCTCCAACGGGGTGCCCTGTCCAACGGATCGCGAGGTAGTGCCCGCATCAAGCATTCAGACACCGCATGGTGGACGGCGTAATCGCGGCATTATAGGTTACCGGCCAGGGGAGAACCTCCCTAATCGCTTGGGCTACCATCGAATACGTCGAATCTGGCGTTTCGGATTCAGTGGTTCAGACTCCCGAATTTTCGGCGTTGGGGGTATGTATGAGCAAATCTTACGACGCGATCATCATCGGTGCGGGACAGGCCGGCCCTCCCCTGGCGGGACGGCTCACGGCTGCCGGAATGGCGGTCGCGATAGTCGAACGCCACCTCTTTGGCGGCACCTGCGTCAACACCGGCTGCACTCCGACCAAAACGCTTGTCGCCAGCGCCGAGGTAGCGCACCAGGCTCGGCGCGCAGCGGAATTCGGAGTTCGCCTGCGAGGTGAGGTCTCGGTCGATATGCCGAGCGTCAAAAAACGCAAAGACTCCGTGGTGGCCGCCTCTCGCGATGGACTCGAGGAGTGGCTGCGCGGCATGGAGCATTGCACAGTTTTCAACGGCCATGCCCGGTTCGTCTCGCCTCGCGAAGTGCGCATCGGCGACACGGTCATTGGCGCGAGCCGCATCTTCATCAACGTCGGCGGGCGCGCGGCCGTGCCACCCCTGTCCGGTATCGATACCGTCCCTTATCTCACCAACACCTCGATCCTCGAGTTGGAGAGCGTTCCCCGGCATCTCCTGGTGGTCGGCGGAAGCTACATCGGCCTGGAGTTCGCGCAGATGTATCGCCGCTTCGGCAGCGAGGTGACTGTCATTGAAAAAGGACCACGACTGATCTGGCGCGAGGATACCGATGTGTCGGCGGCGATCGAGTCGATTTTCGCGGACGAAGGCATCCAGGTCCGCACGGCAGCCGAGTGCATGAGTTTCGAGAAAGATGGCGAGCAGATCATCGCGCGCGTCGAATGCACGGCAGGCGCTCCGGAGATCGCCGGCTCACACATACTGTTGGCCGTGGGACGCCGTCCAAACACTGACGACCTGGGGCTCGATCGCGCCGGAGTCGCGACCGACACGCACGGATACATCACGGTCGATGAGCACTTGCAGACCAGTGCGCCGGGAATCTGGGCGCTTGGCGACTGTAATGGCCGGGGCGCATTCACACACACCGCCTATAACGATTTTGAAATCGTCGCCGCCAATCTGCTCGATGGCGGTAATCGCAAGGTGAGCGACCGGATCCCCTGCTATGCCCTGTACATCGACCCGCCGCTCGGACGGGTAGGTCTGACGGAGGCGCAAGCCCGCCAGTCCGGGCGCCGGATCCGCATCGGCAACCGCCCCATGACACGCGTCGCTCGTGCGGTGGAAAAGGGCGAATCAAAAGGCTTTATGAAGGTGGTCGTCGACAGCAACAACGACGAGATCCTGGGAGCCGCGATCCTCGGAGTGGGCGGTGACGAGGCGGTGCACTCTCTCATCGACACGATGTCCGCGAAAGCGCCTTTCACGAGATTGCGAGACACGGTACACATTCATCCGACGGTCGCCGAGCTGATTCCAACCGTTCTCGGGGAGTTGCAACCCCAGGAGCCTGCCTGAGTCAGGCTCCTAAATAGCGTCCGCGATATCCTGCATCAGCCCGCTGTCCTGCGGCTTTGTGGGTGGCGGATAACGCTTGAGCACGCGCCCGTCACGCCCGATCAGGAACTTCTCGAAATTCCATTCGATGTCCCCGGCGAAGCCGTTCTCAGGCGCGGTCAGGAATTTGTACAGCGGGTGCCGGTTCGGCCCGTTGACTTCCAGCTTTGCGCTCATGGGAAAGCTGACATCGTACTTTGTCTGGCAGAACTCCACGATCTGCGCCTCGGTGCCCGGCTCCTGCGCGCCGAACTGGTTGCACGGAAACCCCACTACCGAGAAATTCTGCTCGCGCAGGTCACGTTGCAACTGCTCGAGGCCGGTGTACTGCGGTGTCAGGCCGCAGCGACTGGCGACGTTCACGGCCAACACGACCTTGCCGCGCAGCGGGCCGAGAAGATCGGCAGACCCATCGATGCCCCGAACCGCGATATCGTAAAAGCCGCCCATGTGCGCACCTCGTCATTCCGCTGCTGCCCCAACGCAGCCTGAATCATCCAGGTCCCCCCGTCAATTCACCGATCCGGTCAGGCCAGGGCGTACAGATATTCCACAAAAGACCCGATGGCGCCATCCAGGCCCTGGACCTTGGGATTGGCGGACTCGATGAGGTAGTACTCGTCCGGCGCATGCGCACCGGTACCATGACCCAGGCCGAAGTGTCCCGCCGGCAGACTGAGGGGCGCGCCGGTGAAGACATATCCCGGCCATGATCCCGCCGAGCGCGGCCACAGCTGCGGATCGATACCCAGCTTGCGATAGGTTGCCAGTTGAGTCTGGATCAGGCGGCTGTTCGGGTCGGTGGTGGTCGGGTCGTAGCCGCCGCTCATGTTGACTTCGATATCCGCAAAGCCGTGCTTCGCCAGGTGGGCTTTCAACTTCGCCAGCGTGTCGGCGGCGGTCATGTCCGGCACCAGTCGCATGTCGATCTTGGCGACCGCGCGATGCGGCAGCACGGTCTTGCCGCCGGGGCCGGTGTATCCTGCGACCAATCCCTCGATGTTGATCGTCGGCCTCGACTCGAGCGACATCAGGGAGTCAACCCAACTCTTGTCGTGCACCCAGCGCTGCACCCCGAGCTGTTGTTTTATGGTGCTCTCGGCGGTCTTCGCGGCATGCTCGCGGATCATCTGCTCCTGCGCGGGGCTCAGGGGCTTCGCCTTCTCGAAAAACCCCTCGACCGCCGGTGTATGACCGTCCTTCTCCACCAGGGTATTCAGCGCCTGCACCAGGTGCCAGGTCGGTGAATCCACCTGCGCTTCGAGGCTCGAGTGCACATCGTGTGCCGGGCCCCGGCCCCATTTCTCCCCGGTCGACACGAGCTCCAGCTCCACGACACCCTTGGCTCCGAGTGAAACCTCCACGCCCCCGTCGCGATCCTGCCCGGCCTCGGGCATGAAAATGCCGCTGCACTTTTTCAGCTCCGCCAGCACTTCCGGGTTCAGGATCACCTCGCGGAAGTGCGGCGAGGCAATCTCCTCCTCACCTTCGCAAACCAGGACCAGGTTGACGGGCAACTTGCGATGGGCCGCCTTGAATGCCATCAAGGCGCTCAAGAACGAGTTTTCCGGGCCCTTCTGGTTGACCGCGCCGCGCCCCATGCAAACAGTCCCGAGCCCCGCCTTCTGCACCAACCGCCCCTCCAGCGGCGGCGAGCTCCACTCCTCCGGCACGAACTGCTTCACGTCGTACATGAAGTAGATACCGATAGTGGTGCGCGCACCGGCGTCGATCTTTCCGAAAACCCCGGGCTTACCCGAGGTCGGAATCACCTTTACGCCCGTGAACCCGGCATCACGGGCGAGCGCCGCCATGTGCTCCGGACCTTGGGGATAGTTGCGGTTCTCAGCCGCGATGGACGGTAGCGCGATCCATTCCTGCAGCCGCTTGACGTTCTGGGCGTGCATCTTGGGGATCTGGGCCAATACCGCAGCCTTGTCGGCGTCGCGCCCGTCGGCCGCTGCCAGCACCATAGCCGGCGCGACGGCCAGCGCTGCTCCTGCGGCAGCTCCCTGTACGAATTCGCGTCGGTTCCAGCTCAGATCGCCTGCATCAGCCATACTGTTGCTCCCCTCGAGTTTGTTTCGCATTCTAGCGCCGCAGGTCCAGTAAGTCCGCCCGTGGCGGCGTCCAGGGGACCGGCGGCCGGCAGTCGCCGGAGGGCAAAGGGTCCAAATGGATAGACGCCATTCCTTCGCCGCGGCCACGCTCGAAACGCAGATCCCCCATCACCCATTGATGCTGTAGCTGCGCCACGAAAGGCGCTCGGGCAAACTGCATGAGCGCGGCCGCCTGGCAATGCGACACGACGAGGCTCGCCAGCTGAGCGCGCGACATCGCAAGCTCGCCCGTCCATTGGATTTGCGTGGATACCGTCGCGCGCGGCGGCGCGATGAAGGAGGTCGCACGCCGCTCGCTCAGGATCCGTGGGCATCGTTGCGCCCGCACGAGTGCGGGAGAAATCGACAACACGCCCGAGCGCACGAAGTAACGATCGCCACGAGTTGCCAACAGCAACATGTCCCAACACAGCGGATTCAAAGGGGCCGGGGTGAGCACGTGATCGATGACCCGCTCACCGGCGAACTCCACCGCAGCGATGGCATTTACCCGTCGCGCGGCGACTGCGCTGCAGACGAGGAACAGCAAGGTTACGGACACCGCGACACCGGCACTCGTAAACGCGGCGACCGGCGCCGACGCTCGCGATCCGATGATCAACATGGCGATGGCCAGCAACCCGAAGCAGGCGCAGGACACCGGCGTGGCCATACGCGTCACCAGGCACAGCACCAAAGCAATCACAGGCGCAAGTGCCAGAACCGCACGCGTGATTCTGGAGCGCACCGTAAAGAACAGGGGTAGCGCAGCGGCCCAGTAGAGCGGCTCGACGATGAAGACCGAGTCCCCGTAGAGCCAGCGATTCTGCAACGGCCAGAAAGGATGTACACCGTAGCTGTTCATGGAGTCCATCACCAGGTGCAACACGACTGCGAACAGGGCCGCACCGGCGACAACAAACCGATCGTGACGAGCCAGCGAGACACGTTTCCAGCGCGCCCCTATCTCCACCGCTGCATACAAGAGCGTAGCGAGCGCAATACACACCAGAAGAGTGTGGGTATAGCCACGATGCTGAAGCATGTAGTCGAGCTTCGCGTGCGTATCGTGTGCGAAAGGATGATAGCTGTACAGCAGGTCCAGATCCGGCAGGTTGTTGCCTACCACGGAAACGGTGACCAGCAGCGCTCGACGGGCCGCGGGAGTCAGTGCCGACTCCGGCCGGATGCGGCCCGAGCGTGCAATGGATTCACCGGCGATGAGGCCGATCAGACTATGTGAGAGATTATCCAAGCCCGCACGCGCATGGGATTTTCCGGAACTTTCAAAAACCGTTGACGTTTGAACGTGACCGCGCCGTGCGCGCATCCCGTGCGAGCCTTCTTCAGTGTATCAGCTTCGCTGTGGCAGAAACCTTCTGGCCGCGCTGGCGATCGCGCTATCGCTCGAGGGCTGCCGCGGAATTCTCGCCCCGGTCGGTCCCATCGGCAGCGCCGAGAAAACGCTCCTTCTGAACTCCCTGGCGATCATGCTGGCGATCGTCATTCCGACAATACTGGTCACCGTGACGTTTGCATGGTGGTTCAGGGAGTCGAATCCACGCGCGCGATATCGCCCGGCGTGGGCGTATTCCGGCCGCCTGGAGCTCATCGTCTGGTCGATCCCCGCGCTTGCGATTTTCTTCCTGGGCGGCGTCGCCTGGATCAGCTCCCATGAGCTGGACCCCGCACGTCCCCTGCCGGGCAAAACCCAGCCCCTCGAGATCGACGTGGTCGCACTCGACTGGAAGTGGTTGTTCATCTATCCACAACAGGGGGTCGCCAGTATCAATCGGCTGGTCATCCCGACCGGCGTACCGCTCGACCTTCGTCTGACTTCCGCCACGGTGCTGAACGTGTTTTTCGTGCCGCGGCTGGGAAGCCAGATCTACACCATGAACGGCATGGTGGCCCAACTCAATCTGCAAGCGGACGAGGCGGGCGTCTATCAGGGCCTGGCCGCGCACTTCAGCGGCGATGGTTTCTCCGACATGCATTTCGAGGTGCATGCCGTGTCGCCCGCCGATTTTACCGACTGGGCCGCGGGGACGCGTACCAACGGCCCCGTACTGGACGACACCTCTTACCGGGGGCTGCTGCGTCAAACGCAGAATGTAAAACCCTACACCTATCGAAGCGTCGAGCCCGGTCTTTTCAGAGCCATCCTGAACCAGAAACTGCCGCCGGGAGACGGGCCCGCGGCAGTGGAGGAGTGACGTGTTCGGCAAACTGACCTGGCATGCAATCCCGTTCGACCAGCCCATTCCGCTGCTCTCGGCGGCGTTTGTCGGCGTCATTCTGTTCGCGGTCTTCTTATGGATCGTGCTGAAGGGCAAGCTGCCCTACTTATGGCGGGAATGGCTCACGAGCGTCGATCACAAGCGCATCGGCATCATGTACTGCACCCTCGCGCTCGTGATGCTGGTGCGCGGCTTTATTGACGCGCTCATGATGCGTACCCAACAGGCGCTCGCCTTCAACGCACCGGGCTACCTGCCGCCGGAGCATTTTGACCAGATTTTCTCGGCCCATGGCACGATCATGATCTTCTTCGTGGGCATGCCGTTCCTCATCGGCCTGATGAACTACATCGTGCCCCTGCAGCTCGGCGTGCGCGACGTCGCTTTTCCAACATTGAACTCGGTAGGGCTGTGGCTGACGGCGGCCGGAGCCCTGCTGATCAACATCTCACTCGTGGTGGGAGAGTTCGCGCGCACCGGCTGGCTGCCGTATCCGCCGCTCTCGGAGCTGAAATACTCTCCGGGTGTCGGGGTGGACTATTACTTGTGGTCGCTGCAGATCGCCGGCGTGGGCACGCTCATGACGGGAATAAACTTCGTCACCACGATACTGAAGATGCGCGCTCCCGGCATGAGCTACATGCGCATGCCGGTGTTCTGCTGGACCTCGCTCGCCTCGAGCCTGCTGATCGTCGCCGTCTTCCCCATCCTGACCGCGACGCTCGCCATGCTCCTGCTCGACCGCTATGTCGGCTTCCACTTCTTCACCAACGAGGCCGGCGGCAGCCCCATGCTGTTCATGAACCTCATCTGGGCGTGGGGCCACCCGGAGGTCTACATACTCATTCTGCCGGCCTTCGGCATCTACTCGGAGATTGTCCCGACCTTCTCCTGCAAGCCGCTGTTCGGCTACCGCTCCATGGTGGCGGCAACGCTTGCGATCTGCCTGATCTCGATGTTGGTCTGGCTGCACCATTTCTTCACCATGAGCGCAGGCGGCGATGTCAACGGCTTCTTCGGCATCATGAGCATGATCATTGCCGTGCCCACCGGAGTGAAAATATACAACTGGGTCTTCACCATGTACGGCGGCCGGGTCCGCATGCAGACCCCGATGCTCTGGGCCGTCGGCTTCATGGTCACGTTCGTGATCGGCGGACTCACCGGCGTGCTGCTGGCGATGCCCCCGGCGGATTTCGTGCTCCACAACAGCCTGTTCCTGGTGGCCCATTTCCACAACGTCATCATTGGCGGCGTCCTGTTCGGCGCTTTCGCGGGCTACAACTACTGGTTCCCCAAAGCGTTCGGCTTCAGCCTGGACGAGCGCCTGGGTAAGGCAGCCTTCTGGTGTTGGATCGTCGGCTTCTACCTCGCCTTCATGCCGCTCTACGTGCTCGGCCTGCTCGGGATGACACGGCGCATGCAACACTATGACCAGCCCGAGTGGTATCCGTGGACGTTGATTGCGGAAGCGGGGGCGCTGCTCATTCTGTGCGGGATCGTCCTCATGGCCGTGCAGCTCGCCGTTTCGATCAGAAGCCGCGCGCGCCGCCGTGAGCCCACGGGCGACCCGTGGGATGGCCGCAACCTGGAATGGGCGACCTCCTCGCCACCGCCCATCTACAACTTCGCCGTGCTGCCCAACGTCGAGCGCGAGGAGCCTTACTGGGGAATGAAATCCAAGGCCCGTGAGTCTCTGCAGCTTTCAGCGGAGCCCCATTACGAGCCAATCGAGATGCCACGCAACAGCCCGACGGGCTTCATCACCGCACTCTTCGCAGTGATCACCGGCTTTTCCCTCATCTGGCACATCTGGTGGCTCGTCATTCTGGGGCTGGTCGGCGCGTACGCCACCTTCGTCGTGTTCGCCTGGAGAGATGTAGCAGAGATTGAAATACCGGCGGAGGAGGTGGCCCGTCTCGATCGCGCGAACCGCGCCGCACGGGCCGCCGCACTGAAGGAGGCCACCGCATGAATGCGGCAGTGTTGGATCATAGTCATGCCCACGGTACACCGCGGGCCTCCACCGCACCGGGACATGGCACCGGCGGTCCTGCCTCGAAACGCATCATCGTCGGCTATGGCTTCTGGATCTTCCTCATCTCCGACATCATCATGTTCTCGGCATTTTTTGCCGCCTACGCCGTCCTCGCTCCGGCGACCGCCGACGGCCCCTCCGCGCGGCAGATCTTCGATCCCACCAGTGTGGCCGTCGAGACCGCCTGCCTGTTGCTCTCCAGTTTCACGTGCGGCATGGCCAGTGTCGCCGCCGGCCAGCGAAATCAGAAATGGACCCAACTGGCGCTGCTGGTGACGGGCTTGTTGGGTTTCGTATTCCTGCTGCTCGAAGCGCGCGAGTTCAGCGGCCTGGTCGCCCGCGGCGATGGGCCGACCCGGAGCGCCTTCTTATCAGCGTTCTTCACGTTGGTCGGCTGTCATGGCCTGCATGTGACGGCGGGCCTGCTGTGGCTGGGGACGATGATGGCGCAAATCTATGCGAAGGGCTTCCGCCGCGACATCCAGCATCGCTACTTTTGCTTCACCCTCTTCTGGCACGCGCTGGATATCATCTGGGTGGCGATCTTCGGCCTGGTCTACCTGGTGGGATTGAATCTATGAGCACCCCCGCCGACTTCGAGCCGGGCTCGAGCCCCGAAGGCGACAGCGCTCCGGGCTATGAGTCCGAAACCCGCGAAGGCGTCCGAGCCGCCATTCGCGGGTACCTGATCGGTCTGGTGCTGGCGACCGCGCTCACGGCCGCCTCATTCTGGGCCGCGAGCACCCATTTCATCTATGGGCCGGGTGTGCCCATCGCCCTGGTGGTGTTGGCCGTGGCCCAGATGGGCATCCACCTGGTCTTCTTCCTTCACATCACCACCTCGCCCGACAACACCAACAACGTGCTGGCGCTGGCCTTTGGCGTGCTGATCGTCTTCGTCCTCGTGTTCGGCACCGTGTGGGCGATGGCGAACATGAACGCCAACATGATGCCGCCGATGGGTTAGAAGGAATAGCCCGCCGCGATCACCAGCGCCTGCGGTCCGAACTTGATGCGGCTCGTGCGGATTTCACCGGCCGTTTCGGTCTTCAGGTCGCTGTTGACACGGCTGATCGAGTAGGAGGCGATCACGCTCCAACGGGTGCCGGGCTGGTACTTCAATCCGACCGTGCCCACCGGCCCCACGGAGGACGTGAGGGACAGCCGCGTCGGTCCGCCGGTTCCCATCTGGCCGGCAGTCGTAACCTGCCGATCGTAGAAGCTGGTGTAGTTCACACCCACCCCGACATACGGCCTGAATGCGGCGCTCTCATCGAAGAACTTGTATTCCAGCAGCAGCGATGGCGCCAGCCACTTGCTGGTCGCGATGGTCTGGCCGTTATAGGGGACGGAGCCCAGGGTCGCGGGACCTTTACCGATGGTCTTGGTCTTCGGCGGCACACCGAAGGCGAACTCCAGGTCCAGAAAGGAATTCAGCCGGCGGATGTACGCAAGGTAGACCGTCTGGGTGTTCTTCAAGTCTACATTCACGCCGGCGGGCACGAACGGACCTTGCAGGTCGTCCGCGGTGACGTGGTAGAAGATCTGGTACATACCCACGCGTACCGTGTTCGACTGCACACCGTCGGCATGAGCAGTCGCGGAATGACACAGCGAGGCCGCGGCGGTAACTGAAACGAGCGCGGCAGGCAGGCTCTTCAGAGTCAGTTTCTTCATGGCTTTCGAGTCCCTTTAAAACTGTGCGAAGAAGGAGCGCGCGGCCAACGCGCAGAACGGCGCCACGTTGGTGTGGTACCCCTGCACGAGCTGCAACTGTGCTGCCTGCGGCGACAAGCCCCCGCCGGCGGCCGACTCGTAGAACGCGAGCAGTTGCGCCTGGCTCTGCAGGAACCCGGCCTGGATGGGCGCAAACGGGCCCGCCGGCGTACCGTTCACGTCCAGCACCGTGACCAGGCCCGCCTGGACCTCGGGCGCCCAGAAAGCCGCCATGACTCCCGTGTTGATGCTGAAGAACACCGTCGGGTCCTGATCTCCTCCGCATAGCAAGGTAGGCTCCATCGGCCCCCACGGACCATTGCGCATGTCATTCGTATAGAGTGCTTTGCGCAAGGTCTGCGTTGGTACTTTGCCGGCGAGCGGCACCCCCGCTGCCGGCGGACTCTGGGTGGCGCCATCCGGGTTGGTGGCGGCATCCAGCGCATAGCTGACACGGTAGTTGTTGTTGATGAGGTTGGGCTCGCCGAAGCCCGCCGCAAACAGCGGGGTCTGCGGATTGTTCGGGTCGCTCGGGACCTTGAGCTTGTTGGTAATAGCGGCCGAGTCGGTCGGATCACCCGGAATGGTAACAGTAGGGGTATTGCTGTCGAAGAGCGCGGTCTGCGGCAGCTTGCCGTTCGCAAACAGGGTGTCGATCGGAGTTGCGCTCGGCAGCAGGGTATCGATACCCGAAGCGTACGCCGGCGTGTAGACGTCGGTCGTCGCAGCGTAGATGTTGGAATACGCGTGCTGGTAGCTGGTGGTGATCAGCGGTCCGAACACAGTCGAGCCGAGATTGACGTTGCCGAAGAAGATAGCGTCGCCAAAAGCCTCGAGTGCATAGGGTCCCGACATGGGCGCCGCGGCGGTAACCCTGGCTCCAGCCGCCTGCAGGGCCCGCATCGTCGCCATCGCCACGTAGCCGCCTTCCGAATACCCGGTGACGAACAGTTTGCCGCTGTCCGTGGTGGCAGAGGCGAATGTATTGGGCAACGCGCTGCGCGCCGCCGCCAGAATGTCCATCATCTCGCCGGACTGCTGGCTGGCGTTGAGGAAAGGATGGTAGCCCAAGGTCGAGATGTCATAGCCCGCATAGTTCGGCGCCACCACGATGAAGCCCTGGGCCGCGAACATCGCCGCGATCAGCGCGCCTTCCGTATTGGAGGTGTTGGTGATGTCCGCGATATTCGCCGTCTGCAGCGTTTGCGTGCCGTGGGCATACAGCACTATCGGGCGCGGTCCGGAGCACCCGGTCCCACCGGTCGGCACCATGAGAGCGCCCGTGGATACGGTGGCCTCGTTCGCGGCACCCATGGTGTTGAACTTCAGGTAGTAAAAATCCACACCACAGGTTGGATTACCCGTGATCTGTAGCAGCTGCTGCCCCGAGGCGTTGGCGGCGAGTTGTGCCTTGAAGGTCGCCGCATCCAGCGACGCGATGCGCAACGGCGGATTAAAGACCAAAGTCCCGTGAGT
>Ga0070683_100003164_pt1 | contig 13273 bp, 12 predicted proteins | sample KBSC713LmetaG_FD_64662 | JGI IMG/M metagenome (GOLD analysis project Ga0070683, IMG submission 64662) | Corn rhizosphere microbial communities from Kellogg Biological Station, Michigan, USA - KBS C7.1-3L metaG | ecosystem: Host-associated > Plants > Roots > Rhizosphere ...
GTGACTTTCGCCGGCGTCGAACAGTTCATCGATACTCCCGTGAAACACTATTCCACGGGAATGCGGCTTCGGCTCGCCTTCGCGGTCGCCGCGCACCTTGATGCGGACATCCTGATCATCGACGAGGTGCTCGCGGTCGGAGACGCGGCATTTCAGCGGAAATGCTTCGAGCGCATGAATGATGTGGCCAATCGCGGCCGTACGGTGATCGTTGTGAGCCATCAGATGGAGGCGATCGAGACGCTATGTCCCCGAGCAATCTGGCTCGATTCCGGGCAGATTGCGGCCGATGGAAAATCCGCCGACATCGTGCGCATGTATCTGTCCAAGGTGCTCGATTCTGCAATCAACACCGATCTCGCGTACCGTACCGACCGGCGTGGAAATGGTGCTCTGCGCTTCACCGGCGTCACTATCATTGATAGCCATGGCAACCCGGCGCCCTGCATATTGAGCGGAGAAACTATCATGCTGCGGCTTGACTACGTTGGAGCGGGCGACTTGGTGGACGTCGAAACGGCAATTTGGTTCAAGGACGGACTGGGCCGCCGTCTCATGTGCACCTATACCCGCATGACGTCGTCGACGTTCTCGCAATTGCCGCCGTGCGGCTCGATCCAATGCACCATCGACCGCTTCCCACTGGCGCCGGCGACCTACGTGGTCGAGATCAACGCTACCGTCCGGAATGTGCTGGCTGACAAGATCGAGCCGGCGGCCCAAATCGACGTCATCGGAGCTGACTTCTATGGCACGGGTCACAAGACCACTGGCTACGGCGACGTCCTGTGCGACCACCGCTGGTCCGTGACGGCGGCTGCAGAGCTTGTCCATTCATGACCGAAGCAATGAAATTCACTCCCGGCCGCTGCCTCGTGATCGGCGAGATAGGCCTCGCACATGACGGCAGCCTTGGCCTGGCGCATCGCTACATCGATGCGATCGCCGACGCTGGTGCGGACGCCGTAAAGTTTCAGACCCATATCGCAGAAGCGGAGGGAACCGCGGCAGAGCAGTTCCGCGTCAAGTTCAGTCAGCAGGACGCAACCCGGGGTGACTACTGGCGGCGTACTGCCTTCACACCCGAGCAGTGGCAGACGCTCGCAACCCACAGTGCGGAGCGGGGTTTGCTCTTTCTCTCGTCACCGTTCTCCATCGCCGCGGCTGATATGCTTGCCCGGATCGGTGTTTCCGCCTGGAAAGTCGCGTCAGGCGAGATCAACAACAAGCCGTTAATCGAGCGTCTTGCTGCGGACAGGTTGCCGGTGATGATGTCCACCGGAATGAGCGGGTGGAAAGAGATTGAAGAGGCGGTCGAATGGGTCTGGGCCAAGTCAGGGATGGTTGCCCTGTTCCAGTGCAGCTCGAAATATCCATGTCCGCCGGAGCAAGTTGGTCTGAATGTCATTGGCGAACTGCGTGCGCGGTTTAACTGCCCTGCGGGATTGTCCGATCACTCGGGGACAGTCTTTGCGCCGATTGCTGCGGCGGCGCTTGGCCTCGACATGCTCGAAGTTCACGTGACCATGAGCCGCTACATGTTTGGGCCGGACGTCGCGGCTTCGCTTACGATCGAGGAATTGAAGCAGGCGATTGAAGGAATTCGTTTTGTCGAGAAGGCGATGACGCATCGTGTCGAAAAGGACGCGGTCGAAACCCAGATGGGTGACATGCGGCGTCTCTTCAACAAGAGTGTCGTTGCGAGCCGTTCACTGACGGCAGGGGCTATCCTGAGCGTCACCGATCTCGATACCAAGAAGCCGGGCCATGGTATTCCGGCGGCGCGGTTTTCGGATGTGGTTGGGAAAAGATTGCGGCGTGCCGTCGTCCGCGATGAAGCGTTGTTACCGGCCGATGTCGAAGGCTTCGAATGACAACGAAGAAGCTTGATTGGCTGGACGAACGCGAAGTCGCGCTCGCGTGTGAGCCGCTTAGTCCGCAGGAAGCCTCGGCTTATGAGGCGAGCAAGCAATTCTATCAGCAATATGGACGCTGGGGGGTTTGGATCTATCAGCGGGCATCACGCCATCTGGGTCCAGCCATTCTTCGGCGGTTGCCAAACCGTAGCGAAGACATATTCGCGTCAGGTCGTGCCGCAAAATCTCCCGTGAAGGGACTCAAAACACTCTATCTGACGCGGTTGCTGCGTAAGATGCGCCCTCGTCTGATGGTGGAGTTCGGCAGTGGCGGCTCGACCGCCGTCGCAGCGGCTTTACTGGCGGAGAACGAACGCCGCTATGGCGTGCGCGGGCGGCTGATCTCGTTCGAGCAGGCACCCGACTTCTACGATAGCATCAAGAATGGTATGCCGGAGCGTCTCAAGCCGTACGTCGAAATGCGGCTCTGCCCGGTAAGATATGAGCGCATAGGCGGCTATCGCTCTATTTCATATGAGACGACCTACGACTTTGGGACGCCCGACCTGCTCTTCATCGACGGCCCAGCCCCGGTTCGCAGCAACGGGCCGCCGAATCATCCGATCTTCAGCGGCGATCTGATCCGAATGCTCGACGCCGGCGTAAGCCCGTCATTGGCGGTCACCGACGTGCGCTGGTTCAATTACAAATTCTACAGTGATGTGCTGGCAAGAACACACCAGGTAAGCACCGACGTCTACAATCGCTCGGTCATCGTTCGCCCGAAGCAAGAGAACACACAGGTTCGATCGTGAAACGCAAAGTCTGCGTCGTCATCACTGCGCGGCCAAGTTACAGCCGTATCAAGACCGCGCTTGTCGCGATCCAGAATAATCCGGAACTCGAGCTTCAACTCGTCGTCGCCGGCTCCGCGTTGCTTGATCGCTATGGCAATGCCGTCAACGTGATCGAGTCCGATGGCTTCGATATCACCGCACGTGTCTATATGATCCTCGAAGGCGAAAATCTGGTGACGTCGGCCAAGTCGACCGGTATCGCGCTTTCGGAGCTCGCAGGCGTGTTCGATAATCTGCGGCCCGATATGGTGGTGACCATTGCGGACCGCTACGAGACACTCGCGACTGCGACCGCCGCGTCGTACATGAATATCCCACTTGTTCATATCCAAGGGGGCGAGGTGTCCGGTTCGATCGACGACCGGGTACGACACGCCATTAGCAAGCTTGCCAACCTCCATCTCGTCTCGACAGAGGGCGCTGGAGAGCGATTACGACAAATGGGCGAGGACCCGGCGACAATCCATGTCACTGGATGCCCTTCCATCGATATCGCCGCGGAAGTCCGTGCTCGACCACAACTCGATTTCGACCCAATGGAACGGTATGTCGGTGTCGGCAGCGAGGTCGACCTCAGCGCGGGCTATCTGGTCGTGCTGCAGCATCCGGTCACGACTGAATATCAGGATGCACGCACACAGGCGCTGGCGACCCTGCACGCTGTTCACGATCTCCGGCTTCCGGTGCTGTGGTTCTGGCCGAACGTCGATGCAGGGTCGGACGGGATGTCGAAGGCGATTCGTGCCTTCCGCGAAACGGTGAAGCCGGCCACTATCCATTTCTTCAAAAACATGCGGCCGGCCGACTTCTTGCGGCTCGCTTACGGCAGTCGCGCCGTCGTCGGTAATTCGTCGGTCGGAATTCGCGAATGCACCTATCTGGGCGTGCCGGTCGTTGATATCGGTTCGCGGCAGCGCGGCCGCGAACGTGGCGCCAACGTAGTCAACGTGGGGCACGATGAAAAGCAGATTAGGTCAGCGATTGAGCAGCAGCTAAAGAACGGCCGCTATCCGATCAATCAGCTCTACGGCGATGGACATGGTGGCGAGCGAATTGCCGAAGTTCTGGCGAAAGCGCCGTTGATCTTCGACAAAACATTCACTTATTGAGCCCGGTGTCCCGCCGCGAGGCGGGCTTGAAGCGAGGGAGAGCGAGCGATGAAGGTAGGTCAGGGCATTTCGACGGCCAGGGCGGGCTGGTCGTTCGGTGGCGACGTTGCCAATAGTTTTGTCGATCACGCGCGCTCGTCGATTCCTCTTTACGACTACGGACATGATCTGATTTGTCAGGCCAGCGATTTCTTCTGCCTCAAGGATAGCACCTGCTACGAGTTGGGTACGTCGACGGGCGAATTGATCCGAAAGCTAGCGCGGCATAATTCAGGCAAGCCGAACATTCGCTGGATCGGTATCGACATCGAAGAAAGCATGGTCAACTACGCGCAGGATGCCACCAAAGACCTGCCAAATGTCGAGTTCCGCCAAGATAACATCATCACTTGCGAATTGGAGAAGTCGGACCTCATCACGTCCTATTATGCGATTCAGTTTGTGCCCCCGCGGCACCGCCAGGACGTCATCAACAAAATCTACAGTTCGCTCAATTGGGGCGGCGCCTTCCTGTATTTTGAGAAAGTACGCGGTCCTGATGCGCGCTTCCAGGACATCGTCACGACGCTCTATACCGAATATAAGCTCAGCAAGGGGCTCAACGCTGAAGAGATCGTCGGCAAGACTCTCAGCCTCAAGAGCGTGCAAGAGCCATTCTCGACGGCTGGCAACCTTGACCTGCTGGCGCGAGCGGGCTTCAAGGATGTAATGACGATCATGAAATATGTTTGCTTCGAAGGCTTCCTTGCCATCAAGTAGGTATGCTGCGCGAGTAATTGAGAGAAAAATGGAAAGCCACCTTAAGGCTATCGGCATAGCGCGAGAATATGAAATGCGGACGATTGCCTGCGAAGTTTGCGGCAAGTCGGATTTCGCAACGCTTCAGACGCGCGGAAGAATAGGTCCGCCCGGCACGTACGGGGCGTTGCCGATTGTGATTTGCCATCGTTGTGGGTTCAAACAGATCAACCCGCGCTACGAGGACCGCTTCTATCTCGACTACTACGACGAGCTGTACCGCAAAGTGAGCTTCGATGAGGATGACGCAGTCCCCTCGGAGAAATACCTCGGACAGCAGACCGTTCGCGGCGACGCGGTGCGCAAATGGGTCGAGCGGCATACCGGCCCCGCCAACGGTCGGCGTACGCTCGACCACGGTTGCGCCTCCGGTGCTACGATGCTGTCATGGTGCGATAACGGCTGGAGGCCGGTCGGCATCGATCCGCATCGACCTTCGGTCGAGCTCGGAAAGAGCCGCTTCGGACTTGATATCCAGGTTGCGCCTGGAGAGGCGTTACCGTTCCCCGATGCCGACTTCGATCTGGTGCTGAGCCTTGGCTCTCTCGAGCATGTCTACGACCTTGACAGAGCGATGAACGAATTGAGGCGCGTGCTTAGGCCGGGCGGCCACTTGGTGATACGGTGGCGTTCGGATGTGATCTTCGGCTCGCCTCTCGAATATTACAATCACAATCATTACCGCTACTTCTCGCGCGTGACCTGGCGGCTGCTGCTCATGCGCTATGGATTTGAGGTCGATAAAGAAACCGACCAGCGGCTCGAGGGGTGGGACAGCTACGAATATACATTGGCCAGGTACGTTGACCGCAAGAGCGATGTGGATGCTCTCGTTGCGCGGGGCTTTGGCGACTCGGCGGCGGAGATCGTCTTCGAGCACAAGGCGCTGCGCCGCGACTTCGCGCAACGTTGCCGTCAGTTTCTTGACTTTGTGGGCGAACCGGGCCGCACGGCCGAGGACGTGGTTCAAGCCGTCCGCGATCGGACCATCGCCTGGCGGGGCCTCCTGGGAGGAGACGCCGAATCGGTGGTTCGGCGTGCCGCCATGGAAGCAGATCTTTATCTGCGGCAAATCGAACAGCATCCAGAGATTCTGGACTGACGACCTATTTTCTGAAGGTTCAGCGATGACAACAGAAGAATATGGGAAGCGGATGGCTGCGGTCTACGGCCACATCTATCAAGACCGCTATAATCTGCATCCGAACGAGCTTGAAGATGCGCGTAGTCTGCTATCGAAGAACATTATGGAGTTCGGTGTCGGCGCTGACGCGGTTCGCAACTGGACGATATTCAATACCGGGACCGGCCGCGAGGCGGTTGCGGCAATCGATCTAGGCGCGCGGGCATGTCATATCGCTGACATCTCGCCGCTGACGACAGAGAAAATCCGACACCTGCAGGCAACTAGGAAGGGTTACGAACGCATCTTTCCGTATCGCGCCGATCTCTGTGATCCCCACTTCGCGGTCGCCGCTAGGATCGATTTCGTCTACCTCAACGGCGTGTTTCACCATCTCTATGACCCGTGGCAGGCGGCGAAGAACATTCACGCCTTCCTCAATGTGGGCGGCTATTTCTATATGCGGCTCTATAGGTCAGGGAGCTTGCGCTTCTTCATTGCAGACTTCGTCCGGCGTTTCATGCCGTACGAAGATTCCGGAGTTGCCGAGCAAACTTTCATCGAGAAGTTCGGTTTCTTTGAAAAGGACAAAGGACTCAAGAACCAGGACGCAAAGGTCCACCTCTACGAAATGTCGTATAATGACATGTTTGTTCCTGTCCCGGTGCTCAATCTGTTCGATCCATCCAGGCTTTATTCCTTCTTCGAACGCAATGGCTATGCGGGCATAAACCGTCCAAACATCGGAAGTTACGACCACGAGGTCGAGACCAAGGGTGGCACTGCTTATTCGGCGTATTTTCGCAAGCAGTCGGATGGCGAAATCAAGGCGGACAAGCTCGGCGATCTCGTCCACGTGGATCAGCTTGAAGGCATCGACTACAAGGAGGGCTACATTCGCGAAACGGTTGGCCTGATGAAGGCGGCGCTGCCAAACATCAAGAAGCGAGGGGCCGAGGAGCGTTGCGGTCTGTGCTTCGATCTGTTCTATGCCGCACAGATCCATCGATTGGCGCGCTTCTACAACAGGACGAAACTGGGGTTCGATAAGACTGATGTCGCAAGCCTGAATAACGCGGCCGCGATTCACGCGCGGCTGCAAAGGATGCTTCAGGCCTATGCCTAATCCCAAGGCGTCTGTCGGCATGCGCATGCTGGGACTGATAAATGCCCGTGGCGGATCCAAGGGAATCCCCAACAAGAATATCCGTATGCTGGGCAGCAAACCCCTGATCGAATGGAGCATCGACGTTGGGTTGCGTTGCCCATCCCTGGATGCACTTGTGGTCTCAACCGACTCCGCAGACATTGCCGCGGTTGCCAACGCGGCGGGCGCTCGCGTTCCATTCATGCGCCCGGCGCATTTAGCCAGTGATACTGCGCTGCAAATTGATGCAGTTGTTCACGCGATCGATTTCCTTGAGAGGCAGGGTGAGCGCTACGACGGCATTGTGCTTTTGCAACCGATCGCACCATTTCGCACGGTCGACGACGTCGAGGGTGCGATCGCTCTTTTCGTCAACAGCGGCGCGGATAGTGTCATCAGCGTGATGGAAGTGACGGGGCAGCACCCTGCAACGATGTATAACCTCTCGGACGGAAACTCGGTCACGCCGTTGATGCCGAGCAATCCCGCCGGAATCCTTCGCCAGCAGTTACCGAAGGTCTATTGGCGAACCGGCTCGGTGTACATAGTGAGGCGAGACGTGGCCGTGAGCGAACGCTCCCTCTACGGCAAGGATGTACGCGGCTACATCGTGCCGGAGGAGCGCTCGATCAACCTCGATAACTTGAATGACTGGGAATTCGCCGAATATTGCCTCGAACGGTATCAACTCGCGAGCGCACGTGCCGCGCGTTCTTAACTTGGAGCCGGAGGGCTATTCCGCGGATGCGCGCGCCATTTTGGCCGCAGTCGCGGATGTGGAAGAACGCGCCCTGGATCGGAAGGGGCTGCTACTCGCCGTTGGAGACTATGACGCCCTGATCGTGCGTCTGAGACACCAGATCGACGATGATGTCTTCGCTGCGGCGCCGAAATTGCGCGCGGTCGCGACCGCGACAACTGGCTTGGATCATGTGGATATCGAGGAGGCGGCGAGGCGCGGGATAGCCATCGTCAGTCTCAAGGGAGAAACCGAGTTTTTGCGCTCGATCCCGGCCACCGCGGAGTTGACCTGGGGCTTGATCCTGTCTCTGACCCGGCACATTCCCGCAGCCGTGACAGCAACACGCCGTGGTGAGTGGGATCGTGATGCCCACATCGGCGTAGATCTCGCGGGACGTACGTTGGGGCTGATCGGGCTTGGCCGTATCGGCGAGCGCGTAGCGCGATTCGGTGCAGCATTCGGAATGACCGTGATCGCATGTGACCCGGCGAGAGCATCAATGCCCGCAGGTGTAACTCGTGCGGAATCTCTCGTAACGCTGGCAGCCGCCAGCGACGTGCTTTCAGTCCATATTCCTCTGGACCGATCGACGGAGAGACTGGTCGGACGCCAAGTATTTGAAGCCATGCGACCGGGTTCGTATTTCATCAACACCTCTCGGGGCGGTGTCGTGGACGAGGAGGCGCTGGTCGCAGCGCTCTCGGCGTCTAGATTGGCAGGCGCAAGCGTTGATGTTTTTGCCGACGAGCGCTCGAGCGCGTTTGCCGATAGCCCACTGTCGGCGGCGTCGCGCAAGTTTCCAAATCTGATTGTGACTCCTCATATTGGGGGTGCCTCTTTCGATTCTATGCGCGCGACTGAGGTTTTCATAGCGCGCAAGCTCGCGTCAATTCTGTCTAACGCAACCCAAATGCAGTCGTCTTCATGAAAATTCTCTGGAACGTTGCCGCACGCGCGGAGGCGAGCCTTGCCGCAACGGCGGCCCAGATCGTCAAGGCGGCCGGAATTGAGGTCGAATTCACCACCGTTTTTGAGCCCTCGGCACGTATGTTGAGGGAGCGGGGTTGGCCAGTTACGCTTGTCGATTGCAGCGCGATATCGGTAGTGGAGACGCCACGGGCCGAGGTCATTGCCGAGATCGATCGGCTGTGTCCAAATCCAGGCGTACGGTTACTGGCGTTTTCCGAGGCGCGGGGCCGCCGGAACGACGACGAGGTCGATCCGCTGTATCCTGCGGTGGCCCGGTCGCTGGCTTTCTGGCGCAGGCTGTTGGAAGAACGGCGCCCGGACGCACTGGTCTGCTGGCAATCAGCGAGCCTCGCAACGCGCGCGCCGCTATCAGCGGCTTGGTCCCTCGATATCCAGACTCTCATCTTCGTGAACGGTCCGACGTTGGGGCGCGTAGCCATCGCCGACATCGATGAGAGCGAGAACTGGAGCGAGCTCGACGCCTTGCTGGCGCATGCCAAGGACTTCCGATTGGATGATGCCGGCCGGGCACTCGTAATGGATCATATAGGCGAGATTGCGAAAGTTCACGGCCAATTCAAGCCCCGCCGTATTTCGCTGCTGCCGGACATGCAGATGCTAAAGGGTGTGATTCGGTCATATCTCGTCATTCCAACTAGCAACGCCGATACGCCAGTTGAGCGGATTCAATGGCAACAGCACTGGCAGCGCGTCGGGTGGAAAATGCGTCTCGGCCTCGGCCTGTTGAAATATCACTGGCTGGATGCTTCCGAACGTTATGTTTACTTCCCTATGCAGAACACATCAGATGTGAAACTTACCGGCCGCAATCCGGTTTATGCCGATCAGATCGCGTTGGCCGAACAAATCGTGTTGTCGATGAGGCCGGGATTGACGCTTTACGTGCGTGAGCACCCCAATCATCCCGGCATGTACGACAATAGAAGGCTCAAGAAGCTTCTGCGCCATAACCATGTGAAGCTGGTCCATCCCTATGAGTCCAACATCGAATTGATCAAGAAGGCTGCCGCCGTGGTCTGCGTCAATTCAACCGCCGGATGGGAAGCCTACGTGAACCGGATTCCGCTGGTATTATTAGGTAAACCCTTTGTCCGGCGTTCGCCACTGGTGTTTGGTATCGACAATCTCAACGACCTCAGTGACGCGATCCGGCGAGCTGTTGACGACGGGCCGAATTTGTATCGCGAGCGCGAGCAGGAGTGGTTGTGGTTCATCCACGCTGCGCTTACTTCCTGCGCTCCCGGCCATTCGTTCGGCTATAAGGAAATTTTCGGCGCGGTGCCAAAGCAGGAGACGACCACCAACGGTCGCGACGTTGGCCTGGCCTTGCTCGCCAAGCTACGGCGGTTACCCGCAACACAACAGCGGCCTCGATATAGCGGGGTACAAGCGGGATGATCACCACCGACCTGCAGCGCCGCGCCGACGCGCTTGGTCCGTGGCGTTACGACCACGCGGCCCATGGTGTCGTCATTCGTGGGACGGCGGATTCTGCGCCAATTCATGGCAAGCTGGGCCGTGGCCGCGATGTTATGGCACATGTGGTCAAGACGGTAATCGGAGATCGCGAGCCGGGCGCCTTGCGGGCGCTCGACCTCGGATGTCTGGAAGGGCACTACACTGAGGTACTGGCCGACGCGGGTGTCGGCGAGATCGTGGCGGTCGAATGGAGTGACGAGCATATCGCTCGCGCACGCTTTCTACTCAACGAATTGAAAGGATGCACTAACGTTACGGTGCGCCAGGGCGATGTCGAGGACCCGGCGCTGCTGCCGTCGCTGGGCCGCTTCGACATCGTGATCCTGCATGGGTTGCTGTACCACATGCGCAATCCCGTTGCTCTGCTGGATCGAATTGCACGCTCTGCGCGAGATGATGCATCGTTGGCACTCTTGCTAAGCACTCAATTCAAGTTTCCGTTCTCTGAAATCGTTGATCCGACGCCACTCGCGAATATCAAGATCCGCAAGTTCGACACACGCGCCGACGGTCGTGTACAGCATGTCGTCGATCAGTCGGTCTATGCCCCGTTAGCGTTGCGGTTCAATCCGGCCGGGGTGTTCGGGGTGCTGATGTCGACCGGCTTTCGCAACCTTATCGGCTACGATACTCCAACCGGCGCGCGGTACGGTTTCCAGCTTAGCCTCGTCGCGACAACTCTGGCCGACTCAGGCCTGCTTGGTTCCCTCCAAAATCACGATATTCCGGGCCTGTCCTTCTATCACTGGAACGGCCGGCGCATCGACGGTTACGACCTTGGGAACCTCCCGAGCCGCCTGGTGGCGCGGGCCGGATGGGCGCTCAGGCACCTCTCCGAAAAGTTCGCTAGGACGGGCGAGCGACAGACCGCTCGTTTCACCATCCACAACGAACAGTGATTCGCGCATTCTTCATCGAGTGCTCCGGCGCGCACTGGCTCAACATCGCGCACACATTGTTGGGCGACCACGGTGTTGCGCCGGTGCTGTGGAGTGGTGATGCGACGACGGTCAGGCAAGCGAAGCGCGAGTTCGCCGGTGCGCTTGCTGTGATCGGCGTCGACGCGGCCTGTGGTCGCGTGCTGCATGACCTTGGCTGGATTCCGAAGCCGCTGGACGCGCCCACGCTGCAGGCATTGGCGAACGACGAATCGATTGCCCTGTCGATGATGGATCGCATGGATCAGGATCGCGGCAGCTTTGATCACGAGGCGCGGCGGAGGCATTGGCATGATTTGCTACAGACCTGGGGCGCCGCGCTCGATATGTTGCAGCCCGACGTAGTGATCTTCTCGATGTCGCCGCATATCGTCTATGACTACGCGCTCTACGCTCTATGCAAGCATCGTGGCATCGAAACGCGCATGTTCGAACGCGCAATGTTGCCCGGACTGGTCTTCGTCATTTCGTGCTTCGAGGATGGATCCCCGCAGCTTCGCGCCGCGCTCGAAGCATCACAAGGGCCGGAGCTTCCGACGCTCAACGCGGCGCTACAGCAGCATCTTGATGACATTCGCGGTGGCGGCGAGACGGCCTTGCCGGCCAATTATCGCAAGAAGCTTGCTGCACGCGGGGTACTGAAAAAAGCGGGACGCCAGGCCGACGCGGGCGTTTTGCGCATGCTCGCTTATGAGACGAAGCGTGTGGCCTATCTTTATTTGCGAACCGGTGGTCCGCCACGCAATTATTTCGTCCGACAGGACGCCAATGGCAGGCTTGTGTCGCCGACCTTGTGGCAGTGGCTTGTGGCTCGTTGGAAGGGACAGTTCCTCAAGCGCCGGCTGCGCCGCGTATTCGACGGACTTGCCCGACCCATTGATCGGGCGCAGCCTTATGTTCTGCTGGCGCTGCATTATCAACCCGAGCGAGCCATTGTGCCGATGGCGGGGGAATTCGGCGACCAGCTTCTGATTGTCGACATATTGGCGCGGACGCTGCCGCCGGGCTGGCAATTGGTGGTGCGCGAACATCCCTGGCAACTCACGCCGTTCGGGCGTGGCGAACTGGGCCGTACCGAAGGCTTCTATCGCCGCATTGCGGAATACGGCAATGTCGTGCTGGCACCGATCGACAGTGATGGCGAAGCACTTCGCGACGGCGCACGGGCGGTGGCGACGGCGACGGGCTCGATTGGCTGGCAGGCAATCGTGAGGGGGATGCCGGCTCTGGTATTTGGAGCGGCGTGGTACGCGGACTCGCCGGGCGCTTACCGGATTCACGATGTCAGATCCTGTCGAGATGCGATGAAGGCGATTGGGACAGGCAAGGGCGTTCCGGCCTTTGCCGCCGAACGCATGATGGCGGCGCTGAAAGCCGTGTCGGTGCAGGGTTATCTCGAACCAGATCTGGAAGACGTGGCCGGGCTTGCCGAAGATCAGGCGGTCGCCGCAATGGCGGAAGCACTGTTCGCATCCATGGCGAATGTCGAAGGAGCCAAGTGCGGCAGCAGCCCAACCGTTACGGCTTCGTCACTCTGACGCTCCTCATTCCGCCAATGCAAGGACCACTTACCAGATTTCTGATCGCGTTATCGCGTCAGGCGACCGGCGGCGAAGTCAGCGGAATTGCGGCCGCGTCTTTTGGAGCCGTCGAGACGATGGGCGAGGCCGACGCGGTGGCAGCCATGAGCGCGTCTCTCGGTCGATCCTTGTCCCGTTCACCGATAGCCCTGGCGAAGCGAGCCTGATGGCATCGGTCCTGATCGTCGCGACGCGCCGCAAGGTCTATGCTGAGGCTGGGGCGGTTGCCGGCGCTTTGACCGGGATTGGCGGTCACACGGTCCACTTCCTGCATGCGGATTTCACCACGAGCACATCGCTCCCGCCAGCAGTGCTGGCGCCTGACGATGGACCCACAACGCGGGATCGGATCAAGCAAACGGTCTTGACGCGGCCGCTGCTGCGCGCGCTTGCGTTACTCCGTGGCATCCTGGCCGACCGGCGCCGCTTGCGCGCAGTCTTTGCCAGGCTGCAGCCAGCGATCGTCGTGCTGTTCGATGACCGGAGCGTTCGGCCCGATCTGGTGGCGGCGCGGCTTGCCGCGGGCCGAGGTCTGCCCGTTGTCGTCGTGCCCTTTGCGATATCGAGCGTCGAGGGCGACACCTTGATGCGCCATGACAAGCCGGAGCACGCCGTTTCGCTTGGACGATGGGGCTGGCTCAAAGCCATGGTGGC
>Ga0070683_100003165_pt1 | contig 13270 bp, 10 predicted proteins | sample KBSC713LmetaG_FD_64662 | JGI IMG/M metagenome (GOLD analysis project Ga0070683, IMG submission 64662) | Corn rhizosphere microbial communities from Kellogg Biological Station, Michigan, USA - KBS C7.1-3L metaG | ecosystem: Host-associated > Plants > Roots > Rhizosphere ...
AGGTCCCAGAAGCCGCCGCCGAAGTCGGCCCCGCCGAGCAACGCGTACGCGGTGAGCGCGGCGAACAGGATGGCCAGCAGCGCGGCGCTCACGATGTCTCCTGGTGCCGCGCACCAGCTTCGTCGGCCCCCTGGGGGCGCCGTGTCAGTCCAGCCAGCCTCCTCAGCACGTACACGGAAGCGACGGTGAGCACCGTGTAGACCAGCAGGATCACGTAGAGCCCGGTGCGCAGGCCGGGCGCCGGGTTGACCGCCTCGGTCGTGCGCAGGATGCCGTAGACGACCCACGGCTGCCGGCCGGTCTCGGTCGTGGTCCAGCCGGCCTCGAGCGCGATGATCGCGGCCGGGCCGCAGAGGACGGCCGCGCGCAGAAACCACCGGTTGAGCTCGCGCTTGCGCACGACCGCGTACCAGAGGGAAACCAGCAGCAGCGCGAACCCGCAGGCGACCATCAGCTGGAAGGAGAGGTGTACGACGTTGACCGGCGGATGGTCGGCGATCGGCACCTGGTCGAGGCCGGCGATGCGGGCGTGCGGGTTCCAGTGGGCCAGCAGCGACAGGCCGTTCGGGATCTCGATCGCGTACCGCAGGTGCCCGTCGATCGCGACCCCGCCGATGTGCAGCGGGACGCCGTCGGCGGAGTGGTAGACGCCCTCCATCGCGGCCAGCTTGGTCGGCTGGTAGTCGGCCACGAAGTGGGCGGCCCAGTCGCCGACGCCGATCTGGATCGGGGTCAGGATCGCGGCGACGGTGAACGGCACCCGGAAGCCGGTCCGGTGATAGTCGTCGCGGCGGCCCTTGAGCAGCCCGGCGGCGTACACACTGGCCATCATGAACCCGGTCACCATGAACGCGGCGACCAGCATGTGCACGGTCTGCGGCGGGGTGGCCGGGTTGAACATCGCGGCCCACGGATCGACGCCCGTGACTTTGCCGGACTCGAGGTCGAAGCCGCGCGGCTGGTTCATCCACGCGTTGGCGCTGACGACCGACAGCGTCCCGACGACGCCGGCGATGAGGATGGGTACGCCGGAGAGCAGGTGGGTCCGCGGTGACAGGCGCGACCGCCCGTAGAGGTAGATGCCCAGGAAGATGGCCTCGAGGAAGAACGCGAACCCTTCGATCGTAAACGGCAGGCCGATCACTTGGCCGAACTTGTCCATCAGGCCGGGCCAGAGCAGGCCCATCTCGAAGCTGAGGATGGTGCCGGAGACGGCGCCGACGGCGAAGAGCACGCCCATCGCGTTGGCCCAGCGCCGGGCCAGCTCCTCGAGGTGGGGCTGGTCGGGGTGGCGCTGGGCGCGCCACTGCATGAAGAGCGTCAACGCCGGCATCGCTACCCCGAAGCAGGCGACGATGATGTGCCAGCCGAGCGAGAGGGCCATCTGGGTGCGGGCCGCGGCGAGGTCTTGGGTAAGCGGCATACATGTAGCCTAGCTACATGTCGAGTCGGATAGGGTGTGGCGGTGCGCACGCAACGACTTGTCCTGCGCCGCTGGCGCCACGCCGATCGGGAGCCCTTCGCCGCCCTCAACGCCGATCCGGTGGTCATGGAGCATTTCCCGAACCGGCTGACCCGGGAGGAGAGCGACGCGTTCGTGGACCGGATCGAGGCCGCGTTCGACGAGTACGGGTACGGGCTGTGGGCGGTGGAGGCGGTGACCGGTTTCGTGGGATTTGTCGGTCTGCAATGGACCCGGTTCACGGCCCCCTTCACCCCCGCGCTGGAGATCGGCTGGCGGCTCGCCCGGCCGGCCTGGGGCCACGGGTACGCGTCCGAAGCGGCCATCGCCGCCCGCGACTTCGCCTTCCGGGACATCGGGCTCGATGAGATCGTGTCGTTCACCACGTACCGGAACGAGCGCTCCCGGGCGGTGATGCGGCGCATCGGCATGACGCACGACCCGGCCGACGACTTCGACCACCCGGGCCTGCCGGCCGATCACCCGATGCGGCCCCACGTGCTCTACCGGTTGACGCGGGAGACGCTCACTATGGGGGTATGACGTCGGAGCTCCCGCCGGAGTACGTGGCCTTCGTCGAGCGTCACCTGGAGACGCTGCGCGAGGATGCCGCGCGCGTGGTGGGCGACGTGCACGACGCCGACCGGCTCTACCCGCTGGTGCTCTCGGCCGTCGCGGTGCGCTGGAGCTGGCTCGAGCTCCAGCGGGTCTACCTGCGCAACCCGCAGGCCGCCGACGCCTACCTGGACCGGGCGTTCGCCAAGTGGTCCGACCGCTGGCAGCCGGACCACATCTTGACCGACACCTCGGGGATCGAGGTCTGGACCGAGGACGACGCATATCAGCCGCGTCCGCTCTACGTGAGCAACGCGGTCAAGCTGGCCTCCACCATGGTGCTGCCGCCGCGCCCCAAGGCGGCGCCGCTGGTCGAGGCGGCGATCGCCTGGTACCACGCGAGCGAGGAGATCCGCAAGCGCAAGTACCTGGCGATCGTCGCGGCGGTGGTGACGGTGCTCGCCGTGCTGCTCAGAGTCTCCCCGCCGGTCACCTAGGGCGGCCTTCGGCCGCTGGTCACCCGGGCCGGCGAAGCCGGCAAACGTTGGTGGACACCGCCCTAGGCAATCTTGACGACCATCTTTCCGACGTTCTCGCCGCGCAGCATGCCCAGGAACGCGTCCGGCGCGTGCTCCAGCCCCTCGACCACGGTCTCCTCGGACTTGACCTTGCCCTCCCGTAGCCAGCCGCCGACCTCCTCGACGAACGCCGCCTGCCGGTCGTTGTGGTCGAGCACGATGAACCCGCGCAGCGTGAGCCGCTTGGTGATGATCAGCGACAGGTTGCGCGGGCCGACCGGCTCGGTCTCGTTGTACTGGGAGATCGCCCCGCACATCGCGACCCGGCCGAAGCGGTTGAGCGCGGCGATCGACGCCTCGAGTTGCTCGCCGCCGACGTTGTCGAAGTACACGTCGATGCCGTCCGGCGCGAGCCGCTTGAGCTGCGGCCGGGTCGGGCCGTCCTTGTAGTTGAACGCGGCGTCGAAGCCGAGGTCCTCGGTCAGGTGCTTGACCTTCTCGGCCGAGCCGGCGCTGCCGATGACGCGGCCAGCCCCGCGCAGCTTGGCGATCTGCCCGGCGAGGCTCCCGACTGCGCCGGCCGCCCCGGACACGAACACCGTCTCGCCCGGCTTCATCTGGGCGATGTCGATGATGCCGAGGTACGCGGTGAGGCCGGGCATCCCGAGCACGCCCAGGTAGGCCGAGGCCGGGGCGACCGTCGTGTCGATCTTGCGTACCGATTTGGCCTCGAGCAGTGCGTACTGCCGCCAGCCGAGCCAGTGCAGCACGACGTCGCCGGGCACGAGCTGGTCGCTGCCGGACTCGACGACCTCGCCGACCGCGCCCCCGCTGAGCGCCTCGTCGACCTGGAACGGCGGCACGTACGACTTGGCGTCGTTCATCCGGCCGCGCATCGCCGGATCGACCGACATGAACAGGTTGCGGACCAGCACCTGGCCGTCGCCGGGCCCGGGCACGTCGACCTCGACCTGACGGAACGTCTCGGCGGTGGGCCAGCCGACCGGCCGCGACGCGAGGTGGATTTCGAGACTCTTCACACCAGCTCCAGGTTGACGTCGATGTTGCCGCGGGTCGCGTTCGAGTAGGGGCAGACCAGGTGCGCCTTGTCGACCTGGTCCTTGGCCGTCGCCTCGTCGAGGCCGGGCAGGCTGATCCGCAGCGTGACCGTCAACCCGAAGCCGACGCCGTTCTCGTTGCGGCCGATGCCGACGCGGGCGGTCACGGTCGAGCCCTCCGCCGGCACGCCGGCCCGCTTGAGGACGCCGAGCAGGGCGTTGTGGAAGCAGGCCGCGTAGCCGGCGGCGAAGAGCATCTCCGGGTTGGGGGCGCCGCCGCGCCCGCCCATCTCCTTGGGTTTGGCGAGATCGAAGTCGAGCAGACCGTCGGAGCTTCGCACGTGGCCGTCGCGGCCCGCGCCCGTCGCAACCGCCTCAGCGGTGTACAGCACAGCCATGCGGGCCACTCTAGCTACGCCCTACGCAAGGAGTTCGGCTGCTCTTTCCGCGATCATGTAGACCGGGGCCTGGGTATGACCGCGGTTGATGCGCGGCAGCACCGATGCGTCGACGACCCGCAGGCCGCGCAGCCCGTGCACCCGCAGCTCGGTGTCGACGACCGCGCCCGAGCCGATGCCCATCTTGCAGGTGCCGACCGGGTGGTAGAGCGTCTCGGCCCGCTCGCGGATGTGCCGCTCGAGCGTGTCGTCGTCGACCGTGCCGGGCCACGGCTCCATCGGGCCGGACACAAACGGTTTGAGCGCCTCGGCCTCGATCAGCCGCTCGCACATCCGGATCCCGGCCATCAGCGTCTTGACGTCGGCCGCGGCCGTGAAGTAGCCGGGGTCGATGACCGGTGGCTCGGCCGGGTCGGCGCTGGCCAGGGTGATGCGCCCGCGGCTCTGCGGCTGCAGCAGGACCGCGCCGAGCGTGAGCCCGTGCCCGGCCGGCGCCGTCTTGCCGTGGTCGACGAACGGGACGGGGGCGAAGAGCAGCTCCAAATCGGGCGCCGGCAGGCTCGGGTCGCTCCGGACGAACGCGACCCCTTCGGCCACGCTGGAGGTGAGCATGCCACTGTGCCGGACCACGTACTGCAGGAGCTGGCCGAGCGACTCGGCGGCGACCATCGTGATCGGCCGTGGGCACGACACGATGACCCCGGCGGCCAAGTGGTCCTGCAGGTTGCCGCCGACCCCGGGCAGCTCGTGGCGCGGCTCGATGCCGACCGAGTGCAGGTGGTCGGGGTCGCCGATGCCGGAGAGCATGAGCAGCTGCGGGGTGTTGACCGCCCCGGCGCACAGGATCACCTCGCGCTCGGCGGTCACCCGCCGCGTGCCGCCGCCGGCCGTGCGGTAGACCACGGCGGTCGCCCGGTCGCCGGTCAGCTCGACCCGCTCGACGAGCGCGCCGGTGATGACCTCGAGGTTGGGGCGCCCGGCCGCCGGTACCAGATAAGCATCGGCGGCACTGAATCGACGGCCGCGGTGCTGGGTCACCGGGGTCAGCGCATAGCCGGTGTTGTCCGGCTCGTTGAGCTCGCTGAGCTTGTGCATGCCCTGCTCGGCGCAGGCGGCCAGGAACGCCAGCGTGGCCGGGTTGGGCGTGCGCAGGTCCGAGATCCACAGTGGACCGTCGGTGCCGTAGACCGTCTTCGGCCCGGCCCGGTGCTCGACGCGGTGGAAGTAGGGCAGCACGTCCTCATAGGACCAGCCCGGGCAGTCGCGCCCCCAGTCGTCGTAGTCGGCCTGGTGGCCGCGCACCCACATCATCGCGTTGATCGACGTCGAGCCGCCCAGCGTCTTGCCGCGCGGCCAGAACAGCTCCCGGTCGGCCAGCTGCGGTTGCTTTGCCGTGTGGTAGTTCCAGTCGTACGAGCCGGCGAACAGCTTGCTGAACGCGGCCGGGATGTGGATTTCGCGCGCCTTGTCCGGCTGGCCGGCCTCGAGCAGGGCGACGCTGCGACCAGGGTCGCCGGTCAGCCGGTTGGCCAGAACGCAGCCGGCCGGGCCGGCTCCAACCACAACGTAGTCGTACTTCTGGTCGGACATGGCGGCACCTCCGGAAGCGTTGCGCCTGACGCTACGCCGCGCTCACGCTCTGTCCAAGAGCCCGATGGACCGGTCTGCGCTTCCCGAAACTCCCCAATGCGGTCTCCAGCAGCGGAAGGGCATGCAGGACCTGGCCGGATCGGATGAGCAGATCCCAGACCGACTCGAACTTCTTCCAGGCCCCCGAGTAGGCCAGATGTCGCAGCCGGTCGCCGAGCACCGGCTTGGTCGCCGCGCCCCGCCAGATGGATCGCCAGGTGTAAAAGTCCCGGTACGCCTTCCAGTACCCGCTCTCCAGCTGATCCGGGGTGAGCCCGCGCGGCCGGTAGACGACGTGCCGGGTGTCGTAGCGGTCCCAGTCCCGGTGCACGATGCGGTTCTCGGCTTCCATCCGCCGGTACAGGCCGGTGCCCGGGTACGGGGTCATGATGTGGAACGTCGCCGTCTCCAGCCCGTTGCGGACCGCCCAGTCCACGGTGCGGTCGAAGACGTCGGGGCCGTCGCCGTCCATGCCGAAGACGAAGCTCGCGTTGACCATCACGCCGGCGTCGTGCAGCCGGCGCGCGACCGCCTCGTAGCTGCGCCCGATGTTCTGCCGCTTGCGCTGGGCCGCGAGGTTGTCCTCGTTGACCGTCTCGAAGCCGACGAAGAGGCTGCGCAGCCCGGCGTCGACGGCCCGCTCGAGCAGGTCGGGCGCGAGGACCGAGTCCACCGTGCCGGCCGCCTGCCACACCCGGCCCATCCCGGCCATGCCGTCGAAGAGCGCCTCGGCGAAGCGCCGGTTGCCGAAGAGGTGGTCGTCGAGGAAGTACAGGTGGTGCCCGGGCAGCCGGTCGATCTCGGCCAGGGCGTCGTCGACGAGCTGGGTGTAGAAGGACTTGCCGCCTTCAAAGAAGGCGTCCTTGTAGCAGAAGTCGCAGTGGTGCGGGCAGCCGCGCGACACGACGATCGAGTTCGGTACCAGGTATTTATGGCGTTTGATGAGATCGCGCCTGATGGGCGGCAGCGCTTGCAAGGTCCGCTCGGTCGAGACGTATCGCTTCTGGGTATTGCCGCGCCGGAAGTCCGCAAGGAAGCGCGGCCACGTGTCCTCGCCCGGGCCGAGGAAGACGGCGTCGGCGTGCGCGGCCGCCTCGTCCGGCAGCGACGTCACGTGCAGCCCGCCCATCGCGACGAAGACGCCCCGCTCGCGGTACCGGTCGGCCAGCTCATACGAGCGGCGGGCCGAGGTGATGTAGGCCTGGATGACCACGAGGTCGGGTTGATCTTCCCGGGTTGCCGCGTCGATGCGTTCGACGTGCTCGTCGAGGATCCGGACCTCGTCGTCGGCGTGCAGGTAGGCGGCCAGGGTCGCCAGGCCGAGCGGCGGGAACAGCGAGTATTTGATCGGCCGGAACAGTGGGCTGGTCGCCTCGGTCAGCGCCGGCAGGATCATCGTGACGCGCATACCTCGACGCTAGGAATTGGCTGTGGGGAGCGGGTGATCGGGATGTGAAAGTTTCGGCGGCTTCTGGCATTTCCGCGGGTACGACCGGAGCCCGGCTTGACAAGGTTGTCACGCGACGGAGACTGGGAGCGCTTCCATCTATTGAGGAGAGCGAATGAGAAGATTGCTCGTCGGCGCCGCCGCCGCGGCCGCGGTCGGGGCCGTCACACTGATCGTGCTGCCCAACGTCGCCCAGGCGGCGTCCGGCTGTCAGGTCACCTACACGACGAACGACTGGGGGACCGGTTCGGGCGGCTTCACCGCCAGCGTCACCGTGACGAACCTCGGTGACGCGGTGTCCGCCTGGACACTGCGCTTCGGCTTCCCCAACGGCCAGCAGATCACCCAGGGCTGGTCGGCGAACTGGTCGCAGTCGGGCGCCAACGTGACCGCGACCAACATGACGTGGAACGGCAACCTGGGCACCGGCGCGTCCACGGCGATCGGCTTCAACGGCTCGTGGACCGGCACCAACGGCAAGCCGACGAACTTCTCGCTGAACAACGTCGCGTGCACGGGCACGACGGTTTCTTCTTCACCCACGCCTTCGCCGTCGACCTCCACATCTCCGCCGCCGTCTGGTGGGACCGCCCCGGCCCTGCACGTGTCCGGCAACAAGTTGCTCACCGCGTCCGGCGCTGCGTACCGGCTGCTCGGGGTCAACCGCTCCGGCGGCGAGTTCGCCTGCATCCAGGGCAACGGCATCTGGGACGGGCCGATGGACCAGGCGTCGGTGACCGCGATGCGCTCGTGGAAGGTGCGGACCGTTCGGGTACCGCTCAATGAGCAGTGCTGGCTCGGCGTGTCGCCGGTGCAGCCGCAGTACGGCGGTACGACGTACCAGAACGCCGTCAAGACCTACGTGAACCTGCTCATCGCCAACGGCATCACGCCGATCGTGGAGATGCACTGGAACTACGGCCAGTACACCGGGCCGTCGGCCGGCTGCTCGGACGTCAACGCCACGTGCCAGAAGCCGATGCCGGACGCGCAGTACGCGCCCCAGTTCTGGACCGGCGTGGCCAACGCCTTCAAGGGCAACAACGCCGTGGTGTTCGACCTGTTCAACGAGCCGTACCCGGAGCGGGCGACCGGCAACACGACGACCGGCTGGACCTGCTGGCGCGACGGTGGCACCTGCCCCGGCATCTCCTACCAGGTGGCCGGCTTCCAGAGCCTCGTGAACGCGGTACGGGCGACCGGCGCGACGAACGTCATCATGCTGGGCGGCCTCGCGTACTCGAACGACGCCTCGCAGTGGCTGCAGTTCAAGCCGACCGACTCGACCGGCAACCTGGCTGCGTTCGCGCACGTGTACAACTTCAACACCTGCTCGAACACGTCCTGCTACGACAGCACGTTCGCCCCGGTGGCGGCCCAGGTGCCGTTCAACCTCACCGAGATCGGCGAGAACGACTGCGCGCACGGGTTCATCGACACGCTGATGAACTGGGCCGACGCGCACAGCGTCGGGTACCTCGGCTGGACCTGGAACGCCTGGGACTGCTCGTCGGGTCCGGCGCTGATCAGCGACTACTCGGGTACCGCGACGGCGTTCGGCCAGGGCCTGAAGAACCGCCTGGCGGCGGTGTCCTCATAGGTCACTACTGGAACTTGCGCGAGACGCTTCGCCGGTTTTGCCCAGCCGGCGAGGCGTCGAGCGTGCGGCGGATCCCCTCGAGCCGCTGCTCCTGCTCCTCCGTGATGTCGCGCATCGTCACGATGATCCCGCGCACGATCCGGTCGTGACGCAGATCGCGGTAGCTCACCTCGACCACGGCCCGGCTGCCGTCGGGGCGGCGCAGGCTCCACACGTCCCGGGCGCCGGTCCCGCTGGTGGCCTCGCGCAGCCGCTCGGCCGCCGCCAGCGTCTGCGCGACCTGGTCGTGGTCGTCGGGGTGGACGATGTCGCGCAGGGTCGCCGCCGGTGGCGGGACGATGTCGAGGACCGACTGCAGCGACGGGCTCGCGTAGCGAATGCGCTGGTCCTCGTCGATGATCAGGACGACGTCGGCGGTGGTCTCCACAACGGCGCGCAGGTATTCGTCGCTGTCCCGGCGGTTGGCCGCCGCGGTCAGCGCGATCCGCTCCAGCGCCAGCGCGGCCTGCGCGGCCAGCACCTCGATCGCGTCCTGCGTGGCCAGCAGCGCCGCCTCGTCGGCGGCCACGAAGAGGGCGCCGGCCCCCGGGTCGCGCTCGGTCCGCCGGTCGACGATGAGCGGGCAGACCAGCGTGACGCGGAACGGCTCGAACTCGTGCCGCACGTCGTCGCCGAGCATCGAGGTGGTCGCCAGCCGGGTCCGGCGGTTGGCCGCCGCGGGCGGCAGCGGATAGGCGGCCGACTCGTCGGCTTCGTTGAAGCGCAGCGCCACCGCGTGGTCGGCGGCGTCCGGCAGCAGCGCGTCCACCCCGGCGCGCATCGCGTCGGTGACCTCGTCGTGGCTGGTCGCCGTGACGAGCGCCGCGCAGGCTTCGCGCAGGGCCCGTTCGCGCGCCATCGACGCGTGGTGGTCCCGGACGGCGTCGACCAGCCGGGTGGCGACGAGCGCGAACGTGACGACCGAGGTCGCCGCGATCAGCACGCCGTCGCGGACGCCCCCTACCAGCGACTCGGTCAGCAGCGTGGCCGGCGGGATGCCGACCGCCAGGCCGAGCAGCACGGTCCACCCACCTATGGGTTTTGTCCGGATTGGGACGTCCGAGGTCAGGCCCTTCATCGACCGGTGCAGGCCGGCCGCGCCGCAGGCGAAGTAGAAGAGCAGGTAACAGGCCTCGCCCCAGTTGCCGGGCTGCCAGCCGCCGTGCAATTCGTCGAGCGAATACACCACGTTGCCGGCCAGCATGCCGAGCGCGCCGACGGTCAGCAGCACCAGGGCCGGGCGGCGCGGGGCGGCCACCAACAGCCGGAGGGTGGCCACCAGGATCAGCAGATCGCCGATGGTGTACGCGGCGAGCGTCGACTTGTCGTCCCAGCTCATCGTGGGCGCGCCGAACGCCGGGCCGAGCACGGCGGCCCACAACGCCAGCCCGGCCGAGCAGGCGAAGGCCGACAGGTCGAGCAGGCGTGACCGGTCCCGCAGCACGGCGCCGGTGCGGGTGAAGTCGATCAGCCCGGCCGTGACCAGGGGGATCATCAGCAGATAGGCGACGTCGGCGACGACCGGTGCCGACTGCGACGCGGTCTGCACGGTCGCGCCGAAGATGGTGTCGCCGATGCCCATCGCCAGCACCGCGCCGGCCAGCAGCCACCAGGGCGAGCGCCGCTCGGGTCGGTGCAGAAACGTCCCGCCGACGATCGCGGCGACGGTCAGCATGGCAATGGCGGCCCAGAGCAGGGCGCCCCAACTCGCCGGGCCGAAGATCACGGCGACGCCGAGCGCCACCATGAGCGCGGCATAGCCGGCCAGAATTCGGGGTATCACAACCCCTCCTTCCGGCCCGCCGCCAAACCGCCTCCGGTCTACCAAAACTGATCGTCACTTGTCTATCACGCAGGAGAGTGGTCGCGCAGTTGCGGCAAACTGGACATCGTGAAGATTGCCCGCGCCGCATTGTTTCTTGTCGTCGCTGCTACCGCTATCGCCGGTTGCGGCAGTGATCACTCCGAACGGCCGACAAATCGGCGCACAACGTCACCGGCCTCTCCAGCTGCCCGCCCGAGCGCCGGTCCGCCGTTGGCGCTGCAGCAGAAGGCCACGGTCGGCAAGACGGTCGAGGCGACGACCTTCGCCTACAAGCAGCCGAGCGTGACCGGCGGCCCCTCGACCCCGGCCGGTTACACCTGGGGCTCGGCCGACGTGCAGGTGTGCACGCTCGCCTCCGCCACGGCCAACGTGACGGTCGACTGGAAGACCTGGTCGCTGCGCTACGCGGACAATTCGGTCGTGCCGGCGAGCGACAAGAACGACGATGCGTTCCCGCGTCCCGAGTACCCGTTCGCCTCCCAGCCGCTCGCGGCCGGCCAGTGCGTGCGTGGCTGGATCACGTTCGCCGTGCCGGCCGAGGGCAAACCGGCTACCGTCCAATACCAGCCACATGGGTATCTGGCCAGCTGGACGGTGTCCTGACTGCGTGGGCAGGCAAACCTGAACGGGTCGCGGACGTCGATCGGTGCGCGATGGCCATACGCTGGATGTCGTGCCCTCTCATCGGCTGGCGGTTGACTACGGAACGTCGAACACGGTTGCGGTCCTGCAGCGCCCGGACGGGACCGCGCGGCCGTTGCTGTTCGACGCGTCGCCGTTGCTGCCGTCGGCCGTGTTCGCCGAGGGCGGTGGGCGGATGCTGGTCGGCCGCGACGCCGACCACGCCTCGCGGCTCGACCCGGCCCGCTATGAGCCCAACCCCAAACGGCGCATCAACGACCTCGACATCCTGCTCGGCGACCGGTCCTACTCGATGGTCGACCTCGTCGCCGCCGTCCTGCGCCGGGTCGCCGTCGAGGCGGTCCGCGTGGCCGGCGGTCCGGTATCCGACGTCACCATCACCTGCCCGGCCGCCTGGGGCCAGGCCCGGCGCCGGGTCCTGATGGAGGCGGCCGAGATCGCGCAGCTCGGCCGGATCAACGTCGTACCGGAGCCGGTCGCCGCGGCCAGCTACTTCGCCACCGTCCTCGGTCACAAGATCCCGCCCGGCCAGTGCGTCGTCGTCTACGACCTGGGCGGCGGCACGTTCGACGCCAGCGTCGTGCGGCACGCGGCCGACGGACTCGACACGCTGGCGTGCCGCGGCATCGACGACTTCGGCGGCCTCGACCTCGACGCGATGATCGTCGATCGGATCGGCGAGTTCTTGAACGGACGCTCGCCCGAGATCTGGAAGCGCCTGTCGGAAGCCTCCGACGCGACCGACCGCCGCCATTGGCGGATGCTCTGGGACGATGCCCGGCACAGTCGCGAGGCCCTGTCCCGGGAGGCGGCCGCCAGCGTGCATTGCGTGCTGGCGCGCGAGGACATCCGCGTGACGCGTGAGGAGTTTGAGGAACTCGCCACGGGTGCCCTGATGCGCACCGTCGAGGTGACGGTGCAGACCCTCCAGGAGGCCCGCGTACCGCCCGAGCAGGTCGCCGGCTGGTTCCTGGTCGGCGGGGCGTCCCGGACGCCATTGATCGCGACCCTCCTGCACCGGCGCACCGGCGCACCGCCGGTCGTCTTGGAAGACCCGCAGATCGTCGTCGCCGAGGGGGCGCTGCACACGGCGCCGAGCGCCGCCTGGTCCGGCTCGATCCCGGCCGGTCGCCCGGGCGCCGGGGCGTTGCGCCCGCCTTCGGCGGCCAACGCCCCGATGAGCGGCGTGCCCATCAGCGGCGGCCCGACCACCGGCGCCCCGATGAGCGGCGTACCGATGAGCGGCGCCCCATCCAGCGGAGCCCCTCCACGGCCGGGCCCGTTCCTGCCGGCCGGCCCGCGACCCGGACAGTACGGGCCCGCAGGTCCGCGCCCGGGCCCGGTGATGCCGGCGCCGCGTGGTCCCGTGCCAGGCGGTCCGATGCCCACTGGCCCGGTCCCGGTGTCGACCGGCCCCGGCCCTGGCCCGATGCCTGGCGGTCCTCGGCCCTCCGGCCCGGTCCCGCCGGGCGGCTCGATGCCCGGCGGGCCCGGCTCGATGCCCGGCGGGCCCGGCTCGATGCCCGGCGGTCCGATGTCGGGCGGCGGTCCGATGTCGGGCGGCGGCTCGATGCCCGGCGGGCCCGGCTCGATGCCCGGCGGCGGCCCGAATCCGGCTCCCGGCAGCCCGGCTCCCGGCCAGATGCCTCCGGGCGGCCAGGGGCCCCGGCCGGCCGGTCCCATCCCCGGTTCGGCTCCTCCCGGGGGCGCTGGCCCGGCCTATCCCGGTGGCCCGATCTCCGGCCCGGCCCAGCCCGGCTACCCGCATGGCGGCGTCGGGACCGGCCCGATGAGCGGACCACCCGGCCCGATGAGCGGACCCGTCGGCCCGCCGACCATGACCGGCCCGGTACAGGCGATCCCGGTCGGCTACCCGGGGGGTCCGAACCCCGCCGTCCCGCCGCACCTCCGGCCGCCCCTGCCGCCGCCCTCCCTGGCCCAGCTCGCCGCCCTCCCCGTACCGCAGGCGGCCGACGTCCTGACCCGCACCCCGCCGGCCGCCGCGGTCGACCTGCTCGCGCAGCTGGCCCCGCCGCACGCGGCGCTGATCCTGGCCGCGATGCCCATCCCGGTCGCCGCCGAACGGCTGGCCAGTAT
>Ga0070683_100003166_pt1 | contig 13270 bp, 9 predicted proteins | sample KBSC713LmetaG_FD_64662 | JGI IMG/M metagenome (GOLD analysis project Ga0070683, IMG submission 64662) | Corn rhizosphere microbial communities from Kellogg Biological Station, Michigan, USA - KBS C7.1-3L metaG | ecosystem: Host-associated > Plants > Roots > Rhizosphere ...
TGTAGCCGATGCCCGGATCGGTGTTGGCGAACAGCACGTAGATTCCCGCCTCCGCGCCGTTGGTGATCCACAACTTCCGGCCCGTGAGGATCCAGGAATCGCCGCGGCGCTCGGCGCGGGTCGTGAGGCCGAAGGCATCCGACCCCGACGACGGCTCACTCAGCGCGTACGCGCCGACGGTGTCGGAGGTCAGCCGCGGCAGGTACCTCGCCTTGAGCGCATCACTGCCGTAGCGCGCGATCGGATAGTTCACCAGCGTGTTCTGCACGTCGATCATGATCGCCGCGGCGGGATCGACCTTGCTCACTTCCTCCACCGCGAGCGCGACCATCATCAGCGAGCCCTCGGCACCGCCGTACTGCTCGGGCACCTCGATCCCCATCAGCCCCATCTCGAAGTACTGCCGGGTCAGCGCCGGATCGATGCGGCCGGCGCGCTCCATCTCGTCGACGCGCGGCTTCACCTCCGCCGCGGCGAACGCCGCGACGGCATCGCGGAACGCGATCTCCTCGTCCGACAGCTCCGTCAGTGCTGGGCGCGTCCCCGTCGTGCTCTCGGCCATGAAGCGCTCGGTGTGGGGGAGATCAGTGTGAATGCTCTTCTTCCCGCAGGGTCGCCACCGGTTCGTTCTCCGGATGGCAGCGGCAGGCGTCGCCGCAGGCATGGCCCGAGCGCGAGGAATGCCAGCAGCGCGTCGCCTCCTCCGCCGTCATCGGGAGCACGACGGCGCATCCCGCGCGGCCGAGGATGACTTCGGCGAGCTTCTCGTGCACGCCGAACGCGCTCGTCACGCGGACGGGGACGTTGGGGAACGGCTGCGTGGCCTCGGCGACCAGGCGCGGGATGTCGCCCGTGGAGTGCTTGCCCGGCGAGAGCATGTACGGGAAGACGACGAGATCCGTCGCGCCGGCCTCCATGCAGCTCTTCACGCCAGCCGCGATCGACGGCTCGGCGAGCTCCATGTGCGCGTATCGCACGATGACCTCCGGGCCGGCCATCGTCTGCACGAGATTCGCCATGCAGTTCATCATCTCGTTGGCTTCGGCGCGTTGCGAGCCGTGGTCGATCAGCAGGATGGCCCTCATCTCTCTCCTCGCGTGCGGGTGTGAAGCACTCTGAAGCTATCGCCGTGCCGGGAGGGCCGCACGGCGCTATCGCCACCACGGACCACCCGTTACTCACGGGCTGACGTTCGTCGCTGAAACCGTGCATTCGGGCGCGGCGTACGCACCGACGCCCTCCACGATCTCTCCCATGCAATACCTACGCACGACTCTTCGCGCCCTGGCACTGGCGCTGGTCACGGCGCTCCCCGCCTCCGCGCAGGGGCTCGACCTCACGATCAACCACGTCGGCCTTGGCATCGGCGACGTCCCGCGGGTGACCGGCCTCCGGCTCAACTACCGTGACCGGCATCTCGAGCGGGTGGACGGGGTGAACGCGACCATCTGGTCGCCGTACGACAACGGCGGCAACGGGGTGGTGCGCGGCGTCGCACTCGGCGTTCCCGTCACCGGGGCGGCGCGGATCGACGGGGTCGCCCTCGGCGTCTTCGGCGTCGGTGCGCGCGAGCGCATTCGCGGGATCGGCGTCGGCGGCCTCGGTGTCGGCGCCAACGAGCTGGAAGGCATCATGGTGGGCGGGCTGGGCGCGGGTACCGGCGGCGACTTCACCGGGCTCGGCGTCGGCGGGCTCGGGGTAGGCAGTGGTGGCTCGCTCCGCGGCATCTTCGTCGGCGGGCTGGGAGCGGGGAGTGGTCAGGACATCACCGGCCTCGTCGTTGGCGGACTCGGGGCCGGAGCGAGCCGAGACATGAAGGGGATCATCATCGGCGGACTCGGCGCCGGCGCGAGCGGAGACGCGACGGGCTTGCTCGTCGGGGGCCTTGGCGTCGGCTCGGGAGGCTCCGTGAGGGGGATCCTCGCCGGCGGGCTCGGCGTCGGGGCAGCGAAGGACGTCCGCGGCATCGCCATCGGCGGGGTCGGCGTCGGCGCGGGGGAGAATCTCATCGGACTCGCGATCGGCGGTGTCGGCGTCGGCGCGGGTGGCACGCTGCACGGCGTGGGGATCGGCGGACTCGGCGTCGGCGCGCAGACCGTGCGCGGCCTCGCCCTGGCCGGCTTCGGCGCCGGCGGACGCGACGTGCAGGGGGCGCTCATCGCCGCGGGGTGGAATCGCCTCGACCACGGTACGCTGCGCGGGGTGACCATCTCCTCGTTCAATCAGATGAAGGGTGTCCAGCGCGGACTCGCGATCGGGATCGTGAACTACGCGCAGGAGCTCCACGGCCTGCAGGTCGGCCTGATCAACATCGCGCGCAACAATTCGCCGGGCACGCGCGTGCTGCCGATCGCGAACTGGCACGCGAACTAGAGCAGCGCCCCGCGCTATCTTTCCCGCCACACCATCACCGAACGGGAGAGGTTCGCGCATGAGACAACGCAGGTTCGGTCGCACCGGATGGCAGGTCGGGGAGATCGGCTACGGGATGTGGGGGATGGCCGGTTGGACCGGATCGGAGGACGACGAGTCCCTCGAGTCGCTGCAGCTCTCGGTGGATCTCGGCTGCAACTTCTTCGATACCGCGTGGGCCTACGGCGACGGACACAGCGAGCGCCTGCTCGGCCGGCTGCTGCGCGCGAATCCGACGCGGACGCTCTACGCCGCGACGAAGATCCCGCCGAAGAATCGGCAGTGGCCATCGCGGCGCGGCACGCCGCTCCACGAAGTCTTTCCGTCGGACTACATCCGCGACTACGCCGAGCGCAGCCTGAAGAACCTCGACCGGTCGTACATCGACCTGCTCCAGTTCCACGTGTGGGAGGACGACTGGGCCGACGACGACCGCTGGCAGCGCGCGATGGACGACCTGAAGCGCGAAGGGCTCGTGCACGCGGTGGGTGTGAGCATCAATCGCTGGGAGCCGTGGAACGGACTGCGGACGTTGCGCACCGGACTCGTCGACGCGGTGCAGGTGATCTACAACATCTTCGATCAGGCGCCGGACGACGAGCTCTTCCCCCTCTGTCGTGAGCTCGACGTCGCGGTGATCGCGCGCGTCCCGTTCGACGAAGGCTCGCTCACCGGCACGCTGACGAAGGACTCGACGTGGCCCGAGGGCGACTGGCGCGGCACGTACTTCGTGCCGGAGAATCTGATCCCCACCGTCGAGCACGCGGACGCGCTCAAGCCACTCGTGCCCGCCGGCTCGACGATGCCGGAGATGGCGTTGCGCTTCATCCTCGCGAGCCCCGACGTCGACGTCGTGATCCCGGGGATGCGCAAGCCGTCCCACGTGCGCGCCAACATCGCCGCGAGCGATCGCGATCCGTTGCCGCCGCGGCTTCTGGCCGAGCTGAAGAAGCACCGTTGGGATCGCGAGCCTTCCGAGTGGTCGCAGTGAAGCAGGGAATGATTGAATGAGGGGATGAGGAACTGCGAACGGCCTCGGCACGCGTCAGCGCTCCGAGGCCGTTTCGCGTTCCATATGAAAGACGCTGCAGATCCCTCGATTCGCTGCGCTCGATCGTGATGACAATCGTCTCGCCATCTCGCATGCCCGCACCACTCGGTGCACTGCGGCCATCCCCGATGGTTCGCCGCGGTCGCTGAGCGAGGAGGTGGACGCGACGTAGCGCGACGGAGGGTAGCAATCCGATGGGGCAGCTCGGTGGGTGGCGCGTGTAATGCCTTGGCTTGTGAGACGATGGGCAGTCGTCTCCGCCTCGCTGGTCGCGCGAGCGTGTTGCTTACGTTCGCGCTCGGTCTCGCCGCGTGCGCCCCGCGCATCGACGGCGCGGCGGGCGCGCCCGCGAGTCCCGCGTCGCTCTGGCCCGTGCCTGCACCGGAGCGTACGCCACCGCCGGATCCCGCTCCGCCAGTGGCGCCCGCGATCTCGGCGGCGCTCGCACGCGATGCGTCAGCCACGGGCAGCGTGCGCTCGCTGGGACTGCCCGATGTGATCGACCTCGTGCTGCGCAACAATCCCGCGACGCGCGAATCGTGGGCGCTCGCGCAGTCCGCCGCGGCGTCCTACGGATCCGCGCGCGGTGCACTCTTCCCCACCGTGGCGCTCGACGTCAACGCGACGCGCTCGGGTGGCGGAGCGTTCAACACGTTCGGCGGAACGACCAGCGGCACGGGGAGCGGCGGGACCGGTTCGATAGCCGCCAACACGGCGGCGCGTACGCAGCTCTCGCCGACCTTCTCCCTGTCCTACCTCATCCTCGACCTCGGTGGACGCTCGGGGACGATCGAGTCGGCGCGCCAGCGCGCCATCGCCGCCGACCTCACGCACAACGCGACCGTGCTCGACGCCGTGCTCCAGGTGGAGAGCATGCTGTTCACCTACCTGGCGACGCGTGCGTTGCGAGACGCGCAGATCGTGTCGGTGTCGGAGGCGCAGAACGATCTCACCGCTGCCACCGAGCGCCGCCGACTCGGCGTCGCCACGATCCAGGATGTCCTGCAGACGCAGACCGCGCTCGCGCAGGCACGTCTCCAGCTCGCGACCGACGAAGGCAACCTCCTGGCCCAGCAGGGAAACCTCGCCTTCGCGATGGGGCTGCAGGCGAACACGCGGTTCGAGATCCCGGCCATCACCGCGAACGACTCGGTGGCCGACGTGCTCGCCTCCGTCGACACGCTGATCAATCGCGCCATCACGCGACGCCCCGAGCTCGCCGAAGCGCGCGCCGAGGCGGCCTCGCTCGCGGCGCAGATTCGCGTGGCGCGGGCGGCGGCGCTCCCCACGCTGAGTCTCCGCGCAACCAACGGGATCTCCACCACGTACGCCGCGACGACGAACACGGTGCGGCCGTACTCGATCGGCCTCGGTTTCTCGGTGCCGATCTTCAACGGGCTCTCCGCGCAATACGACGTCCGCGCGGCGCGCGGCCAGTACGAAGCAGGTGCGGCGCGGGTGACGACGGTGCAGCAGCAGATCAGCGTGCAGGTCTTCACCTCGTACTTCCAGCTTCGCGCGTCCACCGAACGCGTGCGCCGCTCGGCCGAGCTGCTCACCGCCGCGGAGCAGTCCGCGACGGTCGCGCTGGGCCGCTATCGCGAGGGCGTGGGCACGATCATCGACGTGCTGCTCGGGCGGAGCGCGCTCGCCACCGCGCGCGCCGAGTCGGTGCAGGCGCGCTGGGAATGGCGGCTGGCGCTTGCCCAGCTCGCGCACGATGCGGGGATGCTCGATCTGCGCGGCCGGCCCAACCTGCCGCTCGGCGCAGCGACGCCGGGAGGGCCTCGATGACGCCGGTGCACCGCGTGTGCGCGGCACTCGCGCTCTCGATCGTGCTGCTCGCCTGCCGATCCTCGAGTGAGCAGAAGCGCGCGGTCCCCGCCGTGCCGGTGCGCGTCGCGCCGGTGACGCGGATCGACGCACCGATCGTGATCGCCGCGAGCGGCGTCGTCGAACCGATGCAGACGGTGAGCGTCGAAGCACAGGCGACGGGGACCGTGTTCCAGGTCGCGTTCAAGCAGGGCGACTGGGTGTCGGCGGGGCAGGTGCTCTTCCGCCTCGATCCGCGGCCGCTGCAGGACGTGCGCGACCAGGCGCGCGCCATCCTCGCGCGCGACGAGGCGCAGGCCACCGCGGCGCGACACGACGCGGAGCGATACGGCGCGCTCGCCGCCAAGGGATACGTGACGCAGTCGCAGGCCGAGCAGATGCATGCGGCCGCGCTCGCGCAGGCCGCCACCGTCGTGGCCGACCGCGCCGCGCTGCGCACCGCGGAGCGCAACCTCGGCTTCGCGACCATCCGCGCCCCGATCGCCGGACGCACCGGGTCGGTGCAGCTGCGACGGGGCGATCTCGTCGGACCGCAGACCGGACCGCTCGTCGTGATCAATCAGCTCCGGCCCATCCTCGTGCGATTCCCCGTCCTCGCCGGCGACTTCGGCGTGCTGCGCGCGGCGGTCGCGGCACATCCGCTCCCGGTCACCGCGACGTCGAGCGACAGCGCGAACTTCCAGGAAGTCGGCACCCTCAACTTCCTCGACAACGCGATCGATTCGCTCACCGGCACCGTGACGGGTCGCGCCGTGTTCGGCAATGCGGGCTCACGGATGTGGCCCGGAGAGCTCGTCTTCCTCAGCGTGCAGGCGGGCACGCAGCGTGGTGTGCTCGTCGTGCCCACGCCGGCGATCCAGACGGGCCAGCAGGGCACCTTCGTCTACGTCGTCGACCCGCAGCGCAAGACGGCGCAGACGCGAGCGGTGGCGGCGGGGCGCGCCGTCGGCGAGCTGACGATCGTCGCGTCCGGACTGAAGCCGGGCGAGCAGGTGGTGACCGACGGTCAGTCGCGCCTGAGTCAGGGCTCGCGCGTGGCGATCATCGCGCCAAATGGCGGTGGTGGCGCGAGCGCTCGAGTCCCGGGCGACGTGGGCACCAGCGGCGTGGTGGGTGGAGAAGTCGTGACCGGCACGGGCGTCGGCACGGTAGGCGGTGCGGGTCCGAGCGGCGCCACCACCGGCGGCGCCTCCACGCTGGGCGGCCCGGGGGTCGCGGCGAGCAGCGGGCTGGCGTCACCGTCCTCCGGTGCGCCGAGCACCTCGGGGCAGGCGCCTGGTTCGGCGGTATCGCAGACGCTGGCCCCGGGCGCGACGCAGGCGCCCGTCGGCACGGCGGTGGTCCCGCAGCCGAGCGGCGCTGCGCCGGGTGCGGGCACGGGGAACACGGGAATTGGTGCCGGCGTGGGCGCCGGTACCGCTGGCGCTACGGTGCGCGCCGGTACCGGCGGTGCGACGACCCCCGCGACGGGAGGCGCGCGGCCGTGAACCTCTCCGAGCTGTTCATCCGCCGGCCGATCATGACGACGCTCGCCACCGTCGCGCTCATCGTGTTCGGCATCGTCGCGTACCGATCGTTGCCGATCAGCGATCTCCCCACCGTGGACTATCCGACGGTCACCGTCAGCGCGAGTCTGCCGGGCGCGAGCCCGCAGACGATGGCCGCGTCGGTCGCGACGCCACTCGAGAAGCAGCTCTCGACGATCGCCGGCATCGACAACATGACGAGCACGAGCAGCGTCGGCTCGACGCAGATCACGCTGCAGTTCTCCCTCGACCGCAACGTCGACGACGCGGCCCAGGACGTCAACGCCGCCATCTCGAAGTCGCTGCGCCAGCTTCCGCCGGACATCCAGCCGCCGTCGTACCAGAAGGTCAACCCGGCCGCGTCGCCGATCATCTACTATGCGCTCACCTCGCGCACCCTCTCCCTCTCCGCGCTCGACGCGGTCGGCGAAGGAGAGATCTCACAGCGCCTCTCGACGATCAGCGGCGTGGCCGCCGTGCAGGTGTACGGCTCGCAGAAGTACGCCGTACGCATCCAGCTCGACCCGACGGCGCTCGCCTATCGCAAGCTGAGCCTCGATGCCGTCGCGACGGCGATCGACGCGCAGAACTCGAACCGGCCCACCGGCGTGCTGCTGGGGCAGGCGACGTCGTACACGGTGCAGGCGAACGGCCAGCTCACGAACGCGGACGACTTCCGCAATCTGATCGTCGCCTATCGCAATGGCGCGGGCGTCCCACTCGGCTCGCTCGGGCGCGTGTTCGACGACGTGCAGAACAATCAGACAGCGAGCTGGTTCGACGGGACGCGCGCCATCGTCCTCGCGGTGCAGCGCCAGCCGGGCTCGAACACGGTCGAAGTCGCGCAGCGCGTGCGCGCCACCGTGGACTCGATGAGCGCGCAGATCCCCGGCGACGTGACGCTCAACCTGCTCTTCGACCGCTCGCAGAGCATCCAGGCGTCCGTGCAGGACGTGAAGTTCACGCTGATCCTCACGCTCGTGCTGGTCGTGCTCGTCATCTTCGTCTTCCTGCGGAACTTCTGGGCGACGATCATCCCGAGCCTCGCGCTGCCGATGTCGATCCTCGGCACCTTCGCGGTCATGTACCTGCTCGGCTACTCGCTCGACAATCTGTCGCTGATGGCGCTCACCCTCGCGGTGGGGTTCGTCGTCGACGACGCGGTCGTCATGCTCGAGAACATCGTGCGCCATCTCGAGATGCACAAACCGCCCGTGCGCGCGGCGATCGAGGGCGCGGGTGAGGTGGGGTTCACGATCCTCTCGATGACACTGTCGCTGACCGCCGTGTTCATCCCGCTCATCTTTCTCGGCGGGATCGTCGGCCGGCTCTTCCGGGAGTTCGCCGTCACGATCGCGGTGGCCATCGTGATGTCGGGAGTGATCTCACTGACGCTCACGCCGATGTTGTCGAGCCTCTTCCTGCGCCCGGAGTCGGAGGCGAAGCATGGCCGGCTGTACCAGGCCACGGAGCGCGGCTACGAGTGGCTGCTGCACCAGTACTCGTGGACGCTCGATTGGGCGATGCGCCGCCGGCCGCTGATGCTCGTCTTCTCGGTCCTCGTGCTCGTCGGGACGTATCTCGTCTACAAGATGGTGCCGACGGGTTTCATCCCAACGGAGGATACTGGGCAGCTCAGCGCGAACGTGGTGGCCGCACAGGGCACGTCGTTCCAGCGCATGACGCAGTACGAGACGCAGGTCGCGGCGGTCGTGGCCCGCGACACCAACGTCGCGCACTTCATGTCCTCGATCGGCGGCGGAGGCGGGATCGGCGCCACGAACGAGGGGCGCCTCCTCATGAGCCTCAAGCCAGGGCCGCGTCTGTCGGCCGACGAGATCGTCAACGAGCTGCGGCCGAAGCTGGCGCGCATCCCGGGGGTGCAGGTGTTCATGACGCTCCCGCCGGCCATCCAGATCGGCGGCCGCACCTCGCGCAGCCAATACCAGTTCACGATGCAGTCGCCCGATCTCGCGGCGCTCTACCCCGCGTCGCAGCGTCTCGTCGACGCGGCGCAACAGTCGCCGCTGCTCATGGACGTGACGAGCGACCTCCAGCTCTCCAATCCACAGGTCGACGTGCAGATCGACCGCGCGCGTGCCGCGGCGTTGGGGGTCACCGCGGACGCGGTGGAGAGCACGCTCTACGACGCCTACGGCTCGCGCCAGGTGTCCACGATCTATGGTCAGAACGACCAGTACTGGGTGATCATGGAGCTGCTGCCGCAGTTTCAGCGCGACATCGCGGCGCTGCGGCAGCTCTACATCCCCTCGTCGACCGGTACGCTCGTCGCGCTCGGCACCATCGCCACCCTCACGCGCAGCGCCGGCCCGACGTCGGTCAATCACTCCGGGCAGGTGCCGTCGGTGACGATGTCGTTCAACCTGCGGCCGGGCGTCGCACTGGGACAGGCGTCGGCCGAGGTGTCGCGGCTTGCCGCGCAGACGATGCCTGCGGGCATCTCGACCGGATTCTCCGGCACGGCCCAGGTGTTCCAGTCGACGCAGGCGGGGTTGCTCGTGCTCATCGTGCTCGCCGTCTTCGTCATCTACATCATCCTCGGCGTGCTGTACGAGAGCTTCATCCACCCGATCACGATCCTCTCCGGCCTGCCCTTCGCCGCCTTCGGCGCCCTCGTGGCGCTCTGGATCACGCACCAGGAGTTGAGCGTCTACGCCATGGTCGGCATCATCCTGCTGATCGGCATCGTGAAGAAGAACGCGATCATGATGATCGACTTCTCGCTCGCGGCCGAGCGCGAGGAGCACAAGCCGGCAGCGGAAGCGATCGTCGAGGCGGCACACGTTCGATTCCGGCCGATCATGATGACGACCGTCGCCGCGATCGCCGGCACGCTGCCGATCGCCCTGGGCACCGGCGCGGGCGCCACCTCACGCCGACCCCTCGGCATCGCCGTCGTGGGTGGTCTGCTCTTCTCGCAGCTCGTCACGCTGTACGTGACGCCGGTATTCTACACCTACCTCGACAAGCTCAATCGGCGCATCGAGGGCGGGCTCGCGCGGGAGGAGGCGGAGCAAGGCGATACCAAGGGCGACCTGCCGGCAGTCGGTACCTGAGCTCGCGCGTCCTCCCGAGCGAGCGCAGCGACTTCGCTCGGGATGACAGCACTGACGCTTTCACTCTCTCACGCCGCCCTCCGCCTCACCTTCTCGCCCACCACCTCCGAACGCCGCCACGAGCGCTTCCAATTCACGTTCGTCGCCATGAGCCAGCGCAGCAGCAGGAACGCGAGCGTCGCCATGCAGCCGAGCAGGACGAATCCCGCCGCGAACGAGCCGGTGTGCTGCTTGAACTGCCCGAGCATCGTCGGCAGCATGAACCCGCCCAGTCCACCCACCGCGCCCACCACTCCCGTCGCGATGCCGATCTGCCGGCGGAAGCACTGCGGCACGAGCTGGAACACCGCGCCGTTGCCGAGTCCGAGACAGACCATCGCCGTCACGAGGACGGCGACCATCGGCGCGATCGCCGGCAGACGCGCCGCGGCCAGGTACATCGACGCGACGCCGACGAACAGCACCGACAGGAGCCGCACGCCCCCGATCCGATCGGCCACGTACCCGCCCAATGGTCGCAGCCCGCTTCCCGCCAGCGCGGCGAGCGCCGTGAGATAACCCGCCGTCACCGCGGGCAACTGGTACTGGTCGCGCAGCAGGATCGGCATGAACGAGCTCAGGCCCACGTACCCGCCGAAGGTCACGCTGTAGAACAGGCAGAACCACCACAGCTCGCGCTCACGCAGCACGGTGAGGTAGCTCGACAGCGATTGCGTGGCGACCCGCGCCGGGCTGTCCTTCGCGAGCGCGGCGAACACGATGAGCACGATCGTCAGCGGGATCGTCGTCAGCGCGAGCACGCCGTGCCAGCCGACCGACGCAGCGATCCTCGGCGCCACCAGATTCGCCACCACGGTGCCGCTGTTCCCCGCCGCGGCGATCCCCATCACGAGCCCCTGCCGCTCCGGCGGGTACCAGCGGCTCGCCAGCGGCAGCACGACGGCGAACGACGCACCCGCCACGCCGAGCATGAGACCGACGGCGATCAGCACGCCGAGCGACGTGCCCGCGCGCCATCCGGCCAGCAGCGGCAGGTACAGCGCGAGCAGCATCGCGATCCCGACGCGTCGTCCGCCGAATCGATCGCTCAGCAGCCCGAGCGGGATGCGCATCACCGAGCCGCTGAGGATCGGCACCGCGACCATCAGCCCCTTCTGGGCCGCGCTGAGGCCGAGGCTCTCGCTGATCGACACGCCGAGCGCGCCGAGCAGCACCCAGATCATGAAGCTCAGGTCGAAGTGCAGGAATGCGGCAAAGACGGTCGGCTTGTGGCCGTACGTGTGGGTGCCGTCGACGGTGCGCGCGGTGGGTGGGGAGGTCACGATTTCTCCGCGATGTGGTGGCTGCGCCGCTCCGCGAGGTACTGACCGACGGCGGTCACGAGTGGGCGCATCTTCGGCGGCGAGGCGACGACGTGCGGCGGCGCATCGAACTGCTCGAGCGCCGTGGAGCAGGTGGGCCCGATGGAGCCGACGATCGTGCGATGGCGCAGCGCGAAGCGCAGCGCGGCACCGCAGTTCATCCGCGTGGCGACCTCGAACAGATGCCGCACCTGCACCTGGCTCGTGAACGCCACGGCATCGAGCCGGCCGTCGAGCAGCTCGCGGATCAGCGCCTCGACCGGCTCGACGTCGTCGGGGAGCCGCCACTCGTAGGTACGCAGCTCGTCCACCTGCGCGCGACGCGCCCGAAGCGCCTCGGCGAGCGCGACGTTGCCGCCGCCGTCGTGCAGCAGGAGTACCCCGCGCCCGCGCACCAGCCCCTCCGGCAATACGTCGAGCAGCTCGGCCGTCGTGTGCGGCGACGGCGCGTTCACGCGTACCGGAATGCCGAACTTGCGCAGCATGGCGGCCGGCTTCGGTCCGCGGCATACCGTCATCGCGCCGGCGAGCGCCTCGATCAACGCGTCCAGCGCGCCGATCGCGCTCGCCTGAGCGAGCAGCGACGAGACGCCCACACCGGTGAGAGCGACGACGATCTCGATCCGACGCTGCCGCAAGTCGTCCATCAACCCGGGCACGCGTGCACGGATGTCCACCGGCGCCTCGAGAACGGACGGCGCGCACACGGGCTCACCACCCTCGCGGCGTACCAGCTCCGCAAGCTCGCTCGAGAGTCGTGCCTCGAGCAGCCCGATCCGCGCGCCGCCGAGTGTAGTCACGCGCCCGCGCCCCACGTCTCGTGCCCGCCGACCCACACGAGCACGCGACGGTCGGTCGTGATCTCGGTGCGATACGTCCTGAGCGACGCACACTCGTTGCGCACCGCCGCCCCCGAGCCGAGGTCGAACTTGTACGAGTGCAGCGGGCAGATCACCTGGCCGTCGCCGACGATGCCGTCGGCGAGCAGCCCCGCCTTGTGCGGGCAGCGCGCCTGCGTCGCCCACACCTCGTCGTCGCGCGAGCGGAACACGGCGATCTCGCGACCGGCCACCAGAAAGGTCTGCCCCTCGCCCGGCGGGATGCGCTCGATCGAGCCGAGATCGAAGCTGATGCTTCCGCTCCCGCGTAACGCAGCGGCGCTCACCGGATCTCCTCCCACGACGGACCCGCCGCCGCGCCGACCGGCTGCAAGGTATCGGCGAACTGCGACGGGTGGACCGGCTCGACCGCTTCCTGCCACGGATCGACGTACGCGTCGACCGCGGCCTGGATGTCGGCGTCGAGCTGCGCGCAGATCCCCTCGGCGTCGTCCACGAGCAGGCTGCGCAGCCTCTCGATCCCGATGCGCGGCACGAAGTCGTACGTGCGCTCCAGGTACTTCGCGTGCTCGCGGTAGTACTGCATGAAGCGGCCCATGTAGAGCAGCACCTTGTCGTGCGAGTCGACGACGGTGAGGATGTCCCCCTTGCGCACGTGTCCGCCCGCCGCGCCGCCGACGTAGATCTCCCAGCGCCCGCCCTCGATCGCGACGGCGCCGACGTCCTTCGTCGTCGCCTCCGAGCAGTTCCGCGGACATCCCGCCGTCGCGAGCTTGAGCTTTGCCGGTGTCTCGATCCCCTGATACCGTTTCTCGATCTGTACGCCGAGCGCCGTGCTGTCGCCGACGCCGTAGCGGCAGAACTCCGAGCCGATGCACGTCTTGCAGGTGCGGAACGCCTTCGTGTACGCGTGCCCCGAGGGCATCCCGAGCTCGCGCCACATCGCCGGCAGCTCGTCCTTGCGCACGCCGACGAGATCGATGCGCTGGCCGCCGGTGATCTTCACCATCGGCACGGCGTACTTCTCGGCTACGTCCGCGATGCGGCGCAGCTCGGCCGCCGTCGTCACGCCGCCGAAGATGCGCGGCACGACGGTGAAGGTGCCGTCCTTCTGCACGTTCGCGTGCACGCGATCGTTGATGAACCGCGCGTCGCGCTCGTCGTCGTAGTC
>Ga0070683_100003168_pt1 | contig 13268 bp, 13 predicted proteins | sample KBSC713LmetaG_FD_64662 | JGI IMG/M metagenome (GOLD analysis project Ga0070683, IMG submission 64662) | Corn rhizosphere microbial communities from Kellogg Biological Station, Michigan, USA - KBS C7.1-3L metaG | ecosystem: Host-associated > Plants > Roots > Rhizosphere ...
CGCGTTCTGCCCGGACAACGCGGTGATCAAGCTCGGGCCCGAGAAGGCCTACGCCGTCGACCTCGACTACTGCAAGGGTTGCGGGCTGTGCGTCGAGGAGTGCCCGACGGGTTCGATGACGATGGAGCCCGAGGAGGTCTGACCCCCTCGGGCTCCGTTCGTGGGACGTGGACGTGTCCCTCACTCGTCGACGACCATCACCTTCGTGCCGCTCCTGACGATGACGACAGTTGGGTCGTGGGCGTCCACGAACGCCGTGAACAGGTCGCGCATGGAGATGATGCCCGCGATGTCGCCCTGGTCGACGACGGGCAGGTGACGGACCTGGGCGTCCTCCATCCGTCTGGCCGCCTCCAGCAGCGAGTCGTCCGGTGAGGCCGTGACCAGGTCGTTGCTCATCGCCTCGCCTGCCGTCAGATGTGCCGGGTTGGCGCCTGCCGCGATGTGCACGACGACGTCCCGCTCCGAGACGATGCCGGCCAACCGGCCGTCCTCGATGACGCAGAGCGCCCCGACCTCGTCCGCCGCCAGGGCCTCAGCTGTCTCGGCCAGGGTCGCTCCCGCGTCGACGGTGGCGACCGGCCACATCATGACTCGGCGGATGTCTGTGGCCGGAGTCACCGGCGGCTTGGTCCGCGCGTACATCTCTTTCTCCTCTCGCGATGGTGGCGGTCAGCTCCGCTGGAGCACGACCTTGAGTGCACCGGTCTCGGCCGGTCGCCCGAAGACGTCGTAGGCGTCCATGAACTCGTCGAGCCCGAAGCGGTGGGTGACGAGAGGTGTCGGGTCGATCTGGTGGTCGGCGAGCAGACGCAGCAGCCGCGGCGTGGAGCTGGTGTCGACCAGTCCCGTCGTGATGGTGACGTCCTTGATCCACAGGGTCTCGAGGTGGATCGTGGCCGGCGCACCGTGCACGCCGATGTTCGCGACGCGTCCTCCCGGGCGGACCAGAGCCGTGCACATCTCGAAGGTCGCGGGAATGCCGACCGCCTCCATCACGACGTCGGCGCCGAGACCGCCGGTCAGGCTGTGCACGACCTCGAGCGCCGGCTCGAGCTCCGCGTCCAGGACGACGTCCGCGCCGATGCTCTTGGCGGCGTCACGGCGGGGTTCTGCCGGGTCGATCACCACGATGCGGCTCGGCGAGTACAGCTTGGCGGTCATCACGGCCGCGAGGCCGATCGGCCCCGCACCCACGATCACGACGGTGTCGCCGGGACGCACGCCACCGTTGAGGACTCCGACCTCGTAGCTGGTGGGCAGGATGTCGGCCAGCATCACGGCCGCCTCATCGGTGACCCCTTGGGGCAGCCGGTAGAGGGAGAGGTCGCCGAACGGCACCCGGCCGTACTGCGCCTGGACTCCGTCGATCGTGTGGCCGAGCGCCCAGCCCCCGCCACTCGTGCACTGCCCGTAACGGCCCTCGCGGCAGAAGCGGCAGGTGCCGCAGCCGGCGATGCAGGAGACGAGCACGTGGTCCCCGGGGCGGAACGAGCGGACAGCGCTACCGACCTCCTCGACCGTGCCGACCGCCTCGTGCCCGAGGATCGTGCCGTCGGTGACCTCGGGCACGTCCCCCTTGAGGATGTGCAGGTCGGTCCCACAGATCGTGACGGCATCGACGCCCACGATGACGTCCGTGTCAGCCTCCAGCTTGGGGTCCGGCACCTCCTCCCATGCCCGCTCGCCTGGGCCGTGGTAGACCAGCGCCTTCATGGGAACACCTCCTGCTGGGACGTTCTGTTCTGCCTGCCTCCCAGCATCGGCTCCTGGCGACTCGGGCTCTCGGGGCGAACGTCATCACGGTTGTGGTCTTTGGCCAACCGATTGGCGGCGCGTCCACACCCGCGGACCGGGTTCCCCAGCGTCGGGCTATCGAGAGGGGCTGTCGGGAACTCGGGCAGGCTCCGGCGGCCGGGTAGCGCTCCGGTCTGTGTCGCCTGACAGGTCCGGGATGTCGGGCGCCGGGTGACCCGACTGGAGTGGGATCCGGAGCTCGAAACGCCCGCCCGGACCTGGTCTGGCAGCAAGCGTGGCACCCGCGGCGGAGGCCATGCGCCGCGCGAGCGGAAGCCCTAGGCCGGCCCCCTCCTCGCGTGTTGAGTGCCCGGGCTCGAAGATGCGATCGAGCTCCTCCGCCGGCACTCCTGGTCCGTCGTCCACGACGGTGAGCACCACGTGCCGGGGCTCTCTGGTGAGCTCCACCCGCCCCGGGGCGCCACCGTGGCGTTCGGCGTTCTCGAGCAATGGACGGACCGCGGCCAGCAGCAGCGGCGGCGGCGAGGCCACCAGGACGTCGTCCAGGGCGGTCTCCGGCAGGCCCAGCTCCGCGACCAGATCGCCCAGTCGATAGACGAGTGCATGCTCTGAATGAGCCCTGGCAGCGGTGAGGATGGTGTCGATCGCGGATCCCATCTGGAGCGCAGCCTCGCGGATGACCTCGAAGGCTTCCCGCTCTCCCGCAGCGACCGTCTGGCGCCCCAGGTCCGCCTCGGCCAGCACGACTGAGAGCGGAGTGCGAAGCTCATGGGCGATCTCGTCGGTGAGTCGACGCTCGGCCGACAGTGCCTCGGCGATCCGGTCCAGCATCCGGTCGAGCGTCTGGCCGAGGTGGTTGATCTCGTCACCACCCGGCCCCAGGTCGAAACGTGATGCGAGGTCGTGTTCTCGCCACTCGTCCGCAGTGTCCGCCATGGTCTGCACACGGCGTAGCGACCTCCGTGCTGCCAGCCAGGCGGCGACGGTGGCCAGCATGATCGACATGGCCGCGAGTGCGATGCTGAGCCACAGCGAGTGGACCTGTGAGTCTTCGTAGGGTTGCAGGTCCTCGGTGACGACGACGGTCGCGACGCGAGCTCCGTCGCGGACCACGGGACGCGACAACAAGGTGAGGTCGTCTTCGGTGACCCTGCGTTCCGTTGTCGCCTTCCCGAGCTCGCGCACTTCCTCGCTCACCCGGTCGTCAGAACCGGACAGTCGACCCGCCAGGAGTCTGCCGTGCGCGTCGAAGATCCATGAGTTCTGCTCGACCAGGGCCGAGCCCGACGGGAGCACCCTCATCCCCTGCGGAGTCGACCGGATGCTGGCCGCCACAGCGGTGGCCCGGTCGGTGAGGCGCGTGCGCGCGGTGTTGTCGTTAGCACGCGCGAGCAGCACCTGGACGCCGAGCACCAGGAGGCCGGAGGTCAGCACGGCGACCAGCATGGACGTCACCGCGAGCCTCCCGGGGAGGGATCGAGGTCTCACAGGTAGCGGTATCCCACGCCGCGACGCGTCGTGATGGTGCCGGTGCCGATCCGGTCGAGCTTTCGTCGAAGCCGCCGGACGTACGAGTCCAGCGTGTTGTCACTCACCTGGCCCTCCAGCGGCCACGCCGCGGCGACCAGGGCGTGCCGTCTCACGACCCGGCCGGGCTCGGACATCAGTCGACCCATCAACCGGAACTCTGTCGGCGTGAGCCCCACCTCCTTCTCACCGAGGACCAGGGCGTGGCGAACGCTGTCGAGAACCAACTCGTCCGGCTCCGGGGTGGACGGCACGACTCGACGCAGAAGTGCGTCGAGACGAACCTTGAGCTCGGCGAACTGGAACGGCTTGGTGAGGTAGTCGTCTCCACCCGACTCGAACCCGGCCACCTTGTCATGCAGACCATCCCTGGCAGTGAGGAACAAGATGGGCGCCCGCACGCCGGCCGCGCGCAGCGCGAGGGAGAGATCGCGTCCGTCGCCGTCGGGGAGGCCGATGTCGAGGATCAGCACGTCAGGTGGTGACCCTCGGAAGGCTCTGAACGCCTCAGCGGCAGTGGCGACGGCCATCGGCTCGTGTCCCAGGTTGCGAAGTCCCCGGATGAGGACCGAGCGCAGCGGCGGCTCGTCCTCACAGACTCCCACGGTGGCCACGTATCGAGACTAGAGACGATGTGGTCGGCCAGGCGGCTCCGTGGGAGCGCTTGACCTGGATACGTGACAACGACCGCGCATCACACCTTCCGGAAGATCTTGAGCGCCATGACCGGGCAGCTCCGGACGGCGTGTCCAGCTGCGACTCTGCTCCTGACCGGAATGACGGGCTCCTTGTCGTGTGACAGTGGCATCGGGAAGCCGAAGTCGTCTGTGGTGAGGACGTCAGGAAGGAGCTCGACACAGCTACCGTGTCCGTCGCAGCGGGTCCAATCGATGTGTAGCCGCGTGCTCATGATCGTGTCTGCCGCCGAACGGGGCATCGGCCCCCTAGATGGTCCTGGACGTGACTGTGGAAGACGGTGAGTGTGGAGCCGATGAAGCGCGCGGTGCCATCGGGGTGCGCGCAGGCGCCACGACCGGAAACCATGTGCGCCATGCGGTCGATTTCCAGTGGCAGGGAGTCGTCGCGCACGCCCGACGCGAGGCGGCGGACGGCAGTGGCGAGGTGTGGGAGGCCGTTCACGCAAGGACCGCATTGCCGTGCCGACTCGGTCGCGAGGTAGTCCACGACTCGGGCGGCGATCTCCAACGGGCAGGCGTCGGCCCCCAGGACATGGAGGACGCCGGCCCCGACGGACGCGCCGTACGGAGCCAGCGCGGACTTGCTGAGTCGCACCTCCAGGTCTGCGGCAGGGACCCATGCGCCGTGATAGCCACCCACGAGGACGGCCACGGGATCGATGGGTAGTGCCGGTGCGATCGCGTCGAGAAGCCGGGTTCCGCGGGGCGTCTCGATGACGCCGGGCCGGTGCACGGCTCCGGAGATGGTCACGAGCGACGTGCCTGGGTCGTCGGCAGTACCGGTCGACCGGAACCAGGCCGGACCGTGGCGTGCGATGCGTCCGAGGTGGGCGAGGGTCTCGGCGTTCAGGACGAGGGTGGGCCGGCCGTCGACGCCGTACTCGGTGACTCTGCGGAACTGGTCTCGGGGCTTCGGGGGTCCGCCGTTGAGCTGGGCGACCACTGCCGACTCCTGCCCGGCGACGAAGCCTCCCGTGAGCCGAGCCAGCTCCGTCCGTCGACCTCTGAGCGCAGCGGTCAGGGAGCTCGCTTCGAGGTCTTCGTGGACGGCCAGGATCGCCCGGCGGCACCGCATGGCTCGGCCGAGGGTCTCCAAGCCGTCCAGCACCGCGGTCGGGTTCCGGGTGAGGAGGACGGCATCCTTGAAGCTGAGCGGCTCGCCTTCCATGGCGTTGCCCACGATGACCGGCCGGCGCCTGTCACCGGCAACCGCGCGGACCTTGACGGAGGTCGGGAAGCCGGCTCCGCCCCGTCCGGTGAGCCCGCTCCGATCGAGAGCCTCGAGGAGCTCCGGCAGCGAGAGCTGCCGACCAATCCCGGGGTCAGCACGGTCGTCGTCCGGGTCGAGCAACCCTCGGACCCCGGCCGCCATCGGTGCTGTCGGGCTGGTCATGCGGTCCTCCGTGGCTGACGGTCCCACCCGCGCCCGGGGAAGGACGCGGCGAGCCGCCATCCGACGGCGCTCACGACAGCCAGGGTGCAGGCAAGGGCGAAGGCTCGGAACCACGGGCTGGTGGCATCGCTGCCGGCGCCGAGGGCGTGCACGAGGGCGAACGGCCACAGGACGTAGGTCGCCCAGTGCACGGACCGGAAGACCCGCGGACCGATTCGGGCGCGGAGGACGGACACGAGGGTGATGAGGACCAGGAGGTCAGCGGCGAGGGTGCCGATTCCCAGCCAGAACGGACGGTAGGCCGCGAGGAACGGGAGCAGGAGATCGACGACCTTCAGCTGCGCGTAGGGGTCGATGAGCAGACTCCCCACGTGTACCGCGACGAGACCCGTGCCCGTCAGGGCGGCCGTGCGGTGCAGGTCACTGACGCCGACCCTGCCCAGCAGCGGCAGCGACCGTCCGGAGCGGCCGATGATGCCGAGGAGCAAGGACAGCGTGAACAGGCCGAGCGCTGCCAGGCCCGCCCCGCGGCCGAACGACCACAACGCGGCGTCGAGACCGTTGGAGGTCATGCCGCCATCTCCCTCGGCCAATCGCCGATACGGACGACCCGATGATGTTGGTCGACCAGGCGAGCGGCGTACGCACGTTCGCACAGCCAGGTCGGGGCCTGGTGGCCGAGAACGACTGCCGCGGTCGACGCGACGTTCGCCTCGGTGCAGGTCGGCGCCGCCACGGTCACCGAGCGCCAGACGGGGAGGGCGGGTGCGGCTGTCCTCGGATCCACGATGTGGTGCACGGTCCCACCACCGCGACGCCACGCCCGGCGAACCGTGGACGAGGTCGCGATCGCGGACCCGGGGGCGAGCGTCACCTGGCACGCCGGGTCCTCAGGGGAGTCCTGGACCTGGATCTGCCAGCCCTTGTCGGGTCCTGCGCCCGCGGTTGCGATGTCGCCGCCGATCCCCACGAGCACAGGGGACCCGACCCGGTCAGCCGCGCTTGCGGCCGCAAGATCGGAGGCACGCGCCTTGGCCGTGGCGCCGAGGTCGAGCAGGACCCCCTGCGGGAGTCCTAGCCGACGCGCCTCGAGGCTGACCGTGGCCCAACCAGGAACCGTGGGAATGATGCTGACGACCGGACCGTCGGGATCGATCTGTTCGATGCTGCGGTCATAGCCGAGGGCGGTGAGAGTGCCGCCGACAGTCGGGTCGACCAGTCCCTCGGTGTCACGGGCCGCCCGAAGCGCCTCAGCGACGAGATCGGCCAGGGTCGCCGAGACGTGGTTGAGCCCCGGTCGCAGCAGGCTCAGCTCCGAGTCCTTCCGAAATCGCGACGCGGCCAGCTCGATCCGGTCCAGTACCGCTCGGACTGCGTCGGTCGCGCCCGACAGGGCCGATGGCTCCTCGGTCACCACGGTGACCGTCGTGCTCCAGAGAGAGAAGCTGCGGCTCGTCGACATGGCTCAGGACCCGCTCGTGGTCGCCTGCGGGGACGCTGGCAACGGAGCGCTCACGGAGGGCGTTGACGAGGGCGTTCGGGGTCGCGTCCCCGCATCATGGTCGTCGTCCGGCTCATGGCTCGGTTGCGACGGCGCGCGCTGGGGCTCTTTCTGCGCACCGTCAGCAGAGTGCGTGGCCCCGGGCAGCCCGAGGGAGATTCCGACGGCGCTGAGGAGGCCTACACCGGCCAGGCTGGTCTGGAGCAGCTTGCGACGGAAGATGGGATCCATGCCGACAACGGTGCGACCCTTGTCTGAGCGCACGCTGTGAGGATCTGCTGGATTCGGCACCGGATCACCTGCCAGGAACCTGACCGGCCGGCGTGCTCGCGCCGGTCGAGGCCTGTCCCCACGCAGCCCGCGCCCCGGAGTCACCGACTCGGTAGACCTGCACGCCCGACGCGACGGCAGCGACCAGCGTGAGACCGGCCACGAGCGTGCTGCCGCGCCCTAGTGCCAGTCTGCCGAGCAACGCACCTCGAGCGCCGACCGCCTGCTCGGAACTGCCGGCCACGCGATGCATTCCGACGAACAGGACCAGAAGCGCGAACAGCGGTAGGGCGAACCAGATCAGCTGGTCTCCGAGCGCTGCGTGCTCGCCGGGGTTGCCCACGTGGCGTTCCAGTGCCTCTCCGCTGGAGGTCGCGATGGGGATGGCGAGCGTGGCCAGCCCTGAAATGAGCACGACGAGCACGCCGTACCGCTGTCGCCAGTCCGGTCTGAGCACGATGGCGAAGGCGCCGACGATGGCCAGGGGCAGCAAGACCACCACGGCGTGAACCACCAGTGGGTGCACGGGTATGCCGTTGATCGTGTCGAACATGCAGGGTCCCTTCGGTCGCTGACGTCAGTGTTGGGTCGACTACCTGACCGTCACCTGACTGTCGGCGCACCCGACGTCGGGATAGCCGCAAGGGGCAGGCGATGACATCGGTCGTCCCGGTTCGGGACGACCGGCACTGCCCCGCGGGACACCAGGTTCCTAACGTCGGAAGTGCCGGTGTACCCGTCCGGCGTGACGAAGGAGTTGACATGAGCCAGATGCTCACCCGGCGTGTCCACCAGACACGCACGGAGAACCGTGCCCCGACGCGACCCGTCGGCTTGGGCCTGGCGGCCCTCACCGCTCTCGTCGTCGGCTCCATGATCGGCAGCGGCATCTTTGCCCTGCCATCCCAGATGGCGGCCAGCGCCGCCCCCGGTCCGCTGCTCATCGGGTGGGGCATCACGGGCGTGGGCATGCTGATGCTGGCCTTCGTCTTCCAGACCTTGGTGAGTCGCAAGCCTGATGTCGACGGAGGCGTCTACGGCTACGCGCGAGCCGGCTTCGGTGACTACGTGGGCTTCACGTCGGCCTGGGGCTACTGGGTCAGTGCTTGGGTCGGCAATGTCGGCTACCTCGTGCTGCTCGCCTCGACGCTGGGCTACTGGTGGCCGGGGTTCGAGGGCGGAAACACCTTCCGTGCGATCCTGGTCGCTTCGGCCGTGCTCTGGGTCGTGCAGTTCCTGACCCTGCGTGGTGTGCACAGCGCGGCGGTGGTGAACACCCTGGTGACGATCGCCAAGGTCGTCCCCATCCTGACGTTCATCGCGATCGCGGCCGTCGGCTTCAAGGCGGGTCTGTTCACCACTGACGTCTGGGGGCAGTCCACGAAGATCGACGGCGTTCCGTTGGGCAGCACCCTCGACCAGGTCAAGAACATGATGCTGGTGACGGTGTGGGTGTTCATCGGCGTCGAGGGCGCGGCCGTGTACTCGCAACGAGCCGGGAAGCGCAGCGATGTCGGCCGGGCCACGGTGATGGGGTTCCTCGGCGTGCTGGTCCTGCTGCTCGCCGTGAACCTGCTGTCCTACGGCCTGATGGCACAGGCCAAGGTCGCGGGGCTCGAGGACCCGTCCATGGCGGGCCTGATGAGGGACCAGGTCGGCAGCTGGGGTGCCGGGTTCATCTCGATCGGGCTGCTGGTCTCCCTGCTCGGAGCACTGATCGCGTGGGTGTTGCTCTCCGTCGAGATCCTGCGCCTGCCGGCACGTGACCACGTGCTGCCGAGGGTGCTCGCGCACGAGAACGAGCACGGAGCACCGAACGTAGCCCTGTGGCTGACGAACCTGTGCGTGCAGGCGATGCTGGTGTGGACGCTGTTCAACTCCAGCACCTACACCGACCTGATCTACCTGGCCACGTCGCTGATCCTGCTGCCCTACCTGTGGTCGGCCGCCTACCAGGTGCTGCTGGCGGTGCGGGGCGAGACCTACGAGCACGGGGCCGGACGGACCCGCGACCTCCTGATCGGCCTCGTCGCACTCGGGTACGCCGTGTGGCTGGTCTACGCCGGGGGCTGGGAGTACGTCCTCGTCGCCGGGCTCTTCTACCTGGCCGGCACCGCGCTCTACGTGTGGGCCCGCAAGGAGAGCCGTCAGATGGTGTTCACGGCCATCGAGAAGGTCGTGCTCGGCGTGGTGGTGGCGCTCTCGGTGGCAGCCGTCATCGGGTTCGTGCAAGGCTTCGTGACGATCTGAGGAATCAACGATGAACGAGTTCACGACCGACGAGATCGACGGCCGTCCTCGTGTGGGCGTGTGGTCGGAGGTGGGTCGGCTCCGGCGGGTGATGGTCTGCTCGCCCGGCCTGGCGCACCTCCGGCTCACGCCGGACACCTGTGACGAGCTGCTGTTCGACGACGTGCTCTGGGTCGACCGTGCGAAGCGGGACCACTTCGAGTTCGTCACGAAGATGCGCGACCGCGGCATCGAGGTCCTCGAGCTGCACGACCTGCTCACCGACGTCGTCGAGAAGTCCGACGGCCGGGCCTGGATCCTGGACCGCAAGGTCACCGACGACCTGGTGGGGCCGGGCCTGACCCAGGAGCTGCGAGCCTGGCTGGACCAACTTGCGTCGGCGCGGTTGGCCGAGCTCCTGCTCGGTGGCGTCACCTGGCATGACGTCCCTGACGACTTCGCGGGGCCGTTCCTGACCGCGCTCAGGGCGGTTCCGGACCATCCAGGCTTCGTTCTGCCGCCGTTGCCCAACACCCTGTTCGCGCGGGACAACACCGCCTGGATCTTCCGGGGCGTCACGCTGAACCCGATGTTCTGGGCGGCGCGCCGTCAGGAGACCCTGTTGACGACGGCTGTCTACCGGTTCCACCCGGCCTTCGCCGCCGAGTCCTACGACGTATGGCTGGGCGACCTCGACGACGGTCCCGCCGACCATGGGTTCGCGACTCTCGAGGGTGGCGACGTGATGCCGGTCGGCAAGGGCGTGGTCCTGATCGGCATGGGCGAGCGCACGTCGTACCAGGCCGTCACACAGGTGGCGCGGTCATTGTTCAAGGCCGGCGCGGCCGAGCAGGTGATCGCTGCGACTCTCCCGCGCGCCCGTTCCGCCATGCACCTCGACACCGTGTTCACGTTCTGCGACGCCGACCTGGTCACGACGTTCGATCCCGTGGTGGACGCGATCGTGCCCTTCAGCCTCCGTCCCGACGACAGCGCACCATCTGGTCTCGACGTACGCCAGGAGAAGCACGGCCTGATCCCGACGTTGTCCGAAGTTCTGGGTGTGCCGTTCCGGGTCGTGTCGACAGGGGGTGACCGGTTCGGCGTGATGCGCGAGCAGTGGGACGACGGCAACAACGTCGTCGCCCTGGAGCCCGGCGTCGTCATCGGCTACGACCGCAACACCTCCACCAACACGGTTCTCCGCAAGGCGGGCATCGAGGTGATCACCATCCCGGCCGGCGAGCTGGGCCGAGGCCGTGGGGGCGGTCGCTGCATGACCTGCCCGATCCTGCGAGACCCGGTCTACTGACCGCTCGGCGCTAACGGCGGGCGAGCTCCCACACGCCCGGCGTGCTCTTGGTCATCAGACCCTCGTCGATGAGGGCCATCCGCGCACGCCGAGCCGCGAACTGCCAACGCAGCTCGCCCCCCGGCGTCGTCTCGCTGTCCGCGGGACGCAACCGGTCCTCGGCCAGGACTTCGAGCTCGAGGAACAGCTCGTCGGCCTCCAGCTCGCCGCCGGCCCGCTCGAGCACGCTGATGATGAGAGGCTTGAACACCTCGGGCGGCGTCCAGCGCCGTGCGACCACCTTCTTCGGGTCCGGCGACGAAGCCTGACGAGGGGCCGGGCGTCTTGCGGGCTTGGGCGGCCCCTTGACGGCTTGCTTCGGCGTCGGGGGCGGCTGGCCGTGCACGCATTGCGACTTCGGGAGATCACACAGCTCGCAGTAGTCGTCCGGCGCACTCATCACCCCCAACCTAACCGAGCCCTGGCGCGGTGTTCCAGGGGCTCGGCAGACCGTGGTCAGCGCCGCGCGACCAGGCTGCCCATCGCACCACGCTCGGCGTCCGCGAGCCGATGGCTGAGGAACGGGTACTTGCCAGGTCGGATGAGCGTCAGCTCGACGAATCCGCCCTGCCCGGGCTGGAGGTCCAGGGACTGGGCGGCACCGTGGGCGGCGTTCCCGGGGCGGACCAGGTACGCGCCCTCCTTGAACACGGTGTCGAACTGCGCCCCCACGACGTGGAAGCTGCCGGCGGCACTGGGGCCCGCGTTGAGGACCCAGAGCCGGACTCGTTTCCCGGCCGGCACGTGGACGGGCGCGTCCTGGTACTGGTCGGTGTAGCCGTTGAACACAACCAGGTCCGGGTTCGTCCCGAGCAGGTCGGACATCGGGGGCACGGCGCCTCCAGCGCCGAGGTAGAACTCGGACTGGACAAAGATCTCCTCGGCTGCGATGTGACCCAGCTGAGGCGGGTCGATGACGACGGCGCCGTACATACCCATGGCGAGGTGCTGGATCATCGGCATGGTGGAGCAGTGATAGAGCCAGATCCCCGAGTGCTCGGCGCGGAACTGGACGGTCATCTCCCCGCCGGGCGGGATCGACCGCATGGCTGTGCCCGGCTCGACCTGGCTGGCATGGAAGTCGATGGAGTGCGGCATGTCGCCGTCGTTGACGAGGTGCACCGTGAACACGTCGCCGACGCGACCGCGCAGGACCGGCCCCGGCACGGTGCCGTTGTAGGTCCACACCTGTTGTCGTACGCCGGGCGCGACTTCGAGCGTGGTCTGCTCCACGCGCAAGGTGACGTGGTGGTCTGTCCCGCCGGGCGCCGGGCGCAGCGTCGGGTCGTAGGGACGCCAGTCCGGAGCCGGAGCGTCGGACATGCCCATGTCCGTGTCCATGCCAGGCATGCTCTGGTCCTGGTGCGCGGCGCCGGCGTCCGGCTGCGGAGATGTCGTAGTGCGGATGTGCAGGACCATCCCGGCCTGTCGGTGTCCGCGCACGGTGCACCACGCCTCGCGGTCGCCTGTGATCGTGCCGAAGTCGATCGTCTGTTGCTGCCCGGGGGACAGCATGCGGGTTCCGGTCCCGCCCTCGAGCCTCAGGTCGTGGGTCATGCTGCCGCTGTTACGGACGTTGAGCACCAGGTCGGTGCCGGGCGCCACGGTGATGGCGCCAGGAGTGACCGCGAACTCGGTCAGCGTCACTTTGACCGGAACGCCGGATGTGGCCGAGACGGTCGGTGAGGTCGACGTGCGCCCGTCGTGCCCGCTGGGCCAGGTGCCCGTGGTGATCAGGCCGAGCGCCATCAGGACTGCTGCCACTGAGACCACGGCCACGACCTCGTGGCCGGCCGGCCGCCGGTGGCGGGTCGCGCTACCACGGGTCTGCGGGCCGGCCGGTCGGCCGACAAGCGCGACCGCCACCAGGACCGGGAACGAGCCGAAGCCCGCAAGGATCAGGGTCCAGGCCAACACGTGCAGGTGGCCGCCACCGGGTAGCGACAACACCAGGGTGCCGAGATTGCCCAGCAGCGTTCTCGGCACCCAGGCGTAGGTCAGGACCTCGGTCATCCGCCGATTCCCCGCCGGCCCGCCACCGACGGTGACGGGCAGCAGGAAGGTCAGGGCACCGGTCAGGATCTGTGCGACGACCCCGATCCCGAGCATCGGCACCATCAGCCGGCCGAGCAGGTCGTCGGCCGTCGACGCACCTCTGGCCAGTCCGACGACGTCGATGAGGAGCGCCGCCAGCAGCCAGGCGTTGCCGGCCAGGAACGCGCTCGGGGACGCCGTCCACGGCGGTTTCGCGCGCATCTCGGCGAACGCCGGCACGAGTGCGTACGCCGTCCCGGCGGCGTAGGCGGCCATCCCCGCGGCGGCCAGCCAGTGCGCGCCGGAGACTTCGGCCGTCAGGAGCAGGCCGAGGACGGCGACCGTGAGCCCGGTCGCCGAGATCCACAGCACACGACGTGCCGTCCGGGATGCCGAGTCAGCCATCCGCGTGCGGAGCACGGCCGGCCACAGCATGAACTGCGTGCCGACGACCGCGAGGCCGAGCCACCCCAGCAGGTTCAGGTGGGCATGCGCCAGCCGGACGGA
>Ga0070683_100003171_pt1 | contig 13263 bp, 17 predicted proteins | sample KBSC713LmetaG_FD_64662 | JGI IMG/M metagenome (GOLD analysis project Ga0070683, IMG submission 64662) | Corn rhizosphere microbial communities from Kellogg Biological Station, Michigan, USA - KBS C7.1-3L metaG | ecosystem: Host-associated > Plants > Roots > Rhizosphere ...
AGGTCGGGCAGGGCTCGGTCGACCCGAGCGCGGTCCGCTCGCTGCTCAACCGGATGACGATCCGTCAGAACAAGTGGGCGGTCGGCGTGCACTGCCAGGCGTACTGCCGGATACTCACGGGTCACCACACGCTCGAGGACCGCGGCATCTTCCCCCATCTCGGGCGGCGCGACCCGCAGCTCGCGGCAGTGCTCGAACGGCTCGAGGAGGAGCACGAGGCGATCGCCGACCTACTCGATCGTGTCGACGCGACGCTGGTCGCGCTCGTCGCCTCCGAGGACGGCGCGCTCGACTCCGTCCGCTCGACGATGGACGTCCTGACCGACGCATTGCTCTCGCACTTCGCCTACGAGGAGCGCGAGCTCGTCGAGCCGCTGGCCCGCTTCGGCTACGCCTAACCGACCCGTTCGCTTCCCCGGCGCGGCATCCGCCCGCTCATATATCGTTATACGAGCTACTAGGCGGGCCTGGAGGTTGTCGTCATGCCGGAATGGCCGCTTGCACGCACGAGGACGAGCTGGCGCTGACCCGGGCGCGGCGGTCGGAAGCCCCGCGCGAGCACGATCCGGCCCCGTAGCGCGAAAGAAAGGCGCCGTCAGGACAAGGCGGCCCGAAGCGCTCCGTCGATCGCGGGGTGGCGGAACTCGAAGCCATGCTCGAGTGCGCGAACCGGTAGCGCTCGCTGGCCGGTGGTGACGACGCTCGCCATTTCACCGTAGAGGGACTGCAGCGCGAAAGCGGGGATCGGCAGCAGCGCGGGACGGTTCAGCACGCGGCCGAGCGCGTGTGCGAACTGCCGATTCGTCACCGGCTCGGGTGCGGTCGCGTTGAATGGGCCCGACCAGTCCGGATTGTCGAGCGCGGCGAGGTACAGACGCACGAGGTCGTCAGGAGCGATCCACGAGATGTACTGTCGTCCTCCGGCGACGGGGCCGCCGACGCCGAGCCGGAACGGCGGGAGCATTCGCGCCAGCGCGCCGTCGGCGGCGTCGAGCAGCACGCCGGTTCTGAGAATCACGGTGCGCATGCCGAGGCCGGCGGCCGCGGCGGCCGCGCGTTCCCACTTCTCGCATACGGTCGCGAGGAAGCCCGTCCCGGGCGGCGCGTCTTCGTCGAGGGGCTCCTGGCCACGCGCGCCGTAGTAGCCGACCGCGGAGGCGCCGACCAGGATGCGGGGGCGCGGCTCGGACTGCGCCAGCCCGTCGATGAGCCGTGCGGTGCCGAGCTCGCGGCTCGAGTGGATGCGCTTCTTGTTCTCCTGTGTCCAGCGCTGGGCGATCGGTTCGCCGGCCAGGTGCACGACGCCGTCGCGACCTGCGAGTGCGCCGACCGGCGCGGGCTCGGTCTCGGGGTGCCAGCCGACCGCGTCGACGCCGAGCATCCGCTTCGCGTCCTCTGGCCGGCGTGAGAGCACGGTCACTTCGTCGCCTCGCGTCTGCAGCGCGGCGACAAGTTTCGTCCCGATGAGCCCGGTGGCCCCTGTAACGGTGACGCGCCTCATCGCTTCCTTTCCGTGTCGCGGCGAGCCAGGGCTTCGACCAGGCCGTCGACGTCGAGCACGGTGACGGTGAGCTCCGGATGGCGGACTCGGCCGAAGGGGTCGATGCCGGGAACGGGCGAATGGAAGGTGATGCGCACGCCGCGGTCGCCGTTCGACGCGAACGTCAGGCCGCGGTCGGTAATCGCGAGTCGCGCCGGCCCCGCCGTCTTGAGGAATGCATACGGCCCGGTCACTTCGGCAGCGGCGATGTTGCGTACGGGCGTCCGTACGCGCCACGGCCCGTAGCGAGCTTCGAGTTCCTCCTCACCGAGGTCGACCCAGGCCCGTTCAGGGGTGACACCGAACAGCCGAGCCAGCCGCCGGTACGCAGAGTCGAAACGGAACGGAAAGCGCGTCGGCATGTCAGGGCCGATCGACGATCGGTGTCGGGTACTCGGTGACGCTCTTCCGGAGCCTCCAGGGCTCGTGAACCGCGCTGCCCTCGATCGCGGTCAGTTCCGGGACGTAGCGGCGGACGTACGCGCCGTCGGGGTCGAAGCGATGCGCCTGCCTGAGCGGGTTGAACGCCCGGCCGCGTCGCGGGTTCGCTCCTGTGCCGGCGACCCACTGCCAGTTGCCGACGTTGTTGGCGACGTCGCCGTCGACGAGCAGGTCGAAGAAGTGTCTGGCTCCCGTGCGCCAGTCGATGCGCAGGTCGTGGACGAGGAACGATGCCGTGATCAGCCGTGCGCGGTTGTGCATGTACCCCTCGCGTAGGAGCTGTCGCATGCCGGCATCGACGATCGGATATCCGGTTTCGCCGTTTTTCCACGCCTCGAGCGCCTCGTCGTCGCTGCTCCACCGATCGCCGCGTGGACGCATGTCTTCGTGCGCCGTCTCCGGTCTCGCGGCGAGCAGTTGGTGGAAGAAGTCGCGCCAAGCGAGTTGGCGCACGAAGGGTGCTGCCCCGGCGACGTCGCCGGCCCTGTGTGCGACCTCCAGCGGCGAGATGCAGCCGAAGTGGAGGTACGGCGACAGGCGCGAGGTCGCGTCTGCCGCGAGATCGTCGCGACCGGGCTCGTAGGCGGCTACGCCGGAGTGCAGCCAGGCGGCGAGCTTCCGCCGGCCCGCGGTCTCACCGCCCGGCGGAAGCTCGGGCGAGGGGCTGCCGGCGACGATCCGGGTGAGCGCGGGCAGCCTGCCGCGCGAGACGCCGGTCGGTATCGACAGCCGCCGCGGCGCAAACTCGACCGGCCGCCGGAAGGCGCTCGACCAGGCGCGGTAGAACGGCGTGAACACGCTGTAGTGCTCGCCTGAGCCGGTCCTGATCGTCTGCAGCGGTGCGACAGTGACGCCTGGGGTAGCACGGAGGGCGATGCGGTCACCGCGGCACGCCTGCTCGAAGCGCCGCTGACGCCGTTGCGCATACGCGCTCGCGTCCTCGGCGACGAAGACCGCCTCGGCCCCAACCTCCCGAGCGAGCGCGAGCGTCTCGGCGACGACGTCACCCGACCGCACCACCAGGCGTGCGCCGCGCGACGTGAGGATCACGTCCAGGTCGCGGAGCGCGTCGAGCAGGAAGGCGACGCGATTCGGCCCCGGGAACGAAGTACCGAGAATCGCGTCGTCGAAGACGAACAGCGGCACGATCCGCTTCGCTTCGTGCGCCGCCGTCGAGAGTGCGGGGTTGTCGTGCACGCGCAGGTCGCGCGTGAAGAGGACGATCGCCGTCCTCATCGCAGTCGAGCCTCGGTCTGCCGCGCGCGGTAGTCGAAGATCGCCGTCAGCCACGGACGCACGGTCACCGGCACCAGTAGACCGGCAAAGGGCTCGTACGGAAGCCGGTAGACGATGTGGTCGTAGATCTCCGTGCCACCGTCGACGCGGCGAAGCCGGTGGGTGTGCTCCCAGCGGCGATACGGGCCCGCGAGCTGCACGTCGGTGAATCCGAATGGGGGCCGCCACTCGGCGATTTCGGTCCGCCAGCGGATCGGCAGACCGAAGAGCCGTAGTCGGTAGGCGAGCAGCGACCCCCTCCCCAGCGTCCGCGGAGCCTCGAGGATCCGGAACCGCAGCCACGGCGGCGTGATCACCTCGAGATTCCAGGCGTCGGCGAAGAACGCAAACGCCTTCTCGACGTCGACAGGCACGACCTGCGATCGTTCGAGGACGCGATCGGAGATCGACGTCAGGGGATCAGCACCTTGTTGATCACGTGGATGACGCCGTTCGAGGCCAGCACGTTCGCCTTGACGACGGTCGCGCCGCCGGCGATGACCTTGCCGCCGCTGGTCCGGATCGAGATCGACTTGCCCTCGAGCGTCTTGGCGGACCGGAGCTTCATCGCCTGGGCGGCCGTGACCTTGCCCTTGACGACGTGGTACAGGAGCACTGCACGGAGCTTCGCCTTGTTCTTCGCGAGCGAGGCGAGGGTCGCCTTCGGAACCTTGGCGAAGGCCGCGTCGGTCGGTGCGAAGACCGTGAACGGCCCCTTACCCTCGAGCGTGCCGGCGAGGCCCGCCTTCTGCAGGAGCGAGGCAAGCGTCTTGAACTGGCCCGCCGCAACCGCGGTCTCGACGAGGTTCTTCTGGCCCATCTTCGGGCCGGCCGTCGTCGTCGTCGGGCCCGCGGTGGCGGTGGCGACTCCGACAACGAGCGTGAGGACGAGCGCTGTAGCGATCGGGATGCGCTTGATGGTCATGTGCAATTCCTTTCGTGAGGCGGCCGGCCTGCGGCCGGACAGCTTGGTGGACGGGTCGGGCACGTCGGTGCCCGACCCGGGATCGTTCGTCGCCACGTGATGGCGTCTAGCGGGCACCGGCAGCGGCTGCGTGGGCGCGCGGCCGGCGGGCCGAGGTGAGCAGGGAGCCGATGCCGTAGACCGCGGCGAGGCCGACGAGGCCGTACACGATTCGGCTTGCCGCGTTCGTCTCCCCGAAGTCCATGCCGAAGATCCAGGCGACCAGGTCGAACTTGGCGACGGCGACGAGGCCCCAGTTGAGGCCACCGATCAGCACCAGCGTGGCCGCGAGTAGGTCGAGCTTCTTCATTCGTCTACCTCCTGTAGAGGGTCTGTACAGGTGAGACCTTATCGCCAGCTCACGCGCTTGTCAAACTTCTGTACAACTGCTGTATATTCTGAGCATGGAGATGGCGGGCGCAGTACGGATCGGAGAACTGAGTCGGCGCTCGGGTGTGAGCCCCGAGTTGCTGCGCGCCTGGGAACGGCGATATGGACTGCTGCAGCCGAACCGCTCAGCCGGTGGGCTACGGCTGTACTCGCCGGACGATCTGGCCCGCGTGCAGGCGATGCAACAGCATCTCGCCGACGGTTATGCCGCTGCCGAAGCCGCTGCCCTGGCTACCCAAACGACGAGGCGCGGGGACAATGAGATCGCTACCCCGACCGCGAGGGACGAGCTTGCAGCCGCGCTCGCAAGCTTCGACGACGGCAGCGTCCACGCCGTCTTCGACGAGCTGCTCGCGCGGCTGTCGGTCGACGCGCTCCTGCGCGACGTCGTCGTTCCATATCTCCACGAGCTCGGCGAGCGCTGGGAGCGCGGCGACGTGTCGATCGCGCAGGAGCACTTCGCCTCCACACTGCTTCGAGGGCGCCTCCTCGGGCTCGCACGCGGCTGGGGCCGGGGCATCGGGCCGGTCGCAGTCCTCGCGTGCGCCCCCGGGGAACAGCACGATCTCGGCCTCCTCGCCTTCGGAATCGCGCTGCGCGCGCGCGGCTGGCGCATCATCTACCTCGGCGCCGACACCCCGATCGCGAGCGTCGCCGATGCCGCGCGGTCATCCAGCCCCGCCGCCGTCGTCGTCAGCGCAGTCGACCCGCGCATCTTCCGGCGCCACGCCGAAGAGCTTCAGCAACTCGCCCTCAACACCCGTCTCTGCCTCGGCGGGGCCGGCGCCGCAAAGGCCCGCCTCGACGCCGACCTGCTCCAGCTGACTGGCGATCCAATCCACGAAGCCGAGCAGCTGACCCGACTCGCCCAATTCGAGCCGCAGCGCTCGACCGCATCGCGCAAGACGCGGCGATGAGCGGCAACCCACGAAGCGACCGCGGCCGCTCAGGCTTTACGACTGGCGGGTCCTTCGCGCTTCAGGTTGCCGGGCCGTGCCCGCTCTGATCCTGACGCCACACGCGAACACGATTCGCCTGTGCTCGGCACGGCTCTTCCGACCCGTCGACGTCCGGTCGAGGATGGCCGATGAGTGGTCTTGTGTTCTAGATCGGGCCAGGCGACCTCTAGAGGTCTGCTCCAAGTGCGAGAACTCGCCAAACGCTTGTCGCTTGCCTCCCCCGCTCCTGAAAACGAAAAAGCCCCCGTTTCCGGAGGCTTTCTCCAGTAGCGGGGGCAGGATTTGAACCTGCGACCTCCGGGTTATGAGCCCGGCGAGCTACCTGACTGCTCCACCCCGCGTCGCGGGCGGCAGTATACCACCGTGGACGTGATTTTCTGGGCCGCGCTGGGGTTTCTCCTCGTCGCGATCGTCGTCGGCACGTCGTTCGTCGCGCTCCGGGCCTGGCGAGCCTGGCAGGCCTTCCTTTCACTCGCCCTGGTAGGCGCCGCCGGCGCGGAGCTGCTTGCCGAACGGAGCGAGCTCGCAGCCGCCGGGGCAGACCGGCTGACCCGGAGGTTGGACGAGCTGCAGGCAGCGGTCGCCCGTCTCGAGCGCTCGACCGCACGGGGCCGCGTCTTGGTCGACGCGACGAGCGAGGTGCTCGCCGTGCTGCGGTCGGTGGTCGCGTTCGTCCCCAGGACGTGACCGTGCGGGTCGGCGCGGTCGACCTCGGCACCAACTCCACCCGCCTTCTCGTCGCCGACGTGGAGGACGGCGCCGTCCGCGAGGTCGGGCGCGGACTGCGGATCACCCGCCTCGGGGAGGGCGTCGACACCCGGCGCGTGCTGCTCCCGGTCGCGATCGCGCGAGTCCGCAACGTCCTCTCCGACTACCGCCGCGAGCTCGAGCGCCTCGGCGCCGTGCGCATGCTCGCGGTTGCGACCAGCGCGGTGCGGGACGCCGAGAACGGCGAGGCGTTCCTCGGTGAGATCGAATGGAGCTACGGCTTCGTCACGCAGCTCCTCTCCGGCGACGAGGAGGCCGGGCTGACCTACCGCGGGGTCGCGTCCGGACGGACGCTCGACCCGGGGACGATGATCGTCGACATCGGCGGCGGCTCGACCGAGCTGATCATGGCCGACAGGCACGTGAGCCTGGACGTCGGGTGCGTGCGACTGACCGAGCGCTTCGCCGAGGACGCGGACGCTGCCGGCGCCCTCGTCGCGGAGCAGCTGCCCGACTGGCCGGTCGAAGCCGCGATCGGCGTCGCCGGAACCGTCACGTCGCTGGCCGCGCTCGACCTCGGCCTGGTCGACTACGACCCGGACCGCGTCCACGGCCACGTGCTCGGCGCCGCGGCCGTCGACGGGCAGCTCGTCCGGCTGGCGGCCCTCCCACTCGAGGAGCGCCGCAGGCTGCCCGGGCTCGAGCCCGACCGCGCGCCGGTGATCGTGGCTGGTGCGGCGATCCTGCGCGAGATCGTGCGTCGCTACGGGCTGAGCTCGATCGAGGCCAGCGAGCACGACCTCCTCCACGGCGTCGCGCTGGCCGCCGCCGAGCTTCCCGAGCCCGAAGAGGGCGCCGTGCCGCCTGGCGCCTACACCTGCTGCTGAGTCGGCCGAGGGCCCGTTTACAGTCCGGGCGATGCGCCGTGCAGCCCTCGCGCCGCTTCTGCTCGTCCTCCTCCCCGCCTCGGCCGCAGCTGCGCCGGCCCCTGCGATCACCGTCTCGACCGCGAGCGGCCCCGCGCCGTTGACCGTTCGCTTCATCGCGGACGCGGCCGTCGTCGATCCTGCGCCCGCGATCGCCTCCTACGCGTGGTCCTTCGGCGACGGCACGACCGGCTCCGGTCAGACGGTGTCGCACCGGTTCGCGCGGGCGGGGCGCTTCACCGTCGGCCTGACCGTCACGGACGCGCTCGGCGGGACCGGCACTGCGACGACGCAGGTCGAGGCGCAGGCACTCGCGCTGAGGATCGCGCCCACGGCGGTCGTGTTCGGCCGGCGCGCGATCGCCCGGGGCGCGCTCGTCCCGGCCAGGGCCGGGGCCGCCGTCACGATCGAGCGGCGCTCGGCCGGGAGCTGGGCGAGGATCGCTTCGGCCAGAACCGATTCAGCCGGCCGGTTCAACGCCCGTCTCCGTCCCGGGAAGACGGGAGTGCTGCGGGCGCGGATCGGCACGCTCCGCTCGCCTCCGATTCGGCTCGCGGTCGCGCCCGAGCTCGAGGCGCGCGCCGGCGCCGGCGTTGCGTTCCTCGGCGCGCCACTCGTCGTGCACGCGCGGCCGGCGACATCGTCGTCGTTCACGGTCACCGTGCTACGCGGCGGTCGCGAGGTCGCCCGCACCCACGGCCGTCCCGGCGCCGGGTTGCTCGTGCCGACACCGGGCGTCGGCGCCTTCACCGCCCGCATCGAGCTCGCGGGCGGGACGCTGACCGTGCCGCTGCGGGCGACGGCCAGGACGCTGTCGTACGGGTCGACCGGCCCGGACGTCGCCGCTCTCCGAGCCCGGCTCGTACAGCTGCACGTCCACGTTCCCTCGCCGTCCACGACGTTCGGCTCGGAGCTCACCGACAGCGTGGTCGCGTTCCAGAAGGCCCGCGGTCTCGACCGAACCGGCGCGGTCGACGAGACCACCTGGCAAGCACTCTCCCAGGACGTCGTCCCTGCGCCGCGCTACCGGGGGACGGACACCCACATCGAGGTCTCGAAGAGCCGGCAGATCCTGATGATCGTCCGGAACGGGGAGACGCTCTGGTACCTACCGGTCTCCTCCGGCGCGGGCGGGATCACGCCCGTCGGCAACTACCGGATCCTCTGGAAGGCGCTCGCCACCACGACATGGCTCGGGCCGGCGATCCTCTACCGGACGATGACGTTCCACACGCACTACGCGATCCACGGGTTCCCGTCGGTGCCGACCTACCCGGCCAGCCACGGCTGCGTACGGGTGCCGATCTGGATCGCCGACTGGCTGTACCAGCAGTCGCCGGTCGGCGAGCGCGTCTACGTCTACGAGTAGCAACCGGGCGCTGTCTCTAGCCGTCGTCGCCCTCGTCAGTGGGCGGCTCGTCCTCCGCGAGCCGCCGCTGCACGACCGAGCGCGACAGGACACCCACGAGGCGGCCCTGCTCGACGACGGGCGCGCGCTCGACCTCCGCCTCCTCGAGCAGCCGGTAGCCGTCGTCGAGCGGCGCGTCGGCGTCGAGGACGAGCAGCGGTTCCCGGGCAGCCGCGGAGACCGGCGTCTCCCGTGGATCGAGCCCGGCGGCGACGACGTGCTCGACGAGCGAGTCGGGCGTGACCACGCCGACCAGCGTCCCGCCGCCGTCGACGACCAGCACGACGCGGACGTCCGGTCGCATGAGGTGCTCGGCCGCTTCCTGCGCGGTCGCGTCGGCCGCGAGTGCGGCCGGGTCGGAGAGCATGCCGTCGCGGACGAGGGTCACGGGTAGAGCCCGCGGTCGTTCAACGCAGCCGCGACCTCGCGGATGCCGGTGACGAGCGCTGCCTGGCGCAGGGTCAGGTTCTGCGTCCCGGCGAGCTCCCAAACCCGGTCGAATGCGTCGCCCATCTTGTCCGCGAGCCGCTTGCGGATGTCGTCGCGATCCCAGAACAGCCGGCCGAGATCCTGCACCCATTCGAAGTACGAGACGGTCACGCCGCCGGCGTTCGTGAGGATGTCCGGGAGCACCGGGACACCGCGCTCCGCAAAGATCGCGTCGGCCTCCAGCGTCGTCGGCCCGTTGGCGCCCTCGGCGATCATCCGCGCCTTTACCCGCGGTGCGTTCTCGCCGGTCACCTGCTCCTCGAGGGCGGCGAGCACGAGGATGTCGCACGGCAGCTCGAGCAGCTCCTCGTTCGTCAGGTGCTCCCCCTCGTGCTCGGCGAGCGTGGCGTGGCCGTGCTCGAGCGTCGTCTCGTAGAGGGAAGGGATGTCGAGCCCCGACTCGTTGTGGAGCCCGCCGGACACGTCTGAAACCGCCGTGACGATCGCGCCGCGTTCGTGCAGCTCGTTGGCGGCGACCGCGCCGACCTTGCCGAAGCCCTGCACGGCGCAGGTGAGGCCGGCCAGGTTCCAGTCGAGCCGCCGGCACGCCCGCTCGATCACCATCACCACACCGGCGCCGGTCGCCTCGGCACGGAAGACGGACCCGCCGATCGAGATCGGCTTGCCCGTGACGATCTCCGGGACGGCGTGACCGACCTGCATCGAGTACGTGTCCATCATCCAGGCCATCGTCTGCTCGTCGGTGGCCATGTCGGGCGCGGGAATGTCCTCCTGCGGCCCGATGAACGGCAGCAGCTCGGCCGTGAACCGCCGGGTCACCGCCTGGAGCTCCCGCAGCGACAACGCGCGCGGGTCGCAGCGGATGCCGCCCTTCGCCCCGCCGTACGGCAGCCGCAGGAGCGCGCACTTCCAGGTCATCCACATCGACAGCGCCGCGCACTCGCCGAGCGAGACGTGCTCGTCGTAGCGGATGCCGCCCTTGGTCGGTCCGAGCACGCTCGAGTGCTGAACGCGGTAGCCGGGAAAGACCGTTCGCCGGCCGTCGTCCAGCTTGATCGGCACGGAGACGATCACCGAGCGCTCCGGCAGGCTCAGCCGCTCGACGATCGCGTCACTGACGTCTGCGTAGGGGACGGCCTGCTGGAACTGGGCGATCGCCTGGTGGAAAAGCGGCGTCTCCCACTCGAGCGGCGCGTGCGTCTGGGTCACCTCGTCGAGTCCCGGCACGCAGCGAGTGTAAGCGCTGGAACGCCGTCTCCCCGCTCAAGCGGAGGGCCGCAGGAGCCGATCCTCTGCCTGTCGAACGAAAGGCTCCCCCCGATGACCAGATCTCTCAAGTTGAGCGCGATCGTCTCGCTCGTCGCCTACGTGAGCGGCACCGCCGCGCTCCTCTGGCGGCGCTAGCGCCTCGACCAGCGCGCCTTCCCGAACCAGCGGCCGAAACGAGCTCGCAGAGACGTGCCGGTTCCCTGCGCCGGGTCGACGCCGTAGACCGGCGGCGCGGTCTCGGGCGGCGAGAGGGCCTTCGCCTGCTCGAGGCTCAACGAGGTGATCACGCAGCGCTCGAAGATGCTGTCGACGTCCGAGGCATCGACGAACCGAGCGCCGTCGCCTGTCTGCACGACGATCCCGTCGAAAACGTCCTCCTCCTGGACGAACAGGACCTGCTCGACGGTGCCGATGCGCTCCCGCCCGGAGGTGTAGACCGCCGTCCCCGGCTGGAGCACGAGGTAGGCGATCGGCGAGCCGCAGTCCTGAGCGCCGTCAGCCATTGCAGGAAGCCTATCCGGGGCGGTCGTGTCACTGGTCGCGCTTGTTCGCTAGGGTCGAGGCCGTGGGCTACGCGATCGATTGGGACACCGCGGCAGTCCACGTCACGCAGGAGGCTCGGCTCGTCCTGACCGTGCGAGTCGTTGCCGATCCGGCCCTGATCCTGCTCGGCGAGGCCGAGCCGAACCCGGTTTGGCGAAAGAGCTTCAGCCGCCTGGCGGCTGCACGCCGAGACGACTGGCAGGCACGGCAGCTGCACTGGGGCAGGCCCGAGATCGCCTCCGATGGGACGGTGACGATGCCGATCGGGAGCTCGAGCTCGGAAGCGGAGTTCGTGCGCGGCGAGCTCGACGACCTGGCGACGAAGGCTGGTGAGCACGCGGACGGCGAGTGGAAGCGGCTGAAGGCCGAGGCACGCGAGCTGACCGATCAGATCCGGTCGGGCGGATAACCGCCCTCCCTTTCGATCCGCCGCCGCGCCCCCACCGGTGCGGGCGCGGCGCTTCGGTACTGGCGCGAGCTCGCATGCCGCCGCCCTCCGCCGTGGCTCGGCCCATCAGCGGCTGTCGCCAGGACTCTCTGTGGGCAGCTGAAAGGCGGTCAGCAGCTCGTTGATCTCGTAATCGGCTTGGGCGACGTGCCTCATTCTGACGTTGCCGTTCAGTCGGTAGTGGCTGCGACGGCCGACCCTCTCGCGATCGATATAGCCCGCCTCGACGAGGTCGGCGACGATGCGTTGAGCCGCTCGTTCAGTGATCCCGACCGACTGGGCGATGTCCCGGAGTCGCATGTCTCGATCGTGGGCGATGCAAAGGAGCACCTGCGCGTGGTTGGAGAGGAACGTCCAGCTATGCCCACCCTCAGTACTTGACATGACTTCCTTGTCGTGTATTATCTTGCCTGCATCTGGATTCGGGTCAATCGAAGCGCGATTCACCTGGGAGGATACAAAAAATGTCCGCTCTCGGAGTCGATTCCCTCAACACGACGCCGATCGTCACGACCACATGGCGGCGGCCCACTGTCGCCGTAGTCACACTCGAGGGAGAGCACGACATGGCATCCGTGCCGCAGCTCGAGCAGGCCCTGGGCAACGCGCTACTCACCTGCTCCCAACTCGTGGTCGACCTCTCTTCTGTTCAGTTCATCGACTCCAGCACCATCCACTCCCTCGTAAAGATGAAGCGAGAAGCCGAAGACAAGCGCTGCGACTTCAGACTCGTGCTCAACGGAGACGCACCAAATATCGAACAAACCCTCGAGATCTGCGGCGTCCTTGGAGTGCTCAACCGGGTCGCGACCGTGGATGCTGCCCTAGGGCACGTCGACACGTAGCCCATCCCCGGTCGGAACCCTGCGCCGCCGCGTGCCCCCGCCTTCGGACCCTTACTTCCGTTAGGACGTCGCCTCGCTCTTCGCTACGTCTGTTTCGGACGTCCGCACGGGACGCCGGCCGCGGCACTCAGACCACGGCTAGGCGTCGCAGTGGGTTCGTAGCCACCGTCCAGCCTTGGGCTGCGATTCCTTGTGCCGGGGACGGGATTCGAACCCGTACGCCCCCGTGGGGACACCTGGTTTTAAGCCAGGCGCGTCTCGCCAGTTTCGCCACCCCGGCGCGAGCCAGGATAGCCCTAGGGTCCGCTTCCTTCCTGGTCGGCCTCGAGCGGGGTGCCCTCCGGCCCGTGGCCGCGATATGCGTCGCGGAACACCGTGAACGCGTGCTCGTCGAAGCCGGGGCAAACCGCGAGGTGGCCGATGCCGTGGTAGCCGTCCCTGTAGTAGCGGGCGGGGTCGCCCGTCCAGGCGGAGACGGCGACCTTGTTGCCCAACCCGGCGAGCGGCGTACCGAACATGCCGGTGGGGCTCTGGTTGTAGAACGCCCGGAGCCGGGAGACGGTGGACTCGGGGACCTTCGGCCCCCACCAGAGCACGACGCCCCCGTGCTCCAGGTTGTGCACCACCTGGCGCGGGTTGACGGGTTGCGTGTAGAAGCCCCAGACCGCCCAGAGCGGATAGTGGGAGCCGCCCGACGGGGGGAACGTGCTCCATTTGACCTTCGTCGTCAGCTTCGGGACGTCGAGGTGGTAGCCGCTCGGGACGTCCTGCTTCGGGGGCAACGGTGCCTTGCTGACGTACGTGCAGCCCGCGGCGACCATCGCCTTGCGGACGGCCACGTCGCTCCCGCCGGCGGCGTCCTTGGTCGAGCCGCCGGAGGCGAAGATGACGACGAGGGCGATCACGACGCCGGCGATGCCGAGGCCTGCGATCGCGAAGAGGATATTCCGCTGGCGCTCCCGGTCCATGGGCTTCCGCTGCGCCTGGCGCTGCTGCGGTGCCTGCACTTTGCGGGGCGGTTGGGGGGTACGCGGCTTCTTCTTGGCCACCGGCGGAACAAGGTATCAGGCGCTCAGCAACGCTCCTTCGGCCAGGAA
>Ga0070683_100003174_pt1 | contig 13260 bp, 11 predicted proteins | sample KBSC713LmetaG_FD_64662 | JGI IMG/M metagenome (GOLD analysis project Ga0070683, IMG submission 64662) | Corn rhizosphere microbial communities from Kellogg Biological Station, Michigan, USA - KBS C7.1-3L metaG | ecosystem: Host-associated > Plants > Roots > Rhizosphere ...
AGCCCGCGTGTCATCGAACAGCGATTGCTGCGCGACGATGACGAAAGGCCGTTCGGGCGCCCGGCCGTGGATAACCTCGGATTCCGATCGCAGCACCTCGTCGAATCCGCCGCACGCGTGAACGGTCATCGCGGCGCGACACTCGGCGTTGCGCCATGGAATCGGCTCGCGGAGAGCCCAGTCCATCTTGAACACCGCGGGTCCGTGACGGAAACGCTGGAGCCGGTTCCGATATCCGGCGGGCAACGCACCGGCCGCGATCTCCGCGACTTGCCGCGGGTTCAAGTCGAAGACGATGGCTCGCGCATCGGGCAGGTCGTTCAAACGTGTGATTCTGCGGCCAAGGTTGAGAACCCCGCCATGGCTCTCGAATGCTTGCACGAGCGCGTTCGTGATCGCCTGCGATCCGCCGCGCGCGCACGGCCAGTCGCGCGCGTGCGCCGCGGCGGCGAGCACGAGGCCAAACGACGCCGTGCCTGCCCGGTCCAGCGCCATCACAGAGTGCGCAGCGCAGCCGGCGAAAAGCGACCGAGCGGCTTCGGTGTGAAAGTGAGTGCGCGCCACGCTTTCAGCTGATCGCAACGCGAGCAGTCCAAAGCGCGCCTTGCGAATTAACGGGCCGCGCGCCGGAAACCAAATCGGGCGGAGCAACGAATGAACAAATTTCTCCTCGGCAAAAGGTCGTAGTAATCGATCCCAGGCCGGACCATCCGGACCGAGCCTTTGGGCCGTCTCGGTCAACGATTGCTGAAGCACCGCGACGCCGCCGTCGGGCAGCGGGTGGGCGAGCGGAAAACCCGCTTGCACCCATTCGAGCCCGAAACGTTCAAGACCGATGTCACGGAAAACTGGAGACAGGACTCCCATTGGATGCACCGCGGCGCAGATGTCGTGAACGAATCCGGGCAGAGTCAGCGCGACCGACTGACAACCTCCGCCGGGCATTTCCGCCGCCTCGAAAATCTGCACCGAGAAACCGGCTCGCGCGAGCAATACGCCCGCGCTCAGGCCATTCGGTCCGCTGCCTACGATGGCGACATCGGTCGACTCGGCATTGCGCAGAGGCTGGTGCATGAAAAAGGAACAGTGCCCGTTCGGCCCAGGTTCGACAGCTCGAAACGCGCTTCGCTTACGCGCACGGTGCGCGATGACGCGACGTAAAACGCGGCGCTGCGACCGCGGGTTATTACGCGAATGGCGTAGGTTCCCTGACTAAAGTTTCGGGGAAAACGTCGATTAACCCGAATTGTCACTCTACGTCTGCGGAGGACGTTCGCAGTATGACCGGTCCATCCGGATCGATTTTCGATCCTGTGTCGCCCGAAGCACAGGCGATTACGAATTTGTTTGTGATCACGCTCTGGATTTGCGCGGCGATATTCGCGGCGGTAGCCGGACTCGTCGGGTACAGCCTCGCTCGCTATCGCTGGCGGGAAGGCGACGTCGATCCGGCGCAGATTGCCGGCGATAAACGCGTGGAGATCGCGTGGACGGTCATTCCTTTTGCCATCGTGCTCGTCTTGTTTGGGCTGACGGTGCGGGCCATGGGAAAATCAGATCCGCCCGCGCCGGCCGGCGAACCTGATCTCGTCGTTGTCGGCCATCAATAGTGGTGGGAAGTTCGCAGTCCAAAGCTCGGTTATGTTGCGGCGAACGAGATTCACATTCCGGTGGGTCAGCCGGTTTCCGTCCGGCTCGACAGCACTGACGTGTTGCACGAGTTCTGGGTTCCGCAGCTCACGCGCAAGATGACCACGGTGCCGGCGGCGGGCAATCATGTGTGGATGGAGGCGGACAAACCCGGCGTTTATCAGGGCGTTTGTTCGGAATTTTGCGGCACGCAACACGCGTGGATGCGTTTCGAGGTAATCGCGGAGACGTCCGCGCAATTCGCGGCGTGGGTCCGCCATCAGGAAACGGCTCCCGCGGAGGTCACGGGCGAGGCCGCTCGCGGGCGGCAGATTTTTCGCGAGCTCACGTGCGTGAATTGCCACTCGATCCAAGGTACGGATACAAGCGGCAACGCCGGCCCCGATCTCACGCATCTCGCGAGCCGCCGTTCGCTCGGTGCGGGAATCGTGCCCAACACCCCGGAGAACCTTCGTCGCTGGCTTGTGAATCCGCAGCAAGTAAAACCCGGCGCCATGATGCCCAAATTCAACCTCACGTCCGGGCAAATTGATCACCTGCTCGCATATTTCGAAACCCTGCGATGAACCCGGCTTCGACGTTTTCCACCGCGACTGCCCCCGAGTATCTCTCGGTTGAGGAACGCGCGCACTGGCGTCTCGCGTGGTTGTCGACGGTCGATCACAAGCGGATCGGAATTCTCTACCTGCTTTTCGCGCTGGTGTTTTTTGTGATCGGCGGACTCGAGGCGCTGTTCATCCGGCTGCAACTGGCGGTGCCGAACAATACGCTGGTCCCGCCCGACACCTTCAACGCGCTGTTCACGATGCACGGCACGACGATGATTTTTCTCGTCGCCATGCCGGCGCTCTTTGGCTTGGCGAACTATTTCGTCCCGCTGATGATCGGCGCGCGTGACATGGCGTTCCCGCGGCTGAACGCGCTGAGCGTCTGGCTGATCCCATTCGGCGGGGCGCTGCTCCACTTCTCCGTTTTCACCGGCGTCCCCAAAGCCGGCTGGTTCGCATACGCGCCGCTGAGCGAAACTCCCTACAATTCTTCGCTTGGAGTGGATTACTGGATACTTGCGCTGATTGTGCTTGGGATCGGCTCGGTGGCGACGGCGATAAATCTGATCGCAACGATCCTCTGTTTGCGGGCGCCCGGCATGACTCTTCGTCGCGTGCCGCTCTTCGTTTGGATAAATTTCGTCAATGCGTTCATCGTCATTTTCGCGCTGCCGCTGCTCAATGCCGGACTGGTGATGCTGCTGATGGACCGGCAGCTCGGCACCCATTTCTTCATGGCGCGGGAAGGTGGCTCGCCGGTGCTGTGGCAGCACATCTTCTGGGCATTCGGCCACCCCGAAGTTTACATTCTCGCGCTGCCCGCGTTTGGCATCATTTCGGAAGTTGTCCCGGTTTTTTCCCGCAAGCCGATCTTCGGATACGAATTCGTCGCGGTCTCCTCGGTTGCGATTGCCCTGCTGAGCTTCGGCGTGTGGGCGCACCACATGTTCACCGTCGGCCTGGGTCACGTGGCCGATACCTTTTTCGTGATCGCCTCGATGCTCATTGCGATCCCGACCGGCGTCAAAGTGCTCAATTGGAGCGCCACAATGTTTCGCGGGCGAATCCGCATGACGGTCCCGATGATGTACGCGACGGCGTTCATCATTCAATTCACGCTCGGCGGGCTGAGCGGCGTGACCCACGCGTCGGCGGCGTTGGACTGGCAAACAAAAAACAGCTATTACCTCGTCGCGCATTTTCACTATGTCGCAGTGGGCGGCATCGTCTTCGCCATCCTGGCCGGACTGCACTACTGGTTTCCAAAGATGAGCGGGCGCATGCTCTCGGAGCGCCTTGGTCGCTGGACTTTCTGGTGCATGGTGCTCGGCTTCAACGGCACGTTTGCGATTCAGCACGTACTCGGTTTCGCCGGCATGCCGCGGCGCGTTTACACGTATCCAGATTTCCCCAACTGGGGTTGGATGAATTTTGTTTCCACCTGCGGCGCCTGCCTGATGGGCGTCGCGGCGGTCCTGCTCGTCGCCAATCTCCTGTGGAGTTTTTTCCGCGGGGCCGCCGCCGGCGACAATCCGTGGAACGCGTGGACGCTCGAGTGGGCGACAACCTCTCCTCCGCCGGCGCACAATTTCGAGGCGCTCCCGCCGATCCACAGTCGCCGGCCGTTGTGGGACAACGCGAATCCCGGGCGGCCTGACCCGCCGGTTGGGCCGGACGCGATTCTGTCGCCGGACCGCTCCAAAACTTCGATGTGGACGCTTATCGCTTCGGAAGCCGCGTTTTTTGGCGCGCTGATTCTCGTCTTCGTTTACTTCAATATCCGGCCGCTGCCGGGCCCGAATGCGAAGAACAGTCTCGAGCTCGGGAAAACCGCGATCTTCAGCCTGTGCTTGTTTGCAAGCAGCTTCACGTTGTGGCGTGCGGAAATCGCGGAGCGCAATCGCCGGCGCCGCGGAATGATCAGCTGGCTCGCGCTCACGATCGGGCTCGGGGCGGTGTTTATGATCGGACAGGGCTTCGAGTATTGGGGTCTGTATCGGAGCGGTGTAACGGTGAGCGCGAACCTGTTCGCCTCGACGTTCTTCCTGCTGACCGGATTTCACGGGTTTCATGTCACCGCGGGATTGGTGGCGCTTGCTGTCGTCCTCGGGCTCGCGACGGGTGGCGATTACCGAAACCGGGCGTCGCCGCTCGAGGCGATCGGCCTGTATTGGCATTTTGTGGACGTCGTTTGGGTATTTGTTCTCACGACGGTTTATTTGCTGCCGCGTTTCCTATGAATACTGTCGCCCGCATTGCCCTTGGCGCCTGGGAGTTGAACCCGATCGTACTGCTTGCGTGTGTTCTCGCGGTCGGCGCATTCGCGACAAAATTCCGCTCGCGTGCGCGCTGGAAATATTTTGTCGCAGCGCTCGGAATCACGCTGTTCGCGCTCTTGTCGCCGCTCAACGCGCTCGCGGACGGCGTGCTTTTCAGCGCGCACATGGCGCAACACCTTTTGCTGTTATTGGTGATGCCGGCGCTCTTCTTGCTGAGCCTGCCGCGCGATTTTAAATTGCGAATTCCCGGTGGCGGACGGCTGGCGATTTTCGGTTGGGCCGCCGGTGTCGGCTCAATGTGTTTCTGGCATGTTCCGGTTTTCTGCGATGCTGCGGCAACGAGGCCGGCCGTGCATGCGTTTCAAGCATGTTCGCTCGTCGTGATGGGCGCGGCGTTTTGGTGGCCGATTCTCGCGCCGTCGTCGCCGGAGCGATTGGCTCCCGGGTTCGGCATTGTTTATCTGTTCACCGCCTGTCTCGCGTGTACGGCGCTCGGAATTGTTCTCACGCTCACGCCGATCGAAGTGTGTCCGGTTTTCCGCGCTCCACTCGCCGCATCCAGCTGGGCGAATTTGCGTGAGCGAATTGGAGCGACGCAGGATCGCGAGATTGGCGGGCTCCTGATGTGGCTCCCGATGTGTCTGGTTTATCTTAGTGCAATTATCGTCGAGGTTGGACGCTGGCTCGCGGTTCCGACGAAATCCGGAGAAGACCGTCATGAAATCGCCTGAAGCATCCGCCAACAATGTGAATTCTTCAAAGTGGCCCCGTCTGGCGTCCGAGCACCTGCCGCCGCCGACGTTCTGGCCGGCCGGACTGGCGCTCGCGATCGCATTCATTTTTTGGGGACTGATTACGTCGTGGGTCGTTTTCGCCGTCGGTGTGCTGCAGTTCACGCTGTCTCTCGTCGGCTGGATTGCGGATATTCGTCATGAACAACGAAAACATCACTCCTGACGATGGCGTTCAGCCGTCTGCCGGACCGAGGCGCGAAACCATCGCGCTCATTTCGCGGCGCAAATTCCTTTCGCGGCTCTCGCTTTCGCTCGCCGGAGTTTGTGCGGTTGTGATCGGCGTTCCAGCGGCGGGATTCGTCCTTGCGCCGCTATTTCGGAAAGTCGCCGGGACGTGGCGAACCGTTGGCGCCGTCGGTGATTTCGCGATTGGCGAGACGGTCAGCGTCGTCTTTGAAGATCCGTCGCCGCTGCCGTGGGCGGGCGTCACTGCCCGCGCGGCAGCGTGGTTGCGGCGCGACTCGGAATCTGCGTTCACGGCGTTTTCCGCCCACTGCACGCATCTGGGTTGCCCGGTGCGGTGGATGCCGGGCGCGAATTTGTTCCTCTGTCCGTGCCATGGCGGAGTCTATTATCGCGATGGCAGTGTTGCGGCAGGCCCGCCACCGCATCCATTATTTCGTTACGACGTGCGCATATTAGAAGGCAACGTGCAGGTGAAGGCGACCGCGGTTCCGATCACGACGACGTTATGAAGCGATTCGTCGTTTCCACCTGGCGCTGGCTCGACGATCGGCTTGGCCTGAGCGATTTGATCGGACCCTCGCTCAGGCATCTCGTGCCGCATGATGCGACCTGGTGGTACGTGTTTGGCAGCGCGACGTTGGTGGCGTTCACGGTCCAGATCATCACAGGCATCGCACTCGCATTTTCGTTCGTGCCGTCGTCGTCGCAGGCCTACGATACGTTGCGGTTCATCACCAACGAGGCTCCCTTCGGGCACTTTTTGCGCGGGCTGCATTATTACGGCGCGTCCGCAATGGTGCTCATGGTCGGTGCGCACATGGCACAAACGTTTCTGTTCGGCGCGTACAAATATCCGCGTGAGATGAGCTGGTCGACGGGCGTGCTGTTGCTGGCGTTCACGCTTGTCATGGGTTTTACCGGGCAACTGCTTCGGTGGGACCAGACGGCGGCGTGGTCGGTGGTGGTCGCGGCGGAGCAGGCGGGCCGGGTTCCGGTGATAGGCGACTGGCTCGCGAGATTCATTCTTGGCGGCAGCACGATTGGCGGCGCGACCCTCAGCCGGTTTTTTGCGATCCATGTTTTCCTCATTCCCGCGACCATGTTCGTGTTCATCGGCCTGCATGTGTGGCTCGTGCTTCGGCATGGGATTTCGGACCCGCCCGTGGCCGGAAGACGTGTCGATCCGGCGACGTACAAACAGGAATATCATGCTGAGCTCGCGCGCACGGGAGTGCCTTTCTGGCCGGACGGCGCGTGGCGCGATTTCGTTTTTGGAACGGCGCTGATCCTGGGCATTGCCGCGCTCGCGCTCATTTACGGTCCGCCGCCGGTCGAGAGGCCGCCCGACCCGAGCATCCTGGAAGCCGATCCGCGGCCCGACTGGTATTTGCTCTGGTATTTCGCGGTACTCGCGTTGATCCCGCCGAAAATCGAAGGCGCGGTGATGATTTTGGCGCCGGCATTGATCGGGGTGATTCTCCTGTTGGCGCCGATTCTTGGCAGCAAAGGCGAACGTCATTGGTCACGGCGCCCGTGGGCGATCGGGGTCGTTCTATTGAGTGTGTTGATGATCGGCTCGCTGTGGATCGCCGGAGCGAATTCGCCATGGTCGCCAAATTTCGAGGCGAAGCCACTGACGGCTGCAGTGGTGGGAGCAACTCAAGGTCCAATCGCCGAAGGCGCGCGGATTTTCCATCAACGGGCGTGCCTCAATTGTCATTTGATCCAGGGTCATGGCGGGCGACGGGGACCGGACCTGACCTTCGTCAGCGACCGGCTTTCCGAAAACGACATCATCATCCGAATCGTGAATGGCCGCGGCAATATGCCGGCTTACGGCAGCATCCTGCGCCCGGCGGAGGTCAATGCACTCGTGGCGTTTTTGAAAACCTGCCGTCGTCCGGAATTTCCGGCCAAGGAAAAGTGATCGTCGAGGATCGCGGAAAAGTTGACCCTCTGCCGGCGGACACAGCCTTTGTCGCCGGGGACATTGTGCAGCTGCGAAACGTATGACTGCGGTCTCGACGAGAGCGGTTTCCTTAAATCTGCTCGTCCCCGAAAACTCATGCATCGAAAAGTAAACGTTGGAGTCATCGGCTGTGGAAAAATAAGCGACGCCTACTTCAAAGGCCTCAGGCGTTACGATTTGCTGGAGATCGTCGCCTGCTCGGACCTCGATCTGGCTCGCGCTCGCGCGAAGGCGGCGGAACATGGCATTCCGCGCGCGTGTTCCACGGCGGAATTGCTCGCTGATCCGTCGATCGAAATTGCCGTCAACCTAACCATTCCGCAGGTGCACGTCGCGGTCAACGAGAGCGCGCTTCGTGCCGGCAAGCACGTCTATGTCGAGAAACCGTTCGCGCTCGATTCAAGCGAAGGCGCGCGCGTGCTTGCGCTGGCGGCGTCCCGGAATCTTCGCGTCGCCTGCGCGCCGGATACGTTTCTCGGTGGCGGTATTCAAACGTGCCGCAAGCTGATCGACGATGGCGTCATCGGACGGCCCGTGGCGGCGCTCGCGTTTTTTATGGGGCATGGCCACGAGTCGTGGCATCCTGCGCCGGAGTTTTATTATCAAAAGGGCGGCGGTCCGATGTTCGATATGGGACCTTACTATCTCACTGCGCTCGTTAATTTTTTTGGTCCCGTCGCGCGGGTTTGCGGGTCGAGCGCGATCACCTTTCCCGAACGCACCATCACGACTCCGGAACGACATGGTCAAAAAATTCACGTCGAAACGCCGACGCACCTCACCGGCGCGATTGACTTCGCCGCCGGCGGCACCGCGACGATTGCGATGAGTTTCGATGTGTGGAATTATCCGCTGCCGCCGATCGTGATTTTCGGAACCGAGAGCACGCTGGAAGTTCCCGATCCGAACACTTTCAACGGAACGGTTCGCGTCCGCAGTAAGGACGGTAAGAGTTACGAATCGATCGCGCTGACGCACAGCGATGATCGCTCGCGAGGCACGGGTGTGGCGGATTTGGCCTATGCGATTCGCGGAGGTCGGCCCCACCGCGCGACCGGCCAACTCGCCAATCATGTTGTCGAGGTTATGGAGGCGTTTGAAAAATCCTCCGTCACCGGCCGGCACATCGCGATCGCGAGCACATGCGAACGTCCCGCGATCCTGCCGATTGGCCTCGGTCCCAACGTGCTCGACGAGTGACGGGGAAATATTTCTGACCGGCCGTTGACGATATTGCCGGATTCCAAACACGCAGGCGGCAGAGCGCGTTTAGTCTAATTAAATCCTTTCGGGATCGGGGTTCCGCCAGAGCCGCTTTAACATCGGTCTTCGGGCAAAACCTCGGTCAGCGAATCACCGACGAAAATTTCACCGGCGCAGAGAATCTGAGCTCGTAGTCCGCCCTTGTGCACGAGTCCTCGCAGCACTTCAGCCGAGGTTTTTCCGGCCAGGTAATTACATGGTTCACAAAGGCGCATCCCCCGAATCAATACGCCACCGATCGTGAATTTCCGTCCGACCAACGCATTCAAATCCACGCCGATCGTAACGATATTTCGACGCGCGTCGTGCGTGGTGAATTTGATCCCGGTGCTGGCGACAAAACCGTCGACGTGCTCCTTCTGAATCAAGGTCAGCTCGCCGTCGGGCTTTTGGGGATGGAAGGAAAACTTGCCGTTCCCGTTCGCATACCGATCACGCTCCAAACCGCAGCCCGGAATGGCGCGCGCCTGCTGAACCGAAACCATCGGTTCCGCAGAACTGGAGGCAATGAGGATTTCAACAACTTGGGACATGCGGTGGTCGGTTGGATGGCTGCCGAGCAATGGCGGCTACGTTTCGTTCACGGTTGAATCAGGCCCTTGCGGATCGCGAAGCGGACCAGGTCGGTCTGGCTTTGCAGGCCGAGTTTGCGGAGAAGATTCGTCCGGTGCGTTTCGGCGGTGCGCGGACTGATGAATAACTTTTCCGCAATCTCACCGTTGCTCGCGCCCTCGGCGGCGAGTTGCAACACCATGCGTTCGCGCGGAGTGACGGCTTGCAGCGGATCTCCGCCGTCAGCCGGTTTCGACACGAGCGCGTTGATCGCCCATTCGGAAAGCGGAGCGCTGAGAAAACGGCGGCCGGCGAGGACCTCCTTGAGCGCGTGCGCGATTTCCTGCGACTCGGAACCTTTGAGGATATACGCCATCGCGCCGGCGCGCAGCGCCTCGATGACGTAAGCCTCGTCGTTGTGCATCGAGAGCACGACGATGCGAGTGTGGGTGCTCGACACGCGTGTCTGGCGCAGCACTTCGATGCCGTGAAGCCGCGGCATGTTGAGATCGAGGACGAGCACCGTGGGTTTGTGTTTTTCGACGAGCTGTACCGCCGTAAGTCCGTCGGCCGCTTCGGCGACAACCCGGCACGAGCCGTCCTGTTCGAGAATCGTCCGGAGGCCGCGGCGCACGATCTCGTGATCGTCGGCGATGATGGCGGTGATCATGAAAACAAGTTAACCAACGGATGGATTCGCCGTTGCAATTTCGGCGGCTTTTGAGGTCAGCGCGAATTCCGCGTGGATGCGTGTACCGTGTCCTGGTCGGGAAAAAAGTTCGAGATTTCCCCCGGCGAGATTCACGCGCTCGGTCAGGCCGGCGAGCCCGATCGAGTTATGCCGGGCGAGCGCGGCGGCGGTGTCGAAGCCTCGACCCCGATCGGAAATTTCCACGTGCAACGCGTGATCGTCGGCGGCCACGGTGACGACGGCTGAAGTCGCTCCGGAGTGGCGGGCGATGTTCGTGAGCGCTTCCTGCACCATGCGATAAACCGTCGTCTCGAGCACGGTGTTCAGGCGTTCGTCCGGGAGTGCGATGTCGAGCTCGACCGCAATATTTGTCTGGTGGTGAAAACGGTCGACGTGCCATTCGAGCGCAGGACGCAGGCCGAAATCGTCGAGCATACGCGGGCGTAGCTGCAGCGTCAGTTCGCGCACGGTTCGCAGCAGATCGTCGGTGATCGTGAGCGCTTCGCCGAGTGCGGCCGGTTCGGCCCGGGCAGCTTCCAACTGGAAACGCAAACCCGTGAGGAGTTGACCCACTTGATCGTGCAGTTCGCGCGCGATGGCATGGCGTTCGTCCTCCTGCACGCGAAGGAGTCGATTCGAGAGCGCCTGCATCCGGGCGGCGTTGTCCTCGGCACGGCGCTCGGCGGCTTCGCGCACGGTGACCTGCGCTTTGAGGTCGCGGGTGCGCTCGGCGACCTGATCGGCGAGTGAATGGTTGAGCTCGGCGAGCTCGGCCGTGAGCCGGACGTTGAGTCGCTCGGTGTCGGCGCGTTTCAGCGCGTGATTGAGCGAGAAAACAAGCTCGGGCAGGCAGTTGTCCTGAAAAACAAGATAGTCTTGCGCGCCGAGCTGGAATGCGGCGATTGCCGTTTCACTCGAGCGATGGTCCGAGAGGACGATGGCGGGAACTTCGTCGACGAACGAACGCAGCTGGCGCAAGGCGTCGAGCATCGATCCGTCTGGTACGCCCGGGCCGAGCACGACCGCATCGATCGAGGCATTGGCGCGCACGATCTCCTCGAACGCGGCGAACTCGACCAGTTCGAGGACCAAACGCGACGAGTTGACGGCGAAAAAATTCGCGACGCGTTCGCGCGTATTTGCATCGGGATCGACAAAGAGAACGCGATGATCCCGCGGCGGCGCGGAAACCGACTGGCGGCGGCGATGGCGTTCGACGACGCGCTGTGCAATTTCCGGAATGCGGAAAAAATCGGGGGAATTTTTGTTGATGCAATCGACCGCACCGGCCCGGAGCGCGCGAACCGCGAGTTCATGCTGACCCTGACCGCTCACCATGACAACGGGAGTTGGATCGCGCCGCGCCGTGAGTTCGCCGAGAACCTGGAGACCGTCGACATCCGGCATGACGAGGTCCACGAGGAGCACGTCGAAATTGCCGCGCTGCATCGCCTCGAGACACCGCCGGCCGGAATCGACGTGTTCGAGAGTGCAATCCGGAATGTCCCGGTTGAACAGCAGACGAACCAACTCGGCGATCTGCGCGTCGTCTTCGGCGTGAAGCACTCGAATCATTTCTTTTTGTCGGAAACCTTCCCCGGAGACTGAGAGTTCGGCGCGGAAGAGCCAAGCCTGAGGATTTTCTGAACAAGCTCGGGAAAAGCGCGTCGGCTGCGAGCGGATCGGCACGGATTTTCGAAGCACAGAAATATTTCGGGAGGATCCGTTGCGTTCATCCGCCAAATCCGCGGGCGATTGCCGGCGTTACGCGGCCGGATCAAGCGAATGACTTGTGGGGAAGGACTCGGCCCGGAGGAGCGCGTCGGCAATGGAATCGAGTTGTGAATTTTCTGCGAAAGTCGTCCTCAAATGATCCGATAGTGAATCCATTCCGCACTCCATGATGGCAGACTCCACAGATTCCGCGCTTTGCGCCGTTACGCCCGAGGACATCGTGCGGGATCTCCGGTTTTTGCCTTCCGCGCCAAAAGTTCTGCCGCGACTGAAGCAACTGCTGGGAGACAACAACTCCTCGATGAGCGAGGTGGTCACGTTGATCCGGCTCGATCCGGGAATCGCGGCCCGCGTGCTCCAGGTCGCCAACAGCGCGTACTTCAGCAAAGGCGTGCGTTGTTCGACAATTGGCGAAGCCGTCAATCGCGTCGGGTTTGCGCAGGTGTATGAACTTGTTTCATACGCGGTCGCCTCGCAGGTTCTCGTTCGGCCGCTCGAGGTTTATCGGATCGAGGCCGACGACTTGTGGAAGCTTTCGGTTTCGTGCGCTTTGGCGGCGGAAGCGCTGGCCATGCGGACCGGACAGGATCGCGATGTCGCCTATACGGTGGGCTTGCTTCACTCGCTCGGCATGGTGGCGATCGATGATTGGGCGCTGCGCAACCAGCCGGAGTTGCACTTGCGCACCACGGGATTTCCGCGCGAGGCCGCGGAACATGAACAGGTGGCGCTGGGGTTCACGCAGGCGGACGCCGGTGCGGCTCTGCTGCGTTATTGGGAATTTCCGGAATCGATGTGCGAGCCGTTGCAACATCAATATTCACCTCGGACGTGCGCTGCTCACGCCAGGATGGCGTGCCTGCTCCATTGCGCCAAATGGGTGCGCAGCGTGCTGTGCGCCGCGGGCGAGGTGCGGCCGGCGCTTCCGCCGGAATCCGTTTTGCAGATGGTGCCGCTGCGTGCGAGCGACCTTCCGGAACTCGTGGATCAAGTCCAGCGCCGGCTACAGCAGGTGAACTCGCTGCTGGATATCGAGCGAACCGAACCCAATGCGCGGATGCGGTTCCCTAAACCAGCCTGGGACCAGACGTGCCAGTCGATCTGAACTGGATCGCGCCGTCGCTTCGTTTTCTCGGCTGACAGGAGCTACGCAATGCGTGCGTAGATCTTTTGAAGCAGCGCGCTCGACGGACTGCCGGTGCCGGTCGCCGGCTTGGGACCTGACAGGCTGTAACGCAGCAGGAGCTGCTCGTTTTCCTTATCGAGTTGAAGAATCTGAAGAATCCGCGCCCGCGTATGTTCAAGCAAATCGCGCGTCTCGGGCTCGCGCACGCGTCCGGCAGGAACGGTGCGCAACGCGCTGAGTGACCGGTCGAGCTTGCTCAGCAACCCGCGTTTGCGATCGACGAGTTCGGACGAGAGCGGCCGTTGGTGCTGGCGTAGGAAACGATTTTCCTCGAGGGCGCACTGGTGGAGTTCGTCACAGAGTTGCTGGTGCTGATGCAGGGCTTCGGTTGGAGTCATGGCTGGCGGTAGAAGGAGCGGGTGTGGTTTGTCCGGTGCCGGTGTCGAAAAGGGCGGCGACCTGGCGGTC
>Ga0070683_100003175_pt1 | contig 13259 bp, 7 predicted proteins | sample KBSC713LmetaG_FD_64662 | JGI IMG/M metagenome (GOLD analysis project Ga0070683, IMG submission 64662) | Corn rhizosphere microbial communities from Kellogg Biological Station, Michigan, USA - KBS C7.1-3L metaG | ecosystem: Host-associated > Plants > Roots > Rhizosphere ...
GCCTCGACCCGCCGATCGCGTGGGGCCGGATCCTCCCTGTCCTCCGTTTCCCGAAGCTGGCGCGGGTGGTGGCCAGCCAGGCGGTGGCGAACGGCGTCGATCGCGCGGGAGATGCGCTGGCGGACGCGCTGTATCGATTCGCGTCCTTTCACGATCCGCAGCTGGGACAGCTGGGGATCGACGCGTCGCCCGAGGCGATCGCGTTCGCGCTGCGATTCCTCGCGCACCTGGTCTGGCTGGACGTCATGTTCGGGGCCGCTGCCGAGAAGCCGGAGTCGGCGGACGCCGCGAACGTCTCCAACATCGCCAACATCGATCGCTCGCTGGAGCCCGGCGTGGACCTGGCGGTCATGCTGACGGCGGCGGCGCGCACGGCGCGCGCGCTGGTGTGGCCCGCGGACGTACCGGACACGGGCGATCTGGCGGATGCGTTCCGGGCCCGTCTCGACGCGCTGGGAAAGCGGGCTCACATTCACGGTATGCCCCGATATTCGGCCGCGATCGGGATCGCTGAGCTGGCCGCGGCCCCGACGACGAGCCCCGCCGCATTCACGTCACCTACTGTATGATGGACAGTCCTCATGTCGGTCAGTGAACCCCTGGCGCCGCGGCGAATGCTCTCGCTGGACGCCGACGTCCTGCGTATCGCGCAGAAGGTGCGGGACGTGGGCCGCGCCCTGGACGAGCGCTACCTCGACAAGAGCGAGCTGATTCGCATGCTGCTGGTGACCCTGGTGGCCGGCGAGCACATGCTGATCGTGGGTCCCCCCGGGACGGCGAAGTCGGCGATGGTCCGCCACCTGGCCCGCCTCGTCGACGCGCGCTACTTCGAGTACCTGCTGACCCGGTTCTCGGAGCCCAACGAGATCTTCGGACCCATCGACATCAAGGCCTTCCGCGAGGGCAGCTACATCCGCCGCGTCGAGGCGATGCTGCCGGACGCCGACATCGTCTTCCTGGACGAGATCTTCAAGTCCAACTCGGCCATCCTGAACTCGCTGCTCAGCATCCTGAATGAGCGCCGGTTCTTCACGGGCAGCGCGAGCATCCAGGTTCCTCTTTCGTCGCTGTACGGTGCCACCAACGAGATCCCGAACGACGACGCGCTGTCGGCCGTCTTCGATCGCTTCCTGGTGCGCACGCTGTCCGACAACCTCGACAGCTTCCACTTCAACGGCCTCATCGAGCGCGGCCTCCGCGGCGAGATCGAGAGCCTGGCGCAGGATGGCGGGGCGGCGGGCGAGGGGACGGTCGAGGCCGCGCGCCCGCTGGTGTCATTGGCCGAGATCCGGCTGCTCAAGGGCCGGCTGGCGCGGCACCTGCAATTCCCCGACGACTTCCTGGCGCGCTACAAGGGTCTCGTGTTTCAGATCCGGTCCGAAGGCGTGACGCTGAGCGATCGCCGCGTGGTGAAGCTGCTGAAGCTGTTCGGCGCGAGCGCCCTGATTGACGGCCGGCCCACCGTCGACGACGGCGACTTCTTCGTGCTTCGGCATGTCTGGAACAGCGTCGACCAGATACCCATCGTCGAGGATATCGTCGGTCCCGTGCTGGAGCGCTACCGCCGCGACCATCCCGAGGCGCGCGTCCGCCGGCCGAGCGCGCGCGATCTGGACGGCATCCTGGCCGAGCTGGGCGTGATCCGCGGGCTGTTGCTGGGCGGCGAGCCGCTTTCCGATGTTCAGCTGTTCTCGCAGCTGCGGAACCTGCAGGAGATTCGCGCCGCGCTGCAGGCGATCGGCACCGACACGGCGCAGACGATGGCGGGCGAGGTCGACAAGCTGCTCGAAGGCGTCTTCGAGTCCTCCAAGTGGAGCGGTTGAGACCGGGGGCGGGGCGCGGTCGCCCCACGGGACGAGGGGAACGCCCGCCCGAAAAGGCACCGCTGCCGCCGCGGCAACGGCGCGCGTTCTCGACGCTGGGCGGGCCGGTCGACCTGGGCGGCGACGCCGAGGCGGCGCGCGCGTTGGGCAAGCTGTACGAGGTCGAGCGCTCGCTCGAGCGCGCGCTCACGCATGGGTTTCACAGCTACGCCGGCCGGCTTCACCCGTCGATCGCGCGCGGCGGCGTCGCCGCGTTCAGCGCGCCGGGCGACACGGTCGTCGACCCGTTCTGCGGCAGCGGGACCGTGCTGGTCGAGGCGATGGGGATGGGACGGCGGGCGGTCGGCGTGGACGCGAGCCCACTGGGCGTCGCGATCGCGCGCGTGCGGACGACGCTGCTGGGCGAGGAGGGCCGCGAGCGCCTCGTAACCCAGGCCGCGGCCATCGCCGAGGAGGCGGGCGTGCGCGCGCGCAAGCGCCGGCGTCCCGATGTGCCCGCCTGGGCGCGCCGCGAGATCACGCGGTTTCACGCGCACGTGTTGTTCGAATTGCTCGGGCTGCGCGAGCTGGTGATGGCGACGCCGGAGGATCCGGTGGGATGGGCGCTGCGCCTCTGCCTGTCGTCGCTGCTGGTGAAGTTCATGAAGGCGGGCCCGACGGCGCCGCGTGACGGCGAGGCGAAGCGGATCGCGCGCGGCATCCCGTCGCGCATGCTCGCCGATCGCGCGGCGGAGCTGGCGCACGGCCTCGCGGCGCTCGAACGGCGGACGCCGCCGGGGACGCCGGCGCCCGAGGTGATCGAAGGCGACGCCCGTTCGCTGCCGTTGCCGGTGGAGAGCGTTGCGCTGGTGGTGTCGTCGCCGCCGTACGCCGGCACCTACGACTACGCAGCGATTCACGACGCGCGCTTCCTGTGGCTCGGGCTGCAGGAGAAGAAGTTCCGCAAGATGCAGCTGGGCGCGCGCGCCCGGCAGGTGGGCGAGGTCGCGGCCTCGTCGTGGCGCGACCAGCAGGCGCAGTTCATCGCCCAGATCGCCCGGATCCTTCGCCCGGGCGGGCGCGCGCTGCTGGTCGTCGGCGACGGCGTCGTCGACGGGCGCGCCGAGAACGCCCCCGACGGCGTCGCGGAGGCCGGCGCTGCGGTCGGCCTCGAACCGATCGCGCGCGCGTCCCAGGTGCGGGCACTCCACGATCGCCGCCTGGCCGAGATCTTCGCCGCCCATCCGCGGCGCGAACACCTGCTGCTGCTCGAGAAGAAGTCGCGCGGCTAGCTGCTACTGAAAGAAGCGCACGTTGTCGATCGTGATGTCGACGGTGCAGCTGTTCTCGGCGCCCGCCGCCGTCGTGAACTGCCACTGGACGCCCACGAGGCGGAGCGGGTCGACGGAGATCGCGGGGCTGCCCCCGGTCGGCGCACTTGGACCGAAGTACGGCACCGGGATGGTCGTGGTGGTCGCCGGCACGGTGACCGAGAGCTGCGGTGAGTAGGATCCGGCCGGCCCGGAGCCCTTGGGATCGATCGTGCTGTCCATGTGGGCACTGTCGTTGATCGAGAACTGCACCGTGCAGCCCGTCCCGGAGACGGTGCCGCTGATGTCGAACTGGACGCCCCTCGATTCGGGCGCGGCGATGCAGGCGGTCCCGGACGCGTCGCCGTTGAAGTAGATACCAGCGCCCCAGTACTGGGCCTCCATCCTACCGACGGTCGTGGCGGTGACGTGCAGCGCGCCATTCGCGATCGTGGCGGTCGGCTGGCTGAGGTTGTCGGGAGCGGCGTACGTGAACGTGCCACCGATGGGCAGCGTGCCGTCGGCGTTGTCGAAGGTGGCGATGATCGGGCTCTCGGGCGCGGACGTGCTGAACGGGCAGCCGAGGGGAGGCGGCATCGCCTTACCGCCCGCACCTCCGCTGCCGGTGATGAACCCGGCTGCCCCCGCCACGCCCGTGGGGGGCGGGCGCCCGCCGACGGCGCTCCCGCCGAATCCGCCGACGCCGCTGACCCCGCCGACCCCGCCGAAGCCCATGACGTTGCCCGAGGTCACGACGGCGCCCACGCAGCGGGGCATGATGCCGTTCGCCGCGCAGACGAACCGCCCGGACAGGAACCCTGTGCACGACAGCGACGCGCAGTCGCCATCGTTGTTGCAGGGCTGGCCGATCGGCGTGGTGCCCGGGTTCGTGCAGACGCCCGTGGTGCAGACCGCGGGGCTCGCGCAACGATCGTTGCACCGGTCGCCCAGGCCAGGCAGCGCCCCGCAGGTCCCGATGCCGTCGGTCTGCGTGGCGTGGCAGGCGAGATTTTCGCGGCACGGCGGGATCGCCGGCCCGCCGCACGCGTCACCTTCGTCGCCGGGCGGCTTGCAGGTCCCCGAGAAGAAGTCGCACGACAGGCCCAGCGCGGGATCGGGATCGCACTGCGGCGACCGGAACTGATCGCACGGCTGGCCGGCGCGCGGGAAGTGGCGGCAGATGGGCGAGATCGAGGTGATGTCGTCGCAGAACAGCCCGGCGCTCACGTCGCAGTTGCTGGTGACGAGGCCGGTCAGCGGGTTCAACATCTGCACGCAGGGCTGGCCCTCCGCCGTCGGCGGTCCGCACACGAACTCCGGCGAGCGGCACGAATGATTCGGGTCGCAATCGCCCGATTCGTTGCAGGCCTCGCCGTCCTTCTGGTACGGGACGCACAGGCCGGGGCTGGGCGTCAGCTGCACCGGCACCGGCAGGCCGGGGTAGTACCCGTTCATCGGCTGCGCCGGGCCGCCGGCGCAGCGCGATCCGGCCGCGCACTCTTGCGTGAGGTTGCAGGCCGCGTTGGTCGGGACGTGCCCGGCGAACAGATCCGGACAATAGGTGAGGGCGATGCCGAGGTCGGGGATCGCGCTGATGGGCATCGGCACCTGCAGCGACGTGTTGCAGGCGCGCGCCTGATACGCCGCGACGCACGCGTCGAGCTTCACCGGGTCGACGCTGATCCGACCCTGGGCGATCGCGCCTTCGATGGCGCCCAGCTGCTGGCGCGCCGCGAGCGTCGCGAAGGGGAGGCACTCGGCCTCGGTCGCGTAGCGATCCGACGTCACGAGCGACAGCTCGTACGGGGAGCAGCAGGAGAGCTGGTGCGCGCAGAACGCCTTCGCGAACTGCTCGGCGAGTGGCACGTCCCGGCGACCGTCGTCGCACGTGACCGCGGCCAGCGCGGCGGCGAAGAGCAGCGCGAGCGATCGCGGTATCAATTTCTGAAGACGCATGGGGTGGTCGGCCCGTGCGTCGACGAGGGTAACACGGGATCGGCTGGGGCCGGCGCGGCGCGCCTGGTGTAGCCTTGTCAGGTGGCGGACGACAGCCGCAATGACGGGGAGCTCAGGCGCCAGCTGGCGACCCTGGCGTTCTCGCAACTCCGCGGGTCGACCGCGGCGGACGCCGCCGCGGCCGTCGGGTGGTGGAACCTGCTGTCGCGCCTGGGGTTGCCGTTGCCTCTTGTCGTCGCGCACGACCTCGGGCTGGTGCTGTCGGGCGGCCGGTCGTCCTCGCGGCGGGAGATCCTGCGCGACGGCGCCCCTGCCGGGGGCGTGCTCGCGCGCTACCAGGCGCTGCTCGCGCGTCTCGCCGATGCGGAGACGCTGGAGGAGATCGGCACGACGCCGATGGGCGACGAGACGCTGGCGGTCATCCTGGCGCGCGTCGTCGGCGACATTTACCTGCGCTGGCACGGCCGGTCGCGGCTGACCGACGTCGGCGCGCTGCCCACCAGCGGATCCGCCTACGAGATCGCCCGCGACGAGCTCGCCCGCCTGCAGGATCCGGCCTGGGCGCTGCCGTTCATCCAGCGGCTGTGCGAGCAGGAGCGGACGCTGCTCGCGCGCTTGCAGCAGGTCGAGCTGTCGGCGGTGCGCCTGTTCGGGCTGTTTCCGATCGACGGCGCCGCGGCCGACCTGGTCGATCTGTTTCACGTCGTCGGGACCGCCGGGGCGGCGGACGTCGTCGATTTCTCGCTGCAGCTGCTGCCGTCGTTGCTCGAGACCAAGCGCCGTCCAGGCGCCCAGCGCTTCTCGATCGACGGGTTCGCGTCGGTCGAGCGGCGGGGAAACGTCGACGCGCTGCTGCCCAGCGAGCTGGCCCACGACGACGAGGCGTTCGTCCTGAAGGCGCTGTCCGACGATCTGCTGTACTACGGCCACGAACGGCAGAACGAGGTCACGCGCCCGCTGCACTACATCCTCGTCGACGGCAGCGCGTCGATGCGCGGCGTCCGCGAGGTGTTCGCGCGCGGCCTGGCGCTGGCGCTCGCGAAGAAGCTGTCGCTGGTGGGCGGCAGCAACGCGGACGTCTGGGTGCGCTTCTTCGACAGCCGCCTGCACCCGCGCATCGATCTCGGCCGATCGGCGCGGCGCGATCTGCCACGCCTGCTCAGCTTTCGTTCGCAGCGCGGGCGCAACTACGCGCGCGTGTTCACCGACCTCTCGGTCGAGGTCGGCCGCCTCGTGCGCGACGAGGCGCGCGAGGTCGCCATCACGTTCATCACGCACGGCAACTGCCAGATCCCGAACTCGACGGTGAAGGCGCTGGCGGCGCAGGCGCGCCTGTTCGGCATCTTCGTGCTGCCGTCGGGCCCGCTGGAGCTCGACTACCTGCCGTACCTGCACAAGAGCCAGATCGTCACGGCGGCGTCGCTGGGCCGCACGGCCGACAAGCGGCGCCGCGCGCTGGAGATCGTCGAGGAGGCCGCGAACGCCTAGTGCCAACTCCGGAGCAAATACAGACGCGGCAGTGGGCGGAGCAGGCGCTGCGAAAGGGCCGCGCGCGCGAGGCGCTGGCGCTGTATCGAAAGCTGCTCGAGCACGACAAGACCGAGGGCCGCCACTACGAGGCGTGGCTCGACGGAACGGCGGCGGCCTACCTTGCGCTCGGCCGCGGGCGGGAGGCGGGGTACGTGCTGCTCGCGCTCGGGCGCTACGGGGACGCGCAGCGGCACTTTCCCGTGAAGGACCGCCCGCTCGAGTGGGCGTTCTGCGCGACGCACCTGGGCCGGCGCGGCGAGGCGGCGCGCGTCTTCTCGGAGACCGGACATCCGGCGCTGGCGGCGATCGAGCTGGAGGCGGCCGGCGCGGCGGCGGCGGCGCGCCTCGAGTGGGAGCGCGTGCTGCGCGACGAGCGGCTGGCGGGGCGGCCGTACGAGACGGCGCTGGCGCACTTCAATCTCGGCGAGGCGTTGATGCGCATCGGCGATCGCGCGGGCGGGTTGCGCGAGCTCGGGACGGCGGGGCAGATGCTGGAGGTCGTCGCCGACGACTTCGAGACCGCGGGCGAGACCGAGCGCGCCTTCGACTGCTACAGCGTGCTCCTGCAGCTGGGGAAGGGGATGGGATCGTTCGAGACGGTGGCCGAGGGCTACCTGAACATGATCCGCATCATCATCGACTCGGACAACGTGCGGACGGTGCAGTACTACGATGACTTCATCGCGTACGCCGTCGAGAACAAGGAGCTGTACGCGGCGGCGATGGCGGCGCGCGACGTGGCGGAGCACAGCCTGCGGATGGGGCTGGCGTGGGACCGTCACTATCTCGAGCGCGCGGCCCAGCTGTGGATCGAGACCGCCCGCGCGAACCAGTCCGCGAACGGGCCGATCGATCTGTCCGCCAACGCCTACCAGGCGGCGATCGACGCGGCGACGTCGCTGGGCGACCTGGCGCTGGCAGGACAGATCTACGCCGAGCTCGGCGAGCTGCCGCTGACCGACGTGCGCCGACGGCGCTACCGATCGCTGGCGCGTCGCTACGAGACCGAGCCGAACCGGCGCCTCCCGGCGCCCGCGTTTCCCGCGGTGCTGCGCCGCCACGACAGCTACAAGGACATCTGGCGCGACGATCTCGTCGAGTGGGAGTTCGACGGTGAGCCCGTCGCGGTGCTGGCCCGGCTGATCGCCGAGCGGGCCGACCGTCCGATCTTCACGCGCCCCGGCTTGCGCGCGCTGCTGATGTTCTCGGACGCGGGGTACTCGCCGACGAACCTGTCCGCCGTCGCCGGGGCGGCCGAGGCGGTCGGCGGCGTGCTGGCTTACGAGATGTTGCGGCCCCTGGAGCGGCTCTTCGAGCACGAGGCGGCCGAGGTGCGCGCGGCGGTCATGCGGGGCGCGGCGCGCGTGCTGACCCCACGGACGTTCGATCTCGTGCGCAAGGCGCTGGGCGATCCGGCGCCTTCCGTCGTCGACGCGGCCCTGCAGCTGCTCCGCACGACCGACTTCGTGGCGGCGCTGCCGTCGCTCACGCGGATCTTCCGCGACGCGAGCGACGAGCGGATCCGGCTGGCGGCGCTGGAGGGCATCGGTATCAGCAAGGACCCGCAGGGCGCGGCGCGGGTGCTGCTGGACGCCGCGCGCCAGGAGACGGGCGCCATCCAGGCCAGCGCCGAGGTGAAGCTGGAGAGGCTGGTAAAGGCGGGCGGCGAAGAGGTCGCGACGCTCCTCCGGCAGGCGCGCGACATCGAGGAGGGCGCGCGACGCGACGCCCTGGATCGGATGCTGAAGGCCGTCGCGACGCCGCGGGGCGCGGCCTAGTCAGCGGCTCAGCGCTTGAACCGGCGTCGCACGACGAACGCCGCGAGCAGGCCGACGACGATCAGGCCCAGCATCACGAACCCCTCGCGATCGAGGGCGGCGCCGCTGCGGACCCACATGACGACGAGGATCAGCGCCGCGCCGATCACCAGCCAGCGGAGGTTTCGCTGCGAGGCCTCCAGCCGCGCCGTCTGCTCGCGCCGGATCCGTTGCAGCTCTTCCGTCGCCCACTCGACGTCGATTGGTTCGCCCCGCTTCTGCTTCTGGATCTGCTCCTCCAGGTATGCCTTGCGGTCGCTCTTGTCGGCAGGAGGGGAGCCGCGGGGTGCTTCGTCAGCCATGCCCCCGAAATATAACGCCTACGGCGAGACGCCGCGGGCAGCGTCGTCCGCGACGGTGGCGGCGACGCGCCGTGCGAGGGCGGCATCATCCAGGCGGAGGCCGACCTCGCGGTTGCGGTCCAGCGACGTCGGCGTGAAGTTCGCCGAGCCCAGGTAGAGCGCGCGCCCGTCAGCCACCACGACCTTGGCGTGGATGGCGGGGACGGCCACCGCGCGCACGGTCGCCCCCGCCGCCGCCAGCGCGGCGAACGCGGCCCCGCCGTCGGGAGGTCCCGGCCAGACCAGCGTGACCGCGACGCCGCGTCCGCGGGCGGCCATCAGCGCGGCCACGATCGACCCGTCGGTGAGCTCCTCGGTCTCGATCGCAAGCGCCGTGGTTGCCCGCTCGATCAGATCGGTGAGCACGGCGCGGCTGGTGTCGGGCGACGTCACCAGGCGGCCTGCGGCGCCGGCGGTCGCGCCCGTCTCGTCGGCCGTGAACACCGCCTCCGCGGCGGCGACGTCCGCGCCGTCGGCGTCGATCGCGGCGTACTCGCGATTGCCCGCGAGGCCGGCGCCCGTGAGGTTCAGCGTCATCACCGCCAGGCGCGTGTGGTCGACGATCAGGACCTTTGCGTGCGTGAACGAGAATCGCGGGGACGACCAGCGGACGTCGACGCCCGCGGCGGCGAGGGTGGCGAACGCCGCCGCGTTGCCGTCCTCGTTCATGTACGGCGCCTTTTCGAGGATGACGCGGACGTCGCAGCCGGCGCGTGCCCGGTCGGTCAGCGCCGAGATCGCCCGCGCGTCGGTCAGCAGGTACATCTCCATCCAGACGCTCGCGCGCGCGTCGGCGATCAGAGCGACGATCGCGTCCGGGCCCGCGTCCGGCTCGATGACGAGCGCCACGGGCCCATCGGCGCGCGTGGACACGGCCGCTGGCCCGAGCCCGCAGGCGGCGAGCGCCAGCGGGAGGGCGAACGTCAGCGCGACAGGCGGGCGACTATTGACCGGCACGCCCGCTTATCGGGCGGGCCGGCCATCGGTTGCGCCTTCCTGAAGACGCACACCGCGCCCTGCGGCGCGGATCGACTAGTTACACTGGTTCAGCGTCGTCGTGACCGTCGTGGCGACGGCCTTGCCGTACGCCGCGCCGTTGTTGCAGGCGACGTTGCCGTTCTTGCTGACCGTCCCGACGGTGGTCGCGCAGTTGATCTGGACGCCGGCCGTGCCGATGGTGCCCGTGATCATCTCGTTGCCGTCGGCGCGCATCGTGCCGGTGGCGGTGTTGGCGCCGAGGTTGACGCACAGGCCGGCGGACGTGTTGCGTCCCAGTGAGGTGGTCGGGGTCTGCAGCCAGTTGTTGCCCCAATCCGACCCGACGGACGTGCCGAGGTCGATGTTCGTCACGTCCAGGCGCTGCGCGGCCGTGCCGCTGCCGCTCGTGTCGTTGAAGACACCGACGCCGTAGCGGGTGCTGGCCCCGAACACGCTGTTCCGGATCTTCACCTTCGAACCGCCGAACAGGCGGGCGCCGTCGCTGGAGTTGCCCCACGCGACGAGGCCGCTGATCGTGCCCGTCGCGCCCGTGCCGCCGGGAGTCTGGTTGACGCGGAGGCCGGCCAGCGTGTTCAGGCTGGTGACCACCGTGCCGTTGCCGGTCGGCGGCACTGTCGCGGTGCCGGTGACGTTGACCGAGCCGGTCCCGCTCACCTCGATGCCGTAAGCGGTCGCCTGGGTGAACAGCGTCGCCGTGCCCGACGCGTTGGTGATCGTCACGACGCCGCCCGAGACGCTCAGGCCGTCGCGCTGGATGGCCGCGGCGGTGTTGCCCGCGCCGGTGACCACCACGCCGGCGCCGATGGTCAGCGTGCCACCGGTGACGCTGATGCCGTGACCACGCGTGTTCTGGATGGTCAGGTTGGACAGCGACGCGCCGGTGCCGGAGACCGACACCGCGATGCCCGACAGGTTGCCGTTGCCGTTCAGCACCAGCGGCGCCGCGGGATCGCCCGCCACCCCCGCGTTCGCGTTGGACAGGATGAACCCGGACGTGTTCGTCGGGTTCGCCTGGCTGGTCGCGTTCGGCAGCACGATGGTGATCGGGCCGCCGGTGGTCGTCACGGTGACGTTCGGCTGAACGGTGATCGGCAGGCTGTCGCCCGCGGCCAGGCCGGTCGCCGTGCTGCCGGAACCGACGATGATGACGCGCGTGCCGGTGCCCGCGAACGTCCCGATCACCGCCATCGCGCGCGTGACCGTCTTGAAGCTGCACGCCGCCGCGGCGACGCCGCCCGACTTGCCGCTGCCGGTCGCGGCGGTGTCGTTCCCGTTCACGGGGTCGACGTAGTAGGTGTTGCCGGTGATCCCATCACACCGCGAGCAGTTGTTGTTCGTGCACGCGTAACCCGCGCCGAACGCCGGGTTGTTGGCGCAGTCGGTGTTGCTGCAGCAGTTCCCGGGAACGCACGTGTTCGAGCAGCAGAAGTCACCGCTGTTGGACGGGCAGGCCGCGCTGTTCGTCGTGCACGAAGCGCTCACGCACTTGCCCTGGTTCGCGCCGACCGCAGTGTTGCAGACGGTCGTCGGGCCGTAGAAGGTGTCGCTGGTGCACTGCGAGTCGCTGGTGCAGGCCCCGCACACGAGCGGCGTGCTGACACCGCAGAGGCGGCCGGCGTTCCCGCCGCTGCAGTCGTCGCTGATGGCGTGGCAGTTACCGACCTGGCAGTTGCCCTGGTAGCAGATGTTGCCGGTGCCGTAGCGCCCGTCGCCGGTGCACTGACCGTCGGTGCCGCAGCTGCCGCAGGTGTGGGCGGTCGAGACGCCGCAGATCTTGCCGGTGGCGCAGTCATTCGACGTGTCGTGGCAGTCGCCATCGACACAGGTGTTCGTCAGGCAGATGGTGCCGGGGCCGTACTGCGCGTCGTTCCGGCAGGCGGTGTCCGATCCGCCGCAGCCGCCGCAGGTGTGCGCGGTCGTGATGCCGCAGATCTGACCGTTCATACAGTCGACCGAGGTGTCGTGGCAGTTGCCAGGCACGCACTGGGCATTGCTGCCCGTGCCCAGGCAGATGTGCATCGCGCCGTAGGTCGTGTCGGTCACGCACTGCGTGTCCGTAGTGCAGGCCGTGCAGCTGTGGTTCAGACACAGCTGGTTGTTTCCGCACTCGGACGAGCTGTTGCAGTTGCCCGACACGCACGCGCCGGCCGCGCAGACGTGGTTCGCGCCGTACGCGGTCACGCATTGGGCGTTCGTCGTGCACGTGCCGCAGCTGTTGCCGTTGCAGATCTGCGCCGGGTTGTTGCAGTCGGCCGCGACGTGGCAGTTGCCCATGATGCAGGCGTTGTTCTGGCAGATGTGGTTCGCGCCGTAGTTCGCGGCGTCGGTGCACTGGCTGTCGGTGGTGCAGCCCTCGCAAGCGTGGCTCGTGAGGTTGCAGAGCTGGCCGCCGGTCGTGCAGTTCGCCGCGGTGGAGTGGCAGTTGCCCACGACGCAGACGTTGCTGATGCAGATGCGCGCGCCGTTGTACTCGGTCGAGCACTGCCCGTCAGTCGTGCAGCCCTCGCAGAACAGCGACGAGGTGTTGCAGATCTGGCTGGTGGTCGTGCACTGGCCGGCGGCGCGGCAGTTACCCGGGATGCAGGCGCCCGAGCCGTTGCACAGGTGGTCGGCGCCGTAGCCCGACACGCACTGGCCGTCGGTGGTGCACGCCGCGCAGTTGTTGCTCACGCAGATCTGGCCGCCGCTGCAGTTGTTGGCGCCGCGACAGTTACCCGTCACGCAGCCGCCCGAGAGACAGATCTGGGTGGAGGCGCATTGACTGTCCTGCGTGCAGTCCGCGCAGCTGTTGTTCAGGCAGGCCTGGCCGTTGCTGCAGTCGTTGTTGCCGTGGCAGTTGCCGGTCGTGCAGATCGCGGCCGCGCCGGTGCCGACGCAGATCTTGCCGCTGCCGCACTGGCCGTCGCTGGTGCACGCGGCGCAGACGTGGCTCGCGTTGCAGACCTTGCCGCCCGAGCACTCGCTGTTGTCGTGGCAGGTGCCCATCACGCAGCTGTTCGAGACGCAGATGTAACCGCTGCCGTACGAACCGACGCAGGCCGCGTCGCTGCCGTTGCAGCTCACGCACTGCGAGCTGGCGTTGCAGATCAAGCCGTTCGCGCAGTCGCCGTTATTGCGGCAGTTGCCGGCGACGCAGGTGCCGCTCTGACAGAGGTGGTTGGCGCCGTACGCGATGACGCACTCGGCGTCGCCCGCGCAGTCGGTGCAGAAGTTGGTCGCCGCGCTGCAGATCTTCCCCGTGCAGTCGGAGTTCTGGTGGCAGTCGCCGGCGACGCAGTTCGCGTTGTTGCCGGTGCCGAGGCAGATGTGGTTCGCGCCGTACGCGGTCTGGCAGGTCGAATCCGCCGCGCAGTTGGTGCAGCTGCCGTTCACGCACACGCCGCTCAGCGTGCTGGTGGCGCCGCCCGCGCCGGGCAGCGAACAGGCCGCGCCCTGCGTGCAGGTGGCCGTCGTGCCGCCGGTGCCCGTCGAACCGCCAGTGCCTGCGGTGCCCGTCGCGCTGGT
>Ga0070683_100003180_pt1 | contig 13247 bp, 7 predicted proteins | sample KBSC713LmetaG_FD_64662 | JGI IMG/M metagenome (GOLD analysis project Ga0070683, IMG submission 64662) | Corn rhizosphere microbial communities from Kellogg Biological Station, Michigan, USA - KBS C7.1-3L metaG | ecosystem: Host-associated > Plants > Roots > Rhizosphere ...
CCCGTTGCCCGGATGCGCGATCATATCCGCGACGAGCGTCGCGAGGTCGGTGCCGAACTTGATCATCTCGTCGGTCACACCCTTGATCACGGCGACTCCGCGATCGGCCATCCATGTCACGAAGTCAGCGACCGCTGCACCAGCCGAGAGCATACCGTTGACGATTGCATGCCACTTGTCGACGACGGTGTGTCCGACCCAGAGAAGAATGGCGTCGACCGTTTCTCCAGCCTTGGTCAACACGCCGCCGAGAATCTGAAGCGCGCGATCGCCCGCGGACACGGCCCAGTCGATCATGCGGCTCACGACCATACCAGCATCCTGCATCGCCGTCATCACGGCGCCGAGGAGTTGATCGGACTTCGCCTGTGCGTACGCAAGGACATCGCCGACGCCGCGCCCGAGCAGTTGCAGACTCTCCACCATCGCACGCCAGGCGAGTGCCGTGACGTCCGCGGCTTGCGCCATGATCCAGTCGACGACGTCTCCAATCGGACCAAAGTTCGCGAGAACGGCGTGCAGGATTCTGCGGAGATTTGAGAATCCTTGTTGCAGCGCGGTGCCGAGCAAGGTCCCCATAGCGACGCCGGCGGCGATCGCGGCTTGCACGATGCGCGTCGCGAGATCGAACGTGGCAGCCATCGTCGCGCGAAGAAGCTCGGCGGCGGATTTTCCGAGAGCGAAGATGGCTTTGACCGTGTCGGTGAGGATCGAGCCAACCAGGGCCCCAAGTCCGCGCACGACTTGCAGCACAGACTGTCCGAGCGCAAACGCCGCGGCGACGAGCTGGCGAACGAGATCGGCGCTGTTGCGTGCCATCGCCGCGATGATGTCGCCGACGGTGCGTCCGATGTCGATCAGCCCCTGTACTACTTCTTTAACGACAGCCAGCGTCGACGCGGCGACGAATGCTGCGAGATCGGCGAGCGATGCGCCGATGCGGCCCATCGACGCAACAGTACGGCGAATGAACTGCAGTCCCTGATTGGCGACGTCCTGGAGGATGCTCCCCATCGCACGCCCGAGGTTGCGCAGCGCGGTCATCGTTGCGTCGAGCAAGTTGTCCGGATGCGTCAGCGCCGCGACGACGATCGTCGCCACGGCTGTTCCGATCGCGATCGCCGCGCGGATAGTGTCGGAGAGGACTTGCAGGCCGAACTGGAACGCCGCGCCGACGATCTCACCGATACTTCGGCCGATCTGAATCATCGCCTGAACGAACTTGCTCAAGACGTTGAAGCCTGCTTGCGCGAGATCCGCGAAGATCGTCGTGATCGTTTTGCCGATGGCGATGAGGCCATTGATCACCGTGCCGATCTGCGCGACCGTGAAGTTGACGATCGACTGAAACACGCTGAGCATCGTCTTGCCCGCGTCGATGATTCCCTGGAGAATCTTCTGCAGCGACGCGATCCCCGCCTGCATCGCGTCCGAGACGATTTCCGCGAGCGAGCGGCCGGCGGCGAGCAATCCCGTGACGAGATCCTTCACCTTGTCCGCCGCCCAGCTCACGATCTGCTTCAATCCTTCGACGATTCCGCCGGCAGCATTCACAACCGCGTCGACGGCGCCCTTGATCGCATCGCCGATCGCGTCGCCGATGTCGCTGATCGCGTTGCCGATGTCGTCGAGAAGTCCGTCGGTCGGAGTGTTGCCGTCAGGAATTGGAAGTCCGCGTTTGCGCGCGGCGGCGCCAGCCGCGGCCACCCACTCCATCACCGCGAGCATCGCCGATGTGTCGAGCTGCCCGGATGGATATAAGAAATCTTTCATGATCGCGTTGCCGTGTGCGGCCGGAACCAGGCTCACACCGTGAACGATCGCTTCCGCCTGACCGGCGGCTTTCTGCGCGTTCAGAATGACGAGGCGATCGGCTTGGGACGCGATCGCGACATCTTCATAGAACTGCCCCGCTTGATCGTTCGACTGAAGGCTCTCGGCAAATGCGACTGAAAAAGCGCCGGCATTGGCGACGCCTTGCGCGCGAATCTGAGTGAACGTCGAGGCGAAATTCTGAACCGCTACCGGACGAACTGCGAGCTCGTTCAGGATTGTTGTCTGATTCCCAGAGGACAACGCCGCCATGTGCGCGGCAGCAGCCGCCACCGTTGGGCTGACACCGACCGGCACCGCTGGCACCGTTCCGAGACTGTTGGTGACAGTAACAACGGGTTTCGTAGGAATTGCGACGGCGGGAATGCTCGAGATGGCCGAGGAGCCGGTGAGCGGAAGCTTTGGTGTAGTCATGAGAGGTCTCCGTCAGCTCGGTTGCGAGAAGTGAATCACGGACGGCGCGACGCTGTTCGCGATCTCGCTCGTGGCGAGAACGAGGGTTGGGTTGGTGTGCGGCTCGATGTATGTGGTGACCGCGCCGTTGGCGAGCGTCTTCACCGACAAGACGGCGATCGGCTTGCCGCCGTCCGTATCCGGCAGAGTGACGAGCTCGTAGCTCGTCCACAGCAGCGGATCGAGTGTTCTTCGAAGCGATGCGGAGATCGTGGTGGCATAGCTGCCGGACGACGCCGATTGCAGCGACCAGTCCGTCGGCGACAGCGAGATCCGGCGGAGCGACGCCTCGAACCAGACCTCGACCTGCAACTCGATCGTCGCGGTGACGCCCACAGGCTGCATGATCTGAACGCCGAGCGGACCGCTCACCGACTGGTTTTCGATGCCGCCAAGAATGATTTGGAGACGGTGCCGACGGTTGTGCGTTTGCGCGCCGTCGTACGTGTAGCCAGTCGTGCCGATGAATGTCACCGACGCGAGCGCCCCAGACGCTGACTCGAATGCCGCGCGCCCAATCTTCGAGATCGCCGCATTGGCGATGTCGGCGCCGGTGAACGACACCGACGTTCCGTCACTCGTCGCGGTGAGCGGAGTCAATGACGTTGCCGTCGTCGAGCCGCGAAACCAGAACAGCACTCCACTTTCGAAATCGGCGAATCGATTGACGCTGCGGTCAGCGGCCGGCGTGGACGCGGGTCCGGAGTTCAGAATTCCTATAAGCACCGCCGGATTGACCACCGTCGCCACGTTGATCGGCTGCGCGACCGGAGTCGTCGTCGTTGCCGCCGCGAGCACTGCGCTCGTCGCCGACACAGCGCTGAGCGGTGTCACGCCGGCGACTTTGTCAGACAATCTTCCGAGCGGACTCGACAAAGCAGTCTTTGGTGTTGTTGCTACAGGCGTTCGAACCGTGAGCGAAGGCGCGGCTGTCACCACGGGCGCGCTGGGCTTCGGAGCGATCGGCGCCGCAACGACAGGCGTGTTCACGACCGTCGTCGGGAATCCCGCCGACTGCGCCTCGGCCGGCAATTTGATGACGTCGGCCGGCAGGGCCACGATGGGCTTCTTGATCGTCTCGGGGCGACGATGTCCAACGCGTTCGTCGGGAATGAGCTCGTCGCTGATTGGATAGCCGAGCTGCGGATTCCGCTCCCAGCCGAGGGTCGACCAGCGATCGCGAATCAGCCCATGCACTTCGTGTGCGAAGGTGCCGGGCGTCCAATAGATCGAGCCCCCTTGAAAATGATTGAAGCGACCGACGCCGTCGGGGGTTCCTGTTTCGTCCGTACGCGGATATCCGAGAATGCTCGCTTCCGCGCCGAGCGCGAGATACTTCTCACGAATGTCGCCGTGGACTTCGTATGCGCCGGCACTCGAGTCGGCGATTGGTACGACGCTCACGTTTCCGACGACGGACGTTACGGGAATTCCAACGGGCGATGCCACGACGGGGGATGTCACGCCAACACTCGGCGTCGCTGACGCGACGGCCGAAGCACCGGCGCTGGTTGCAAGCGGCGTCGCCGCTATGGGAGTCGTCATCGCCGTCGTACGTGCGGTGACGGCACTCGCCGCCATTCCCGTGAGCACCGAATTGGCTAGTCCGCCCGTCAGCACCTGTGGAACAGGCGCCCAGTAAATCGATCCGCCTTGGAAGTGGGCAAACGTGCCTTCGGCGCGGACATCCGATCCGGTTGTGACGTCGGTCGTTGGGAATCCTAGGAAACTCTTATCGCCGCCCAACGCCTGCCAGCGCGCGGCGATCGGCCCGTGCAACTCATGCGCACCCGCCTGAGGATGCCAGTAGATCGAGCCATTTTGGAATCTTCGCACGAAGCCGGCGCCGCCTGGGGTCGCGGCGACCGCGGTGGTCGTCGCACCAAGAAATCCTGATGCGCCGCCGAGTGCAGCGTATTTCGCGTTGATGAAGTACGTCGCGAGATTGATCGGGTTCGACGCAGTTGCGACGACGCTGATCAAACCCGGGTCGATGTTCGAGATTTGATTTGCGGCGATCAATTGCTTGAAAGCCCCGACGATATCCGTATTGACTGTGGCGGTGGGCAAGCCGCTCGTTGCCTGCATCGAGGCAACAAGGAGCGGACGGGCGCTCAGGCCTTGATCCAAAAGCATGGCCTGACTGAGTTGCACGGTCGGCATCGTTCCTCCACCCCTGCCGCAGTCGCACGACTGGCCGCGAAATAGGGTATTAGAGTTCTTGAATGGGGATTCCCAGGGGTCGCTACCATATGCTGATCAAGGGAACGCGTCCAGTTAATTCGCAACGAGCTCGTGCGTCCGGTCGTCGGAGCGACGTCGGTCCTCGGGCGTTTACTCGGACATCAACGCGATGACGGCTTGCTCAGCGTCGAGCTCGGCGTGCGTTCCGCTCGCAGCCGGCCCTGTAGGCCCAAGGCCGGTCTGCGATTCATCAGCGTTCCAATAAGGCGTCCAGCGGTCAGACCCTTACAGGACTCCAGCGGAATGCTCCAGCTCGCAGTCGCCAGCTTCCCTTTACGGCTTCGCGTGACCGCGATCGGCGGCAGCCTGCGCGAGAAGGTTCGCCATTCGTGCATCGTGCGACCCATACCGTGCCCATCCCTCGGCAGTGCCGTTGTACCGATAGTCCGTTTTGGTGAGATCGGCGCCGTGATCGATGAGGAATCGAACGGCGTCCTCGTTTCCCTGCACCGCCGCCTCGTGCAGAATGCTCGCGGGCTCGTGGGTCGCCCAATCGGTGTTGATGTCCGCACCGCGATCGAGCAGGAACAACGCGATCTCGAAATGCTTGTTGAGGACTCCAAATGCCAGCGCGACATCCAACACTTGCTGCACCGTTGGCGGTCCCCAGCGGAGATCGCCGCGAGGGAACTGTAGATCGCTGTGCGGATAATGGTGCTCGAGTGCGCCGAGCGCCGGCCGGCCGTCGGCGTCGAACCACTTTGCGACTGCGTCCGCGTCGCCAACTCCTGCCGCATGGGGAAGATCATTCGGCAATGGCCAGATCCACGTAAGGAGCGGAATCAAGTGCCCGTTGCCGTACGACAACGCCTGGACAATGAGCGACCAATTCGACTTCGGCGGAGTCTCTGTGTGCAGTATCGCCGGATCTCGGCTCAGAAGCTCGACGATGAACGGCTCGCGATTCCTCTCATAGCAGACGGGCAGCATCAAGCCGATTTGAACTTGTATGAACGCGGAGTCGAGAACCCAACTTTCCTGATCGAGCCAGCGGCGGAAGTCGGCGAGATCGCCACGATCTCGCGCGCTCGCCAATTGTGAGATTGCGAAGATCTGCCACGGGTTCAACTCCTGATTTCGCCACAGGAGTCCCGACTGCTGCTCGAGAAAATCGATGAACGCGCCGCGGCTGTTCCAGCGATCGATGCGGCGGCCGAGATCCGGATCGAGTGCGATCGCGCGGTCGAGTAACCGAGTGGCGATCCCGGTGTGCTTGAAGCGACACGCGACCAGCAAGCCATGGTCGATTACACTTTTCTCATTGGGCAACTCTTGGACGTCCTCGCCGAGTGCCGCGAGAACAGACGGTGTTCGCGGAATGGCATTCTTTCGCGCGAGCAGCCGGAGCATCTCTGACGCGCCGGTCTTGATGACGTGCTCCCACGTCTTTCGCTCGACAACCGCGCCGGCGTCGATCAGCATCTCCATTGCGACCGGACGTGTGTACGTTCGCTCGCGCTCGGGATCGGAAACGTCCATCGCGTACGATGTCGTCGCGTCGAGTAATGTCTGGTCGCCATCGCGCCACGTCACCAACGCCGGATATTCAGCGAGGAGGTCGCGGAGTCTGTCATAGTTCTCGTCGTGAATCGCCGCTTTGGCCTGCGATGCAGCCGCGGGCAAGCCATCGCCCGCGCGACGTTGCACCTCAGCGCTGAGAGCGGACCAGCCGGCGAACCCATACTCGCGGGCGATGACGAGCTGCGCGTCGCGATTCGAGAGAGGAGGTATCGCGTCTGGAAGCTGCGCGCGAACGCGCGCAACGGCATCGCTGTTACCAGCGGCGGCGGCGCGGGCGAGTCTCTTTGCCTGCTTGCGTAGAGAGTCGAGCGACGGACGTGCGGGAAGATCTCGAGCAGCGGACATAGCGCCTCCTTTCATGAAAACGCCTGTACCCGCTGACCTTCAGGCTGAAAGAAGGTGCACAGCACCACGCTTCAGACTTCGACAGGTGGGAATTCTTCCCTCGCCGCGGGTCGGAGGCGCCCTGTCAGGCGCGCTACCGACAAGATTGAACGAATCAGCGACGAAGTCAACGCGGGACGAATGACGCCATCCCGCGCATTGGTTCTAGTGAATCGACACCAATCCGAGAATTCCGTTCAATACGTTCGACAGAATGGAGTATGATCCGTTCGAGTTCGTTCCGTACTGCAGCCGAGCGTTGAAGCCGTCTTCGTATCCGCGCCGGAAACCCTCGCGGAAGTAGTAGCTGTAGTCCGACTCGTCGACGTAGTTGCCGGTGTAGCCGTAGTCGGCGTCGCGATACATTTGAGAATTCTGATAGCTTCCTCGCCAGTGATCTTCGCGATCAGCGACGCCGGCGCGATACCCTTGCTGGTAGCCGTCGTTCACCGCTTGGCGGAGTAGGTCAACGCCATACTGGTTCGTCTCGTGAAATGCGGTGCCGACCTTATACCGATACGTGTGCGGAGCCGAGATGTACGGATCACTACGGTAGTCGCGCGCGGCCTTAACTCGCTGACGCTGTTGCTGCAATTGCGTGAGATACTCCTGCTGAGCACGATAGGCGGCGGCCCGCTTCTGCTGCTGGAGCGCCGCGTTCTGTTGCTGAACAGCCTTGAGTTGGGCATCGAGTCGCTGCTCGTATGCAGAGGACCGCTTCTGCTCTTCCTTGACGCGCCGCTGTTGTTCTTCGCTGCTCACGGCCTGCTGTTGTTCCTGGCCACGCCCGCGCCCGCGCCCTTGCCCCTGCGCCTGCAATGCCCCCGTCACGCCAGCCGCCAGCACCGCGGCGGTCGTGGTCACTAAAAGATTTCTAATCAGCGCATGCCTCATCGCCTGAGCCTCGTCATGAGAACTCCGCGGAGAGCCTCGTGTCGATCGACACGCTCTCACGTGGTTCCTCGAGGAAAAGGCAACACACATACCGCGGTCAGCGATCGAAGCGAGCGCTGCGCGGCGACACAAAGAAAACAAAACGGCCACGCGAGCGCGTGGCCGTTGTCCTTCCAGTTTGCTGCGACCGCCTAGTGGCCCGGGCCGGTCTTCTGGTCCGCCGAGATCTTCGCGCTGAACTGGAGATCGTAGTTGTTCGGCGTCGTCGTGTGGTAGCTCTTATACGTCGCCGTGTGAATGTCGTGCTCTGCCGGTGGTGATGAATCAACCGCGCCCGTATCGGGACGCGCGCGCAGGCCACGCTTGCACAGCTCTTCCCACACTTTGTCCGGATCGAACGGCGTGATGCCGAACGAGATGTGATTCATTACCGCACGACGCGTTGTCGGCATGACGAAGCCCGGAGCGTTCGCGTTGCCCGCGGTCCCGCTGCGAATCAGCAGGCCGCCGATTTCTGGCGAAATCTGTGTCTCGTTCTGGCTGCCCTCGTCGCCGAGTCCCTTCCAGCCAAGCAATGCTTCGTAGAATGCCACGGTCTCCTTGTAGCTCGTGCACGAATAGGAGATGTGGTCGAGATACATCGTCTTGTAGCCGGTCGGCTCGAAGGGCAGCGGAACATTGAGCTTACCGTTTGCCGGACCCTGGCGACGATTCTTCTTGTTGCCGTTCGTGATGATTACGTCCATGCCGTCCGGATCCTTCACGTGGAAGGCCTTATAGTCGTTCGGGCCGTCATCCGCGACGGGATTCAAGCCGCGCGACTTCAGCGCCGCTTCGACCTTCTTCGTGTCCCACGGCGTGATGCCCCAGGCAAACCCGTCCCACAGCGCACCGGCACCCTGAATCGTGTCGACCTTCGGCGTCGTGCACTCGGCCAGGTGATTCTGGTCGGGACGAGCGGCACCGCCGCCACGCGCGGGTGTCGAGAAGCCACCGCGACCGCCCCCGGTGCTGTCGCCGCGACCGCGTCCAGCGCCCCCTCCGCCACCACCACCGCCGCCGCCGCGACCCTGGCCGCGAGCGGGTGGCGTGTAGCCGCCGCGAATCTTCACACCGCCCCAGTCACCAATGTCCATGTAGATACCGGAGCTGTCGTTGCTGCGGACCTTCCACCCCATGAAAGCTGCATAGAACGCTGCCTCTTTCTCAGGGTCGGTGACCTGCATGTTGAAGTGATCCAGGAGCACGGTCTTCCAGCCCGTCGGCTCGAACGGCGGTTTGAACGGCACTTTGTTGCAGGCCGCGCTGGTATCGGCAGCACGCCCCGCGCACTGTCCCTGGCCGAACACGCGCGTCAGCGGCGCAGCGACGGCTGCGACGCCGAGGGCCTGGAGAAGGTGGCGTCGGGAAATGGTGCCGCGATCGTACGCACTGAACAGCTTTGAAAGTTCGTCCACGAGGAAAGCTCCGGCAGATGGTCGCGGGTTCGCCTGAAGTTCGTCCCAAACGAGCGGGCGGAGTATGCTCCCCGCCGCGGCGGCGAGCAAGGTCGTCCGTCACCCGTTCATGCACTAGAAGGTTCACGCGCAAGCGGTACTTTGCGTTGCGATTATTTAGCCCGAACTCACACCAAAGCCGCCAAGAGGAGCCTCGTGGACGAGCAGCTCGATCTTCTCTGGTTCTGCCAACTCGCCGCCGACGGCGAATTCATTGGAACGACCCCCGACCGTCGTCCGACGCTTCCGTACATCTCGAGCCTCGTGGAAACGGCCGCGGAGATGGGCTTCTCGAGCCTCCTCACCGCCACGAACTACCATGCCGAGCACGAGGCGTGGACCGCCTCGATCGCGACCCTCGCTCGAACGCAGGGTGCCGGGCTGCTGATCGCGGTTCGGCCGGGGATGTTTCACCCGGCGATCTTCGCGAAAATGACCGCGACGGCCGCGAACCTGTTTCCGGGCCGCGTGCGAATCAACGTCGTCACAGGATCGAATCCGGCCGAGAACGCGATGTACGGCGACATGGAAAATCACGCCGAGCGATACGCGAGAACGCGCGAGTTCATCGCCATTCTCCGAGATCTTTGGCGGGGCGAACCCATGGACCACATCTCGGACCGCTATCCCTTCCGCGGCGCGATCGTGTCCCCCGTTCCGCCGACGCCGGTCCCGATCTACCTCGGCGGCCATAGCGACGACGCCCAGGCAATCGCCGCCGAGTTGGCCGACGTCTACCTCGTGTGGGGAGACACGCTCGAGGGAATCGAGAAGCGCCTCGCGTCGATGCGTGCCCACGAGGCGAAAGCAAACCGCGTCGCCGACGCGCCGCTCAAGTACGGCCTTCGCTGCCACGTGCTCGTTCGCGAGACGGAGGAAGAAGCGTGGCGCGCGGCCGACCGATTGATCAGCCGAATCGATCCCACCGTGCGGAACAAGTTCATCGAAGCAACGATGTCGGTCGACAGCGAGGGCCAGCGTCGACAGGCCGTGCTCGCGTCGCAGGGGTCGCTGGTGGTCGAGCAGAATCTGTGGGCAGGCGTGGGACTCGCGCGCAGCGGTGTCGGTGTCGCGATCGTCGGCGGTCCGACGCAAGTGGCGGACAAACTGCGCGCCTACGAGTCGCTCGGCATCAGCACGTTCATTCTGTCGGGCTATCCACATCTCGAGGAGTGCCGCCGGTTCGGCGAGATGGTGATGCCTTTGCTCCGGCAGCGTGGATCGCGCGCGCGAATGATGTCGGATTCGTCGCGGGCGACGGCTGGTGTGGCCCCGGTCACCTGAAACAAGAGTCATCCCGAGGAGCGCAGCGACGAGGGATCGCTTTCACTAAAACGATCCCGAGGAGCGCGGCGACGAGGGATCGCTTTCACTAAACTCAGCTCAAAGGCCCTGGATCGAAAGCGATCCCTCGCTACGCTCGGGATGACGCGCTGGCTAGTGCATGACCTTGATGTATCCCCAATCCGCCTGCTGCTTCATCACGATTTCGTGAATTCCATCCGGCACGACCTGCACGCCGGGTAGCAGTTGCGCCTTGTCGACGTTGTTGTTCTTCAACGCGATCGCGCAGACCTTGAACGCGACGTTTGGATTCTTCATCGCTTCTTTCACGTCGTTCGCGAACGGCGATTTGTCGGTCATCACGAGCTCGAAACCCTTCGCGTACATGACGACTTCCATCTGCGCGTCTGGGCTCGAGCCGTGCACTTCCTTGAGCCAGCGAAGCACCGCTTTCTGCTCGAGTGTGTCCCGACTCGTGAGGTCGAACACGACGCGGTAGGACGATTTCTGCGTGGTCCTCGCCAGGCCGAGGCTGAGGAATGCGATCGCGACGACTGCAGCAATGCGCTTCATGACCACCTCCGGTTGCCGCTAGCATGCGATCGGCCGGTTCGCTCGGCAAGAGGCGACCGTTCCAGGCGTGGCTCCCATCGTCTATCGATGGGGCTTGACTCTTCGGGAGCGCGGGCCGATCTTCCCATCGTCCATCGATGGGAAGCGACTCGTGCCTCGTTCCAGCAAATCCTCCGAGCTTCTCCCCGGAACGCTCGACCTTCTGATCCTGCGAGCGCTGCGCGCCGAAAGTCTGCACGGCTACGGGATCGCCGATCGACTGCGCCAACTGTCCGACGACGTTCTGCAGGTCGGCGAGAGCTCGCTCTACCCCGCCCTGCAGCGGCTCTTGCTCGACGGCTACGTCAAAGCCGAGTGGGGCACGTCCGAGAATAATCGACGCGCGCGCTACTACACGCTGACGGCCGCTGGACGAAAACAGCTCGTCGCCGAACAGGAAGAGTTCGAGCGAATGATCGGCGCGATCAATGCCGTGCTCCGCCTCGCCTGAGATCAGCATATGCTAAACCGTCTCGTGCGTCGACTGACACTCCTCACTCGACTCCGCTCCGCTGACGACGATCTCCGCGAAGAGATGGCGCATCACCGCGCCTTGGTCGAAGCGAATCTCGAAGAGCGAGGGCTCTCGGCGGACGAGGCCCATCGTGCCGCCCGACAAACGATGGGCAACGAGACCTACATGCGCGAGGAGTCGCGCGCGGTCTGGCTCTGGCCGAGCGTCGAAAACGTCGTTCAAGATGTTCGCTACGCGGTCCGCGGGCTCCGGCGTTCGCCGGCGTTCGCCATCGTCGCGGTCCTGTCGCTGGCACTCGGCATCGGGGCGAATACCACGATCTTTGGTCTGATCCACGCTCTTCTTCTCGCTCGCATTCCAGTCAGCGCACCGACAGAGCTCATTAGCGTCCGTCGTTCCTTCGGAGCGAAAGGCGTAGACGACTCCTTCTCGCGAGCCGAGTTCGAAGCGCTCAGCGCGAGTCGGACGCCGCTGGCGATGTTTACGTCGCGAGGCACTTCGATCGATCTCGACGGCGTCACCGTCAACGTCGGGCTCGACGCGGTCGACGATCACTACTTCGATCTCCTCGGGATTCGCGCGGAGCGGGGACGGTTGATTTCGCGAACCGACAACGCCGCCTCCGCGCAGATCGCCGTGATCACGGATCGGTTTTGGCGCGGACGCTTCAATGCGGATCCCGCTGTCCTCGGACGCATCGTGAGGATCGCGGGCCAGTCCTTCGCAATCGTTGGAGTGATGCCGAGGCGGTTTGCCGGGGTTCGATTCCCCGCGTTCACCGACATCGTCGTTCCATACACGACCGCGACGAACCTTGGCATCATCCGCGAGACGGATTCTCACCAACGCAACGTGACGATCCTCGGCCGACGCGACAGCTCGCAAACGCTCGAAGGCACGCGCGACGGACTGCGTGCCGTCTGGAATCGATGCTGCGCGACCGGTGCGCTCGTCGCGCTGCCGAAAGGGCTTCCCCCCGGAACGACGCAGCTCGACGTCATCGACGTCAGTCGTGGCATTCCACAGATGAAGCTCGATCTCCGCGGGCAATACTCGCGAATCTTGTTCGCCCTCATGGCCGGCGTCGCGATTCTCCTTCTCGCTGCATGCGCGAACGTCGCGAACCTTCTCCTGGCGCGCAGCACGGCGCGACGCGGCGAGCTTGCGGTCCGCCTCGCGCTCGGCGCGTCGCGACGCCGGTTGATGATGCAGCTCCTCACCGAGAGCCTCGTACTCGCAGTGCTCGGCGCAGTCGGCGGCTGGCTCCTCGCCGAGTGGAGCACCACGGTTCTGTCGCGCGTCGGGATCGGCGACCTCTCGGCAATCGTTGCGCCGCCGAGCAGCGGTGGGATCTTGCTGTTCACCATGGTTGTGAGCATCGCAGCGGCCGTCATTTTTGGCGTGATCCCCGCGGTGCGCGTTCTTCACACCGACCTCATATCGACGATCAAGCAAGGCGGCCGGCGCAGCGGCGGAGCTTCGCGAACGCTGCTCGACCGGGGACTCGTCGCTGTTCAGATCGCGCTGGCGCTGCTGCTCGTCAGCGGTGCGACGCTTCTCGTACAGACCTTGAGGAATCTTCAAAGTTCGAGTCTTGGCTTCGAACCCGCCGGGCGCTTCGCGCTGAACGCCGAAACCCGCGGAACGTCGTACGAGAAGCAGTTGATGACCGCTCAACTGGCGGACGAGATGCTTCTTCGAGTGCGGGCGATTCCAGGGGTGAAGAGCGCCGCGTTCGGGTCACTGGTCCCGGTGTACGGCGGTCGCGGCGTGTCCGATCTCGTGAGCGTGCGAGGCGCGGCGCCGCTGGCGGATGACGATGGCGATACGTGGTTCGTCGGCGTGACACCCGGCTATTTCGCGTCGCTGGGCATTCCGTTGCTCGCCGGCCGCGACGTCGACCCGCCGGTCTCGCGCGTGTCGCGGGGCGCTATCCGGAACGTTGTCGTCAACGAGCGTTTCGTGAAGAAGTTCTTTGCCGATCGAAGTCCAATCGGGCAGACGTTTCAAGATCACGACAACGGCGACACCGTGTTCACGGAGAATCGAGT
>Ga0070683_100003181_pt1 | contig 13246 bp, 10 predicted proteins | sample KBSC713LmetaG_FD_64662 | JGI IMG/M metagenome (GOLD analysis project Ga0070683, IMG submission 64662) | Corn rhizosphere microbial communities from Kellogg Biological Station, Michigan, USA - KBS C7.1-3L metaG | ecosystem: Host-associated > Plants > Roots > Rhizosphere ...
GACGTCCACATCAGCAAGCTGCGCCAGAAGATCGATGCCGACTTCGAGCGCCCGCTGTTGCGTACGGTGCGTAACGCGGGGTACATGCTGAGTAATGAGTAAAGTCATACGATCCACGACGTTCGCGCTTTCGTTTGGCTACATAGCCTTCGGCATCGTCGCGCTCGTGCTTTTCGCAGCTCCGCTCTGGTATGCCTGGCAGGTCACGGTGGAGGACGGCCGCTCCGAGATTCTGCATGCGGATGCGCAAAGGCTCACGGAAGTGTTCAACCGGGAAGGTGTCGCGGGGCTGAAATCGTTCATCGACACCCGCGTCGGTATGCAACTGCCGGCGGAGCGCATCCTGTTGCTGGCCGACTCATCCATGCACCGGCTGGCCGGTAACTTGCCGCAGTGGCCCCAGACGGTGCCGGCAAAACCGGGGTTGTATACCGTCACCCTCCAGCTCGGCGGCAAACCCGCGGAGTCGGTGGTGGTCCGGACCTCTCTGCCCGGTGGCTATAACCTCCTGGTCGGCCGGGATGTCGCGCGCTTTGCGCCTCTGCAGCGGCACTTCTGGACGGGACTGGGAGGTGCGGTCGCGGTGCTGTCGATCGTTGGCGTGCTCGGAGGAGTGTTGATACGCCAGGCGATTCTCGCCCGCATCAACAGCATCCGGCAGACTGTGCTGGCCATAGTTCGGGGTGATTTGAGTCACCGGCTGCCAACCCGGCGCAGTGGCGATGAGCTCGATACCCTCTCGCATACGATCAACGGCATGCTCGACCAGATCGAGCAGTTGATTCACGGAATCCGTGACGTCTCCAATTCCATTGCGCACGATTTGCGCACGCCGTTGGCGGAGCTGCGCTCCCGACTCGAGGAGCTTTCCCTGACGAGGCCTACTAGCGAGGAGACATTCGCCGAGATCGACGCGGCAGTGGCCGATGTCGATCGGGTAATCCGCATTTTCAACGCCTTGTTGCGCCTGGCGGAGATCGATACGGGCATGCGTCGCTCCGGCTTCGTGCAGGTGAACGCCAACGAGCTGGCGGCCGAGGCCGTGGAGTTTTATTCCCCTGCCGCCGAAATCAAGAACGTGACCTTGTCATTCGAGTCGGGCGGTCCCGTGTCGGTTTCCGGGGATCCCACGCTACTGGCGCAAGCTGTTGGCAACCTCATCGACAACGCTCTCAAGTACGTCGGCGACGGAGGGTCGGTGAAGGTCGGAGTTGAGGCGCGCCCCGATAGTACGGTCGAGATCTGCGTCGCCGACAACGGCCCGGGTATTCCCGACAACGAAAAACCCAAGGTTGCGCAGCGTTTCTACCGTGGCGACAGCAGCCGCGGGACGCCCGGCGTTGGCCTCGGACTGAGCCTGGTGCAGGCCGTCGCCAAGCTGCATGGGGGAACGCTTGAGCTGTCCGACAACCATCCCGGGTTGCGCGCGCGTATGATTTTCGAACCGGGCGCGCTGCCATCGGGGCGGCCGCGAGGGATTACTGCCGAGCTGAAGGATGGCCAGACGGGCTCCACGGTCGCCGTGAAGTCACAGCCGAGGGCGGTGCCGCTCTGATACGATGGGCCCATGCGGCAGACGACCCGCACTCCAATCCAACAATCCGTGCGGGGCTATGCGATCGCGATCGGCGCTACAATCGCCGTCGCGGCGATCCGGATTGCCGTTTCGGGCACCGTCGGTAACTTTGCGCCGATCGTCTCCTTCACCATCGCGATTACCATTGCCGCCTGGTACGGCGGGTTGGGGCCGGGACTCCTGGCGACCGCCCTGAGCTTTCTCGCTGCCGATTACCTCTACGAACCGAATCATCACACCTTCCAGGTGACTAGCCTGACCAGCGCTGTAGCGCTGGGCGTGCTCGTGTTCGCAGGCATCCTGATCAGCCTGCTGTGTGAGTCGTTGCACGGGACCCGGCGGCGGCTCGAGGCCGAGCAGGAGCTTCTGAGGCAGAGTGTCGAGCTGCAGCGTCACATGCAAGAGGCGCTCGCGGAGTCTGATCGGCGCAAGGACGAGTTTCTCGCGACGCTCGCTCACGAGCTGCGCAATCCGCTCGCGCCGGTCCGCAATGCCATTCATATCCTGCGGGCGAGGTTGCCTCCCACCCCGGAGCTGCAATGGGCGCGAGACGTCATCGACCGGCAGGTGACGCAGATGGCGCGGTTGATCGATGACCTGATGGATGTCTCACGCATTACCCGCGGTACGTTCGAGCTGCGGCGGGAGCGGGTGGCGCTCGCGGAGATCGTCCGGTTGGCAGTTGAGACGAGCCGTCCGGGCATTGACGCATCCGGTCACGACCTCGTTGTCCAGATTCCCTCGGATGCGATCTATCTTGACGCCGATGTCATCCGGCTGGCGCAGGTGTTCTCCAACCTGCTCAACAACGCGGCCAAGTACACGGGGCCGGGGGGACGGATCGCCATAACAGCAGAGCGAGACTCGGGCTCGGTCGCCGTGACCGTTCAGGACAGTGGCATTGGAATACCGTCGGAAATGTTGGCTCACGTTTTCGAGCCCTTTACGCAGCTCGACCGTTCGCTGGAGCGCTCTCGGGGCGGCCTCGGTATCGGGTTGGCCTTGGCCAGGCGGTTGGTGGAGATGCACGGGGGTGCGATTGAGGCGCAGAGCTCGGGCGCGGGGCAGGGGAGTCGATTCATTGTCCGGCTACCCCTGTCAGAGCAACAGTCCGCTCCGCGGACCGAACCCGTACCGGTGCCGGTTCCGGCTCGCGGGCGCAACCGGGTCCTGGTGGCGGACGACAACTACGACTCCGCTACGAGCCTGAGTATTCTGTTGAACGACGCCGGATACGACGTTCGCACTGCCGGCGACGGCGCTCAGGCATTGGAGACCGCGGCACAGTTCCGACCCGACATCGTGCTGCTGGACATCGGTATGCCCAAGCTCAATGGCTACGAGGTAGCCCGCCAGGTTCGCCGTCAGCCCTGGGGCCGCAACATGTTGCTCATCGCGCTCACGGGATGGGGCGGCGCGGATCATCGACAGCAGACGGCCCAGTCGGGGTTTGATCATCACCTCACCAAGCCGGTGGATCCTGCCGCGCTGACCCGGCTGTTAGCCTCTCTGACGAGCGGATCCGGTGCCCCTCTGACCGGAACCACTGCCAACTAGTAGCCACTTCGAACCATGCAGCTTCAGGCACGAGAGATCGCGCGAGTCCCTCTGTCGCTCATTACGCGGCTGCGCCTGGTGCTGTTCGGGCACGAGGATCTTGCCGGTATTATTTTCTGGGCCGCACTTGTTGGGGTCGGCGGAGCGCTCGCCAACGTTGCCTTTCGGGAGGGCATCCGCCTTCTCGAGCTCATCTTCACCGGCCAGACCATGGGGCTCGTCAACGGCGCGTCACGCCTGGTCTGGTGGCATCGCGCCATCGTGCCCGTGCTCGGCGGTGTTGTGTCGGGCTGGGTACTATACGTTCTGGGTAGCCGCTTCGTCTCCCTGAAAGTCGTCGACTACATGGAGGCAGTGTTGGTTGGTGACGGCCGCATCAGTTTCCGCGGCACGTTGCTGCGTAGCATTTCGTCACTCCTCACCATAGCCTCCGGCGGCTCGATCGGTCGCGAAGGCTCGATGGTGCAACTCTCGGCCATGATTGCCTCGAGAGTCGGGCGGCTCGCTCGCGCACCGGTACCGCGCCTGCGCCTGTTGGTTGCCTGCGGTGGAGCGGCCGGCATAGCAGCCGCTTACAACGCACCGATCTCCGGGGCGTTGTTCGTGTCCGAGATCGTGTTGGGCTCTCTCTCCATGGAGACCTTCGGGCCGCTGGTCGTAGCGTCGGTGATCTCGGACGCGACCATCCACCGCTTCCTCGGCTACGGGCCGGTGTTTGCGGTGCCTCACGTGGAGTTTGCGTCCAACTGGGAGCTCTTCTTTTACATCGTTCTCGGCGTCTTGTTGGGGCACCTCGCTCCCCCGTTTCTCGGGCTGCTCGATTTCACCAAGGGGCGTTTCGTGCGGCTCGGGCTGCCCTTGTATTGGCAACTCGGTCTCGGTGGTCTCATTGTCGGGGCAGTCTCCATCTTCGTGCCGCAGGTGTGGGGCAACGGTTATAGCGTCATCGGCGGGATTCTCACCGGGGGGCTGCTGGGTTGGTGGTTGCTGGCGATCCTTTTCGCGAAAATCTTCGCTACGTCCGCCACCGTGGGGTCCGGAGCCGTAGGCGGTGTCCTGACACCCACTTTGTTCATCGGGTGCGCCGTCGGGGCCCTGTTCGGCGGCGTATTGCACCAGCTGATGCCGGCGATTGTGTCGGTACCGGCAGCCTATGCCCTCATCGGCATGGGCGGCTTCCTCTCTGCGACCACCCTTGCGCCGCTCACTTCAATTCTCATGATTTTCGAGATGACGGCGGACTACGAGATCGTGTTGCCCCTGATGTTGGCCTGTGTGACCGCTCACTACACCGCCAAGGTTTATCGCAATGGCAAGTCCGTGTATCACAACTCCTTGAATGCCGCCGCCGTGGAGGGTGGAGGTGACGACTGGCGGTTGCGCACCGTCGAGATGTTGGTGAAGCCGGCCGCCGCCGTCGTTCCGGACACCGCAACGCTCGCCGAGGTGTTCGAAAAGTTGCCGAAGCGGCCGATCGATCGTGTTTTCGTCGTGCAGGGCGACGATCTCGTTGCGTGGCTCAACCCGCGCGAGATCCTGGAGCAGATGCACGATGCAAAACTCGATGGGCGTGTCCCGGTCTCCTCGGTAGCCAAGCCTGTGGAGTTTGCACTCGCTCCGGATATGCCGCTGACGACCGCGTTGGAGGCCTTTCTGCGCGAGCAGGTCACGGTGCTGCCCGTCACCCCGGGGCAGTGGCGCAATACGTTGCTCGGACAGGTGTCGCGCAGCGATGTGCTGCTCGCCATTCAGGACCGGTTAACCTTTCCCAAGTAGTCAGGACCCAGTCGGGCTGCGGCCCTCTGCCACTATTTGCCACGAATCATCACGGCCCTGACGGCTTTGCGTCACGGCCGGGCCCCGCCGTCGCGATGAACTCGTAGCCAGGACGGAACGATGAGTTCCGACATCAACCAGGCAAGCAAGAGGAGCGACTTCATGAACACTTTCAAGAACAAGCTGCGGGCGGGTGCGTTGGGATTGGCGCTGGTCTCAACCTGCGTGGTCACGCTGCCAGCCCAAGCGCAGGACAGCAACATTGCCCACAAGGGCAAGGGGGCGTCGAAGCAGGAAAACGTCGGTGTGATGACCGGACTCGCGGTGGGTGCGGTCGCGGGCGGCCCGATCGGGGCCATCGTCGGCGCCGCGGCGGGCGCCTGGGTCGGTGATCGCTATCACAAGCAGGAGGTGGCCAGGAAGGAGCTGGCGACCGATCTGAGTCAGAGCCAGGTGAAGCAGAGCCAGTTGTCGCAGAACGTGGTCGAGCTGAATACGTCTCTGGCGGAGGTCCGCGCGAAGAGTGAGAAGTTGGATCTCGCGTTGAAGAACACCGATGAGCTGCAGACGGATGTGAGCTTCCGGACGAACGATGACGGGATCGGTGCGCAGTCGATGCCACCTCTGTTGAAAATCGGAGCCCTCGCTGCATCTATGCCTGACATGAAGGTTCGGGTGTCGGGCTACGCGGACCCACGCGGGTCGGAGGAGGTGAACGATGCCCTGTCACGACGTCGCGCCGAAGCGGTGGCGGCGGTGCTCGAGAAGGCCGGGCTGCCGAAAGACCGGATGATCGTCGAAGGGCATGGTAAGTCGGAATCGACGGCCGTCGACGGTGACCTCGACGGGTATGCCTTCGAGCGCAAGGTGACGGTACGGCTCGAGCATGTGGGCAGCCCGGAAGTGGCCCGGAATGATTAGGCGGAAGGAACTGGGCGCGGTGGTGGGGCAGGGGCGAGGGAGTTGTCCCGCCCCGAGCGCTGGCCAGGGAGGGCCGGCCGGGTTGCCGCTCCAGGGACGGCGCCTCGAGCAGGTTCCAGGCGGAGTCCGCGGGGACCGGGGAAGCCCGGTCCCCTTCCGCGCTATATTCGCAGCCATGAACGCCACAATCGTCCGCCTGAATACCCCCATGGACCCGGATGTCTCGGTACCAGCGGCCGACCGTTTGCTGGCGGGCAGTCCTGAGCACCGTGTCTGGAACTACTTCACGGACTCGACGCAGACGTTCTTCGCCGGGCGTTGGTCGGGCACTCGGGGGAAATGGCGTGTGCGGTACACCGAGAACGAGTTATGTGTAATGACGGGTGGCCGTGTGATGATCACCAGTGACCTGGGCGAGGCTCATACCTTTGCCTCGGGCGATGCCTTTGTCGTGCCGGCGGGTTTCTCCGGCACCTGGGAAGTGTTGGAAGACTGCTCGAAGGTGTACGCGATCTTCGAGCCTCGTGGTTGACCCGGCCGGGTTTCACATAACCCGGCTGTCGAGTGATACACGTCGCACAACCGCGACTCGGTGCTTCACTGTGCGGGCGCGACGTGAAAATCTATGCGCGCTTACCGAACATCCCCTTTGTTTCCAGTATCGCAGAGGTTCGTCATGGAGACCGTTACCGTCGCGGCCACCCGGGGGTACACACTGTCGGAAATGGAGATTCTCGTTGGTAGCGCCGTCGTTCTGGCCGTGTTGGTCTGGACGGTGCTTTCGAGCGTGAAACATTTCCGCAGCCGCCACGTGCCGCGAGTTGTCAAGAATTGAGAAGTATCGAGCCGAGTCATGGAGCGGAGGCGCTGCGCCGCGCCTCCGCTCCTTCAGAGGCTTACAAGCCTTTCAGGACTTCGCTCAGGATCGTGAAAATCTGGTCGATCTGGGGCCGCTCGATGATGAGCGGCGGTGACAGCGCCAGAATGTCTCCCGTCTGTCTGATCAAGAGTCCGCGCTCGAAGCACTTCGTGTAGACGTCGAACGCGCGCGCCCCCACTTTCCCGGGAATCGACGCCAGTTCCAGCCCCAGGATCAGTCCGTAGTTGCGGATGTCGATCACGTGCGGCAAACCCTTGAGTGAATGCGCCGCGTCTTCCCAGTAACGGGCAAGTGTCTTCGCGCGTGTCAGAAGACCCTCTCGCTCGTAGATTTCCAGTGTGGCGATTCCCGCCGCGCATGCCGTCGGATGGGCGGAGTAGGTATAGCCGTGGAAGAGCTCGATCGCTCCTTCAGGGCCCTGCATGAACGCCTCGTAGATACCCTTCTTCACGATTACGCAGCCCATCGGGACGCTGCCGTTGGTAAGTCCCTTCGCCCCGGTGATGATGTCGGGTGTGACACCAAATTCTTGCGCGGCAAACGCCGAGCCGGTGCGACCGAATCCCGTGATGACCTCATCGAATATGAGAAGGATGCCGTGCTTGTCGCAGATCTCCCGAATGCGTTTCAGGTAGCCCTTCGGCGAAATCAATACACCGGTTGAGCCGGCGATCGGCTCCACGATGACTGCTGCGATGGTCGACGCGTCGTGGAGCGTGACCAATCGTTCGAGCTCGTCCGCGAGATGCGCACCATGTTCCGGCTCGCCGCGTGAGAACGCGTTCTTGCCAAGGTCGTGTGTATGAGAAAGATGGTCGACGCCCGGCACCAGCGATGCAGACCACATCTTACGGTTCGGCGAAATACCGCCGACCGAGATGCCACCGAAACCAACACCGTGATAGCCACGCTCGCGTCCGATGAGCTTGGTGCGAGTGGCCTCACCCCGGACACGGTGGTAGGCGAGTGCAATCTTGAGCGCGGTGTCGACCGATTCGGATCCCGAGTTCGTGAAGAAGACATGATCGAGGCCGGCGGGCGCGATCTTGACCACCGCGTTGGCCAGCGCGAACGCGGGCGGGTGTCCCATCTGAAACGGCGGGGCGTAATCCATCGTCTCGAGCTGCGAAGCCACCGCCTGCGAAATCTCCTTGCGTCCGTGCCCTGCGTTGACGCACCAGAGTCCCGCTACGCCATCGAGAATCTGGCGACCTTCGGGTGTCCAGTAATGCATGCCGCTGGCCTTCGCGAGGATGCGCGGCTTCGACTTGAACTGCCGGTTGGCGGTAAAGGGCATCCAGTGGGCTTCGAGGTCGCTGCGGGTGAGCGTCTCGGGGGCATGAGTGGGCATGGTGCTTCGGCTCGACGTTGGGGGTGACTGGGAAGGATGTGCAGCGCGAATGATAAATAAAGTGGACAATTTTGGCCATTCCGACCAATATTTCCGCTGTCTCGTCTAGAATCTTAAACGCTCATGAGCATCGACGTCGGGGCGCGCCTGCGCAGTGTCCGTACCAGTTTCGGCCTGTCTCAGAGGGAGCTCGCGCGGCGGGCGGGTGTGACCAACGGCCTCATCTCACTCATCGAGCAGAATCGCGTCAGCCCTTCAGTCAGCTCCCTCAAGCGGGTGCTCGATGGCGTGCCGATGTCTCTCGCGGAGTTTTTTACTCTCGATCTGAGCACCGCGCCACAGGCTTTTTTCGGTGTCGATGAGCTGGTGGAGCTGGGAAACCAGGAAGTTTCCCTGCGACTCGTGGCGGCGAAGCGGCCGGGACGCCAGCTCACCGTGCTGCATGAACGGTATGCTGCAGGCGCCGCCACCGGCGAGGAAATGCTCGCTCATCGTGGCGAAGAGTCCGGGGTTGTTGTCCGGGGTCGCATCGAGCTGACGGTCGGCGGAACGGCGCGCGTACTCGGCCCCGGAGAAGCCTATTATTTCTCCAGCCAGCTCCCGCATCGCTTCCGCAATGTCGGACGGGAGGTGTGTGAGATCATCAGCGCAAGTACCCCACCGACCTTCTGAAGCGAAGTCCTTTATGAACGCACAAATCCAGACGGCTTCTACCTGGCATGAGCGCGCCCGCTCGGTCCGCTTCCAGACCCAGGCCTTTATCGCCGGGCGTTACGCCGATGCTGCTTCCGGAGCCACCTTCGATTGCATAAATCCCTCCACGGGGGCGGTGCTTGCACAGGTCGCGGCGTGCGATACGGAAGATGTCAATCGGGCTGTTGCATCGGCTCGCGCGGCCTTTCGCCAGGGAGCCTGGGCGAATCTTGCGCCCGCCAGGCGCAAGAAGGTGTTGCAACGGTTCGCGGAGCTCATCGACAAGCACCGCGAGGAGCTGGCTCTGCTCGAGACTCTCGATATGGGAAAGCCCATCCGTGACAGTCTGAGTATCGACATTCCCGGAAGCGCGAACTGCATTCGTTGGTATGCCGAAGCCATCGACAAGGTATATAACGAGGTGGCTCCAACCGGTTCGGACACGCTTGCGTTGATTACGCGCGAGCCGATGGGAGTGGTTGGCGCGATCGTGCCGTGGAACTTCCCGCTGCTCATGGCTGCGTGGAAGATCGGGCCCGTGTTAGCCGCGGGCAACTCGTTAGTCCTCAAGCCTTCCGAGAAATCGCCGCTGACGGCTCTGCGCATTGCCGGGTTGGCTGTTGAAGCCGGAATCCCCGAGGGCGTGCTGAATGTAGTGCCCGGTTTTGGGCAGACGGCGGGCAAGGCGCTCGCTCTGCACATGGACGTTGATTGCATCACCTTCACGGGCTCGACGGCGACCGGTCGCATGGTCATGCAATACGCCGGGCAATCGAACATGAAGCGCGTCTCGGTGGAGTGCGGGGGCAAATCACCCAACATCGTCATGGCGGACTATCCCGACGTGGAGCGTGCGGCGACTGCCGCCGCCACGGCTATTTTCTTCAACCAGGGCGAGGTCTGCTCGGCCGGCTCGCGCCTGCTGGTGCAGGAGAGCATCAAGGATGCCGTGTTGGAGAAAGTGCAGGCGTTCAGCCGCACGATGCAGCCGGGCGATCCTCTCGATCCGGGCACGAAACTCGGTGCGATCGTCGATGACATCCAGTTGAACCGCGTGTTGGGGTATATAGATACCGGTCGTCGTGACGGTGCGAAGCTGCGTTTCGGAGGCGAGCGCGTGCGCAAGGAGAGCGGCGGCTTCTTCATCGAGCCGACGGTATTCGAAGGCGTGCGGCCGAATATGACCATCGCCCGCGAGGAAATTTTCGGACCCGTGCTGTCCGCTATCACGTTCAAGACAGTCGATGAGGCTATCGAGATCGCCAACGATGTCATCTATGGTCTTGTCTCGGCGGTCTGGACGCGGGACATCACTGTGGCTCATCGCGTTGCCAAGGCGCTGCGCGCCGGCACGGTTTTCGTCAACTGCTATGACGCCGATGACATTACAGTGCCGTTCGGTGGGTTCAAGCAGTCGGGTATCGGGCGGGACAAGTCGCTGCACGCTTTGGAAAAGTACACTGAGCTGAAGACGACTTGGATCGATCTGACATAGAGACTCATGGTGACGGCGACCGCGAGGTTTTGCGGGCTTTCCTGCAGCGCTGGATGCGTCCTGCCTGTGACGAATGGTGCGCCTGGACCCGGTGGCGCTTGGGGTAGTTCGTAGTTGTGAGCGCTGCACCGTTGCGATTTCTCGTTAGCGCTCCTCGCGGGCTGGCTGACTTGTTGGCACGCGAGCTCGTGGCGCTCGGCGCTGCGGATGCGCGTGAGCGATCAACTGGCGTGTCCTTTTCTGGGCCGCTCGATGTTGCGTACCGCGCCTGCCTTTGGTCCCGCGTCGCCAATCGCGTGTTTCTCGAGTTGGCGAAGTTCGACGTGGCGGACGCCGAGGCTTTCTATCGAGCTGTTCGCGAGATCGACTGGATGGACCACCTTGGGCCTGAGGCCACACTCGCCTGTGACTTCAGCGGGCATCATCCTGCCATTACCCATACCCACTTCGGTGCGCTGAAACTCAAGGACGCGATTGTTGACTCCGTGCGCGAGGCGCGCGCATGGCGGCCGAGCGTGGAGCTCGAGCGTCCCAGCGTCCGCGTACACGCGCATGCCAATGGGACGCAAATCACGTTGTCGTTGGATTTATCGGGCGAGAGTCTTCATCGGCGTGGCTATCGTGGTGCGGCCGGTGAAGCGCCGCTCAAGGAGAATGTGGCGGCGGGTGTATTGATGCGCTCGGGGTGGCCGGAGATGGCGGCGCAGGGAGGCGCGTTTCTCGATCCAATGTGCGGGTCGGGGACGTTCGTGATCGAGGCGGCGCTCATCGCGACGGACCGCGCGCCGGGGTTGGATCGCGACTATTTCGGGTTTCTTGGATGGGCGGGGCATGACGCTGAGGTTTGGCGTGATGTGTTGGAAGAGGCGCGGGGGCGTGCCCGGGCGGGCTTGGACGGCGTGATCGGTCGTGGCCTTGGAGGCGCTTTACGGGGACAAGATCGGGATGCGGGAGCCATCCGTAACGCGCGTGCCAATGCTGAGCGCGCAGGCGTGCAGGAGTTGGTGCAGTTTGACGTTCGCGCGCTGAAGGATGCTGCGCCAAAGGGCGCGATGCCGTCGCGCGCAGGTGCAGATGGTGCAGTCGAGCTTGCGTCTGACGGCGCAGCTGGCCTGGTTTGCACGAATCCTCCCTACGGCGTTCGTCTCGAGGATCGCGAGACCGCGCGAGCGGTTCATCGCGAGTTGGGTGTGGTGCTGCGCGAGCGCTTTCAAGGTTGGAGCGCGGCCGTGCTGACGGGCTCGCCGGAGTTCGGTCTGGAGCTGGGGATCCGCGCGCATCGCACTCACACGGTCTGGAATGGCGCGATCGAATGCCGGTTGCTGCGGATGAAAATTGATAGCGGCAGCGCGCGTGAGCCGGGTCGCCTCGGCAAAGGTGATACCAACTTGCGCGACACTCCGGGCGCGCAGATGTTTGCCAACAGGCTCGCCAAGAATTTAAAGAAACAACAGCCGTGGGCGGACCGCAGCGGCATCTCGTGCTATCGCCTCTATGACGCGGACATGCCGGAGTACGCGTTCGCCATCGATGTCTATCGAACGATAGAGGAAGTGCTGCCGCTGCCCGCGGGACCGGAGCCGTCTTCGATTGCGCCGCGGTCGCCAGGCAAAGGCGGCGGTCTCACCTGGCTCTACGTCCAGGAATACGCTGCGCCCTCCGAAATCGAGCTCGAGGCCGTGCGCCGCCGCCGCGGCGAGGCGCTCTCTACACTTTCCGACGTAACCGGCGTCGCCCCCGAGCGAATCCGTATTCGCACTCGCCGCAAAACCAAGCGCGGCGAGCAATACGCCAAGGTGCGGGACAGTTCCGACTTCCACGTCGTCCAGGAGGGTGGTTTGAAGTTCCTGGTGAACTTCGATGACTATCTCGACACCGGCCTGTTCCTCGACCACCGCATGACGCGCGCGCGGCTGCGCGCCGCTGCGTCGGGAAAGCGCTTCCTGAACCTTTTTGCCTACACCTGCACGGCGACAGTGTATGCCGCTGCCGGTGGCGCGGCTGCGACGACCTCCGTCGATATGTCGAACACATATCTCAACTGGGCGCAACGCAACTTCGAGTTGAATGGCCTTTCGCCCGAGCGCAACGCGCTGGTGCAGGCCGACTGCCGCACGTGGCTGCAGGACGAGGCCCGCAGCCGGGAGCGTTACGATCTCATTTTCATCGATCCGCCGACCTTTTCGAACTCCAAACGGATGGAGGGCGTGCTCGATGTCGACCGCGACCATCCGGCGCTCATCGACGACTGTGTGCGACTGTTGGCGCCCGGCGGGCTCGTCGTGTTTTCAACGAACTCACAACGGTTCAAGCTGGATGAGTCGCTGACACGCCGTTACGATGTCGTTGACATCTCAACAAAGACGCTGCCGCACGACTTCGAGCGCAATCCCCGTATTCATCGCTGTTTCGAGGTGAGGGTCAGGTCGTGACAGCCATCACGCCGGGGGACGGAAACAGGCGGCAATCCCGCTTTACTTGCCGCCCGCTGTAAGGTAGCGTTGGGATCATGTTCCGTACGACCAAAACGCGCACGATCATCCTCAAGAAGCCCAGCGGGGCTCTGGAGGACTTCGCGCGCTGATCGCCGGTCGATGAGCAGCGAATCCGACAGGCCCCGCCCGGTGAAACCGTGCGGGGTTTTGTTTTTTGGGGCCGGGATTCGCCTGCGGCGCTTTCGGGCCGGTGAGACCGTTTGGGGTTTTGCTTTTTTGGGGCCGAGATTCGCGTGCGGCGCTTTCGGCCCGGTGGAAACCGCGCGGGGTTTTTGGAGCTGAAATTCGCTGCGGCGCTTTCGGGCCTGCCTTTTCGTTTCAGCCCCGGCCCGGCCGTCGCGGGTTGGCGGAGATTGGTTTCGAGTCATTAACGTTGGTCTTGAGCATTATTGGGGAGTCATAGCATGCAATCTGGTCCTTCCTCGTCGGCGCCCGTCGTTGCGGTCGTTGGCGCCACCGGCGCGGTCGGTGTCGAGTTGATGCAATGTCTGGAGCAGCGGCG
>Ga0070683_100003182_pt1 | contig 13246 bp, 9 predicted proteins | sample KBSC713LmetaG_FD_64662 | JGI IMG/M metagenome (GOLD analysis project Ga0070683, IMG submission 64662) | Corn rhizosphere microbial communities from Kellogg Biological Station, Michigan, USA - KBS C7.1-3L metaG | ecosystem: Host-associated > Plants > Roots > Rhizosphere ...
CCCACCGCGCAGCAGGCCGAGGTCATCGCCGCGCCGGTCGCCCCGATGCTGGTGGTCGCCGGGGCCGGCTCGGGCAAGACCGAGACGATGGCCGCGCGGGTCGTGTGGCTGGTTGCCAACTCGCACGTACGACCGGAGCAGGTCCTCGGCCTCACCTTCACCCGCAAGGCGGCCGGCGAGCTGGCCCACCGGATCCGGGCCCGCCTGGCCCAGCTGGTCCGCCGGCTCGGCCGCGACGACCTGATCGCCGGCGAGCCGACGGTCGCCACGTACCACTCGTACGCGACCCGGGTGGTCCGGGAGCACGGGCTGCGGGCCGGCTTCGAGCCGTCGACCCGGCTGCTCACCGAGGCGGCCTGCTGGCAGCTCGCCGACGCGGTCGTTCGCGCGTACGACGGGGACATGGTCGCGGTGTCGCAGGCCCCGAGCACGGTGATCGACGCCGTGCTGCACCTGGCCGGCGACCTCGCCGAGCACCTGCGCTCGCCGGACGAGGTGGCCACGTTCACCGGCCGGTTCTTCGCCGAGGTCAGCGCGAAGAGCGGCAAGATGCCCAAGCCGGTGCGCGATGTGCTGGCCCGGCAGCAGGCGAGACTGCAACTTTTGCCGTTGGTTCGCCAGTACGCGGAAAGAAAGATGGTGCTGGAGGCGATGGACTTCGGCGATCAGCTGGCGCGGGCGGCGCTGGTCGCGCGGGACCATCCCGAGGTCGGGGCGATCGAGCGGGACCGCTATCGGGTCGTGCTGCTCGACGAGTACCAGGACACCAGTCAGGCGCAGGTGGTGCTGCTGCGCTCGCTGTACCAGGGGCACCCGGTCATCGCGGTCGGCGATCCGTGCCAGTCGATCTACGGCTGGCGGGGGGCGTCGGCGGGGACGCTGGAACGGTTCCCGGACGAGTTCCCGCCGGCGACCGTGCTGTCGCTCACCACGAGCTGGCGCAACCGGCCGGAGATTCTCGACGTGGCCAATGCGCTGTCCCGGCCGCTCGGGGCCAACGTGGCGCCGCTCGCGCCGGCCGACACGCTCGCCGAGCCGGCCTCGACGGCGACCGTCCACTGTGCGCTGCTGGCAACCTACGCGGATGAGGCGGCGTGGGTGGCCGACCGCGTGCTCTCGTCGTGGCGTCTGGCCGCCAAGGCCGATCCGGACACGCCGGCCTTCGACATTCCGGTCGAGGACCGGCCTTCTACCGCCGTCCTCGTCCGCACGCGCGCCCAGATCCCGGCGCTGGAGACCGCGCTGCGCTCGCGCGGGCTGCCGGTCGAGGTCGTCGGCCTGGGCGGGCTGCTCGATACGCCCGAGGTGCGCGACGTGGTCAGTACGTTGCGGGTGCTGGCCGATCCGACCGAGGGGGCTTCTCTGCTGCGGCTGCTGACCGGCCCGCGGTGGCGGATCGGTCCGCGGGATCTGGTGGCCCTTTATCGTCGAGCCCGCGTCCTGGCCTCTGCGCGGCGCTCGTTGCCTGGTGACGACGAACCGTTGCTCGCTGATCGCCTCGACGAAGCTGTTTTGGTCGAGGCTCTGGACGATCTTGGTGCATCGTCGTTGTACTCGGCCGCGGGTTTTGCGCGCTTTGTCGCTTTGCGTGACGAGCTTCGTGGCCTGCGGCGCCGGCTCGACCAGCCGCTGCCCGACCTGATCGCCGACATCGAGCGGGTCAGCGGCCTCGACGTCGAGGTGGCCGTCCGGCCCGGCGACGCCGGCCTGGCGCGGGGGCACCTCGACGCGTTCAGCAACATCGCGGCCCGCTTCGCCTCCGAGTCGGACGGACCGACCCTGGGCGCGTTCCTGGCGTTCCTGGAGGCGGCCGAGAACGAGGAGCGCGGGCTCGCCCCGGGTGAGGTCGAGGTCGTCGAGGGGGCCGTGCAGATCCTCACCGCGCACGCGGCCAAGGGCCTCGAATGGGACGTGGTGGCCGTGGCCGGGCTGACCGCTGATGTCTTTCCGGGTACGAGTACGACGTCGGACACGTGGCTGCGCGGCATCGGCGTGATGCCGTTCCCGCTGCGCGGCGACCGTTCTGGGCTGCCTTCCCTTGACCTGTCGGCGGTGGCCGACTTCAAGGGCGTGGTCGGGGAACTGGAAGCCTTCAACCGGGAGTGGCGCGAGCACGATGTGCGGGAGGAGCGGCGGCTCGCGTACGTGGCCGTGACCCGTCCGCGGCGACTGTTGCTGGCCAGCGGCTTCTGGTGGGGCGAGGCGGTGAAGCGGCCGCGCGGGCCGTCGCCGTTCCTGGAGGAGATCCGGGACCGGTGCCTGGCCGGAGCCGGTGTGGTTGATTCCTGGGAGCCGGCGCCGCCTTCGGATGCGCAGAACCCTTCGTTGGCTACGGTTGCGCGCGCGTCGTGGCCTTCGGATCCGCTGGGCGCTCGGCGTCCTTTGCTGGAGTCGGCGGCTGCGTTGGTGCGGTCTTCCTCTCTTTCGCAGTCCTCGTCCCGCTGGGACCACGAGGCGTCGCTGTTGCTGGCCGAGCGTTCCCGGCTGGCTCCAGCCGCTCAGGTCGACGTTGCGCTGCCCGCGCATTTGTCGGTGTCGCAACTGGTCGCGCTGCGCCGGGATCCTTCGCGGCTGGCGCGGACACTGCGCCGTCCCCTGCCGATGCGGCCGGACCCGTACGCGCGGCGGGGTACCGCGTTCCACCATTGGCTGGAACAGCGATTCAACGCGACGCGGCTGCTGGACCTGGACGACCTGCCGGGCGCGGCCGACGAGACGGCGACGGCCGACGATGCGCTGGCCGACCTGCAGGCGCGGTTCGAGGCGAGCGAGTGGGCCAACCGGGTGCCTTATGACGTTGAGGTCCCCTTCGCGACGGTCATCGCCGGCGTCGTCATCCGGGGCCGAATGGATGCGGTGTATGCCTCTCCGGACGGTCATTTTGAGATCGTCGACTGGAAGACCGGAAGCCAGCCGCGGGACTCCTCTCCTGCGGGGGTGCAGTTGGCGGCGTACCGGCTGGCCTGGGCCGCGCTGGCGGGGGTACCGGTGGAGCGGGTGAGCGCGGCGTTCTTCTACGTGCGGGACGGGCTGACGGTGCGGCCTTCGGATCTGCTGGATGAGGCCGGCCTGGTGGAGCTCATCACGGCACTCCCGCTCTCCGGCTAGCGGATCGCGGGCAATCTCGGGGTGACGCTTTGCGGGGGTGGGCGGCCGGCGGCCGCTTCCTGCTCTGAGCGCAACTGAACGCGGATCTGGCAGCGGAGGCGCCCAGCGCCGGAGCGGTGCCTCGCGGGAGGAGCGGTCCGCACCACGGCGGACCCGAGTCATAAATAGATAACGACCGGAACCCTCCGTCGTGGCGTTCGGTCATACCGAACATGCGGGAGTTTAGGCTGGTCGTGGTCGCGGGGGTGGCCGGCGTGCTGATTGCGGCCGCGATATTGCTGGTTCCGGCCCCGAGCCAACCACAGATGGTCCGCATCGCGGACTCCCAGGCAGCCGTGACCGGGCCGTAGTGGGCATCGGCTGCGCGAGGCTGCGACACTGGCGGGGAGATGACGGAACAACGGTCGCCGTGGGCTGAGCCCGACACCGAGGTGGTGTTGGAGCCGGCGCCGCGTCCGCATCGCCCGATCGCCCTCGAGCGGGAGCCGCGCACGCCCACCGTGGCCAGGGGTTATCGGGCGGGCAACGTCACGCGCGCGTCCATCGCGCCGCCTCCGCCGCCCCCCGACGTGATCTTCAGCGGCGACGACGATGACGACGACCCGATCAAGCGCAACCGGCGGATCATGCGCTGGCTGGGGGGCGGCGCGATCGCCGTGGTGGCGATCGGGCTGGTCGTCGTGCTGGTCCTGATCACGACCGGCAACACGCCCGGCGGCGGCATCTTCAACCACAAGGCCGACGCGCCCTCGGACACGCGCCCCGAGCTGGCCAAACGGTGCCCGCCGCCGAGTGTGGCGCCGGATACGCCGAGCCAGCCGGCGCCGCCGGCCGCGGCCGGGCCGCGCACGGTCGACGACGAGGCCGGCATCTCCTACAAGTCCTACGGGGACCCCTGGTCACCGTGGGACGCCGCCTGGGTGGACCGCGGGGAGCTCAAGGTCACCTACCGGGTGGGCCAGCACTTCATCACCGAGCACGCGTACGACGGGTTCAGCGACTACCAGGCGACGATCCTCTCCGGGCACGTGCCGGCCGCCGTCAACGACGGGCTCCAGCTGGACCTGAAGTGCATCGGCCACCAGGTCGCGGCCGACGTCCGGCTGAGCTTCTACCCCGCCAACAACCAGCAAGAGATGATCAAGGACACGTCGGCGACGCTCGGCGGGCGGCCGGCCTGGATCCTCAAGTTCCGGCTGCACTTCTCGATGCCCCAACTGCGAGCCAAGAGCGAGCTCGTCTCGATCGCGCTGATCGATGTGGGCCGGCCGGAGGCCGCCATCCTGTATGTGTCGATCCCGGAGACGCACAAGCAGTTCGACTACATCACCGACGACGTCCTGCAGTCGGTACGCCCAACGTAGGGCGTGGATCAGCGTGGATGGCCGGGCTCCGGCGGACTCAGGCGCCGCCTGGAACCACGCCGCCACGGCCGGATACAACCTCCGGGTATCCAGCCGTGGCGGCGCGGCCCCAGCCGACGCCTGAGCCTCGCCTCGCACCGACCCCCACGCTGATCCACGCCCTACCTGAACCCCAGAAATGCCACCCTAGATCCAGAGGTTTGGGGGTTGACGGGTTAGTGTCGCTATCGTGTCTCGTCGTAGTGCACCCGTGCGGATTCCCGCGTCGAAGTATCCGATCGAGCGTTTCACCCTGGCCAACGGCCTCCGGGTGGTGCTGACTCCCGACCGCAGCGCGCCGGTGGTGGGCGTCGCCGTCATCTACGACGTCGGCATCCGCTCCGAGCCGGAGGGGCGCACCGGCTTCGCCCACCTCTTCGAGCACCTGATGTTTCAGGGGTCGGAGAGCCTGGAGAAGCTCGCCCACTTCCGCTACGTGCAGGGCTCGGGCGGCACGTTCAACGGCTCGACGCACTTCGACTACACGGATTACTTCGAGACGCTGCCGGCCAACGCGCTCGAGCGGGCCCTCTTCCTCGAGGCCGACCGGATGCGCAGGCCGCGGCTGACCGAGGAAAACCTGATCAACCAGGTCGACGTGGTCAAGGAAGAAATCCGCGTCAACGTGCTCAACCGGCCGTACGGCGGGTTCCCCTGGCTGCGCCTGCCGCCCGTCATGTTCGACACGTTCCCCAACGCCCACGACGGCTACGGTTCGTTCGGCGACCTGGACTCGGCGACCGTGCCCGACGCGGCCGACTTCTTCGAGAAGTACTACGCCTCCGGCAACGCCGTGCTCGCGGTCGCCGGTGACTTCGACGTGGCGACCGCGACCGCGCTGATCGAGAAGCACTTCGGCGACGTCCCGGCCCGCCCGGCCCCGTCGCGGCCCGGGTTCGGCGAGGCCGATCTCACCGCGGAGCGCCGGGAAGCGTTCGAGGACCGGCTGGCCCCGCTCCCGGCCGTGGCCTCCGCGTGGCGGGTCCCCGATCCGATCGGTGATCTGGCGGCCTACTTGCCTTATGTCGTACTGGCCGAAGTCCTCACCGACGGCGACGCCTCCCGCCTGGTCGAGCGACTGGTCCTGCGCGACCGGATCGTCACGAGCGTGGGCGGCTACATCGGGTTCATGGGCGAGCCGTTCGCGGTGCGCGACCCCACGGCGCTGATCCTGCAGGCGCACCTTCCACCCGGTGGCGACGTTGAGAAGGTGCTGCGCACGATCGAGGAGGAGGCGGCCCGCATCGCCGCCGACGGCCTGGCCGAGGGCGAGCTCGCTCGCACCCAGGCCCGCATGGCCACGCATCTGCTGCGGGACACCGACGCGGTCCTCGGCCGGGCGTTGCAGATGGCGCTGCTGGAGCAGCAGCGCGGGGAGCCGGACTTGATCAACCACCTGCCGCGGTTGATCGGCGAGGTCACCGACGAGCAGATCGTCAACGCCGCGGCGACATTGGTGCCGGCGCGGCGCGCGACGATCGAGGTCATCCCGGGAGGAGCCAAGTGACCACCCCTTTGCGAACGGTTCCCGCACTCGGACCCAACCGGGCCCTCAAGCTGCCCAAGGCCGTCGAGCGCACGCTCGACAACGGCCTCACCGTCATCGCCCTGCGCCGCTCCTCGGTGCCCCTGGTCGAAGTACGCCTGCGCATCCCGTTTGCCAAGGCACAGCTGGCCCGCTCGGCGATGCTGACCCAGACGGTCCTGTCCGGCACCAGCACGATGTCCACTGTGGACATCGCCGCCGAGTTGCAGAAGGTCGGCGGTGGGCTGTCCGCCGGGGCCGACCCCGACCGGATGCTGATCTCCGGCAACTCCCTGGCCGCCGGCCTCGACCGGCTGCTGGACATCCTGGCCGAGGTGCTCACCGACGCCGCGTACCCGGCCGGCGAGGTCAGCACCGAGCGGGCCCGCCTGGTCGACCGGATCCGGGTCGCCCAGAGCCAGCCGTCGCACATGGCCCGGGTGGCACTGCTCAAGCGGATGTACGGGCGGCACCCCTACGCGGTGCAGACCCCAACCCCGGAGCAGGTCGAGGCGGTCGGCGCCGGGGCGCTGCGCACGCTGCACAACGACCGGGTCCACCCGGCCGGGGCCACGCTCGTGCTGGTCGGGGACGTCAACCCGGACAAGGCGATCGCGGCCGCCGAGCGGGCGCTGATCAAGTGGGACGGTGACGGGTACGAGGTCGAGCTGCCGCCCACGCCCGAGCTCAAGCCCGGTCCACTGACGCTCGTCGACCGGCCCGGCGCCGTGCAGTCCTCACTGCGCATGGCGTTGCCCGCGGTCCACCGTCAGCACCCGGACCACGCCGCGCTGCAGCTGGCCAACCTGGTCTTCGGCGGCTACTTCTCGTCGCGCTGGGTGGAGAACATCCGCGAGGACAAGGGCTACACGTACGGGCCGCACTCGCTCATCGAGCACGCGGTGGCCGGCTCGTCGCTGGTCCTCGCGGCCGAGGTGGCGACCGAGGTGACCGCGCCCGCGTTGCTCGAGACGCTCTACGAGCTGGGCCGGCTGGCCAGCCTGCCGCCCAAGGACGAGGAACTGGAGCAGGCCCGCCAGTACGCGCTGGGCACGCTGCAACTGGGCATGTCGACGCAGGCCGGGCTGGCCGGGCTGCTGTCCACGTACGCCGGGTTCGGGCTGCGCCTGGACTACCTCGCCGAGCACGCGGCCAAGCTGGCCAAGGCGACCAGGGAAACGGTTGCCGCGGCGGCCGCCGAATACCTCGCTCCAGCCAAGGCGGCGACGGTCGTCCTCGGGGATGCCGAGCGGGTCGAGCGTTCGCTGGCCGCCTTGACTCCACTCACAACAGTTGAGGCTGCGTGACGCGAAGGGTTCCGCCTTTGGCGCGCGGCGTGCTCGATCGCGCCGCGCACCACCGGCTCGACCCCGAGTGGCTGGAGCAGGCCTGGCGCAAGGCTCGCGTGTTCGTCGTCGACGACGGGCACATCCTGGTCGAGGGCGACGACCCGCCGCACGTCGTGTTCATCGACCCGGCCGCGGCGCCCGACGGCGAGCGGCTCTTCCTCGGCGAGGAGCCGGACGGCACCGTCTACTTCGCGGTCGCCGCCGACGTCACCCCCCTCGAGGGGACGCGACGGGTCGGCATCCGCGAGGTCGGGCACCTGCTCGACGACATGGACGGCGGACTGTTCATCACCGCGGTCGCGTTGGCCAACTGGCACGCGCGGCACCCCTACTCGCCGCTGAGCGGCAAAATCACGGCCACCGGCGAGGGCGGCTGGACGCGCGTCACCGAAGACGGCGAAGAGACCATGTGGCCGCGCACCGACCCGGCCGTGATCATGCTGGTCCACGACGGCGTCGACGGCCCGGAAGGCGGGTGCCTGCTCGGCTGCAACGCGGCCTGGCCGACGTCGGCCGGGGTCAAGCGCTACTCGACGCTGGCCGGCTTCGTCGAGCCGGGCGAGTCGGCCGAGATGGCGGTCGCCCGGGAGGTCGGCGAGGAGGTCAACGTCCCCGTCTCCGACGTCCGGTACGTGGCCAGCCAGCCGTGGCCGTTTCCCGGCTCGCTGATGCTCGGCTTCCATGCGCTGGCCGTCCCGGGCGCCGAGATCCGGGTCGACAAGACCGAGATCCTCGAGGCGCGCTGGTTCACCCGCGCCGAGATCGGCGCCGTCCTCGACGGGTCGTCCCACGCGTTCGGGCTGCCGTTCGCCACCTCGATCGCCCACTTCCTGATCGCCGAGTGGCTGGCCGGGCGGGTCAGCCGGTAGGCGGCTTCCAGGCGCGGTGCCATTTGTCGCACCACCGGTCCATGACCGCCGCGGCGTGCGCCTCGGTGACCTGGCGCAGGTCGTATTCGTTGGCGTGGGTCTCGAAGGCGTGGGTCGGGTGCCAGGTGAGATCGCGCCACAGTGCCTCATCGACGCCGGGGCCGTGCGCCGGATACACGCGACGCAGCAAGGACAGTGGGGATTCGGGCGGAAAACCTTCATCCACGCGTACGAAATAAGCCACAGTCAGCCGCGGAGACTGCGGCGGGCCGGCGCGTGCCGCGGCTCTCGCCTCGCGCTCGAGGTGCGCGTCGTGCGGCGGGGTGGCCGCATGGAAGTCGTGGCGCTGCATGTCGCGCAGAAAATCCGGCTCCGGAGCGAGGCCCCGGAGCCGGATGTCGTCAATGAAGGTGATCGGCCACACCCACACACCGTCGGTGCGTAGGTCCTGGCCGACCGCGGTGCCACCGGAGAGGTAGTTCGCGATGCGCCGCCGCCGGCTTGGATCGGCCACGCGAGGCCGGTCGGGCGAATGGTAGGGCCGCACGCCGCCGACGGCGAAGTCGCGAACGCTGCGCATGCCTAACTATGCGGCTTTTTGCAGCTTCGCGAGGTGGTCCTTCACCTGGATGATCGACGGGTTGGTGAGGGCCGAGCCGTCGTTGAAGCGCAGCGTCGGGACGGTCTGGTTGCCACCGTTGACGCTCTCGACGAACCGGGCCGCGGCCGCGTCGCGTTCGATGTCGATGACCTGATACTCGATGCCTTCCCGGTTGAGCTGCGACTTCAAGCGGTGGCAGAAGCCGCACCAGGACGTCGAGTACATCGTGATCATCGAGAGAACCTCCGAACGTCGCCTTGTGTACTCGTTAAAACGTCATACCGCCCTGACATGATTCCAGCTGTGACGGATTCCGCTCTCGATGGGCTCGACGCTGAGCTTGATCCCGAGCAGCGCGCGGCGGTGACCGCGCCGGCCGGGCCGGTGTGCATCCTGGCCGGCGCCGGCACGGGCAAGACGCGGGCGATCACCCACCGGATCGCCCACCGGGTCCAGCGCGGCGAGATCCAGCCGCAGCATGTGCTGGCCGTCACCTTCACCGCGCGGGCCGCGGCCGAGATGCGCGCGCGGCTCGGCCAGCTCGGGGCGACCGGGGTGCAGGCGCGCACGTTCCACGCGGCTGCGCTGCGCCAGCTGCGCTATTTCGCGCCCCGGCTCTTCGCCGGCCGCGACCTGCCCGAGTTGCTGGAGAGCAAGGCGCGGCTGGTGGGGCTGGCCGCGTCCCGGGTCGGCCTGCGCATCGACCGGACGACCGCCCGCGACGTGGCCGCCGAGATCGAGTGGGCCAAGTCATCGCTCGTCGAGCCGGATGAATATGTCGTGGCCGCGGCCAAGGCGCGCCGTGAGCCGCCGTTCGAGTCGGCCAAGATGGGCGCCACCTACGCGGCCTATGAGCAGATCAAGCGGGCCGCCGGGGCGATCGACTTCGAGGACCTGTTGCGGGCCGCCGCGTGGGGGATCGAGGAGCATGAGGACGTCGGCGACCAGGTTCGCGCGCAATACCGGCATTTCGTGGTCGACGAATACCAGGACGTCAACCCGCTGCAGCAGCGACTGCTCGAGGCCTGGCTGGGCGGCCGCGACGACGTGACAGTGGTGGGCGACGCCAGCCAGACGATCTACTCGTTCACCGGGGCCAGCTCGTCCTATCTGCTCGACTTTCCGCGGCACCGGCGCGGTGCGACGGTGGTGCGCCTGGTCCGCGACTATCGGTCCACCCCGCAGGTCGTCGGTCTGGCCAACGCGGTCATCGCCCAGGCCCGCGGCGAGCTCGCCAAGCTTCGCATCGAGCTGGTCGGGCAGCGCCCGTCGGGGCCCGAGCCGGAGATCCGGTCGTTCTCCGACGAGCCAGCCGAGGCCGACGCGGTCGCCGCGCGCTGTGCCGAGCTGATCGCCGGTGGCGTGCCGGCCCGCGAGATCGCCGTGTTGTTCCGGGTCAACGCGCAATCCGAGGTCTACGAGGAGGCACTGGCCGACGCCGGGGTGCCCTATGTCGTCTACGGCGCCCAGCGCTTCTTCGACCGGGCCGAGGTGCGCCAGGCGATGGTCGCCCTGCGCGCGGCCACCCGCACGGTGACGCCGGACACGCCGCTGCGCGAGGCGGTCGTCGGTGCGCTCGAGGCCGCCAGTTGGCGGCCCGACGCGGCTCCGCCCGGCGGCGCGGCCCGGGAGCGGTGGGAGGCGGTGGCTGCGCTCGTCGCGCTCGTCGATGAGGAGCCGACCCGGTCGCTCGAGGCGTTCTGTGCGGAGTTGCAGCGGCGGGCGGCGGCTCAGCACGCACCGACCGTCGAGGGGGTGACCCTGTCCTCGCTGCACTCGGCCAAGGGTCTCGAGTGGGACGCGGTCTTCCTGGTCGGGCTGGCCGACGGCACGCTGCCGACCCAGCACGCCCGCAGCGCCGAGGCGCTGGAGGAGGAGCGGCGGCTGCTCTACGTCGGGGTCACCCGCGCCCGGCACACGCTCTGGCTTTCCTACGGGGCGGCGCGCTCGCCGGGCGGGCGGGCCCGGACGGCCTGCCGGTTCCTGCCGATGCTCGATCCGAGCGTCACGCGCGGCGGATCTCGTGCCGGCGCCGGCAAGGCGGTGCGGCGCACGGTTGTTTCCTGCCGCATCTGCGGCACCGGATTGATCAACGCCGCCGACCGCAAGCTCGGCCGGTGCGCCACCTGCCCGTCCGACCGCGACGAGGAGCTGTTCGCCCGGCTGCGGGAGTGGCGGGCCCGGGTGGCGGCGGCGCAGCGGGTTCCTCCTTTCGTGGTTTTCACGGACGTGACGCTCGCGGCGATCGCCGAGCGGCAGCCGACCGGCCGCCCGCAGCTCGCCGCGATCGCCGGGATCGGGCCGCGCAAACTCGAGCTTTACGCCGCTGCGGTGGCCGCTCTGGTGGCCGGCGCGGCCGTCGATGATCTTGCTCCTAAAGAATCTTGAAAAAAGATGGTGCAGATCTCCGATAATTCGGTTGCCCCCGCCTGCGGGACCGGCTTAACCTGCCAACACGCGAGCCAACCAAATGGCTTGCTTAACCACGAGCGAAGGAAGTAGGTGAACCCCGTGAAGCTCTATGCGACTAACGAGCGACCGTGGGCGATCCCTGCTGCCTGCGCTCTGGAATCTGGCCTCTCGGTCGCGCGCGTTGCCGCCTCGGCTGCCCACGTTCACCACGTGGGCTGGCTCGGCGTCCCGGGCGGCTCTGGAGTCCAGGTTTCGCAGCTCCTCATGCAGCGGCCGTGGCCTCAGGTTCAGGGGACCACTGGGTTCATTGCCGATGCTGCCAAGGACAACGGGACGGCGCCGAAGACGATCTTCAGCGCTCGTGGCGTTCCACCTCGAGGAAGGCCGGTCTAACAGAGACCGTCCAACCGGCTCACCTCGAGGCCGCGGAACCCACAACCGGGATCCGCGGCCTCAGTTTTTTGCACAAGTTGATCAGTCCACAAGATCGAGATCAGAAAAGAGGTGACCGGGATGAGCCTGGCGATGGCATCGCTCGACGTTCGCGTCGAGATGGGTGTGGATGAGCGCCTGCGTGCGCCCGCACGCGGTGTCCACTCGGACCTGCCGTGCCGCACGTACGACCCGGATCTGTGGTTCTCCGACTCGCCTGCCGACCTCGAGCTCGCGAAGTCGCTCTGCGCGGAGTGCCCGCTGCGCGCCGAGTGCCTCGCTGGCGCGATCGAGCGCGGTGAGCCCTGGGGTGTCTGGGGCGGCGAGATCTTCGAGCGCGGTGCCGTGGTTCCGCGCAAGCGGCCTCGCGGTCGTCCCCGCAAGGAGGACGTCGCGCGCGACGCGGTGCTCCGCGTCGAGGTGGCGGCCCGGACTGCGGCGATCGCCGCACGAGTGGCGGCCTGACATGTCCACACACTCACTGCCTGCCAGCCGCGAGCTGCGCGAAGCGCAGTCGACCCGGCTAGTTGACCCGACCAACCGTCCAAGGAGCATCGTCATGCATCTGCAACTACTCCACGAAGCACTGTCCCGAGCCCGAATGCGACGGCCTCAGGCTGCTCGACACTCTGAGGCTTCTCGATCCGCACGCCAGGTCGCCATGCGCGCCCGCCAGCAACAGGACCGCATGCTGTCGCGCTGATCTTGCACCGTTTGAGGTAGGCCACTCCCATCCGTGAGGGGGTGGCCTACCTCCGTCTCCTGGGCTTCTTGAACCCTTGGAGCCACTCTTCGACGATCGCGCGGTAGGGCGCCTCGGCCTCCAGCTGGCACAGGACGCCGATCGAGCCGAGCGTGACCCGGTGCACGAGCAGGTAGGCCGGCGGCAGGTTGAGCTGCCGGCCGAGCTGGTAGGCGGGGCCCTTCGGGTTGGCGATCCGCCCGGCCTCGGCCCGCAGCCAGGCCCGGGTGAACTTGAACCGCGGCGCCTCGATCGGCTCGAGCATCGGCCGTAGATAGTCCAGGACCGCCACGGCGTCGACCTCGGCGCCCTTGCGGATGAACCCCTCCTCGCGCAGTCCGTCCAGCACCCCTTGCGCATCGCCGGCCAGCGCCAGCCGGGTCAGCCGGCCGATCGGCTCCGGGTGGCCGCCGGGCAGCCGGGCCACCGCCCCGAAGTCGAGGACGCCGAGCCGCCCGTCGGCCAGCAGCCGGAAGTTGCCCGGATGCGGGTCGGCGTGCAGGAGCCCGGCCCGGGTTGGCGCGGAGAAGTGCAGGGTCGCCATCCGCAGACCGACCGCGTCGCGATCCTCCTGGCTGCCGGCGGCGATGATCGCGGACACCGGGGTTCCCTCGACCCACTCGGTAACCAGCACCCGGGACGAGCGGGCCACCACCGGCGGCACGAAGATCAGCGGATCCTCTGCGTACGCGGTCGCGAAGGCCTCTTGCGAGGCGGCCTCGAGCTCGTAGTCGAGTTCTTCGGTCACCCGGTCGCGGAGCTCGGCCACCAGCGGCTTGACGTCGAGTCCGGGCTGGATCGCCTT
>Ga0070683_100003187_pt1 | contig 13236 bp, 11 predicted proteins | sample KBSC713LmetaG_FD_64662 | JGI IMG/M metagenome (GOLD analysis project Ga0070683, IMG submission 64662) | Corn rhizosphere microbial communities from Kellogg Biological Station, Michigan, USA - KBS C7.1-3L metaG | ecosystem: Host-associated > Plants > Roots > Rhizosphere ...
GGGGCGCGCTGCTGCGCGAAGCGTCGTAGCGGGCATGGTTACATCTCCGATCTGGGCTGGTGGCGCATCGAGGGTCAGCGCCACAGGTCATCACATGACGAAGAGGATGGTACACCACGCTGGCGAGCCAGGTCAACCCCAGATAAACTGCTCGCTTGCGCCAGGCTCGTCTAATTGACACCCTGCGCGGCGGGCGACTAAAATGCCTTGAAGCCCAGCGCTGGGCCGAAGGTCGAAGTCGCGCCGCCTCACCTTCGCTCTGATGATACGGAGGCAGGGAGTACTGCTCCCATGCCTCCGTTGTGTGTGACGGACGGGATCCGCAGGCGACGCATCGGGGGAGTAGTTGGCATATGGACACACGCAAAAGCGCCGATAAGGATCGGATGCAGGACATCGTCTCGCTGTGCAAGCGGCGCGGTTACATCTTCCCCAGTAGCGAGATCTACGGCGGAGTCAACGCCGTCTTCGACTACGGCCCACTCGGCGTCGAGTTCAAAAACAACGTCAAGCGCGCCTGGTGGGACGCCATGACGCGCCAGCGCGACGATGTGGTGGGGCTGGACGCCAGCATCATCATGGCGCGGCGCGTCTGGCAGGCGTCGGGCCATGAAGAGGTCTTCACCGACCCGCTGGTCGATTGCACGAACTGCAAGGCGCGATTCCGCGCCGACCACGTCATTGAAGATCAGGGCAACCTCGACACCTGCCCCAACTGCGGCGCCAAAGGCACGCTGACCGAGCCGCGCCGCTTCAACCTGATGTTCAAGACCTACATGGGGCCGGTTGAAGAAGACGCTGGGCTGGTCTATCTGCGGCCAGAGACGGCGCAGGGCATCTACGTCAACTTTCTGAATGTGCAGAGCAGCATGCGCAAGCGGCCGCCCTTCGGCATCGCGCAGATCGGGAAGGCCTTCCGCAACGAGATCAGCCCGGGCAACTTCACCTATCGCATGCGCGAATTCGAGCAAATGGAGCTGCAGTACTTCATCCCGCCGGAGCAGGAAGAGCGCTGGTACGACTACTGGAAAGAGCAGCGCCGCCAGTGGTATCTCGACCTCGGCATGACGGAGTCGCACCTGAGCTGGCACCCCCACGGCGCAGATGAGCTGGCGCACTATGCCCGCGCGGCGGTGGATGTGTACTACGAGTTCCCGTTTGGCAGCAAAGAGATCGAGGGCATCCACGACCGCACCGACTACGACCTGCGCCGCCATACCGAGTTCAGCGGCAAAGACCTCTCGTACTACGACGACATCGAGAAGCGCCGCTACATTCCGTATGTCATCGAGACATCGGTGGGCGCGGATCGCTCGGCGCTGGCCTTCCTCTGCGACGCCTACGACGAGGAGGTCGTCAAGGAGGAGACGCGCGTGGTGCTGCGGCTGCACAAGCGGCTGGCGCCCGTGAAGGTCGCCGTGATGCCGCTCTCGAAGAAGGACGAATTGCAAGCGCTGGCGCATCAGGTACACGATAGCCTGCGCCCACTCGGCCTGACGCAGTATGATGATACGGGCGGCAGCATCGGCAAGCGCTATCGCCGCCAGGACGAGATCGGCACGCCCTACTGTGTCACCGTAGACTTCGACAGCCTGGAAAATAAGAAGGTGACCATCCGCGACCGCGACACGATGGAGCAGCGCTTCGTTCACATCGCCGAGCTGCGCGATGTGCTGGCCGCCGATCTGGCATAGCGGGGGCGACCTCACCCCCAACCCCCTCTCCCACGGGGAGAGGGGGCTTTCGGAACCTCTCCTCTGGCAACTGCGCGCGTGGAGGAGAGGGCGGCTTTCGGAACGACGCGCTCTCTTGCTCCCCTCTCTCGCGCAGCGGGGGAGGGGCCGGGGGAGGGGGCGATGGAGCGATCACAATGAGCATGGACGAAGCGCTGAGCATCTACGCCGAGGCGGCGCAAGACCTCGTCGGCGCGGGCCTCTCGAATGCGGCAGGCATGCACTACAATACCGCCGATTTGTGCAATCAGGCGGCGGAAAAGACGCTCCAGGCGCTCTATGTGCTGGGCCACGACTCGCGCGCCCCCTACAATCACGATCTGCGCGCGCTGGGCGAGCTGGTCGGCGCGCCAGCGGAGATTCTGGCTGACCTGGATATGATCAACCCCTATCATCCCAGCGTCTATCTGGAGCGTGTCGCGGCGGAGGACGCCGACGACGACGTGGGCGGCGAGACAGCGGATGCGCTGCTCAAAGCCGCCCGCCGCGTGATGAAATGGGCGCGCCCGACGCTGCTGGCCTGAGCGGCGCCTTTTGCGGAGAGAGCATTGAATACCGTCTACTTCGTGCGTCACGGCGAGAATCCGGCTAACCTCACGCGCCAGTTCTCGTATCGCGTGGTGGACTATCCGCTGACGGCGCGCGGCGTGGCGCAGGCGCGGGCCACGGCGCGCCATTTTCGCGAGCAGCCTATCGCCGCCATCTACTCGTCGCCCCTGCGACGCGCCAATCAGACTGCCGAGATCATCGGCGCGGCGCTCGATCTGCCCGTGCAGACGGTTGAGGCGTTTCGCGAGGTCAACGTGGGCGCGCTGGAGCTGGAGCCGCCGTCTGAGGCGAACTGGGCGCTGCACGACCGCATCATCGCCGAATGGTTCAGCGGGCAGCCATCGTCCTGCTTCCCTGGCGGCGAAGACCTGACCACGCTGACCCAACGCATGCGCCAGGGCCTGCTCGATGTCTTGGGTGGTCGCCACGACCAGCAATTGATCATCGTCGCGCACGGCGGCAATCTTGCGGCCACCGTCAACAGCTTCTGCGCGAATAGCGCGATAGGCGCAGATGGCGGATTTCCGGTGAACCCCAATTGCGCCATCACGCGGCTGCGCCTGGAGGCGCGCGATGGCGCCGTGTGCGGCACGCTGGAGGCCTGGGCCGAGTGCGCCCACCTGGAGCGCCTGGACGACTGCGACTAGCGGAAGGAGCGTGACAACATGACAGAGCAGCGCATCGTCTCACTGCTGCCCAGCGCGACAGAGATGCTCTTCGCGCTGGGACTGGACGCCGAGGTATGCGCCGTCACGCATGAGTGCGACTATCCCGTTGCCGCGCTCGGCAAGCCGCACATCACCCGCAGTCTGCTCGCGCCCGACCTGAGCAGTGGCGAGATCGACGCCGCCGTGCGCGAGCAACTGGGAGCCGACGCGCACAGCCTCTACACCATCGACCGCGCGCTGCTTGCGGAGATTGCCCCCACGCTGATCGTCACGCAGCGGCTCTGCGAAGTTTGCGCCGTGGCCTACGATGAGGTGCTGGAGGCCGTGCGCTCGCTGCCGACGCGGCCAGCGGTCATCAATCTGGAGCCAGAGCGGCTGGCTGACGTGCTGGTCGACATCGAGCGCGTGGGCGTGGCCACCGGGCGCCAGGCTGCGGCGGCCACGCTGCTCGCCGACCTGCGTGGGCGCATCGCAGCGGTGCGCGAGCGCGTCGCGCGGGCGCAGTCGCGGCCACGGGTCGCCTTCATCGAGTGGATCGACCCGATCTTCTGCGGCGGCCACTGGAATCCTGAGCTGATCGCGATGGCGGGCGGCGAGGATGGCATAGGCCGCGTGGGCGAGCGCTCGCAGCAGGTGGAGTGGGCGCAGGTCGCCGCCTACCAGCCAGAGGTGATGGTGATCGCGGCGTGTGGCTTCACCGAGCAGCGCTCGCGGCAGGATGAACCGCTGCTGTGCGCCTATCCCGGCTTCGCCGAGCTGCCCTGCGCCCGCGCTGGCCGCGTGCATTTCGTAGATGGCGCCGCCTATTTTAGCCGCCCCGGCCCACGCCTGGTGGAGAGCCTGGAGCTGCTTGCCCGCCTCATCCATCCGGAGCTGTTCGCCGAGCATACGGATGGCGACGCGAGCGGTTTGACGCCTGACCTGAGCGCAATCGAACACAAATAGTTGACGTCGCAGTCATCCACGTGCTATGCTCTGGTCAACGAAAGGAGGTGATGTGCAGTGAGTGAACGTTCTAGCCGCGCAGGCGGTTGCAATACTCACGGCGCCGAATCTCTTGAGGGGTACGCCCGCTAGCATTTGTCTAGTGGAAACTCCCGCAAGCGATCTTCGGGTCGAGTGCGATTAACCGGCACGACGGTGGGTGTTTTTCCCCGCCTGCGCGGTTTCAGCCGGGGTGATAGCCAGATTGGCTGTCGCCCCGGTTTTCTTTTTGCCCCCACCCCTAACCCCTCCCCCGCCAAGGCGGGAGAGGGGAACTACCACAAGCTCGCCCTTGCCCGCGCCGCTACCCTATAGACGGGCGCCATGTAGCTCCCCTCTCCCGCAAAGTGGGGGAGGGGCCGGGGGTGGGGCTGCCGCCGTTCACCCTACCGTGTTTGCCCCCTGTGCCGTGATGGCCGCCCAGAAGAGATTCGCCAGCGCCAGATAGCCTCGGTCGGAGGGATGGAAGCCATCGCTGGAGACGAAGTCGGGGTGCGCTACCAGGTCGGAGTTGAGCAGATCCACCAGCGTGTCGTGGTGCGCCGCCACTGCCGCGTCGATAACCTGGTTCCACTGCACGCACAGGCTGCGAATCGCGGCTGGCGTGGCTGCTGTGCCGCAGAAGGCCCCAGACGCCGCCTGCGCCTGCACAGCGGGCAGCGCGCTGAAGTCAGGCGCGTTGGCCACGAAGATGCGCGCGGTCGTCTGCTGCTGGAGCTTCGTCAGCAGCGTATTCAGGTCAGCGCCGTATTGTTGCAGTGGCACACAGTTCTTGAAGTCATTCCCCACCAGCCAGATGGTGATGAGCGACGGGTGCGCGGCGATGGCCTGTGGCAGCTCGTCATTCAGCGCGCGGCTCAGCGTCTCGCCATCGATGCCCAGATTGAGCGCGTAGGAGCCTTTGGGCAGACGCGAGATCAGAATCGGCACGTAGCCAGTGGTATTCGGATTGCTGGCGCCCACTCCAACCGCGTCTGACGCGCCCATCGCCACATAGCGCACGGGCGGCGGCGCCTGCGTGGGAACGCGGGTAGGGGTCGCGGTAGGGGAACTCTGGCCAGTTGTCGGGCCCCCGGCGTTCGAGAGCAGGCTGCTGCACCCTGCCAGCGCAATGATGGGGAACAGCGCTGCCAGCGCGAGCATGGACAGGCTCGTCTGTCGAGTCCGTGACAGAAAACGTCTCCACATAGATCGTCTACTCCAGAGGGTCGTCGGCAGGTGGCGCGCCGATATGAGGGGGCGTACATGGATGCGCTGCCCATTCAGCAATCGTATCGGCGCGTGGCAGAGGGCGTCAAGACGACGGGGCGACCACCGTCGGGCCTCCTACTGGGCTTGCCTGAGCATGGAGCGCGCCACTATACTGCGCTGCGGTATCCGTGCGGTACTCTGGCGGACTCGTGGAGATGAGAGAGAAAGTAGGTCGCGCGTGCGCACGCTGGTGACGGGTGGAGCAGGCTATATCGGCAGCGTCATCGTGGAGGAGTTGCAGCGAGCGGGGCATACACCCATCGTCTACGACTCCTTCGTCAAGGGCCATCGCGCGGCGCTGCCAGCGGGCGTCGCCGTCGTCGAGGGCGACATCCGCGATACCGCGCTGCTGACGCGCGCGCTGGCGGAGCAGCGCATCGAAGCGGTCATCCACATGGTCGGACTGATCGAGGTGGGGCTCTCGGCGAGTGATCCCGCTGCCTTCTTCGAGACCAATGTCGGTGGCAGCATGAGTGTGGTGCGGGCGATGATCGAGGCCGGGAGCGAGATGGACGTGAAGCGGCTGGTCTTCAGCTCCAGCGCCGCCGTCTACGCCGACGATGCGCCGCTGCCCCTGCGCGAGGACGCCCCGACCGGCCCCAGCAGCGCCTATGGCGCCTCAAAGCTGATGGTGGAGCAACTGCTGGGCTGGGTTGCGCCGGTGCATGGCCTGATCTGCACGTCGCTGCGCTACTTCAACGCCGCTGGCGCCACCGAGCGCAATGGCGAGGCGCACGAGCCAGAGACGCATCTGATGCCGCTGGTGCTGCGCGCCGCCGAGCGCGACGAAGGCGTCTCCCTCTTCGGGACGGATTACCCCACGGTGGATGGAACCTGCGTGCGCGACTACGTCCATGTGCGCGACCTGGCCTCGGCGCATCTGCTGGCGCTGGGGCTGAGCGAGCCAGGAGTGCAGACCTATAACGTTGGCTCTGGAACCGGCTACTCGGTGCGTCAGGTGATCGAGATGGCGCGCGAGGTCACGGGACGCGCGCTGCCCGTCATCGAGCGCCCGCGCCGCGCAGGCGACCAGTACGCCACCGTCGCCGCCTCCGAGCGCATCGAGCGCGAGCTGGGCTGGCGCCCACAGTACAGCGACCTGCGCACGCTGCTGGCCACCGCCTGGGCTTGGCGTCAGACGCATCCGAACGGCTACGCCGAGTAGCCGACGCCGCGCGGGTAGCGCATGACATCGCGCTTGCAAACGATGCGCCCCCGTGGTATCATACGGAGGCTCGCGGGGCAGACCCGCGCGCGAGGGCCTGTGGCGCAGCTGGGAGCGCGTCTGCATGGCATGCAGAAGGTCAGGGGTTCGAGCCCCCTCAGGTCCACCATCCAATCGGATACCGCGCACACTGGCGTGACGGCCTTTCACCCCCCGTGGGCGAAAGGCCGTCTGTCGTTCTGTGCGCATGACACATCAGCAATCATCCGCAATGCGCGGGCGAGATCATCCCCGGCGGTGCGCCGGAGTGGAGGGAGCGGCTCTGTTATGGCACGCAGCAGATATCAGCCGGCGGAGTTCGAGGCGAAGTGGCAGGCGCGCTGGGCCGAGGCGGGCGACACCATCGCCCATGACGACGACCCGCGCCCGAAGTATTACAACCTCGCCATGCTGCCTTATCCCTCCGGCGATCTGCACATCGGCCACTGGTACAACTACACCGGCGCCGACATCTATGGCCGCTTCATGCGCATGCGCGGCTACAATGTGATGCAGCCCATCGGCTTCGACGCCTTTGGCCTGCCTGCTGAGAACGCCGCCATCAAGCGCAACATCCAGCCGCGCACGTGGACGCTGGCCAACATCGACAATATGCGCCAGCAACTGCGGCGCATGGGCGCTGGCTGGGACTGGACACGCGAGGTCGTCACCTGCCTGCCCGACTATTACAAGTGGACGCAGTGGCTGTTCCTGCAGTTCTACAAGAAGGGCCTGGCCTATCGCACCAAGGCCCCCGCGAACTGGTGTCCGACGTGCAACACGACGCTGGCCAATGAGCAGGTTGTCAACGGCGCGTGCGAGCGCTGCGGCACGCCGGTCGAGCGCCGCGAGATCGACCAGTGGCTGATGCGCATCACCGACTACGCCGATGAGTTGCTGAAGTTCGATGGGATGGACTGGCCCGAGAAGACCCGCCTGATGCAGACCAACTGGATTGGCCGCAGCGAGGGCGCCGAGATTCGCTTCACCGCCAGCATCCCGAACCCCAACCGCACGCGCGGGCGCAAGGCGACTATCGAGCTGCCCGTCTTCACCACGCGCCCCGATACGATCTACGGCGCCACCTTCTTCGTGCTGGCGCCGGAGCATCCCGCCGTGGAGCAGTTGACCACGCCGGAGCAGCGCGAGGCCGTGCAGATGTACGTGGAGCAGGCCCGCCGCGAGAGCGAGATCGAGCGCATGAGCGTGGAGAAGTCGAAGGCCAAGACCGGCGTGCCGCTCGGCTCCTACGTCACCAATCCCGTTAGCGGCGCACAGACGCCCATCTGGATCGCCGACTACGTGCTGATGAGCTACGGCAAGGGCGCTGTGATGGGCGTCCCCGCGCACGACCAGCGCGACTTCGAGTTCGCCCGTGCCTTTGGGCTGCCGATCACGCAGGTCGTGCAGGATGGCGACGAGCCGCTGACGGATCCGGCGACCTGGGACGAGGCCAAGATAGCGCACGGTCGGCTGGTCAACTCCGGCCCCTTCGATGGCGTACCCGCCGAGGAGGCCATTCGCCGCGTCATCGCCTGGCTGGAGGAGCACGACGTCGGCAAGGGCGCCGTCAACTATCGCCTGCGCGACTGGCTGGTGAGCCGCCAGCGCTTCTGGGGCGCGCCCATCCCCATCGTCTACTGCGTGGAGCATGGCGCGGTGCCTGTTCCAGACGATCAACTGCCGGTGCGGCTGCCCGACGAGGCGCAGTTCAAGCCGACGGGTGAGTCGCCGCTGCGCTACGTGCCGGAGTTCCTGAACACCACCTGCCCGATCTGCGGCGGCCCTGCCACGCGCGAGGTGGACACGCTGGATACGTTCATCTGCTCATCGTGGTATTTCCTGCGCTACGCCGACCCGCACGACGACCAGCAGGCGTGGGATGACAAGCCGGTCGCGAAGTGGCTGCCAGTGGATATGTACGTGGGCGGGCCAGAGCACGCCACGCTGCACCTGATGTATGCGCGCTTCTTCGTCAAGGCGCTGCGCGATATGGGGCTGCTGAGCTTTAGCGAGCCGTTCACGCGGCTGTACCATCAGGGGATGGTGCTGGGGCCAGATGGCCAGAAGATGTCGAAGTCGCGCGGGAACGTCATCGCGCCTGATGATGTGGTGGCGCGCTATGGCGCTGACACGGTGCGCGCCTACCTGATGTTCATGGGGCCATTCGATCAGGGCGGCCCGTGGAACGACCAGGGCATCGAGGGCGTCTCGCGCTACCTGAACCGCGTCTGGACGCTGGTGACGGACTTCGTCGCGGCGCGCGGCGAGGCGGCGGCCAAGGAGACGGCGGGTGGGCGCGAGGTGGAGCGCCTGCGCCACAAGACCATCGCCCGCATCACCGCCGACTACGAGGGGCTGCGCTTCAACACGGCGCTGGCTGCGCTGATGGAGTACGTCAACGGGCTGAACAAGGCGCGTGAGGCCAGCCCTGACACGCAGCGCGACCCGCGCTACGCCGCCGCCATCGAGACGCTGCTGACGCTGCTGGCCCCCATGGCGCCGCACATCGCGGAGGAGCTGTGGAGTCGCGTGGGGCACGAAGAGAGCGTGCATCGCCAGCCCTGGCCAGGCTTCGATCCCGTGCTGACGCTGGATGAGCAGATCACCGTGGTGGTGCAGGTCAACGGCAAGGTGCGCGATACGCTGCTGTGCCAGCCCGATGTGACGGAGGCGCAGGTGCGCGAGCAGGCGCTGGCCAGCGCCAAGGTCGGCGCGGCGCTGGGTGGCCGCGAGGTGCGCAAGTTCATCTATGTGCCAGGCAAGCTGGCCAATCTGGTGGGGTAGAGCGCGACCTCACCCCCCAGCCCCCTCTCCCACAGGCGAGGGGGAGCCGGAGCCTCGCCAACGAGAGGCAGCTAAGCCACGGCAGCAACCGAAAGCCCCTTTCCCCGTGGGAGAGGGGTTTGGGGAGAGGTCGCGCCTCGCTCACCACACCGGGCGCAGGAACTCCAGGATGATGCGGTTGAACTCCTCGGGCTCGTCCATGTTTGGCACATGGCCCAGACCCGGCATCACCACTTTGCGCGCGCCGGGAATGCCATTGGCGATGTCGTCGGCCATCGCCTGGGTGGCCGCCTCGTCGCCGCTGCCGATGATGACTAGCGTCGGCGTCGTCAGCGAGCCCAGCCGCCCAAACGCGGGCGGATCGAGCGGCTGAAACTCCACGCCCTCCCACTCGCCAGCCATGTAGCGCTTGTTATTGTTCGTGTTCATCGCCAGAAAGCGCTCCCGCACGGAGGGCTTGACCTGATCGGCGTCGCGCGCGAAGCCCTGGCACCAGATGCGCCACTCCAGCTCGTTCAGCCGCGCCGCGTCGCCAGCCTTCTGCGCCGCCTCCGCCTCCTCGAAGAGCGCATCCTGCTCCGGCGGATTGGGATGCTCCGGGGCGCCGCTCACTCCCGCGCCAGACGTGATCAGCGCGCCCACCCGCTCCGGATGCGTGACGGTGTAGTCAATCACCGCCGAGCCACCCATCGAGCAGCCCAGCAGCGCGGTGCGCTCCACGCCCAGCGCATCCAGCACGCCGCCGACGTCGTCCGACATCGAGGCCTTGCCGGGGTGAATCTCCGACTGGCCGAAGCCGCGCATGTCGTAGCGGATCACGCGATAGTGGGCCGCCAGCGCGGCAACCTGGTCATCCCACATGCGATGGTCAGCGATGCCCGCGTGCACCAACGTCACCGCCGGGCCAGAGCCGGTCTCTTCGTACCACAGCTTCGCGCCGTTGACCGTGAGAAAGCCTTGCGTCATGCGATGCGTCTCCTGTCTACTGTGTACGCTTCCGATCGATTCGCTGGGGCAGTATAGCATAGCGCGCTGGCTCCGCTGCCCGCGCCTGACTCCCCAGGTGAGAGGGCAATTGCCCCTGTCATGACCGTTCTTTTGCGCTCCGCAGAAAGTGGCGCCACCTTGCCGTCGTCAATTGGCCCTTGTGACCAGCCGTTGGTCGTCGTACGTTCATGAGTGCGGCCCGAAGCGGCATGGTAGCTACAATGAAAGGCTGATGCGATGAATAGTGAGACGCAGCGCGAGCAGGCCGAGCGCTTCCGCCACCTGCATGATAGACGACACGGCGCGCCGATGCTGGTACTGCCGAATGTGTGGGACGCCGCCAGCGCGCGCATCATCGAGCAGGCGGGCTTCCCGGCGGTCGCCACCACCAGCGGGGGCGTGGCCGCCGCGCTGGGCCACCGCGATGGCGAGCGTATGAGCCGCCAGACCATGCTGGATGCCATCGCGCGCATCGCGCGGGCCGTGAGCTGCCCCGTCACCGCCGATTTCGAGGCGGGCTATGGCGATACGCTCGCCGAGCGGGTCGCATCTGTCAGGGAGCTCATCACGACAGGCGTAGTAGGTCTGAATATCGAAGATTCGCTACCTGGGCAGGGCGGCAAGCTGGTCGAGACGGCGGAGCAGGTGGAGCTGATCGCGGCCCTGCGCGCGCTGGCGGGCGACCTGGGCATCCCGTTCGTCATCAATGCGCGGGTGGATGTCTTTCTGCACGGCGCGGGTACACCTGAGGAGCGCGTGGAGCAGGCCGCCGAGCGCGCCAACGCCTATCTGCGCGCGGGCGCTGACTGCGCCTATCCGATTGGCTGGCTCGACCGCGACACGATTGGGCGGCTGGTCGCGGCCATTACCGGGCCAATCAACATCATGGGCGGCGGGCAGGGGCCAACGCTGCCAGAGCTGGCGCAGCTCGGCGTGGCGCGCGTCAGCCTGGCGAGCGGCGTGATGCGCGCGGCGCTGGGCCACATCCGCGTCATCGCGCGCGAGCTGCTGGCGACCGGCGGCTACGACGCGCTGACCCGCGACGCGCTCACCGGCGCCGAGCTTGGCGCGCTCTTCGACGAGTAGGCGCGGCCCACACCCCGACTCCTCTCCCAGAGGGCGAGGGGAGTGCGCGCAGAGATGTACGTGTCGCTCGGAAATCAACTACTGGCCACCGCAAACCCTCTGCTCCCTCTCCCTCTGGGAGAGGGCCGGGGTGTGGGCGCTCGCCCTGCGCTGAAATTGGCCCCCTCGCTGCGGATGTGATTGGCTCTTCACGTCAGTCTATCGCTTTGTTACGCTATTGAGTGGGGCGAACAGGCGACGACGCTACGGAGCGCGGCGCCTGTGTAGATGCATCCCTCTCGTAGCGAACAAAGGAGAAATGAGCGGTGCAAGCGCGAGTGAACTATGGCAAGGCAGCGCCCGGCGTGATGAAGGCGATGGGCGCGCTCGAAGAGTACGTCGATTCGTGCGGGCTGGAGGCCGGGCTGCTCGATCTGGTGAAGCTGCGCGCCTCGCAGATCAACGGCTGCGCGTACTGCGTGGATATGCACTATCTGGATGCGCGCGCCAATGGGGAGACGGAGCAGCGCCTCAGCACAGTCGTCGTCTGGCATGAGTCGCCATTCTTCACCGATCGCGAGCGCGCTGCGCTGCTCTGGACGGAGAAACTGACGCTGATCTCGGTGGATCATGTGCCAGATGAGGTGTTCGAGCAGGTGCGTCCGCACTTCACCGACGAAGAGCTGACCAACCTGACGGCGGCCATCGTGGCGATCAACGCCTGGAACCGCTTCGCCATCAGCTTCCGCTCGGTTCCGGGCCACTATCGGCCAACCGTGCGCGCCAAATAGCAGCCAGCGAGCGGCGCGCGCATCCAGACCCACTGGAGGAGACCATGAGCGCGGAATTCACCATCACGCATCGTGATGCGCTTGGAGCGGTAGGAGACGACTTCGAGTTCCAGGGATTCGCGCATGGCGGCGCCCGCGTCTCTTTCATCTCGGTCGATACGACTGAGGTGGGATATGGGCCGCGCCTGCATCGGCATCCGTATGAGGAGGTCTTCATCATCCAGGAGGGGCGCGCGCTACACGGTCGGCGAGGCGACGCTGGAGGCCGAGGCGGGCCAGATCATCGTCGTGCCGCCCAACACGCCGCACAAGTTCGCCAATCTCGGCCCTGGTCGGCTGCGACAGGTCGACATCCACGTCAGCGAGCGCTTCATCACCGAGTGGCTGGAAGACTGAGCGCCGCGCACACAACCGCAGACACAAAAACGAGGAGCGAGCCGCGCAAGCTCGCTCCTCACACATGTGCGACTGGGTCACGCATATACACGCTAGGCGCACGCTGAGGGCCAGATATTTCAGCACGGTACCTGCGGGGCGCCGAATTGTGTAGAATGGCACAGATTGCCGATGCGCGCCTGCCGTCCGTGGCGTAACAGCCAAAGGGCGTGACCGTTCTTTCATCATGCCTTGCATCGTGCGTTATGATGCGTGGTATGGTGCGGGCGACCGGCGATACGTGGGGATGACGAGTGGGGAGGCGATATGGCGGCAGTAGGCGTCCAGCGGAGGCCGCAGGCGAGCGTGGGGGCGGCGTGGGATGAGGCGCTGGCCATCGCGGGCAGGCTGTATGCCAACCGCTGGTTCATGGGCGCGCTGATGATCGTCGGCCTGGCGCTCTATCTGTGGGGCGCCAACCACGCCATCGACTATCCAGAATATGACGAGAGCGCGTACTATGCGCGCGCCTATCACCTCTTGCACGGCGATTTCTCCTTCGCCGACATCTCGAATCCTGGCACGTCGCCGCTGTATGTCCTCTATTATGCCGTCTGGTATCTGGCGCTGCGCAGACCGCTGCTCTATCCGTGGGTGTTCCCGTCGTGCATCCTGCTGCTGGGAGTCGCCGCCTATCTGCTGCTCTCGCGGCTGTTTCATCCCACTCTGGCCTGGATGCTGGCGCTGGCCGCTGTCATCGCCGCGACGCCCGTGGTGACCGCAAACGGCTGCTACTACTTTGGCGCGGCGCTGCTCTGGCTGGGGCTTGGGCTGCTCGACCG
>Ga0070683_100003188_pt1 | contig 13236 bp, 13 predicted proteins | sample KBSC713LmetaG_FD_64662 | JGI IMG/M metagenome (GOLD analysis project Ga0070683, IMG submission 64662) | Corn rhizosphere microbial communities from Kellogg Biological Station, Michigan, USA - KBS C7.1-3L metaG | ecosystem: Host-associated > Plants > Roots > Rhizosphere ...
ACGAGCGGCCCCTTGCCGAAGCGCGGCGCCTCGAGCCTGGCACGCGGTGGCCCGGGTTGCGAGGATGTCACACCACAACGGTATGTCGATCGGAGGGCTCGTATGGCCACGGTGGGGAAGAACTTGAACGAAGTGCTGGTCGGCGACCGCGAGTATTGGGAGAACGGCCCGCCACACGAGGTCTTCCGCCAGATGCGGTCCGAGTGCCCGGTGCACTGGTCGAGCGCCATCACCGAGTTCCCGGGCGAGGCGGGCTTCTGGTCCGTCACCACCGCCGACGACATCCACACCGTCAGCCGCGACTGGCAGACCTACTCGTCCGAGCGCGACGGCATCACCGCCGCCAACGCGGTCTTCCCGCTCGAGCTGATGCGGGCGATGTTCATCGGCATGGACCCACCCAAGCACGACCGCCTCAAGGCTCTGTTCCAGGCGGGCTTCACGCCCAAGCGCATCGCCGCGCACGAAGACGAGATCCGCGAGATCGTCAAGCGCGTGCTCGACCGGCTCGACGGTCGCGACGAGTGCGAGCTCGTGAACGAGGTGGCGCAGCCGGTGGTCTCGCGCGTGATCGGGAGCTTCATGGGGATTTCCGAGCAAGACGACGCCGTGTGGGCCAACCTCATGAATTCCATCCTCGGGGCGAGCGATCCGGACCTCAACCCCGACGGCATCGAGGGCGCGATCCAGAAGGACGTGCCCGAGATCTTCGAGCGCTGCGGCAGGCTCATCGCGGAGCGCCGCAAGCGCCCGACAGGCGACCTGACGAGCGTGCTCGTCCACGCCGAGATCGACGGCGAGAAGCTCGAGGAGCACGAGATCGTGATGGGCTTCTTCCTGCTCATGGCGGCCGGCAACGACAGCACCAAGGCCACCTACTCGAGCGGCATGCTCGCTTTGATGGAGAACCCGGACCAGCGCCGGCTGCTGCTCGACAACCCGTCGCTCGTCCCGAGCGCGGTGGAGGAGGCGCTGCGGATGTTTCCGGCGTTCGCGCACTTCCGCCGCACCGCCACCCGCGACATCGAGCTGGGCGGCCAGACGATCAAGGAGGGCGAGAAGGTGGTGATGTGGTACGTCTCGTCCGGCCGCGACGAGACGCGCTACGAGGACCCGGATCGCTTCGACGTGACGCGCAATCCCGAGCACCAGGCGTTCGGTGCGGGCGGGCGGCATTTCTGCCTCGGCACCGCGCTCGCGCGGCTCGAGCTGCGGATCATGCTCGAGGAGACGCTGGCCCGCTACCCGCGCATGGAGCTGGCGGGCAAGCCCACGGTCGTCGAGTCACCGTTCCTCAACCAGCTGAAGAGCTTGCCAGTCCGCCTGAACGCCGCTTAGAGTTTCCCCATGGCCGACATGACTCACGAGGCGTCGCTTCCCGTCGCGCAAGCGCCGCCCCTCACCGACAGCTTCGATCGCACCAAGCTCGAGATCGTCCCGCTCAAGGGTCTCCCGATCGTGGCCGCCGCGCTGATCGCGCTCATCGTCGTGATCGCGAACGACTGGCCCTGGGGGCTCACCTTCTTCCACGTCGTGGGCGGCGGGCTGTGGACCGCGATCGACCTCTTCTTCGGCTTCATGGTCGGCCCGATCATCGGGCGGCTGTCCGTGCCCGCGCGAATCGACTTCTCGGCGCGCTTCATGCCCAAGATGCTGCTGCTCATGCCCACGCTCGTGCTCATCACGATGGCGGCGGGCTGGCAGCTCGGCAACCACCTCGGCTTCACCGACGCAAGCTACTTCCGGCACAGCTGGATCGTCGCCTCGTACATCGTCGTCGGCGTGATGTCGGTGATCGCTCTCGGCATCCTCGAGCCGGCCAACCTCGCGGTGCTGTTCGAGCTGAAGAAGCCCAAGCCCAACGGCGAGCTGATCGGCAGGCTCATGCGCCGCTACATCTACACGGCGGGCGTGACGGGCGCGATGCAGATCGCCACGCTGATCATCATGACCAGGCTGGGATCACCATGAGCGACCTCGCAGCGGGGCTCGAACGGCCCGAGATGCCGGACCAGGAGTCGCTGCCGCCCGTGACCGAGGTGGCGGTGGCGTCGATGATCCTGATCGTCATCGGCGGCATCTACATGGCGTCGCACCTGCCGCACCACGCGCCGGTGGTGCTGCCGATCATCGTGCTGGTGGGATCGGTGCTGCTGATCGCCTGGAACGCGCTGACGCTCAGCCGAGTGCGCGAGTTCTCGTGGAGCACGTTCTGGCTCGTGGGGCGCTGGGCGGTGATCGCCTACATCGTCATCGCCGGGATGCTCTTGTACGTGTTCGTCAAGGACGGCACGCGCGGTTCGCAGCTCACCCTCGTCACGCTGATGCTGATCACGTACGCCGTCAACGTGCCGCTGCTGCTCGCGTTCGGCGCTGCGCGCTACCAGCCGCCTGACGACTAACGCACCTCTAACCTTCACCCCATGAGCGGGGCGCGTTACGGGCGCGATGTGAAGACGCTCGGGCAGGCTTGGAAAGAGTTCCTCGGCAAGCGGTCGCCCAGGCTGATCGCGTTCGGGATCGCGGTGACGCTTGCGATCCGCGTGATCGCCGGCGGCCCCCTGACCTGGCGCGACGCCGTGGCCGCCGCCGCGCTGATCGTGATCTATCCGTTCGGCGAATGGGCGATCCACGTCTACCTGCTGCACCTCAAGCCCTTCCGCTTCCGCGGTGAGCGGGTGGAGCTCGCCACCGCGCGAGCGCACCGCGAGCACCACGAGCAGCCGCACGACCTGTTCATGATCCTGCTCGCGCCGTCCGAGGCAATGGCGCTGATGTTCCTGGCTGTGCCGCTCACGCCCGCTCTGGCCGGACTCGGGATCGCCGCCGCGGGCGGCAGCGTCCCCTACGGCGCGCTTCTCACCGGTGTGCTCACCGGCCAGGTGCTCGTGGCGATCTACGAGTGGACCCACTTCCTCATCCACACCGCCTACCGGCCGCGCTCGCGCTACTACCGCTCGATCTGGCGCAACCACCGCCTCCACCACTTCAAGAACGAGCACTACTGGCACGGGATCACGAACACGGTCGGCGATCGCGCGCTCGGCACCTACAAGGACCAGAGCAAGGTGCGGCGGTCGGAGACCGCTCGGACGCTCGCTGCCGAGTGACCTTCGCTAGACGCTGATCGGCTCGAGCGGGCGCCTCGCCCGCCGCTCGGCCGCCCGCGGCTCCTCGACGGCCTCACGCGCCTCCACCCGCGTGAGCGGGCTGCGTCCCCAGTCGGCCTCCTGCGCGAAGCGCACGAGCGAGTGGAAGTAGGCGTCGAGTGGTGGCACGCGGATGCCGGCCGGCACCAGCGCATCGGCCGCCGCCGAGTTGTCGAAGCTCGCGTCGACGGCGAAGTACGGGAAGTACACCTCCGAGCGGCGCAGCACCTTCCGCTTGGATTCCGAGCTCCGCCGCAGGAGCCATGGGTGGACGAGCCGCCGGTAGAGCTTCGGCCTGAGCGCGATGGCGCGGCGCCTGCCGAACGCCTCGGCCGACATGTCGATCAGCTGGCCCACGGTGCTCGACTCAGGTCCCGCCGCGAGGGCATACGTGCGTCCCTCGGCATCGGGCCGGCCGCTCAGCTCGAAGATCGCGTCCGCCACGTAGTCCACCGGCACCACGTCCGCCGGCGCCGAGCGCCGGCCCGGCACCGCGCGCAATGAGCCGCGGGAGTAAGCGCGCAGCGGTCCGTACACCACGTTGAAGGCAGGCGTCCAGCCGCTGTCCGACTCGCCCACCACGATGCTGGGGCGGAAGACGGTGGTGGGAAGATCGCCGAAGCGGTGGCGAAGCATCTTCTCCGCCTCCCACTTCGACATCTCGTAGCTGTTGTTGAAGTGCTGGCCGCGATCGAGGTCCTCCTCGTAGAACGGGCCGCAGTGGGTGCCGGCCACGTACGACGTGGACACGTGCGAGAAGCGCGCGAGGCCGTCGCCGCGCTCGGCGCACAGCTCGGCAAGCTCGAGCACGCGGCGCGTGCCGTCCACGTTGATCGCGCGTGCCTCGTCGAGCGGCAGGCTGAAGGACACCGAGGCGGCCGAGTGCACCACCGCGGTCACCTCCTCGGCGAGTTGCTCGCGCAGATCCGGGTCGATCCCGAGCCCGGGGGTGGTCACGTCGCCGCGCACGGCCACGAGCCTGTGGTCGAAGCGGTGGGCATCGTGGACGACGGTCTGCGCCGCCGCGCGGAGCCGCTCGCCCGCCTCGTCCTGATCCGATCCGCGGATCAGCGCGTAGATGGTGCGGTCGCTGCGCTCGAGATAGCGCGCGAGCAGCTCCATTCCGACGAATCCCGACGAGCCGGTGAGAAATAGGGCGCCTGAGTCCATGAGTTCCAGTGTTCCGGGGACACGCCCGGCCGAACATCGACCGGGAGCCGAAGATTGAACCCTGAGCTTCGACCCCGTGTATACGCGCGGTGAAGATCCTCTTAGGACCTCGCCGCCATGCGCGAATGCGCGCGCGTCGCGTCCAGAAAGACCTCCGTCACATCCGGCACGACCTCGCGGAGGCGCTCATCGATCCGGTCCGACACGTCCTCGACCTCGTTCGGCTCGAGATCGTCGGCGAGGTCTATTCGGGCGGCCACCATCAGCGCGTTCGGCCCGAGGGCCATCGTGAGCAGCTCCACCACGTCGTCGATCTCGTCGAACTCGCCGAGCGCGCGCTCCAGCGCGTCGCGCTCCTCCGGCCTGGCGGCCGCGCCGATGAGCAGATGAGACACATCGCGCCCCATCCACAGGGCCACGAACGCGAGCAGCACGCCGATCGCGATCGACGCCGCGGGGTCGAAGATGGACGAGCCGGTGACCTGGTCCGTCACGATTCCGGCAAACGCGATGAAGATGCCCACAAGCGCCGCGGTGTCCTCGAACAGCACCATCTTCACGTTCGGGTCGCGACTCCCGCGGACGTAGCGGAGGAGCGGCATGTCCGCCTCGCCCGCCTCGCGGCGCACCTGACAGACGGCGCGGAGCAAGGAGCTGCCCTCGGCCACGAAAGCGATCGCGAGCGTGATGTACGCAACCGCGAAGCCGCCGGCCTCCTCGCCCTTCATGAGCGCGTACACGCCATATCCGATCGCGAACACCGCTCCTGCGAGGAACATCCCCACCGCGGCCATGAACGTCCAGAGGAAGCGCATCTGCCCGTAGCCGAAGGGCTGGTCGGGGTTGGGCTCGCGGCCGCCGAGCCTGATCGACACGAGCAGGAAGGCCTGGTTGGTGGTGTCGGCCACTGAGTGCGCTGCCTCGGCAAGCATCGCCGTGGAGCCGCTGAGCAGGCCCCCCGCCAGCTTCACGAGCGCCACACCGGCATTCGCCGCGAGCGCGATCAGCACCGTCTTCCGGCTCTCCGCCGTGCTGCCGCGCATCCGCTCCATGCTGCGCCGGCTGGTGAATCCGGCGGCTGCGCCGGTCCCTTCCCTGGTCACCCTGCCGGGTTACCCGATATCCGCCAGGGGTGCACTTGCCGCTGGACTCTCGCCGCAGCCGGATATACGGTTACGGCGAGGGGAATCGGGGATGAGCTTCAACATCCTTGCAGTCGGCCGACCCGGAATGGGGGAGGAGCGCACTGTCGAGCTGGCCGCCGCACGCGCGGCCCAGGAGCACGCGGCGCTGACGCTGATGTGCGTCTGGTCGCCGACGCGGCTGATCCACTGGGCGCGGCTCGCAGGCGTGGACCCCGCCGAGCTGATTCGCGACCACGCCGAGCAGTCGTCCGAATGGATCCGCGGCGTGGTGGCCGGGCTGCCGCCCGACGTGAGCGTCAAGTTCGCGTGCCGGAAGGGACTCGCCAAGCGCTGCGTATCGAATGAGCTGCGCGACGGCCACTACGACGAGCTCGTGATCAGCCGGCCACTGCTCGGTCAGCGCTGCCTGGCCAAGCTCGAGCGCCAGTACCCCGAGCTGCGGGTGCAGCTCGTGGAGCCGGCCCTGGCGCTGATACCGCAGGCCGCTTAGCTACCGAACACCACGGTGGTGTTGCCGTGGCGGATCACACGGTCCTCGCAGTGCCACTGAACCGCGCGTGCGAACACGGTGCGCTCGATGTCGCGGCCCTTTCGCTCGAGGCCGGCGACGTCGTAGCGGTGTGACACCCGGATCACGTCCTGCTCGATGATCGGCCCGGCGTCGAGCTCCTCCGTCACGTAGTGGGCCGTGGCGCCGATCAGCTTGACGCCGCGCTCCTTCGCGCGCGCGTAAGGAGCCGGGCCGGCGAAGGCCGGCAGGAACGAGTGGTGGATGTTGATCACCGGCACGCCCACGCCCTCGAGGAAGCGGCCCGACAGGATCTGCATGTAGCGGGCGAGCACCACGAGGTCGCACTTGCCCGTGAGCAGCTCGAGCAGCCGCTTCTCGGACTCGGGCTTGGTGTCCTTCGTCACCGGCACGTGGTGGAAGGGCAGACCGAAGAACTCCACGTCCCCGCGCAGGTCGGTGTGGTTGGACGCCACCAGCGCGATGTCGCCCTCGATCTCGCCGCGCTTCCAGCGCCAGAGCAGGTCCTGGAGGCAGTGGTCGTACCGCGACACGAGCACGGCGATCCGCTTGCGCTGGCGCGTGTCCCAGATGCGAAAGCCCATGTCGAAACGGTCGGCCACCTCGCTCTGGAAGCGCGGCGTCAGGTCCTCGGCGTCGCTCGGCAGCGTGAACTCCATGCGCAGGAAGAACTCGCCCCCCTCCGGGTCGGAGCTGTGCTGGTCGGACTGCACGATGTTGGCGCCCGCCTCGTAGAGGAAGGTGGACACGGCGCTGACGATGCCCGGCTGGTCGGCGCACCACACGAGCAGGCGGATGAGCCGGGCGTCGCTCAAGGACTGATGGCCAGCGGGGCTTCCTCGAAGTGCGTGATGCGCCGCAGCTCGGCCACGCGCGCCTCGACCTCCTCCGAGGAGAGCACCGCCATGCGCTCGGTGCCGAACTCCTCCACGTTGAACGACGCGAGCGCAGTGCCGTACGCCATCGCCTGACGCAGAACCGCGTCGTCGACGCCCGAGTCGAGCCGCTTGGCCACGTAGCCGAGGAAGCCGCCGGCGAAGGTGTCGCCCGCGCCGGTGGGATCCACCACGGTCTCGAGCGGGTAGGCCGGCAGCGCGAAGAACGAGTCCGCTGTGATCAGCGCCGCGCCGTACTCGCCCTGCTTGGCCACAACCACGCTGGGACCCCAGGACAGGATCTCGCGCGCGGCTGAAAGCAGGTTGGGCCTCTCCGTGAGCTGGCGCAGCTCCGCGTCGTTGAGGATCAGGCAGTCCACACGCCGGATCACGCCCACGAGCGAGTCCCGCGCGGTATCGATCCACAGGTTCATCGAGTCGAGCGCGCTGAAGCGCGCGGCGGAGCACTGCTCGCGCACCGCGGCCTGGAGGTCCGGCTGGATGTTGGCCAGGAACAACACGTCGGCCTCGAGCGAGCGCTCGGACAGCTTGGGCTCGAAGTCGGCGAACACGCCGAGCTCGGTGGCGAGCGTCTCACGGGAGTTCAAGTCCCAGCCGTACTCGCCATGCCAGAAGAACGTCTGGCCGCCCGGTACGCGCTCGACGTCGCCGATCTGCGTGCCGCGCGTGGCGAGCACCTCGAGATCGGTGTCCGCGAAGTCGTCGCCGACCGGCCCGACCACGTTCACCTCGTCGAAGAACGACGCCGCCAGCGCGAAGTGCGTGGCCGCGCCGCCGAGCATGCGCTCGCGCTCGCCGAACGGCGTCTTGACCCGGTCGTAGGCGATCGAGCCGACGACTGTGATGCTCACGCGCCCACCGGCTCGGCCTCGGCCTGCGAGAGGCCGGCGGCCTCCCGGAGCGCCTCGGCGCGGTCGGTCTTCTCCCACGTGAAGTCGTGGTCCTCGCGGCCGAAGTGGCCGTACGCCGCGGTCTTCTGGTAGATCGGTCGGTGCAGGTCGAGGTACTCGCGGAAGGCGCCCGGGCGCAGGTCGAAGTGCTCGTTGATCAGCGCCACGATCTGCGCGCGGCCGATCTTCTCGGTGCCGAACGTCTCGACCATCACCGACACCGGGTGCGCCACGCCGATCGCGTAGGCCACCTGCACCTCGCAGCGGTCCGCGAGCCCTGCCGCCACCACGTTCTTGGCCACGTAACGCGCGGCGTACGCGGCGCTGCGGTCCACCTTCGACGGGTCCTTGCCGCTGAACGCCCCGCCGCCGTGCCGCGCGGCGCCGCCGTAGGTGTCCACGATGATCTTCCGTCCGGTCAGGCCGCAGTCGCCCATCGGCCCGCCGATCTCGAACTTGCCGGTGGGATTGACGAGCAGCGAGCCGCGCAGCTTCTCCTCGTCGTACATGCCACCGGGAAGCACGGGGCGCAGCACGTGCTCCCACAGGTCCGGCTTGATCAGCGTCTCGGAGTCGACGCCCGGCTTGTGCTGTGTGGAGATCAGGATCCTCTCGATCTCCACCGGCCGGCCGTCCTCGTAGCGGACGGTCACCTGCGTCTTGCCGTCGGGCCGCAGGTAAGGGAGCACCTCGCCCTTGCGCACCTCCGACAGCCGCTGCGCGAGCTTGTGCGCGAGCGAGATCGGCATCGGCATCAGCTCGGGCGTCTCGCGCGTGGCGTAGCCGAACATCATGCCCTGGTCGCCCGCGCCTGCGATGTCGCCCTCATCGTCGCCGGACTCGGCGCTCGTGCGCCGCTCGTATGCCTGGTTCACGCCCTGCGCGATGTCGGGCGACTGCTCGTCGATCGCGGTGATCACCGCGCAGGTGTTGCAGTCGAAGCCGTAGGCGGCGTCGTCGTAGCCGATCCGCCTGATCGTCTCGCGCGCGATCTTCGGCACGTCCACGTAGACGTTGGTGGAGATCTCGCCCGACACGACCACGAGCCCGGTGTTCACGAGCGTCTCGCAGGCCACGCGGCCCTGCGGGTCGTCGGCCATAACGGCGTCCAGCACACCGTCCGAGATCTGGTCGGCGATCTTGTCCGGGTGGCCCTCGGTGACCGACTCGGATGTGAACAGGAACTCGGCGTCCGTCATGTGGGCAAGCCCTCGCTTTCCGCACCCTTGCGGGTGGCTTCAATGAGATAGGCGACCATCACTTCCTCGTCGCCGAGGTTGAGGTGGTACGCGTCCGACAGCTGTTCCACGCGCTCGATCTGATCCTGCTTTTCCTTGAAGAGCTCATGGAACGCGAAGAACGTGTAGTCCACCACACGCCCCTGGAACCCCACCCTGTCTAGCAGCTCGGCGGTGCGTTCCTGGCCGATGATCGACAGCTGCATGATGTATGCAACGCCGTCATCGGCGAGCGCTTGGGGCAGCAATTCGATCAGATGGTCGATCAGGTTGCGCCCCCAGTAGTCGAGCGGCCGGTGCGTCACCACCTGCTCGAACGGGTCCACCGGCATCTGGTAGAGGCTCGCGACGATCACGTCGTAGCGCTCCTCCGGCAGCCACGGGTAGAGGTCCACGGCGGCCGCGCTCACGCGGTCCGCCACGCCGTTGCGGAAGGCGTTCGTCAGCGTGTTGTCCACGGCCTGCTTGTCGATGTCGATGGCGTGCACGTGCGCGGCCCCGTTCAGTGCGAGCTGCACGGCGAGCAGGCCCGTGCCCGAGCCGATGTCGAGGCAGCGCCCGTGGCTGCCGATCCCCTCCTGGAACAGGTACTTCCACACGAGGAAGCTGCCCTGGGTGGGAGTGAACACCCCCTCCTCCACCATGACGTCCGGGAAGTCGAGCGGGAACAGCGAGCGCCCGCGGCGGTCGGTCCAGCGCGGGGCGTGAGCGTCGCCGTTGCCGCCCAGGTCGGTGTCAACCCCCAGCTCCGGGCGCTCGTGGCCGGGCTTCGTGTCCGCCAGTGCCTTCTTCGCGGCCGCGATGTGCTCCGGCCCCACGCCGCAGCAGCCGCCGATGATCTGAGCGCCCTCCTCGCGCCACTCGAGCGCCAGCTCGGCGTACTTCTCGCCCGTGATGTCGGACTCGAAGCGCCAGCCGGCGTTGGTGAAGTAGCCGAGGTTGGGATACACGCCGAGCGGCATGTCCGTGAAGTCGCGCAGCCACGAGAGCATCCCCGCCACGTGGTCGGGCGGGATGCAGTTGAGGAGCAGCGCGCCCACGCCCATCTCCTCGAAGCGCCGCGCGGCGCGGCCGAAGGCGTCGCCCTCCGGGCCGCCCCAGTGTTCGCCGTACACGCCGCACACGCCGTGGCGGCAGCGGCGGAAGCTCAGCCAGACCGGGATGCCGGTGGCGAGCAGGCTCTCGACCGTGGAGTAGGTCGAGCTGCGTACAAGGGAGAGCGTCTCGAGCAGGACCAGGTCGGGCGGGTCGTCCTCGAATGCGCGCGCGAGCAGGCGGACGGTCTCGCCCCCCTCGGGCGTGTCCACGTCGCCGTTGATGGAGAACGCAACGGCGGTCTCGCCGGTGCGGCCGCTCTCCTCGACCGCCCTGCGCGCGAGGCGGACGCCCTTGCGCGCGATGTCCATCCAGTGGATGGGACGGGTGGAGTCCCAGAGAGCCGGGCGGTCGCCGCGGAGGGCACTCGGGAGGCCCCAGGTGTCGGTGGAGATCACGTCGCAGCCCACGTCCACGTAGCTCTTGTGAACGCGCTGGACCGCTTCCGGCTGGTTCACGAGCGCGCTCGTGCCCCACAGGCGCTCCTCGAGCTCGGGCCGGTCGTGCGCGACCTCGTCGAGCTCGGTGGCGGTGCCGCCGTCAAGCATCACACAGCGGTCGGTGACGATCAGTCGCTGGACGCGTTCGTACGCGTTCCGTGGTTCGCCGGCGTCGGACATGCCATCGGCCGGCTGAGCGGTGCTCACGTTGGCCACTTCTCCTCCTCGCCTCTGCCGGGGGATGGTGGTCGAAGGCCCTCCGCGCCGCGACTCCCTTCCCGCCGGACTTTCCCTACCTTTCGGGCAGGTTGAGGCCTGTATACAGGCCTCATGTGCTGATTGTGGCGGGTGTTTGGTGCTCAACACCCCTTTCGATAGGGCAAGACCTAACTCTCGGGAGGGGCATTTGCGCGGCCTCTCCCGTAGCTTGCCGTGCGATGCCGCTGTTTCGCAGTCCACTCGCGGACGTGCTGCACCGCGCCGGGGCGGTGATGACCCAGCGCGACGGGTGGGAGGTCGCGGCACATTTCGGATCGCCTGCCGGGGAGCTTGCGGTTTGCGCGCAGGCCGTCGGTTTGGCGGACCACTCGTTTCTGGGCAAGCTCGAGCTCCGGGGCTACCCGGAAGCGGTCGATCAGGTCGTCTCCTACCTGACCGATTGCCAGCTCGAGCCGAACGAGGTCATGCGCATCGAAGGGGTGCGCTGGTGCTCGGCGTCGCCGGATCGCGTCTTCGCGCTTTGCGATCCACCAGCGCTTTTCGCGCTGAGCGAGGGGATGCATGACGCGGTGCGGCGCACGCCGGGCGTTCTGTTGACGGACGAGACCGAGGAGCTCGCGGCTCTGGCGTTGCTCGGGCCCGCGGCGCCGTCGGTTGTGGCAGCTCTCGGTGCATGGAACTTGGAGACGGTGGCGCTGCCGCGGCCGAGCTTCGCCTCGGTGTCGCTGGACGGGCTGCCGGCGTTCCTGCTGGAGGAGTCCGTGTCGCGCGCCCTGGTGCTGGTGGAGCGCGAGTTCACGGAGCGGCTGTGGGATGTGCTCGAGCGAGTGGGGCGGCAGTTTGGCTTGTCCTGCGTGGGCGCCGATGCCGCGGAGCGGTTTGCGGTGATCGAGCGCCGGCTCGAGCGGCGGCGGGCCGGCGATCGCTCGCGGCCGGCTCTCGCGTAACGCCCTACCAGCTCAGGAGGGCTCTCGGCCTCCCGTGAGCCTCAAATACCGCGACGCCGCCTCCGCCCGGTTCCCCGCGTGCAGCTTCCGCAGGATGTTGTTCACGTGGAACTTGACGGTGCCCTCGGAGATCACCAGTTCGGCCGCCACTGCGTTGTTGGTGCGCCCGCGGGCCATCAGGCGGAGCACTTCGAGCTCGCGGCGCGTCAGCAGACCATCGAATACTGCGCGGTCGTCGCGGCCCTCGATGAGGAGCGGCTCGGACAGGCTCGCCGCCGCTCCGGCCGGTGGGGTCTCATCTGCCGACAGGTCGAGCGCCGCGTCCGAGAGCTGCCCGGAGCGTGCATTGAGCCAGTCGAGGAAGCGGCGGGTCTGGTCGCGCTCGCGACGCAGGGTGCGGCGCAGCGTTGCCGACTCGAGGATCTGCGCATAGCCGAGCGCGAAGGCCCAGAGCACGTCGCGATCGAGGGCGTCCACCTGGTGACCGGAGGGCAGGCGGTCGGCGTGTAGCAGCGCCACCACCTCGCCCTGGATCACGATCGCCGCGGCGGCGTACGACTCCCATCCCATGAGGTCGGCCATCTCTCGGTGCACGCGTGGATGAAGTCGCGCCTCGAGCACGATCGTGGCGCGCCGGCGGCGCATCACCTCGGTCTCGACCATCGGGTGTTGCAGCCGCGGTGCGAGCGCGCGCAGTTCCTCGAGCATGCGCGAAGCACCGTCCGTGTCACCCTCGAACCACACCGACTCGGCCATGAGGCGCCCGTCGCGGATGCGCGACAGCACGGCCCGCTCGAACTCGGACGCCTTGCACAGTTCCTCGGGCGCGCGCGAGATCATCACGCTGGGAGAGGTGACCTCGCGCAGGCGCGCGAGCGCCGCGTTCACCCGCTCGAGCGACTCGAAGCGCCGCCCGTACCGGCGGCGCAGGAGCTCGAGCTGCATTCGGTGGAGCTCCGTGGCCTGCGCCCACGGGTCGCCTAACGAAGCGGTCACGACGTCAACTGCGCCGGAGAGCTCCTCGACGTCGCGGCCCAGCAAGGACGACGCCTGCGCCACCGCGCGCTCGACGCGCCGCGCCAACTGCTCGTCGAGCGGCCCAGTCACTCCGGAAGCCCCGCGCTCATGCGCTCGTAGCGAGCCACGGCGTCCGCGCGGTTGGCGGCCCGCAGCTTCCGCAGCACGTTCTTCACGTGGTACTTGACCGTGCCCTCGGCCACCACGAGCGTCTTGGCGATCGCCTGGTTGGTGTTCCCCCGCGCCATCAGGCGGAGCACCTCGAGCTCCCGCGGCGTGAGCACCTCGTCGAGCTCCGGAGTGTCCATCGCGGGCGAGACGTCGCCGTTGACGGAAACCACCGAGGTCTCGGACAGCCGGCTGAGCCGCGCATTCATCCAATCCACCGCGCCGCGCAGTTCGGAGCGGTGGCCGCGCAGTCGGCCGCGCAGGACCGCGCGCTCGAACACCTGCGCCAGCCCCTGGGTGTAGACCTCGAGCACCTCGCGGTCGAGCTCATCA
>Ga0070683_100003189_pt1 | contig 13235 bp, 12 predicted proteins | sample KBSC713LmetaG_FD_64662 | JGI IMG/M metagenome (GOLD analysis project Ga0070683, IMG submission 64662) | Corn rhizosphere microbial communities from Kellogg Biological Station, Michigan, USA - KBS C7.1-3L metaG | ecosystem: Host-associated > Plants > Roots > Rhizosphere ...
GCACGAACGCCGTCTCCTTGGAGACGGCGTTTTTTTGTGCCTCGGTCTTTGTCTTGCTGCTATGGCCGCGGGAGGCGACCAATGGACGATCACATTATGAACGAGGAGGACACGGTTTTTCGTTCGCAGTTCGAACGCGCGAACAGCGCATCGAAGCCAGATGACGAATCCGTGTCGAAGGTCGAGCTCGACGACGAGAATGGATGGAAGAATGTCCGTGTCGGCGAGGCACGCTGGGAGGCCGCGCAGGATCTTCCGCGGCTGCCACACAACCCCGCGGACCAAGGCCGGATCGAGACTACGACACCAGCGATGGAGGATCGCGCCAGCTTCACGGATCCGGTTGCCGACAACCTCGATCCGACCGATCCCGGCTCGCCGACGTAACGCAGAGAACGCAAACGCGAGTCATTGCGATGGAGCGGCGCGGATGACAATGTCCCGCGTCGACTCCATCCATCAATGACCAATCGTCGCGACTTTATTCGTACGTCTTCCGGCGCGGCCGCGGCATTTGCGGTCTCGCCCGCGTTGCTGCTTCGCTCACGCGCCAGTGCGGACATCATCGTCCGGAACGGCAACGTCTTCGACGGACTTGGCGGCCCGAGCAAAGAGTTGGACGTCGTCATCGCCGGTGGGCGCATTGTGTCGATCGACAAGAAGTCGTCCGACAAAGGCACGCTCGAGATTGACGCGCGCGGTCTTGCCGTTGCACCCGGATTTATCGACATCCACTCGCATGGCGACGGCTCCCTCTGGGCGGATCCGCGCGCCGAATCGCTGGTTCGTCAGGGGATCACGACGATCGTCGTAGGCCAGGATGGATCCTCGCGTGCGCCGCGCGCTGGCGCGGACGGCAAAGACGACGACGCTCGCCGTCAGTTCGGGACCTTCGCCGGACTTTGGAAAGCACTCGAGCAACTCCAGCCATCCGTCAACGTCGCTTCGATGATCGGGTTGGGCACCGTACGCGACGTCGTGATCGGCGGAAAGGATCGTCCGGCAACGCCTGACGAGCTCGCGAGGATGAAAGCGTTCGTCGTTCAGGCGCTGGCGGACGGAGCATGTGGGGCGTCGACGGGACTCGAGTACACCCCGGGTGCGTTCGCCCCGCTGTCGGAGCTCATCGAGCTCTCGAAGCCGCTCGCCGCGAAGAAGCTTCCGTATGCGACGCACATGCGCAACGAAGACGACAAGCTCATCGAAGCGATCGACGAAGCGATCGCCGTCGCCCGCGGCGCGAACTGTCCATTGCAGATCTCTCATTTGAAGACGCAGGGGCCGCGGAACTGGAGCAAGCTCGACACGGCGTTCGCGAAGGTCGCGGCCGCGCGCGCCGCCGGCTGCGATGCGGCATTCGACCGCTATCCGTACATCGCATATCAAACGGGACTGACGAACCTCTTCCCCGTATGGAGCCGCGACGGGAGCACGGCGGCATTTCTCGACCGGTTGAAAGACCCGTCGGTGGCGCCGAAGATCAAGGCTGAAACGCTCGCCAAGGTCGAGCTCATCGGCGGGTGGGACAACGTCATGATCGCCAACGTCGTCGATCCGAACGACAAATCCGCGGAAGGGGCGCGACTCGGCACGTATGCCAAGCAGCACAACATGGATGCGTACGAGATGGCGACCGCGCTCTTGCAGCGCAATCGCGGCAACGTCGGCATGGTCGGCTTCGCGATGAGCGAAGACAATCTCGATCGCATTCTCGCGCATCCGCAGGGGATGGTCTGCAGCGACGGTGGTGCCTTCGCGATCGACGGGCCTTCGCGACAAGGTCATCCGCATCCGCGCGGGCTCGGCACTTTCCCGCGCGTGCTCGGCCGATACGTTCGCGAGCGCAAGGCATTGTCGCTCGAAAAAGCGATCAACAAGATGACGGCCCTTCCCGCGTCGCGAATTCATCTCGCGGATCGCGGACGGCTCGCGCCGAAGATGGCCGCCGATGTCGTCGTGTTCGATCCGACCAAGGTGCACGACACGGCAACCTACGAGAACCCGTTCCAGTATCCGATCGGCATCAACGCGGTGATCGTGAACGGCGCGGTCGCGCTTCGCGACGGCCAGCGTTCCGACCAGCACACGGGCAAACCGCTGCGAGCGACCTGATTCGCAGGCGTCCGTTTTTGGGACGGCTGGTCCCACGGCCGGACGGCGATGCACGGATGCAGAATGAGACGATTGCGTAACTCGTTGTCGTTGAGGAGCATCGCATCCGTCTGCGAAGGCATGATTGTTCCTTGAGATCATTGCAGCCCATCACCGATTTCAATGGACACGCTGCTTTCCGACATTCGCTACGCCGCGCGTAAGCTCCTTCGCACGCCCGGGTTCACGATCATCGCGCTCACGACGCTGTCGCTCGCCATCGGCGCGACGACCGCGATCTTCAGCATCGTCAACGGTGTCCTGCTAAAGCCGTTGCCGTTCGCGAACCCGTCGGAGCTCGTCCGGCTCGGCATGGTCTCGCGAGAGACGAAGCTGGGCAATTTCTCCGCGCCCGATTTCGTGGACTTTCGAAATCAGAACCACTCGTTCGTTTCACTCGCGCCCTTTCAAGAACACCAAAGCGCGAACCTCAGCATCGATGGTTCGGAACCTCGACGGCTCAGCGCCGCCGCCGTCGGCTCGCGGTTCTTCGACGTCCTCGGCGTTCGGATGAATCTTGGCCGCGCGTTCGCCGCGGGCGAAGACGCCAAAGGCGCGGAGCGAGTGGTCGTCCTCTCGGACAAGCTGTGGAGAAGCGCATTCAACGCGGACGCTCGAATCGTCGGCGCCCCAGTTTCACTAAATGGCGAGACGTATCGGGTGGTCGGTGTCGCACCGAGCACGCTGACGTATCCGGAGAATCCGGACCTCTGGATGCCGTTCGTCTTCGAACCGTGGATGCTCGACCCAGAAAATCGCGGCGCGCACTTCTTTTCAGCGATCGCTCGAATGCGCCCTGGAGTGTTACTCGAGGCCGCACAGAGGGATATGCAGATGATCGGCGCGCGGCTGCAAGCCGAGTATCCGAGATCGAACACGAACTTCACGGGCACGGCAGAGCTGCTCCAGACCACGATCACCGGCGACGTGAAGAAAGCGTTGTTCACGATGTTCGGCGCAGTGGGGTTCGTGCTTCTCATAGCATGCGCGAATGTCGCCAACCTTCTGCTCGTTCGCGCGAGCGGCCGTGAGACGGAGATCGCCGTTCGCACCGCACTCGGCGCCGGCCGCCGCCGGATCATTCAGCAGCTCATCACGGAAAGCGTCATGCTCTCCGTCGTCGGGGCCGTCATCGGGGGGATCATCGCGAGCTGGTCGATCGACGCCATCGTCGCCGCGGGGCCCCGCGGGCTTCCGCGACTCGAGAACGTGGTCATCGATGCGCGCGTTCTTTGGTTCTCGGCGGCACTCGCCATCGTGACCGGGCTGCTCTTTGGGTTGTCGCCCGCCATTCACTCGGCGAGGGCGGAGCTTGGTCAGATGCTCAAGGAAGGGACGCGAGGCGTTAGCAGTCGCCGCGGCGCGCATCGCACGCGAAGCATGCTCGTGATCAGCGAGATGGCGCTCGCGGTCGTGCTTCTCGTCGGCGCGGGTCTTCTGATCAAGAGCTTCCTCAAGCTGACTCGCGTCGACCCCGGCTTTCAGACCGAGAACATCGTGACGTTCGACGTGTCTCTGCCCGGAAAGAAGTATCCGTATGATCGAAACATCCGCGCGTTCACCGGTCAAGTCGAGCAGGGATTGGCATCGCTTCCCGGAACACAGTCGGTCGCGGTGACGTTCGCACGGCCGCTTCAACGCGTCGGTATGCGAACCTCGTTCGACGTCGTCGGCCGGCCGCCGGCGCCGAACGACAAGCGAATGACCACTGATCTCCGCCCCGCGTCGGCAAGCTTCTTCTCGACGCTCGGAATACACGCCGTTCGTGGTCGAGTGTTCTCTAAAGCCGAAGAGAACTTCGGGCCACCGCCGGTGGTCGTGGTGACGGAGACGTTTGCGAAGAAGTATTTCCCGAACGAAAATCCGATCGGTCAGCACATCGTGCTCGGAATCGCGCACGACACATCGGAAGCACCAAAGTCCGAAGTCGACGCGAAGGGTGAGATCGTCGGGATCGTGAACGACATTCGACAGCGGGGGCTCGATCGCGACCCACCGCCCGCTGTCTACGTCGGCTGGGGAACACTGCCGCAGAACGACGTTACGTTCCTCGTCCGATCGCGGGCCGACGCACAGACCGTTGCGGCCGGAACTCGCGAGCGCGTGCACGCCACCGATCCGGAAGTCCCGATCTACAATTTGAACACGATGACGGAGATCGTTTCTCAGTCCGTCGCGCAGCCCCGCTTCTATATGGTGTTGCTCACCGCGTTCGCTGCGCTCGCGCTACTCCTGGCCGCTCTCGGGATCTACGGAGTGATCTCGTACTCGGTGAGTCAGCGCACCCGCGAGCTCGGGATTCGCATTGCACTTGGCGCGACTCAAGATCGCGTCGTTCGCCTCGTGCTCGGCCAAGGGATGGCGCTGACGACCGTCGGCGTCGCCGCGGGGCTCGTCGGCGCGTTCTGGCTCGTGCGGTTGCTCGCGTCGATGCTGTTCAACGTCACCGCGACCGACGCGCCAACCTTCATTGGCGTGTCTGTGGTGTTGCTCGGCGTTGCGGCGGCGGCGAGCTATCTCCCCGCGCGAAGAGCGGCGCGAGTCGATCCCGTCACCGCAATGCGGTCGGAATGAGTCGTTAGGAACGCGATGCGAACACGCCGGCCATGAGCATCACAACAAATGCGGCGGCGACCACGGCGAGAACGAGAATGGCGACCCGGCGACGAGTATTTCGTAACGCATTCCACGACATCTCATCGAGATAGAATCTTCCGTCGCCTGCGTTGCGGAGGACGGCTCGCTGAACGAGGCGGTGGAACGCGAGATGTTGGTGTACGCCGAGCTGCTCGGGATCTCGCGCGCGCTCTGCGGTCAGGGCGCCCGCCCCGCGAAAGATGTTCACGATCTCTTTCTCTTTTCGTATGATGACTGCTGCTGCGGCCGCGGCCATGGGCGCTCCCTGCGTCAGGAATGATGCGAGCAAAGATTAGCTGACGCGCGGGGATCCGCTACTCGTCAGCTCGTGAAGCGGTTGACGATTCCGCGTGCCATTCGGCCCGGCGCCGTCGGCTCGAGATCGAGAAAGAGATTCGGCTCGATGAGCTCGAGCTCCATCAGAACGAATCGATCGTCGCGGACAATGCCGTCGACGCGCGCGTACAACGGCATCGTCGGCAACACCGAGAGACATTTCGCGGCTTGGCCGACGAGCTCGTTCCCCGCCGACATCCGATCCACCGTCCCGCCGTGCTCCGTCTGCACACGGAACTCGCCGGTCGCTGTCGCCGCGCGTTTCAATGCCGCGTGGCTGAACTCGCCGTCCAGGAAAACGAGCGAAAGCTCGCCGTCTTTGGGAATCTCTTCCGCGAACGGCTGCACGAGGACGTCGCCGCTGGATGCGACGCGAGCGATCGTCGCGCGACTGAGCTCGTCGATCGGCGCGTCGATCGCGTAGGTCTCGAAGCCGCTCGCCGAAACGGCAGGCTTGATGACGACCTTCTTCCAGCCCTTCTCCGTGATGATCCGCTCGGCCTCCGCCGGCCGGCCGCGTTTGACGAACACGGTCTCAATCGTCGGCACGCCTCGTCCGGCAAGGTCGTTCAGATATCTCTTATCAGAGTTCCATCGAACGAGAGATGCCGGATTCCAAATCGGAACGCCCGCTTTGCCGAGCTTGTCGAGCCACGTGTGAAATGCGTCGCTGTGCAGATGGTAGTCCCAACACGAGCGGATAATGACGGCATCGAACGCCGTCCACATCGCGTGACTCGACCACACGACCGGCTCGGCGAGGACACCGAGCGCGTCGAGCGCGGGAACCAGCAACTGATCATCCGGCGCAAGCGCCGGTGCCCGGCCGTAGGTCGCGAGGGCAACTCGACGCTTCATGAGAAGAGCAGATCCTCCGCTCGCCACGCTCGCATCAAGATTTCGGGCGTCCGGCTACTGCTTGCAGGGCACGTGAGGATTCGTTGGCTTCGGACCGTCGAGCTTTGGGCGGTGCGACGCGTTGGCGACGTACACCGCCGCATCGAAGACCATCTGTGTCAGACGAGCGTAGTCCGGATAGTCGATGTACTGCGCCTCATCGGTGAGCTGGTGGTAGTCGCGATGTTCACCGCGCGAGAGCGAGACGCTCGGCACACCGTAGCGCGCGTAGCTGTAGTGATCGGCGCGACAGTAGTACTGGTCGGGATGCCCGGGCGCGTCGTACTCGACGTTGAAGACGAACGGGATTTTCTGCTTCGAGTTCGCCACCTCGACCATATCGCCGAACTCTTTCGAGAGACGCCGAAGTCCGACGACCTCGAGATACGTCGGACCACCGCCTTTGATGTCGCCTGCCCCACCGCGACCGATCATGTCGACGTCGAACTCGGCGACGATCGAGTCGACTGGAACGGTCGAGTGATCCGTGAACCACTCGGAACCCAGCAACCCTTTCTCCTCGGCGGTGTGGGAAACGAGGAGAATCGAGCGCTTCGGGCGAATGTTGCCTTTGGTGAACGCTTCGGCGAGCTCGATCAGCGCGACGGTTCCACTCCCGTCATCGTCGGCTCCGTTTCTGATGGAGTCGAGGCGCGGCGTGTGAATCTTGCGCAGGCTGTCGAGAATCGTTCGAATCTGCGCCGTCTCTTCCGGCGACGGCTGATGCGGCCGACTGTCGGCGCCGAGCGGGCGGATGATGGCGTTGAACGCACGCAATGAGTCGTGGTCGACTGGTCGTCGAGTAAAGCCGACGTGGTCATTGTGCGCGGTGATCGACACGTACTCCCCACGCAGGCTCGGATCGCTCCCGGGAATGATGCCTATGACGTTCTTTGCGAGACCGGCGCGCTGCGTCGTATCACTGCGACGGATATTTGGAACGACCTGGAAATAGCCTCCGTTCTCGCCGGCCGGTTGAACTCCAAGCTTTCTGAATTCTCCGGCGACGTAGTCGGCGCCCTTTTCTCCCCAATAGGTTCCGGCTTCGCGGCCCATCATCGAGTCTGCGGCGAACGCCATCAGCCGAACCTCGAGATCCTCGGGCGTTATCTCAGAAGAGGTCCCATTGGCCGTGCGCGCTCTCGTCGCTTCGGGCCGAGGCGTTGGGCCGGACGGCACTGGACCTTTGATGCAACTTGTTGCAGCCGTCAGGAGTATGGTGACGGCGAAATAGCGGATGCGACTCATGCTTCATTCGGTTGGTGTGTTCGGAAGATCATGACCGTCGCACAACCCGGGCAAGTCGCCGGCCCGTGCTCGAACATGCTCCTTTCAATTTCCTTCGACCCGAAAGCCATCTCCTCGATGACGCGTTCACGTTTTGCTCAATTCGCTCTCGCTGCGCTCTTGGCGATCGCCGTCTCTCGTCTAACATCCGCGCAGGTGATCGATCTCACGGTGAACGACGTCGGCCTCGCCATCGGCGACAAACCGCGCGTCACGGGACTGCGAATCAACTTTCGCGACCGCAATCTCGTCGAGGCGAATGGCGTGAACTTCACCATCTGGTCGCCCTACACGCCCGCGACCGGAACCGTGAATGGATTCGCGCTCGGCGTTCCGGCAACCGGCGCAAAGATCATCAATGGTTTTGCCGTCGGCGCACTCGGCGTTGGTGCCGAGCAGTCGATCACCGGACTCGGGGTCGGACTCGTGGGCTTGGGTTCAGGCGGACGAATTCGCGGAATCATGATCGGCGGTGTGGGCGTCGGATCCGGCGGTGGCAGTGAAGGGCTGACCATCGGAGGCCTCGGCGTTGGAAGTGGCGGCGCGATGCGCGGAGTTCAGATCGGTGGAATTGGTGTCGGCGGTAGCGGCGACATCACCGGCATTAGCGTCGGCGGCATCGGCGTCGGTGGCGGCGGTGCCGTCAAAGGAATCGCGATCGGCGGCATCGGTGTCGCTGGCGGTGGAAGCTTCACCGGCATCGGCATCGGTGGAATCGGCGTCGGCGGCGCTGGGCCGATGACCGGATTAATGATCGGCGGAATCGGCGTCGGATCCGGTGGCCGAATGAAAGGGGTCGGGATCGGCGGAGTCGGGGTCGGCGCTCCCGCGATCGACGGCGTTGCCATCAGCGCCGTGGGCGTCGGCTCGGTAAACGTTCGCGCAATCGTGCTGACCGGCGCGTACTTCAAGGTCGAGAAGGACGGCTACTTTCAGGGCGGCGCGCTGGCGGCGGTCAACAATATTCGCGGCGAGCAGCACGGGCTGACACTTGGCCTCTTCAACTACGCGCGCGAACTGCACGGCGCGCAGGTTGGGATCATAAATGTGTCAGATAACGGCGGCAGCAGGCGCGTGCTGCCGATCATTAGCGTCCGCTAATGCGTTGACGGCGGATTCCCAGGACCTGCCGGTGGTGTCGGCCGCCTCGGCGCCCGTGTCATCTCGTCCAAGTACGTAAGCGTCGACAAAAGGATCGCGTCGAGCTGGGAGAGCACTTCGTTCTTCGCGACCGGCTTGCTGCTCGAGCTTCGCTGGCGGTACGAGTTGATCGCGGTGAGATCGTAGACCTGAAGAATCAGCGTCGCGGAGTCATTGCGCGTCGGGATGAGGTTCACCGACACTAGCAAATCTGAATTCAGAGATTTGGTGACGTCAGTCACCCCTCGTGTCCGTGACAGGACCTCTCTGACGGAATCCTGATCGACGACCGTGTACTGATTCCTCCTCGGGCGCAACATGCGTCGAAGACTGTCGGCGACAGCGCGTCCGAGGAGCGATGCTTCGGCCCAGCCACGCTGATCGGGGGGTTCCGCGATGACCAAGCGGCGCGGACCGCCCGGATTCGCCACCGGCGCTCCTGAATTCGCCGCGATGATCGAATCCATCATCTTGCGACGCGTATCTTCAGCGATCTTCGCCTTGGCGATGGAGTCGCGAGCCTTTGCCAATTCGATCTTCTTTTGGATCGCCTGAGCAATCTTGAGCGAATCCTCATGGGAGACCGCCGGCTTCGGCGTTACGGGCTTCGGCGCGATCGCGTTCGGGTCCGCGACCTTCTTGGCCGCAGTGTCGGTCAGCGTCTTCGGAGGAGCTGCAGCCGCGGGAGGCGCCGCAGGTAGTGCGGGCCGGGTCGCCAATTGAGTCGCAGGTGACTTTGATCGCGACACGGCGTAGCCAACGCCGGCAAGAACAGCAAGGAGAATTGCAACCGCCGCGACTCCTGCCCATGGCCTGCGCCGCGTCGGCGAGCTGATTCCTCCCGTTTGCGGAGTGACGCCGAGCGGCATCGTCATCGAATCGAGCTCGTGCAGGATCTCTTCCGCTCGTTGAGGACGCGCGGCGGGATCCTTTGCGAGGCATCGCATGATGAGCGACGACAACGTTCGAGGAATCTCTGGTGAGACTTCGTGTAATGGTTTGGGATCGCGAGTGAGTTGGGCAGCCAACGTTTCTCGCGGCGACGGACCGGTGAAAGGCGAAACGCCTGTTACAAGCTCGTATGCGAGGAGGCCGACCGCGTAAATGTCGATGCGATGATCCGCGGCGGTGTCGCCGGCGAGTTGCTCCGGCGCCATGTACGCCGGCGTTCCGATCGCGATGCCGGCCGACGTCAAACCCGTACTCGGCAGCGCGGCGCTGATGGCTTTCGCGACGCCGAAGTCGGTGACGAGTGCGTGTGATCCCTGTGTGAGGATGTTCGCCGGCTTGATGTCGCGGTGAATGACACCGCGCTCGTGCGCAAACGCGAGAGCATCGACGACGTCATGCAGAATCCGCATGACTTCGCGCGCCGAAAAACGCTTCTTTCGCTCCAGTGCCGCGCGCAGCGACTCGCCCTCGATATACGGCATTGTATACCAGAGGAGATCGCCTTGTTCGCCCGCCGATAGGAGGGGGACGATATGAGGATGTTGTAACTGCGCGGCGACTTGGATCTCGCGACGGAATCGATCGCGATTCACGCCTGCGGCAAGCTCCGGCGGCAACACCTTTACGACGACTCTGCGACCAAGAACACTGTCGATTGCCACGAAAACGCGGCTCATGCCGCCGCCTGTCAGCTCTCGATCGAGCTTGTAGTTGGCGCCAAGGGCAGCTTGGAGATGATCGGCGAAGTCGGTCATCGCGAGCGATGTAAAGAAATACACATACTGAAACCAGCGAGTGCGTACGACGAGCGCGGAGTGCGCTTGATATTACCTCGTGGTACGACACTAGCGTCAGGAGTCTCTATAGGACTTACCAATTGGACACAATCAGTGACGAAAACGCCGAGAGGAATTTCGAACGAGATTCGTGAATTTCCCCTTTCGCGTTTTGCAGGGTGTAATAAGATTAAAGCGCTCTAATATCCGTAGCAGTCCTTCTTTTTCACTTTTCCCAACGGACCGTGGCCCGAGCCAAAGCCAAGCGCCCGCGGGCGGTCGCCGAGTCGGTGATCCCCAAGGAAGTTCTCGCCAAGGAAGTCGCGAAGATCCTGGAAGATCAGGAGCTGACGCAAACTGAAGCCGCGTACTTGATGCGCGACGCACCATCGCAGATCTCGCTCGTTGTCACGGGCAAGCTGCGCGGATTCTCCACCGAGCGCCTGCTCCGCATGTTGGCGCGGCTCGGCCGAGACGTTGACATCGTGATTCGGGCTTCGAAGAGCAAGACTGGTAAGGTCAGCGTCATCCGACGGTAGTTCGCGTGGTGCAGTAGTCTTCGAAGTTCAGTCTTCGGTCAGCGCGGCGACGATGCCCTGCCACCCCGGAGTGTCGTTGCCGCCTGATCGGCGGCTGTCGTGTTGTCGGTAGTGGGGTGTACATCGCGCGTTCCGGACTGCAGAATAGCGGAATGAAGCCGCGATCCCTCATGCTCTTCGCCGCGCTTCTCGCGCCGTCGCTTTCGACGACGGCCCTGCGCGCGCAAGCGACGATCGTCGGGCAAATCGTCGTCAGGCACAGTGAAGTCCCAGTCAGCTATGCCGTCGTCGGCGCCAAACCCGGCGCCCCGGATCGGTTCATCGGAAGCGACGGTCGGTTCGCGCTCAGAAGCCTGAAGCCCGGAAGAATTACGCTCTCGGCGCGGCACATCGGCTACACACCACTCGATACAACGATCGTCGTCGCGGCCGGAGACTCGCTCGACATCAAGCTCGAGCTTTCCCTCATCACGATTCAGTTGCCGGCGGTGCGCTCACTGGCGCAACACTGCGCCCATCCTGGAGAAGCAAACGCGAATCTCAGCGCCGAGCTCTCGGTGCTGTTCGATCAAGTGAAGGAGAACGCCGCGCGCAATCGGCTGTTGTCGACGAGCTATCCGTTCGAGGTCGACATCGAACGAAAGGTGACGAAGCCGGAACCGGCGCTCGAGGCGCGCTTCGTCGCATACGACACGATCATTCGCTCGAGTGAACGCCCGTGGCGATACGAACCCGGCAACATGCTTGGCACGCGCGAGATCGAAGCGGGCGCGTTCGCCGGGAAGTGGTATACGGTGACGATGCCAGAGCTCGCTGACTTCGCCGATCAGCGTTTTCTAGAAAACCACTGCTTCGACTTTGGTGGTGAGGATGTCTTCGAAGGCGATACGGTTCTTCGAATGGATTTCATCCCCGCGCCGGTCGTGCACACGCCGGATGTCGGCGGGTCGATCTTCCTCGACCGGAAGACCTATCAGCTTCGACAGATTCACCTCACTCTGGTGAATCTGTCGAAGGACCTCAAGAGCCAAATCGCGGGACAGTCGATCATCGCGAAATTCAAAGAACCGTTCGCGGGGGTTCCGGTGATCGACAGAGTACAGTCGATGGTGCTGCCGCGCGAAGACGCGAAAGGGCTCGCGGCAGAGCCTGCGACGGAAGATCAGCGCGCGCTCCGCGTGCGTTTCCTCAAGGGGCGACCATAAGAAGGTCGCAGGTCACAGGTCGCGGGTCTCAGTTATTCGTGCGCTCCGAGACGGCGACCTGCGACCCGTGACCTGACTAGACGGCGGCGGCAATCACGCCATCCGAAAAGCGCTCCATTTCCTCGAGCTGCGGACTGCACTGCAACAGCAAGAGGTCGACGCCGGCTTGAGCGAACTCCCCGACGCGGTCGGCAACCTGCGACGGAGTTCCGGTCAATCCGGCGCGGAGGCCACGGTTCGATACCGAATAGTCCTCCAGTGACACGCGCTGCTCGAGCTTCGTGTTGCCGATCCAATCCTGATAGTTCTGATAGCCGGGCGAGCCTGGCGTGACGTTGGTGATGCGCTCGATCTCGCGCTTCACCTCGGATGGTTCGTCGCGCACGATCGCGTACGCCGCGACGCCGAACTTCATCGGCGGCAGATCGACGGCGAGCGCTTCGGACGCCTGCTCACGACGACGCCGCATGTCGGCGATCTTTGGCGCGATGCGCTCGGGCGGATCGCCGTGCATCACGTAGGCGTCGCACTTCTGTGAGATCAGTGACTTTGCGACCTCGGACTCGCCGCCGGCGTAGATGGTTGGACGAGGACGCTCAGGGGTACTGACGGGCTTCGGCTCGAGCACAATCTCGTCGTGATTGTAGAACTTTCCATGATACGAGAACGACGACTGCCGCCACGCTCCATCGACGACGTCCAACCACTCGGTCGTTCGTGAGTAGCGATCATCGTGCTCATCGAACGCCGCACCATAGCGACGCGCTTCGTCCTTCCACCACGCCGACACGACGTTGAGTGCGAGACGACCGTTCGAGATGCGATCGATGTTCGCCGCCTGCTTTGCGAGAATGGCCGGCGGATGAAAGGACGGACGAACGGCGACCATCAGCTCGAGGCGCTGCGTAACCGCGGCGAGTGCGGCGGCTGTGGACCACGCGTCCAACGACGGCGCCTTGATGCCCTTGATGTCGTTCAACAACAATTCGGCGATGAGCGTCAGGTCGAATCCGATCTCTTCACTGCGCTGCGCGAGGCGTCGTACGTAGTCCCACGATGCCGCCATTCCCTCGTTTTCGACGTTGCGCAACCATCCGCCGAATACCGGGAGCCAGTATCCGTACCTCATGGGACCGCCGGCAGTGAGAGCGCGGCTTCAGCAAGCTCATGATGAACTCCGACGGGGATTCCATGAGATTTTTTGAATGACGGCTCGTCAAGTCCGTTCCCCGCTCCACCGTTCGCGCGATCTTCGATGTAATCGACGAAGTTGATCCACGGATTGAACCCGATGACGTTCTCCGGATCCGCGACGA